>WNFO01005369.1_pt1 | contig 11198 bp, 13 predicted proteins | sample 5400251 | NCBI WGS metagenome assembly WNFO01 (sample SAMN13153354, study PRJNA577476) | soil metagenome | isolation source: 100 cm saprolite under Madrone tree | place: USA:California | collected 2016-06-14 | reverse complement strand
GACGTACATGCCAAGGCGGAGCTCCATGCTCCGGTTCGGAACTTCGACGCGCGCCTTGGCCGTCCGCGTCGCGGGATCGACGCGTGGATCGATATACGCCACGCGCCCGTGCAGCACGGTACTCGCCGCGGAAGGAATCGTGATCACCGCGCCCGACCCAAGGCGCACATTCGCGAAGTCCTTCTCATAGAGATCGCCGATCACCCACACGGTGCTCAGGTCCGTCACGGTGAACAGCTCCTGCGCAGCGCCGACGACCTGGCCCGGGTTCACGGTGCGCGCGATCACGACGCCGTGGGTCGGCGCCGGCACCGTCACTTCGGAGACGACGTGCGAGGCGTCCGTCAGTCGCGAGATATCCGCGGGCGAGAGACCGAGGAGCAGAAGCCGCTGGCGCGCCGCCGCCACTTCCGTCTCGTGGCCCGTGTGGATGGCCGCGACCTCCTCCAACTCCTGGCGGCTCGCCGCACCGAGCGTCGCGAGTTTCTCTGTCCGCTCCAACTTCTGGTGATCCGCCTGCAGCATGGCCTGCATCGACAGGTACTTCATCTGCGCTTCGGCCAGCTCCGCGCTGAAGATGACGGCGAGCGGCTGGCGAGGTGCCCAGCTTCGCCGATCCGCACCTCGTCACCCGCGATCTCGACCTCGGGGCACGCAGTGCACAGCGACATTCTCAGACGTTCCATCTCTCTTCACCTCCCCCTCCTTGGGTCTGCTACTGCGTTCGATGTGCGCGCGCACGAGCGCCCGCCCCTGAACGCGACCGCGGTGATCTGGAAGACCCTGCTCATCGCGGAGAAGACCTTCCGGCGCCTCGACGCGCCCGAGTTGCTGGCCGACGTTGCCAACGGCGTCGTCTACGTCGACGGGATGAGACAGCGGGCCGTGGCAGAGGCCGCGGCCTGAGCTGTTCTGAGGCATGCTCCTCGCCTCAGGCATAGCCCGCACTGGGTCGTTGCACACAAGTCGTGCTACGGTATTCCCGTGCGGCCAATAGAGACGTCGGCTCAAGAGTCATACGCCTGAAGGACCACCCCGACGCCCATCATCGTCCGCACGACCCACCGGGGCACGGGGATGACCATGCGCACCATCACCGCCACGGGATCATCGATCCGGCCATCGCCAGCACGGACCGGGGGATGTGGGCTCTCAAGTGGTCGTTCTTCGGACTCCTGGCGACGGCCCTGTTCCAGCTGGTCGTCGTGGTCATCTCAGGGAGTGTGGCCCTCTTCGCGGACACGCTCCACAACTTTGCCGACGCCGCGACCGCCATCCCCCTCGCGATGGCCTTCGCCTTCGCCCGGCTGAAGCCGAGCCGGCGCTTCCCCTATGGATACGGGCGGGTCGAAGATCTGGCCGGCGTGCTCATCGTGGTGACGATCCTGCTCACCGCTCTGATGGCTGGCTACGAGTCCCTGCTCCGCCTGTTCCGCCCTCAGCCGGTGGAGCACCTCTGGGCCGTCGCTGGTGCATCCGTGGTCGGTTTCCTCGGAAACGAGGCGGCGGCCCTTATCAGGATCAAGGTGGGCCGGGAGATCGGTAGCGCCGCGTTGGTGGCGGACGGGTATCATGCGCGGGCCGACGGGCTGACCAGCCTTGCCGTGCTGGTTGGGGCGATCGGGATCTGGTTAGGCTACCCCCTGGCCGACCCGATGGTGGGGCTGCTGATCACTGTCGCCATCCTCCACCTGGTCTGGCAGTCGGCCCGCGCCGTGTTCACCCGGATGCTCGACGGGGTCGACCCAGAGGTCCTGGACGCCGTCGAGCAGGCGGCGAGGCACGTACCAGGCGTCCACAATGTTGCCGGGGTGCGAGCTCGCTGGATCGGCCATCGTCTCACCCTCGAGCTGAATGTCGCGGTGAACCCCGACCTTACGGTCACGGAGGGGCACGCGGTGGCGAAGGAAGTTCGCCACCAAGTGCTCCACCACGTCCCGCACGTGTCCGGCGTGACAGTGCACGTGGACCCGGCCACCGAGAGCGGAGAGGCCTTTCACCACATCGACAGCCATGCCCATGACGGGCTGCCGGTCCACCGGCACCGGTGACCGGGTGGAACAGCCTTGGCACAGAGGAGGCCGATCATGGTGATCCTCATTGCGCTCGTCGTGAGCGCGCTTGTTGGATTGCTCGGTTATGGCTATGCGCTGATCGTGGGTCCGGCCTTCTTCAATTAGCGCGCGGAGCCAGCGGATCACGCGGGCCGTTTTAGGAACGCCGCCCGGACCTCGTTTCCACACTTCTTGACCGGACCTCTCGCGGACAGGGCGAGCACGATTAACACGAGCGCCAGAGGAAGCGCGCTCCGAAGACCTTCTCCGCTGAGCTGGATCCAGAGGTATAGGGGAACGGCGTTGGGGTGATACGCCATAACCAGGGTACCTCCAAACTCACCCAGCTCGGGCCAAGATCCTTGTCCATGACCACACTGAGCGATTCCGCGTAAAGCACGGAGACCACGTTGCTGCCAGACCGCTGCGCGTTGACGGGCGCCGTCCCGACCGTTGCGAGTCCGGCGACCCTCGACTTGCGGAACCGACGCTATCACGGCGACACGCGGTTTGACGCCGCCAACGAGAACCCGAACGTGACGCCGATGGTGAACTCCCAATCCGGCGCGGCCCGGCTGATTCCGCGCCGGACCCCGGCGTCGAGGAAGATGTTGGACGAGGTCGGCTGCCAGATGAAGCCGAACAGGGCTGAGTTGTTCGGCGGCTCATCCTGCGTGCTCTCGCCGTTCACCTCCCCGACGAGCCGGAGGTTACGCGCGACAGGTAACTCCCCGATCACGCCCCAGATCCAGAACGGCCGCGCGTCCGCCCGGTCGATGCCCCCACCGGTGTTCACGTGGACCGTGAACGGCGACACCCGACCGCTCACGATCCCGATAGCTTCAAACCCAACGCCGTGCTCGCCCCGGAGGGTTGAGGGTAAGAGCGGTCCGGCCTCGATCGCGACACTCACCCCAGGCTTCTCTTGCAGGAAACCCTCCTTGAGCACGGCCTTCAGAAAGAGGCCCGGGTCCGTAATCTCGAAATCTGGGCTTGCCTCAACGCGCAACTCGCCGACTGCTTCCCAGTTCTTGAACAGCCCGTAGTTGAGAACGAGGCTCGGCGTTCTGAACGTGTTTTCGCGCCGCGTGCGTTCGAGGTTGAAGTAGCCGAGCTCGATCTCCACTTCCTTAGGGTTAGCCACCGCGGCGTCGGTCGACACGAAGGGCCGGTAGGCCCACGCGCACGTCGGGAGCAGAAGGAAGCCGGCGACCATGACCATGGCAGAAAGGCTGCGCGCCTCGCAGAGCACTTCAGGGCCGATCGAAGTAGACGACGGCGCGGAGAGGCCGGTAGGAACGCGGAGGCCGGGGTGGACGCGGCATCGAGGGCCAGCGTGTCCCTGTCGTCTACTTCTGGCTGTTGATCTGGTCGAGCGCCGCTTTCAATCCTTGGGCGAGCTTGACCGGATCGTCATTGGCCCAGAAGTGCATGTAGAAGAGCCGCGGCATATCCAAGAGTCCGTGGTTGTGGAGCGCGGTCACGTCGATCCCGTGCCGCCGTAGGGCTCGGGCAACGGGATTCACTTCTTTGTCAACGAGGACGAAGTCCCCGGTGATCGCGGCCTTCCCATCCGCCGTCGGCTGGAAGTTCATCACTGTCGTCACGCCCATGGCGGGCAGTAACGGCCACCCCATCGCGGTGATCGCTTCCGCGCGGGGTACGGTGATCTGGAACACGCCGCCGCCAATCTCTCGCCCCGAACGTCCGAGCACCTGCTCGATCTGCTTTGTGTCGAGTCCAGGGCCGGCGGCGACGGGGGAAGCGGCACCCGCGCCGCCCAGGGGCGTGCCGCTGACAGACAACGCCTGGCGCAGAGCCTTCGCCATCTGGACCGCGTCCCCATGCGCCTCGTAGTGCATGTACATCACGTGCGGCGACATGTCATTGAGGTGGTTGTGGACGGCAGTGACCTCGAGCCCCCCGCTGAGGAGGCCGGACATCACGGCCTGCACTTCTTGATCGAGCAGGACGAGATCGCCCATGACCATCGCCTGGTCTCCCACCTGCTTGAACGCCGCGTACGATCCGAGGGCGAACCCAGCCTTCACCGGGACACCCCGAACGGTGACGGCGAGATCGGTCCGGGGCATCCCGATCCGGAAGACCTCGCCGGGCTGAATCTGGCCCGACTTGCCGAGCTCCCGCTCCACTGCCTTCCAGTCGGGGTCTGCGGCGCGTGCCACTGCCGGCGTGCTCACAATCGCGACAAGACCGAGAACAACTATCGCAGGGTTCAATATCCGAAATCTCATGGTCAAGATCTCCCTCTTCACCTGGGCGGCGATGGCGTTGAGGCGCTTCACCGCACTACCGTAGTTGCTCTCGCGGTGGCCGACGATCAGCTTCTCCGAGAGACCTTCAAGCTTTCCGGGGGCGCACGAGAGGTGGCTTGATCGTGTCGCTCATCGATCTTCTACCTGGGCAGCACCACAAGGGTCCCCTGCATGGCCGGCACGTGCTTGGTGCAGATGATGGGGTAGAGGCCGGGCTTCGTAGCCGTGAGGGTCACACGCGTGATTTGTCCCCGTTTGACCGTGAAGGCGTCCGCGAGACCAGGGATCGTCCCCGAGTGCATATCGCCGTTGACCCCTACGATCTCCAGCGTCACCGTCTCTCCCTGCTGCACCGCGATGGCGCGGCGGTCGGCGCCACGGCGTATCGCACCCAACTTCGTACGCTCCTCCCGGTCCTCACATCACTCATGACGTTCCTTCCGCGTTTCTGCTCGGCCAGCTGGTGCCTCGCCTCATCCGCCCCTAGTAACGCCACGGATCGTGAGGTCATCAAAGGCTGTGATGGAATCCGCCTTCGTCCAGAGACCCACCCGTCCCGAGCGGAACCTCGTGTCCCGGTGCTCAAGCAGGAGCTTGCCGTTGAGCCAGCCCTGGAAGTGGTCGCCGAGGGCGACGACGCGCACCGTATGCCACTGCCCGAGCGCCGGCGCCTTGACGCTGGCGCTCGCCAGCTGATAGCGCCCGCGGTCGTAGTAGTACAGGCGGAAGTTGTCCTCGAGCGCGTTCGCGCGGATGACGTAGTACGTGCGGTCCGTGAAGCGGAAGACGATGCCGCCTGAGGCGTCCTCCCGTCCCGAGATGGGCTTGAACTTCATGGAGACGTCCACATCGGTGAACGGGCCGGGCGGCGCCACGATCACGTTGAAGTCGTTCTTGGTCGCGCGCTGAACGAGCACCTTTTCACCGCTCGGAGCACCGGCCATGTCTTCGACGGCCCACTGACCGTCAACCGTTGTCCATCCCTCGATGCCCTTGGTCTCGAAGTCGAAGCGATCCACGGGAATGTTTTCAGGCAACTTGATCTCCGCTGGCGCGGCACGCGCTCGCGCATGCCGGCTCAGGCTGAAAGCAGCGGCCGCCGCCAATCCGGCCTTGACCAGACCACGTCGTGACAGCGTCGCGTCCCGCATCGCCACCCTTAGTTAAGTTAGTTAGTCCAGCTTCTCGGACACGGTCTTCCACTCGGTGCCCTTGACGAGCGTCACGTCGGCCGCTGGATGGCCATCCTTGAGCGCTGGCATCACGCTTACCACCCGATACCCCTTGTTCTCCTTCACCGCTTCGGAGGCCGCCGCCTCGAGCGAGCGCTTGGCCTTCGCCATCGCCTCGCTCTGCGCCTTCGCCGCGGTAAGGTCTTCGGCGCTCGTGATCGGGTCGACCTTCGCGACCTTCCCTGTCGTGTGATCGACGATCACCTCAGAGAACTTGGCGCCCTTCATCGTGTAGACGGACAGCTGCAGCTTGTCGTGGTCCACTTCGTACTTCGCGGAGATCGCCCGGCCTTCACGTGCGCTGGCGCTCAGCCCTTTCTGCAGGGGGAACTTCACGTCCTTCAGCGCCTTGGCGAGCTCCGCGTGCTCCGGGTCGTCGTACTTCTGCGCCCAGCCTTGGGGGACCGCGAAGACCCACACGACGAGAAACGCCACCGCAATCGTTGCCTTTCTCATGTTTTGCTCTCCTCGTTTGTGGTTGGTAGTTGCTGCTACGTCTTCCGCTTCAACACCGTGTAGAGCCCGTCAAAGATCGCCATGCCCCGCTCGAGCAGCTCCTGATCCTCCTGGGTGCTCGCCGCGAGGCCTCGGATGGCGAAATCGACACCCGTGGACTCGTTGCGGGTGAACTTGCCGTCGTGCAGATCAGCCTCGTGGACGATCTCCGCAATGACTTTCACGCGCCGGTCCTTGATCCCGAACCGCTTGACCAGCGTCTCGAACGTGCAGTCCTCGCCGTGGTGGCCGAAGTCCGCGCCCAGCACATCGAACGGGATGCCCTTCCGCGCGGCGTCGGCCGCATCCGCGAACGCGAATTTCGCATCCGGATCGTAGAAGCGCCTGATGAGCCAGGCGGACGCGATGCGATCAATGTGCGGCCGCGGCCGCGTCACCCACGTGCTGCCGTGCGGGGGCAGCGACGCACGATGTCGCCCCCTGGCCGCCCGAGGTCGTGTCTCTGCGGCGCGCAGGCGTGTGGCCGTGGTCTCCCAGAGCTTTCGGGCCCGCGGGCCGGCTGGCGTGTCCAGATAGTCGATCGCCTGGATGCGGTCCAACTCGCGCTTGAGCCCATCCAGCGTGCCGCGCAGCTTCGCGACCGAGCGGTGGTTCGCCAGGTAGCGGTCCAGCTGGGAGAGGATCTCCCGGCAACCTTGCACGACCGCCTGGTACTCGCCGCCGCGCGCCTTGTGAAAGAGCGCCCGGACCTGCTCCTCCGTCATGGCCTCGATCCGGTCGACGTGGACCAGAGTGGCCTCGCCGCGGAACGATTGAATTTCCTGCACGAGCCACTGGAAGAGCTCCGTCGTCTCCGGGGTCTCCGGCAGGATCCAGGCCGAGCCGCGGAGCCGGACGGCGCCCATGCGCTGGAGCTTGCGCCATACCCCGACGCGGTGGCGGGTCGGCGTAGGAGGAAGACTCATCAGGAGCATCAACCAGCGCATCGCAGTGCCAGCGTAACGCTTGATACTCGACGGGTCAAGCGTTACACTTCCCGAGACCGGCCGAGGAGGATCACCGATGGAACGGGAGCAGACGCCACGGCGCGTGCCCATCCGCGAGCTTGTCCGGTACTATCTGCGCCTCGGCCTGCTCGGCTTCGGCGGCCCTGTCGCGCTCGTCGGCCAGATGGAACGCGAGATGGTCGGCGAGCGGAAGTGGCTGACCAAGGAGGAGATGCGCGAGGGCATCGCCGTCTGTCAATCCCTCCCGGGACCCCTCGCGATTCAGGTCGGCATCTGGATTTCCTATATCCGCGGCGGCTTCTGGGGTGCGTGGGCCGGCGGGTGGGCGTTCATCCTGCCGAACTTCATCATCGTCGCGGCGCTCGGGGCGCTCTACGTCCACTTCGGCGGGCTGCCATGGGTGACGGCCATCTTCTACGGCGTGAGCCCGGCGGTTATCGCGCTGATCCTGCACTCCTGCTACCGGCTCACGAAACTCGGGATGAAGGACTGGCTGGAATGGGCGCTCGCGGCAGCCGCCTTCGTCATTACCGTTGCTGTGCGGGCCGAAGTCGCACTGGTCTTCATCGCCTGCGGGATTGTCGGTGTCCTGTATTACGGGTCGCTCTTCCGCGTACGCGCGTCCACTTCCACGACGCCCTCGCTCCTTGTCGGCGTACCGCTCCTCGTGGTGGGCGGTGGCGATGTGCCCGTTGGCGCCATGCTCGGCAAGCTCCTGGCGTTCTTCCTCAAGGCGGGGTCGCTCACGTTCGGCAGTGGCCTCGTGATCGTTCCGTTCCTCGAGAAGGGCCTCGTGCAACAGACGGGCTGGCTCACCGAGCGCGAGTTTCTTGTCGCCGTCGCCATGGGCATGATCAGCCCCGGACCCGTCGTCATCACGGCGACGTTCGTCGGCTATCTCGTCGCCGGCTTCTGGGGTTCGGTTGTCGCGACGGTCGGCATCTTCCTGCCGTCGTTCCTGCTCGTCTTGATCGTCGCGCCCATCCTCGTCCGCTACCGGACCAATCAGAACGTACAGGGCTTCATCCGGGGCGCCTACGCCGCTGCCATCGGCACGATCCTTGGTGCCTGTGTCCTGCTGGCGAGGATCGCCATCGGCGACTGGCTCACGGCGCTCGTGGCGCTGGGGAGCCTGGTGATGCTCTTCCGGTGGAAGGTCAACAACCCGGTGCTGGTCGCTGTGACGGCAATCATTGGGTTGATCGCCTTCCCGCTCCTCAACCCGGCATGGGTCTTCGTGAAATAGGAGATCACGCATGAGCGATCGCACCGTCGTCTTTGTCTGTCTCCATGGCGCCGCGAAGAGTCTGATCGCCGCGACGCTGTTCCAACGCCTCGCCGACGAGCGCGGTCTCGCCGTGCGCAGCACGTTCGCGGGGACGGAGCCCGACCCGGCGATCCAGCCGAACGTCGTCGCCCGTTTGCTCGAGGAGGGTGTCGACGTGCGCCCACTGCGGCCACGCCGCGTCACGCGTGACGAGCTGGCGAGCGCCTGGCGCGTGGTCAGCTTCGGCTGTGACCTGGCGGCGCTGGCGCCCGACGCCCGCATCGAGCGCTGGGACGACGTGCCGGCGGTAAGTGAAGACTATGGGCGCGCGCGCGATGTCATCGCGGCCCGGGTGCGAATGCTCGTGGGACAGGCCAGCGGCGCCCAGTGAAGACGGAGCGCGTCCGCCATCGTCCGAGATGTTTCGGCCGGGAGGAATAGTAACGACCGTGAAGGATACGGATTTCGCAAGAAACTGGCAGGATATCGCCGCCAACCTGCTCAAGCTGGGAGCTACAGCTTACGGTGGTCCAGCCATCATGGGCATCATGCAGGCCGAGCTCCAGGAAAAGCGGCAGTGGGTCTCCAAAGACCGGTTCGTCGAAGGCCTCTCGCTCGTCAATATGTTGCCGGGCGCGAGCGCTGCACAGCTCAGCATGTTTTTGGGTTACGCCCGAGGGGGTTGGTGGGGTGGTCTGCTTGGCGGACTGTGTTTTGTCCTCCCAGGGTTCTTCATCTTGCTTGCGCTCACGATGGGCTATGCGGCCCTGGGCGTCACCCCCATCATGCGCGGTGCGCTCTATGGCCTGGGGCCAGTCGTCTTAGGAATCTACCTGGTGGCTGTCTATCGTCTGGGCAGGGCTGCCGTAAGCACGTTCTCCCAAGCCCTCGTGGCCGTTGCCGCGGCAGCAGCCGTAATCTTCAGCCCGATCGGTATTGCAGCGACCTTGTTGCTCGCGGGCGGCACGGGCATCTTGCTCTTTCATTCCACGAAGCTCGGAGCAACCGTCCTCGCCGCTTTGACGGCCGTTCTCGGCCTCCTGTACGTTTCCGCGCGATCAACGCTGGTCCCCGTCGTGGCGGCGCCCCTTGAAACCCCGCTCGCGGCGAGCCTGACGGAGGCAAGCGCGTTTCTCCTCAAGGTGGGGACGTTCACGTTCGGTGGCGGCCTGACGATGATCGCGTTCATCCAGGAACAGGTGGTCACGCAGTTTCACTGGCTCACGCCGCAAGAGTTCATCGACGGCCTGGCGCTCGGCCAATTCACGCCCGGACCGATCCTGATGGTCGCGGCGTATGTGGGTTACAAAGTAGCGGGGCTCGCCGGCGCGGGGGCCGGTGCCGCCGCCGCATTCTTGCCTTCGTTCGTCATGATGCTGGCGGTTCTGCCCGTGCTTGACCACGTCCGGAAGTTGGTGTGGACAAAGGCGGCGATGAGAGGCATCGGGCCCGCGGTGATCGGCATGCTCGGTGTTTCGCTCGTCCGAATGGCGCCGCATGCGCTTCCCGACGTGTTCGCGGCCGCCACGCTGATTGCGACCGTGATCGTGCTGATGGTCTGGCGAGTCGGCACGGTCAAAGCCATGCTTCTGGGTTCGCTCTTGGGAGTCCTACGGAGCCGTTTGTCTTCGCTCCGAGCAGCGAAGGGGGTTCTATACACATTCACGCGCACGCTCGGCACGGCGTCGTGAGCCCCTTCCTAAAGCCCGCGGTGAGATGACTCAGTGTTGCGAGAACCGGGCACGCACAGGTTGGGCGGTTCGCCGGAAGGCGGCGTGCGCGCCGCATGGACCCTTGCTGTGACGACGGGTCAAGAATGACGCCGTTCCTGACCCTGGTGCTCGCGGGGTTCTTATCCCGTGTCGGGTATCAGATGGCCCGGAGCCCGGTCCTCCCCCGCTTCGCGCAGGACCTGGGGGCCGCGCCTGAATTGATCGGCATAATCGTCGCGGCCTCGACGGTCACGGGCGTCCTCATCAAGCTTCCGGCTGGCGCACTCTCTGACGTGCTCGGACGCAAGCGGATGATGCTGCTTGGATGTCTCTTCTTCGCTGGTCCGCCGTTCCTTTACCCTTTCGTAGAGTCGCCGGGAGCGCTCCTCGCGCTTCGCTTCCTCCACGGCTTCGCGACCGCCATCTTCTCGCCAGTGGCCTCGGCCTTCGTGGCCGACCTCTTTCAGCGTGATCGTGGCGAGAAGCTCGGTTGGTTCGCGTCGGCGAACGATCTCGGCGCCACGGTGGGACCGCTCGCCGGTGGCCTCCTCCTGTTTTACACGGCCAGTTACTCGATGACGTACCTCGCCGTTGGAGTTCTTGGCCTGCTCCCGCTCGTGATGGTCGTGCGACTGCCGGACCATGATGCGCCCGCGTCGACCGGCTCAACGCTGGCCGAGCGTTCCCGCCAGTTCTGGAGCGGCATCCGCGAGGTCCTGAGAAGCCGCGCGGTGCTGGTCGCGTCAACACTCGAAGCGGCGATGTACGTTGGCTACGGGGCCTTCCTGGGCTTCTTCCCCACGTACGCAAGAGGAGTCGGCCTGAACGATGCTCAGATCGCGCTCGTGATGGGCGCCCAATTGACCACCACCGTGCTCGCCAAGCCGCTCTCCGGAAGACTCTCCGATCGGCTCGGCCGCAAGCCGATGATCGTGGTCGGTCTTTTCCTGTGTGCCGTCACGCTGCCTGCGATCCCTGCGTTCGCGTCGTTCTGGCTCCTCTTGCCGGCATCCGCGCTCTTTGGTCTGGGGGTGGCCATCGTCACACCGTCGACGACGGCTCTGGTGGCGGACCTCGTTAAGGCCGGTCGTCAGGGTTCGGAGATGGGCGTGTTCGGCACCATCTGGGACAGCGGAGAGGCTGCGGGCCCGATCCTGGCAGGCTTCCTCATCGCTTCGCTCTCGTATACGCCTG
>WNFO01005366.1_pt1 | contig 11202 bp, 10 predicted proteins | sample 5400251 | NCBI WGS metagenome assembly WNFO01 (sample SAMN13153354, study PRJNA577476) | soil metagenome | isolation source: 100 cm saprolite under Madrone tree | place: USA:California | collected 2016-06-14 | reverse complement strand
ATTCCAGTACGCGTTCGCGCACGCCCGAGCGATCGAGTTGAGTGACGGGAGTGGCCACAGGACTCACGAAGGGGTTCGTCTTCTTCCGCGAGAGGCTACCACGCCCCAACGCGGATTGCCATCCAAGAGCGATCGAGTTTGGGCAGCAGAAGTGGCCAAAGGACTCACGATGGATTTTGTTTCTTCAGCGAGAGGCCACCACGCCAAATCCTGGATTGCTGCCCAAGACCGATTCGAATACCCGCCCTATGCGCTCTTCTTCGCTGCTTGCGGCGCCGGAAAGCCTTTCGGCAGAAGCGTCGTGGAAAGGTCCACGCCGGAAAGATCCGCGCCGGTCAAATCCGTTTCCCTCAAAATAGCAACTCCCATATCGGCGCCCGAAAATCTGGCGCCGTTCACGTTTGCCAAACGCAAATTCACATTTCGCAAACGGGCGCGCTGGAAATTTACGTTCGAAAGGTCACAGCGAAAAAATTCCACCCCGCTCGCCTGAGCTTCGGTCAAGTCCGCGCCGGGAAGAATTGCTTCCGTCATGTCCGTATTCCGGAGATCAGCTCTCCGAAGGTTTGCGCCGCCGGAAAGGTCTGCGCCGGGGAGCCTCGCTTTTCGGAGGTCGGATCCTTCGAAGTTGACGTTTCGAAGGATAGCGCCGCTAAGGTTCACGCCGGTCAGATCAGCGTTCGAAAGGTCCGCGCCGGTCAGGTCGGCCCTCGCGCCGCCATCCTTGCCGCTGAAAAAGCGTTCGTGCGCTTCCAGAATTTCTGTGAGCGATTTTCCGTTGTGCTTGATACTTTTTGGTTTTCTGAGTCCCATTACCCTGTCCGCCATCGAAAATGTCTGGCGAATAGTTTACTCGATGTGGCGGTCGGGAGGAACTCCGAGGCTTAACTCCCCGGTGGAATCGGGGAAGCAGCCTGCGGCGCGGCTTGCGCCCGCAGCGAATTGACCACCGCTTGGGTCACGTCTTTGCCCCCGCGAGAATTGTTGTAAACCGACTGAATGGTGTAGATCGGTCCCCACGGAATGCCCCACCAGCCTGCCACCAGCGACAAAAGGGTGAAGCGCAGCCCCCTTGCTACCGCGCTCTCGCCCTGCCGACAAAAGTAAATATCGCTGGGACGCCGGAACGTGAGGACGATCACCGAAATGCAATACTGGAAGAGGACGAACTTTGCCCCGCGCTGAATCTCAAAGTCCAACTCGCCGTGCTTCATGCCTTCGATGCCGCGAATCTTGGTAGACATGATCAGGGAAGCCTCGGCTGCGACAATCCGGGCTGCGCTGCTTGCCGCATCTGGGCCAGCTCACGCGACGCCGAATAGCCTTGCCAGATCATCCACAGCGCATAGGCATGTACCGCTGCGTCCAGCCACATGCTGAAGTACAAAAGCAAAACGCCATCGAGCGCGTACGCAATCATTCCGCCGAGGAAAGCTCCCTGCGAACCCGTCTTTGCCCAGCGACAACAGAGGATCAGCATGACGATAAAGAGTCCGTCGACAACGAGGATTACAGTTGTTCCGCCCTGCCCCATCACTTGCGTGATGCCGAGCCCAAAGATGAAGCGAATTTTGGCGTCAAAAATCTGTAGGAGTGAATTCACGCCAGAAAGAAGGCCAATCGTGAGAAACCATCCTGCGCCGCGGCGCACGCGCAGCATAATCACGCCGCTAGGATCCATCGCCCCAGGCGCTTGGGATGTGCTTGCGGGAGTACCACCGGGACTCAGTGACATGTTTGCTCCAGGTACTGCTGGCAGAATACCCAAACACAGGATGCTGTATTGCTACGCGAAGCCAATTGCGCAGTCAAGTAAGAATTTACGCCAGGCTTCTGGGATTGCACATCCATCTGCAACTTCCGGTTGTGATAGTGTGTGACCGGTGGCTCTTGTTGCTGGCAGGTGTCGTGTGGCGTAAGGTTTTTTGCGGTACTTTCATTTGGGGACAGGGCCGACAGCTCGCGCAAGGGTGCAGGCGAAGGTATTCCAATGTTTCTTCGAGCGGCATTTGTACGGCGAATTACGTTCTTTCTTTTGTTCGGCGTCTTAAGCGCGTCCCCGGTTGACGCTCTCGCCCAGGAGCAGCACGAGGACGAAATCGTCGCCAATCTTGCTGGCGGCCGCGCTATCGTGCACGTGGCCAAGGACGCCATCATCTTTGCCGCTATCAATCAGCCCGTAGAGCGCAACTCTATTCCGCCGCGCGTGATGGATCTCGATGCCACGCACATCGGAATTCTCTTTGGAGCTTCGGAATGGCGCATTCCCGCCGACCCCAAGCCCATCCGGCTGGACCATAATTTCCAGCGTGTCAGCCGCGGCGACGCCCGTTATCAGGCTTCTCCCAGCGAAGGCGAAACGGACTTGGAGACCATCGGCATTGCATTCCTTGAGAAACTTCGTCCGCTTATCGCTCAGCTGCACCACAAAATTGATTTCTCTCCTGATGATCCGATCTTCCAGATCGTGATGATTGGCTACGCTCCCAACGAATACGGCCCCGAAGTATGGGTCGTGGAGTATCGCATGGAGCAAGAGCAAGTTGCCACGCGTGGGGACTATTGGCAGACGCGCATTCAACGGCCGCGTTTCACGCAACTTTATCCGCCGGAAAAACATGCTCCGCGTACCGTTGTGGAAAGCCGTTACCCGCCGGATGCGAAGGGTCCTACATTGGCCGAGCTAATTCAGAGCAATGACCCGAACATCACGCACCTCGGTTCCGGCGAGCAGCGTTTTGCAAAAGTGCTGGATAACATTCGTGGAGGCCAGGCGCAAAAGGCTTCCCCGGTCGATTCGGCTGATTTTATGCGCGCGGCGCTTCCCTTGATTGCGGGGAACGCAACGTTTGTTCTTGGCACCATGGACGAACACCGCGGCTTCGAGTGGATGGTCCCGCCAGAGGAGCCCGTCGAAAAGGTGCAGGAAGACAAGAATCGCCCGCCGGATGCGCCCACGCTGCGCCGCCCTATCAAGCCCTGACTTACCGAATTGTAAACCGCTCGTCCTACAATGCGCATTTGCTTTTGGATCCGGCATTCATGGAGCAAGTTGTAACGTTTCTATCCATTGCCACAACTCCAGAATCTTCGAAGTATTGCAATACATAAGTAAGGCATTTATTTTCTATATGTTACGAAATGCACAACGGTGGTTCTTAGAATGCTCCCAGACGTGTGGTCCTGGTACGTTTGGCCTATGAAGTTTGGTACGGTTAGCCTATGAAGATAGATAAGGTCTTTTTGCAGCCAGAACAAGCAGCGCCTTTAGTTCTCAAGGAGAAGCGATCTAGCAGGGGCTTCTCAACGCTCGAGATAGTCGTCGTGCTAGGCGTTATCGTCATACTTTCGACCGCTGCGATTATCCATATCATACCTCCCCTCCGAAAAGCGAAAGCTGATGCTGCCCTCGAAATGGTCCTCGGCGAAATGCGCCTCGCACACGAACGTGCCATTAATGAACGCAGGATATATCGTTTCACGTTTGTGGCCCCGCAAACAATTCAGCTCGAAGTCGGGACGCCGGCAAATTTGCAAGCAAGAATTTCAGGTAGCGCCGCAGCATTCGCGCAGGCGCAGCCTCCGCTGGTTCTGCCACAAACCATTCAATTCTTAGCTGCCCCGGGGATTCCCGTGGCCGCGGGGGTGGTGCCAGACGGTTTCGGCACAGGCGCTACGGCAATTGATTTTGATGTCGATAATGGAGGTGGGCAGACCCAAATCTACTTCCAACCGGACGGCCGTGCGCTGGACGCCCAGAACAGGCTTAATAACGGGGTCGTGTACCTCGCCGATCCTAATCAACTCCTTTCTAGCCGGGCGGTTTCCCTTTTTGGTTCCACGGGCCGCGTCAAAGGATGGATTTTGGTGCAGAACCCTAATGGATCCGTACGGTGGACACAATGAAGCGCCAACCAAGAACGCAAAGCCTGGCGCATGCACAGGGCTTTACGATCATTGAAGCCTTGATAGCCACGGTCATCCTTGTGGTTAGTTTGACAGCCTTGGCAGGACTCTTCGCACAGTCGCTGACCTTTCTTCAATACACACAGGATGATTTGGTAGCCAAACAAAAGGCTACGGAAGCATTAGAAGGCGTTTATAGCGCGCGCAATGATGCTTCGGTAGGGTTTGCCTCGATTCAAAACAAGTCAGCAGGTGGAATATTCAACGACGGATTTCAACCGCTCTTTGTTCCCGGACCCAACGGCATTGTGGGCACAACCAGCGACACTACAACACTCGAAAGCGAGACATTGCCAGGGCCAGACGGGATTATTGGCACTGCTGACGACGTCATTGTGCCGCTCATTAATCTCCAGCGCCAGATCCTAATTCAGCCGGTCAACAACCCTGATGGGAGCGTGAGTGTGGATCTCAGGCAGATCACGGTGACGATCCGCGTAAATTCGTCAGGCCGCGTCCACGATTACACGGTAACGGGTTACGTCTCGAGATATCAGTAAGGAAATCGGAGGATGCATCGTTTGTCCAGGAAATCACAAAGCGGATTCACCCTGATGGAGCTCATGGTGGCCATGTTGGTCACTCTCCTCGTTGTGGGCGGAGCTTTTTGGCTCTTTCAGAGCTCCGAGCAAACCGCAGGCCTGACGCTGCAGCGCTCTGAAACACAAACCGAAGTCCGCGCCGCACTCAACCAGATTGAGCGCGATTTGTCACAGGCTGGTACTGGCGTGCCCCTGGGAGGAGTAGCTATACCCTCCGCGGCGACCGGCGGAGCCAATCCAAATTTTGCCTGCGATGTCAATCAATGTTATCTGGCCGCCAACAATCCTTTCACCCAGGGCGTCCTGTATAAGGTAACTCCGGGGGACGGCATCGGTCCGAATATCACGGAGCCGAGCGACGCGATCAAAATTACGTATGTCGATCCCAATCTGGATTGGAGCGCGTTTTCGACGACCACCATCACCGCTAATGGAGACAGCCTCACCATGCCTGCTGGGACGCTTCCGGCGGTAAACGATCCTGCGGTGGGAATCTTGCCTGGTGACGTGATCTTGCTGCAAAACAACATCGGTTCCGCAGTGGGCGTAGTCTCGGCCGTGGCTGCTCCAACATTCACTTTCGGTTTGGACCCGCTGAATATCAACCAAACTGGCGCGCCCGCGGGAAATATCAAGGCCATTGCGACGCCGGGTTCCAATCCCGCCACCTATCCGCCGACGAAGGTCTCCCGGCTTGTGATGGTGACGTACTTCCTCCAGCCCGTTGTGACACCCGATGGCCCGGATTCACGCCTCATGCGGCAGCTAGGCGCTCATCCTCCGGTGCCAGTTGCGGAGCACATCGAAGACCTGCAATTTACATATGACATTGTCGATGACAACACCGGCGTCCTGCTTGCCAACTTGCCTAACGCGATTTCAGGGAATCCCCCAACTTCGAAGCCCAACCAGATCCGGAAAATCAACATCAACCTTACGGGCCGGAGCTTCCGGCCTGGGATAAGGAACAACGTGCAGCGCGTGAATTTGTCCTCTTCCGTCGGTCCGCGAAATCTTAGCTTCCGTGACCGATATCAATAGGAGCTCGTATGAGGATATTCTTGACGAACAACACGAAGCTTACAGTAAGCCGGCGCCGATCCGACCGGGGCGTCGCCCTGATTGCAGTGCTGCTCCTGTTGGCGCTCATGTCCGCATTGGCAGTGGCCCTCGTCTACAAAGTCAACCACGAGCAACACCTGCAGCGCACGGATATGGCCAACACGCTGGCGTTCTATGGTGCCGAAGCCGCCATGGAAAAAATGATGGCCGATCTCTCAAACCTGTATGCGCAGAGAGCCGCCCCCACGAATTGCGACATCACCAATCTGCAGGCTTCGGCTCCCAGCCAAATCGTGGTTGGCGTCACCTATCCCGAGTATGTCTACAACGTGCCTGCACCGAATGGCGGGGGATGCACGGCTCCCCCTACTACTGTCCAGACTATTAGCAGCGGCCCGAACGAAGGTTTAGAGGCTCAAATCGTTCCTATGAGTCTCCAGGTTACCGCCGATCGTCTGGGGGTTGAAGAAGCCCGCTTGATTCGCAGGATTGAGATTGCGGAAATTCCCGTATTTCAGTTTGGCGTGTTCTCGCAGAGTGACCTAAGTTATTTTCCCGGCCCAAGCTTTGATTTTAGCGGCCGTGTGCAAACCAATGGAAACCTGTTTTTGGCCGGCGGTGGGGGCAGCACTTTGACATTTCACAGCAAGATTCGCGCTGCAGGTGACGTGGTCCGCGACCAATTGGCGAACGGCGCTAACACACTAGCTCAGGGACGAACGGGAAATGTCTTGATCCCTACCGCGCCAAGCGGCTGCGATGGCGGACGACCGGCCTGTCGAAATCTCCAGGTCAATCCCGATGAGGGCAGCTCGACAGGAGGCCCTAGTCGACCCTATGGAGGTACCGGAACGGCGAATCCTAGGTGGGGCTCCCTCTCCACCTCGACCTACAACGGCATGGTCCTGAGCGGCACGACCGGCGCGAGGCAACTCACTTTGCCTTTCGTGGGTCCAGGCGTTGGCCCCATCGAAATCATTCGTCGTCCACTACCAGGCGAGGCTGTTACTTCAGCCGTGGGAGAGTCTCGCCTTTACAACCAGACTCAGATTCGTGTCTCGCTCAGCGATAATCCTGCAGAGCTTCCCGGCGGTGCCGGCGATGCTCAAAATATTCGTCTAGCGAACGTCAAAACCAGCGGTGCAGCCCCGGATTACACCAATGGCGTGCCCGTACTAGGGGCTACCAACACTTTTTTTGCTGAGGGCCTAAGAACATCAATTACTACTAAACTGGGCGTCGTCACAACGCTTGCAGGCCCGGGTGGCGAAACGCACTGGACCAACATTCCATTGATTCCTCCGTCTGCCGAAGCCACTTTAGTTCCCGCAAATGCGCCACTGCTGACCCCCACGTCCACGACGGATGCCTTAGGGAATGTCACCACCACGCAACCCTGGAATCTCCTCGATGGGTATTTGCGCGTCGAAATTCGCAGGGCCGACGGTTCTTACGTGCCCGTCACCCAAGAGTGGCTGGAGCTCGGCTTTGCCCGGGGGCTGACACCACCAACCGCTGGTCTTGCTAATGCAGTCCATCCCAATGCCATCCTCATCCTTCAGATGCAGGCCGACCGCAATGCCAGTGGAATAATCGACCCGGGTGAGTTAGTGACAGACCCCGGTACGACCAGCGTGATCACAGGCACGGCGACTCGAAACAACTGGTATCCCATCAATATGTACGAAGCACGCGAGGGGGAATTCCGCGAGAACCAGCGCGTCACTCCGAACTGCAATATTGGCGGCGTCTTGAACCTTGTGGAAATCGACGTCAATAATCTTAAGCGCTGGCTCGCGGGGAACATTGGTGCCAACGGAAATCAGGTCGAATTTACATCTCAGAACGGTTACATTCTCTACGTTTCGGATCGCCGTGGCATGATTGCAAGCCCTGCTGCTGGCAACATAAAGAACGGCGAATATGGCTTTGAGGACGTCATCAATCCCGGGAGTCTCACCGGCAACCCCAATGGCCTTCTCGATGTCGGGGAAGATGCGAATGGCAACGGTCTACTGGATACCTACTCCGCAAACTTTCTCGGCTTGGGATTTGGCGTCCCGCAACCCGGCAGTTTGCCAAACACCGCCGTCAGCTGCCTGAATACGGCCAGGGTAAACTGGGTTTCTGGACCACGACGTGCCGTGCGCTTGGTGAACGGCAGCCTCGGCAATCTACCGCTCCGGCCGGACAACGGTTTGGGGGGGTTTACGCTCGCCAGCGAAGAGCCTGCTTATGTCCTGGGGAACTACAACGCCAATGCCGCTGGTTTTGGCAATCCCCATGCTTCCTCGGCTGTAATCGCCGATACAGTCACTCTGCTCTCCAATAACTGGAGTGATTTGGCTAGTTTCAGCAGTCCCGCGACCGTTGCTGGCCGCCCTGCGGCTACAAGCTTCTACCGATTGGCTATTGCCACTGGCAAGAACATTAACTTCCCACAACCTGCATTCGCCGGCGTGCCCAATGACTTCGGTACCGACGGTGGCGTTCACAACTTCTTGCGCTATCTCGAGAACTGGGGCGGCCAGACGCTGAACTACACAGGCTCAATGGCCAGCTTGTACTACTCTCAATATGCAACTGGCGTCTTCAAGTGCTGCGGCACAGTGTATTCGCCCCCAACTCGAAACTACGCCTTCGATTTGGACTTTCTGGATCTGAGCAAGATGCCTCCCGGAACTCCCAAGTTCCGCGACGTAGTCAACGTCGGGTTCCAGCAAGTCTTCTAGACTGGGCTGAACTTCAGCTCACGAATAGTCCAACCAGACTGCCTTCTTCATTTTCCCAGCGCTCAGTTCTTCGCCAAAACGTGATCGCTGCGTCTCCGGCAAATTCATGAATGGGCAGGTCGGCGCCACGAGATGTTTCAATCTCAAAAAAAACTTGTCGCCGGGAGGCCGGGACAACCCCAATCGTTCCTTAAGGAAGTTTTTCGATGGAATCGCCGCGGCGGATCACTCCGCCCTCTCGAACGCGGCACAGCATACCTCGCCGTCCCCATAGCTCTTTGCGAAGGCCGGGTCGGATGGTCTCCATCTGATCGCATGGGGTGCATACCGCGCTGACTTCCAGTTGCGCTTCACCGACACGAAGGAGTTGGCCGATCTGCAAGCTGTTCACGTTCAGGCTATCGGTAGTGATGTTCTCGCGGATAATTCCCGGCTGGAGGTCCATGGCTTCCAATGTCTCGCGATCCACGAGCAATACCTGGCGCTTCTGCCCGGATCGCGCATGAGCGCAGCCCTCAAATCCATCGTTGGTCACGGCGCGGACCTCGGCGAGTTCCTCCATCGGTAGACGCCTCTTCGGCGCGCGGAAGAGGTTTTGCACTTTCGGCATGGCCATTAGTCTCCTGCGGCCTTCAGACGGGTTGCATGAGCGCCAATGTCCCTTCGGTAGTGCATTCCCTCGAAGTGGATTTTCGTGGCGGCCCCGTAGGCAGCGGCTAGGGCGCCGTCAAGCGTAGGGGCTGCGGTTGTCACGCCAAGCACTCTGCCGCCGTTTGTTTCTACGGCATCTCCCACAAGCCTTGTTCCGGCGTGCAGCACCTTCACACCGGTAAACTGCCCTAGACTGGTTAGGCCATCGATGCGCTTACCATTCTCGAACTTTCCCGGATATCCGCCGGATGTCAATACTACGCAGACACCTGCGCCGGGCTTCCAGAGCATTTTTGATGGATCAAGGCGTCCTGCCGCAACATCGCTCAGAACCTCCGCCAAGTCAAAGTCCAGACGCGCCAATATTGCCTGGGTTTCGGGGTCTCCCAGTCGACAGTTGAATTCCAGGACTTTTGGGCCGGACGTTGTCAGCATCAGGCCGATATACAAGAAACCTTGATACTTAATGCCGTCCGCAGCTAACCCCTTGAGGGTCGGCTCGACGATCTTCAAGCGGATGGTCTCTCGAAGCTCCTCCGGCAGCAATTCATCTGTCGAGTAGGCCCCCATGCCACCAGTGTTTGGACCCTGGTTTCCATCAAACACGCGCTTGTGATCGCGTGTTGGTATCAGCGGCGCGTAGCGCTTTCCATCCGTGAGAATAATGAACGATAACTCTTGGCCCTCCAGAGTTTCTTCCAGGAGGACTCGCCTTCCCCCCGGCCCCAGTTCGTTCTTTTCCATCACCTGTTCGACAAAATCTTTCGCGGCGACAAGATCCGGCGCCAGAAAAACACCCTTGCCGGCGCACAATCCGTCCGCTTTGATTACCACCGGCCAAGCCACGGAATTTAGCGCCTTGTAGACCTCCGCAGGAGAGTGGAAGGTGCCGTACATCTTTGCTGTGGGAATGTGGTGGCGCGCCAGGAATTCCTTCGAGAAAACCTTGCTACCTTCCAGTTGCGCTGCTTGCTGTGAAGGCCCTATGACAGGCCAATTGCGTTGCCGGAACGCATCCGTCATGCCCTTTACCAGGGGCAGTTCGGGTCCTACGATGGTCAGGTCGGGATGAATTTTTTCGGCAAATGCGACGATTGCGGCGACGTCACCTGCGTCAATGGCCACGCATTCGGCCTCCGCGGCGATGCCGCCATTCCCGGGGGCACACCAAATTTTTTCCACGCGCGGGCTTTCTCTCAGTTTCCACACCAGCGCGTGTTCGCGTCCTCCGCCACCCAGCACGAGAATCTTCATGCACTATTCCTTGTCCATAGCCCTTCGAACGATAGACGGCCCTCTCGCACGTGTCAACTTGGCCGGGTGATGACATCTCTGCGGCTTTCTGAAAGCGGCGCTGCACAACTTATTCAACGGGAGCCAGAACCGAGCGGCGTTTATCACTTGGCTATGCCCTGACCCAAAGGCCAGTTACGCAGGTGCGAATTCGACTCTTACACTCCCCAGAGCTATTGCTCTAGGGCTTTCGATCGGAAGGGGGTGTCCGATGCTGATACCACTGCGCCACGAGAATATGGAAGGCCGCCGTTGGCCGGTGGTCACTTTCGCCCTGATCGCGCTGAACGTACTCATATTTTTTGGTACTCACTGGAAAATCGAAGAGCAAGAACCCGAACGAATTGAAGTCCGGATGCACGTCCTTGTACTTGCCGCGACGCATCCTGAATTGAACATGCCCGATGATGTGGAGAAATTTGTTAATGAAGTGAAGAGGCGGGCTCCCGTAGCGGCCTGGCAGAAACTCTCCTCACGCAAACGCAAACAGGAGGATGCGTGGGACGGGCAAATCCGCGATGTCGAGAACGCACAAGAACTTCAGGCGGAAATGGATACGCTGGCGCAAAAGTTTACGGAGTTGCAAAACAAATCAATCCTCGAAAACTACGCGTTCGTGCCTGCCCATCCAAGACCGATCTCTTACCTAACCTCTATGTTCCTACACATAGGTTGGCTCCATCTCATCGGCAACATGTGGTTTCTGTGGCTCGCAGGCTTTATTCTCGAGGACAGGTGGGGCCGCGTAATTTACCCAATCTTTTATCTGCTAGCAGGAATCGCTGCGTCTCTTGTTCACACGATTTCCGACCCTTCGAGCATAGTCCCTGCATTGGGAGCGTCGGGAGCCGTGGCCGCGCTCATGGGCGGTTTCCTGGTTCGCTTTCCTAAACTCAAAATCCACATGCTTTGGTACATGTTGATCTTCCGCGTTCGATTTAAGGCCCCCGCCTATT
>WNFO01005365.1_pt1 | contig 11203 bp, 16 predicted proteins | sample 5400251 | NCBI WGS metagenome assembly WNFO01 (sample SAMN13153354, study PRJNA577476) | soil metagenome | isolation source: 100 cm saprolite under Madrone tree | place: USA:California | collected 2016-06-14 | reverse complement strand
CTCGGCCGCCCCCAGATTCGTGAGCAGAAGCGGCAGCTCGACGTTGCGCTGGGCCGAGAGCACGGGCAGCAGGTTGTAGAACTGGAAGACGAAGCCGACGTTGGAGGCGCGCCAGCGGGCGAGCTCACCGCTCGACAACCGGTCGATGCGGCGATCGTCCACCACGATCGTGCCCGCGGTCGGGGTGTCGAGGCCGCCGATGAGGTTCAGCAGCGTGGTCTTGCCGGAGCCCGATGGGCCCATGAGGGCCACGAAGTCCCCGCGCGGAATGTCGAGGTCGATGCCGTGCAGGACCTCGATGCTCTCGCCACCCCGCCGGTACGTCTTGGTCACCCGGCGGATCTCGACCAGCACGTTCACTTGTCGGCGACCCGCACCTTCGCTCCGTCCCGCAGCGACGGCGGCGGCGCCAGCACCACGCGCTCGCCTGCTCGCAGGCCTTTCACGATCTCACGCTCGGTCCCGATCACCCGGCCAGGCGTGATCGGCCGGCGCTCGACCTTGCCGTCGGCGTACACGAAGACGGCATCGCCGCGGATGGAGTCGGCGGGCACCAGCACGCCGGCAGTGACCGGCCCGGACGGGCCGGGCGTCGTGTCCAGAAAGGCGACACGGACGCCCATGTCGGGCACGATCCGCGGGTCCTTCGTGCGGATGGCGACGCGCACCTTGACGGTGGCCTTGCTGCGGTCGGCCGTCGGGATGATGGCGATCACCGAGCCGGGGATCTTCCAGTCGGGATACGCGTTCAGCGTCGCTTCCACCGGCTGCGCCGCCGTCACGCGGTTGATGAACGACTCGTTGACGTCGACCTGGATCTCGAGCGAGTCCATGTCGACGATCGTCCCGATGCCGGTGCGGGTGAAGCCGCCGCCCGCCGAGACCGGTGAGATCATCTCGCCGGGCTGGGCCGACTTGGCGATCACGATGCCGCTGAAGGGCGCGCGGATCACGGTGCTGTCGAGCTGCACCTCCGCCATCCTGAGCGACTCGCCCGCGACGCGGATCTGCTCCTCGGTGACGACCAGCTTGGCGCGCAGCGTGTCGCGCTGGGCGTGGGCGGCGTCCAGGGACTGCTCGGCAACGAGCTCCCGCTTGAACAGCTCCTGCGTCCGCGTGTAATCGCGCTCGGCCTGCAGGAGCTGCGCGCGAATCTCGCCGTCTTGCGAGCGGGCGGCCGCGAGCTGGGCCCGGGCCAGCGTCACCTGTTGCCGGGCCTCCATGTCGTCGAGGCGGGCGAGGACCGCGCCCTCGCTGACGTGCATGCCCTCCTCGATCAGGACCTCGGTGACCTTGCCGGTGATCTTGGCCGAGACGGTGGCCTGACGGCGCGCCGTCACGTAGCCGCTCGCGTCGAGCACGGAGCCGACGCCTCCGCCCGCGGGCGTCGCCGCCCGGGCGGCGACGGTGCGCACGGCCGGCGTGCTGATGCGGCTCCACGCGAGCCAGGCCCCCGCCCCGAGCACCACGAGCGCGACCACGGCCACGACGAGCCGGCGCCAATGCGCACGCGGCGGCCGGCCGTCGCGGTCGATTCGGAGCTCTCGCAGGAGCTCGGAGGTGTCCACCGTGTCCTGTCGATTCACGGGCATCTCGTTCAGTGTGCCACAGCAGGCGATGCATATCGGCTCACACGCGCACCTTTCGGATCAACACCGTGGCATGACGGACGGCAGCGCGATATCGTTCAGGTTATGCCTCGTCTCAAGACGAGCAAGCGATCGCGGCTCCCGGACCGGGCCTTCGCCTACGTCGATTCCCGGGGCCGGCGGCGGCTTCCGGTCCACGACAAGGCCCATGTGCGCAATGCGCTCGCCCGGTTCAACCAGGTCGCTTTCGAGGACGATGCCGCTCGGGAGCGCGCCCGCACGCGGCTGCTGAACGCGGCGAAGAAGTACGGCATCGTGCCCGTCGGGTTCATCACGGGCCAGCTGCAATCGGAGCGGCGACACGCGACGGCCGGCCGCCTCGTGATCGAACTGGGCCGCAACGCAGCGCCCGGCGAGCTCGAACAGCGGCTACGAACCGTTCTCCGGGATCCGACCCTCGCCGTCCTGCACTGGTCTGACGCTTCCGGGGCGTACCTCGATGCGACCGGCAAGGTCGTTCCGCTCCCCGCCGAGGGAGACCAGCGCGGTGTGACCTATCTGGAGCGCCAGGGTCGGCCGATGACGGTGCTCGTGCACGATCCAACGATCCTCGACGACCCGGCGCTTGCGGAAACCGTCCTCGATGCCGTGCGCTTCGTGGTCGAGAAGGAACGGCTACACGGCCAGATCCCGGCCACGTCCACCGATGCCGCAGCACTCCCCACCGGGTTCGTGACCCTGCTCATGACCGACATCGAGGGCTCCACCGTCCTGCTCCGTCGGCTGGGCGACCGCTATGGCCCTCTCCTGAACGACGTCAGAGGCATCCTCAGGGCGGCGGTCTCGCGAGCGAGCGGCCGCGAGATCGACGCGCGCGCCGATGAGTTCTTCGCCGTTTTCGCGCGGGCCACCGCCGCCATCGAAGCCGCGGTGGCGATCCAGCGTGAGCTCGCGAGCCGCGTCTGGGCCGGCCATCCCGCCGACAGTCTTCCGGTCCGCGTCCGTATCGGGGTCCACAGCGGCCGCCCGACACTGACCGATGTCGGGTACATCGGTCTGGCCGTTCACATCACCGCCCGCGTCTGCTCGGCAGCTCACGGAGGGCAGATCGTCGTCTCCGGGGCTGCCCGAGCGGCGGTCGCGGCGGCGCCGTCGACCGGCGTCCGATTCCGCAGCCTCGGTCGACATCGCCTTCCTGGCCTGTCGGACGCAGAGATGCTCTTCCAGGTTCAGGCGCAGGGCCTGCGCGTCAAGTTTCCTCGGCCGCGAATCACGCGCCACTCGGCCCCTCGCCGGCGGCCCGATGACCGGTCAACGGGCCGAGAGAATCCGATGCGCCCCGAGCAGCGACAGCTCGAGCTCCCTCAGCCTCCCGTGTGACGCTTCGGCGTCGTGCTCCTCGCCGGCATGTGCCGTCGTTTCCGACGCGATCGTCGCTTCTCGACGGCGAGGTGAAGCAGATGGGCGAGCCGCCGCTGCGCGTCAGCCCACCGCTTCCTTCCCAATTCGCGGAGGACCTGGTCTTGCGCCTGGGCCCAGAGCGGCCGCGCGATCTCCAGGACTCGTGCCCCTTTGGATGCGAGCCTCATCGCCTTGACGCGCCCATCCGGGTGAGGACTGCGCTCGATCAGACCATCGCGCTCTAGAAGGTTGAGGCTGCGCGTCAGCGTCGTCTGGTCGATGGCGAGCGTGCCCTCGAGTTGCTTCAGGTTCGCCTCACGCATGCGCCCGATAGTCGCGAGAATGCTGAACTGAGTCACCCGGACACCGCTCGGCCGGAGCACGTCGTCGTAGAGTTGCGTGACGGCGCGAGTGACCATCCGGAGCGTGTTACAGACGCAGGGCGAGGCGCCTCCTGCGCCAACCGTCCACCCGATGCTTCGCCGAGTCACGGAGCCATCGTATCAGCCTCGGCCGGGCCGGGCCAGCCATCATATGTAGATACATCTTGATGAATCCCTCGCGTCCGGGGGGCCATCCTAGTGCACAGGAGGACCAGCACGATGACTCCGAGTCGGGAACAGGACGTCGCCAAGACGGTCCATCTGACCGAACAGAACTTCGATGAGGCGCTCGCCGCGGCTAGCGGTCTGGTGATGGTGGATTTCTGGGCCGCGTGGTGTGGCCCGTGCCGTGCGATCGCGCCGGCCCTCGAGGCGATCGCCGGGGCCTCGGAAGGCCAGGTCACCCTGATGAAGGTCGACGTCGACGAGAACCCCGGGCTGGCGGCTCGGTACAATGTGCGATCGATCCCGACGATCCTGTTCGTGAAGCACGGCATGGTCGTCGAGCGTGTCGTCGGTGCAGTGCCCAAGGCAAAACTGCAAGACATCGTCAGCGCGCAAGCCTCCTCGCAGTAAGCGCACGCCTGGAGGAACGATCGATGCCGACGCCGCTCGATGCACTCCAGCAACTCGTGGACGGCAAGCGTCCGCCACCCCCCATCGCGGCCCTCATCGGTTTCACCCTGAGCGCGGTGTCGCCCGGCGAGGCCGTGATCGAGCTGACGGCGGGGCGGCAACATGCGAATCCGATGGGGGCGCTGCACGGAGGCGTCCTCTGCGACATCGCCGATGCCGCCATGGGGATCGCCTACGCCAGCACGCTGGCGGAGGGCGAGACCTTTGCGACCGTCGAGCTGAAGATCAATTTCCTGAAGCCCGTGTGGGCGGCGAAGCTTCGGGCGACCGGTCGGATCATCAAGCGCGGAAAAGCGCTTGGATTTGTCGAGTGTGACATCACCGACGAGGAGCAGAGCCTCGTGGCACGCGCCTCGTCGACGTGCATGACGCTTCGCGGAGAGCAGGCGGATGGACGCTGACGTGAGAAGAGCCGGCGAGGCGCGTAAGCTCGACGGGAAGATTGCGCTCATCACCGGCGGCACGAGCGGCATCGGCCTGGCAACGGCGAAGCGGTTCGTGCACGAAGGCGCCTACGTCTTCATCACGGGGCGCCGTGATCCGGAGTTGGCGGCGGCAGTCAAGGAGGTCGGAACCAACGTGGCCGGGCTACGGGGGGACGTGTCGAACCTCGGCGATCTCGACCGCCTCTTCGCCCATATCGGGCGGGAGAAGGGCACGCTCGACGTCGTGTTCGCGAATGCCGGTGTTGCGAAGTACGGACCGCTCGGCGCGATCACCGAGGAACTCTACGACTCGATCTTCGACATCAACGTGAAAGGGCTCCTGTTCACGGTACAGAAGGCGCTTCCGCTCCTGCCGGATGGTGCCTCCATCATCCTGAATGCCTCCATCGTCGCCAGCAAAGGGCTGTCCTCGAATAGTGTCTACAGCGCCACCAAGGCCGCCGTGCGCTCGTTCGCGCGCACATGGACCACGGATCTGAAGAGTCGCCGCATTCGCGTGAACGCGGTGAGCCCGGGTTCCATCGACACGCCCGGACTGAGTGATCTGCTGGCGTCCTCGGACACCGGTCAGCAACGTCGGGCGATGATTTCCAACATGGTCCCGCTCGGCAGGTTCGGCACCCCCGATGAGATCGCGAAGGCCGTGGTGTTTCTCGCCTCCGACGACAGCAGCTACATCACGGGGACGGAACTATTCGTGGATGGCGGTTTCGCACAGGTGTAGCACTCTCGGCATGCATCGTCTGCTTGCCCCCGTCAGAGGCGCATGCAAGACTTTCGCGCAGCGTGCCGCGTGAGAGGGCGTGGGACTCCAGGCGGCCAAGGAGATGACTCGATGAGCAGGAAGTTGACCGTGCCGACGCTGAAGGCGTAACCGCCCCGACGCGAAAGGAGCCGCGCTCATGGATTCTCGCCCACTGTGGCCCACCCAGAACGATCTCCCGGACAAGGTCCGCCGCGACACGGTCGATTTGCTCAACCAGCAGCTCGCCGACGCGCTGGATCTTGCCCTCCAGACCAAACAGGCCCACTGGAACGTCAAGGGCCCGAACTTCATCGCGCTCCACGAGCTCTTCGACGAGGTCGTGGACGAGGTGTTCGAGCACGCCGACGACCTCGCCGAGCGTGCCGTGCAGCTCGGCGGCACCGCCATGGGCACCGCGCGGATGGCGGCGAAGGCGTCACGCTTGACCGAGTACCGCCTCGACATCAGCTCGGGGCGCGAGCACGTGGCGGCGCTCTCGGCCGCGATCGCGAAGTTCGGCGCCTCGGCGCGCGGGGCCATCGATGCGGCGAACGCGCTCGGCGACGCCGACACCGCCGACCTGTTCACCGAGATCTCGCGCGGCATCGACAAGCTGCTCTGGAAGGTCGAGGCGCACCTCCAGGCCTAGGACTGAGGGACCGAGGCACCAGGTCGCCTGATGATCACGAAACGACCGAGTGACGAGCGTGGGCATTTCGATCACGGCTGGCTCGACACGAGGCACACGTTCTCGTTTGGCCGCTATCACGACCCCCGTCACGCGGGTTTCCGCAACCTCCTCGTCCTCAACGAAGACCGGGTGCAGCCCTCACGCGGCTTTGGCGCTCATTCGCACGACAACATGGAGATCATCTCGTACGTCCTGGAGGGCACGCTCGAGCATCGCGACAGTCTCGGGACCGGATCGCTCATCCGCCCTGGCGACGTCCAGCGCATGACCGCAGGCACCGGCGTCACGCATAGCGAGTTCAACCCGTCCACCACCGAGCCCGTGCATTTCCTGCAGATCTGGATCATACCGGACGAGCAAGATCTCGAACCGTCGTACGAGCAACGGGCGTTCCCGCCGGCCGACCTGAGCGGCGCGCTGAAGCTCCTCGGTGCAAAGGGTGGCCGCGACGGCGTGGTCTCGATCCACCAGGACGTCAAGGTCTTTGCGAGCCGTCCAGCCGCCGGCACCCGCATCGTCCACAAGCTGAATCCCGGCCGACACGCCTGGATACAGATCGTCGAGGGTGCGTTGGACCTCAATGACCACGGCTTGTCCACCGGCGACGGCGCCGCGGTGAGCGACGAGGTGGAACTACGCCTGGACGCGAAGACCACCTCGCACTTCTTGCTCCTCGAGCTCGCCTGAGAGCCACTCAGGTGGTTGGCGACGTCTGCGCGACCGGCGACGGCGTCAGCTCCAGCACCACCCGGTCACGATCGACCCCGCGCAACCGGTTGATGAGCCTCGCCAGGGAGAGTTGCCAGCCATATTTGCGTCGCAGCGCCGCCAGGGCTTCCCGGTAACGGGCATCGTCCTGAACGATGCGCCCTGTTCCCTCCTCCCAATCGCCCAGGATACGGCGGCCATTCATGTTGCATGCCGCGAAGCGCACTCGGCCCGTGGCTCGCAACCGGCGGGCCTTGCCGGTGCTCTCGGCGGTGACGACATAGAGCTTGCCCGCGAGCGGCGCTGACCAGACAGGCGTGGTCACCGGGCGGCCGTCGCGGCGATACGTGGTGAGCGCGATGTATCGAGAGTTGGGAAGTGTCGCATTCGCCATCGCCGTCTCCTGCACCGAGCTGCTCATCGCCGCAGATCCCGCGGGACGTCAGTCCATGGTGGTCGTTGTTCCTCCTGCGTGCTCTCTGATGGGAACGGCGGCGAGCACCCTCGCCATGCCGGGATCCGCGTACACGCCGAACGCGTCGATCAAGGTCCCCCGGACGCCCGTCGTGCTCTCGATAGCGTAGACGATCGCCATGTCGTCGGGGTCGGAGATTCCCTCGAAGCGGTAGACCTCCCGGATCACCAGGTCCTCTGGTCTCAGCAGCTTCCCCGTCGTCAGCACTCGGAGGTTGCCGTCCACGACACGGAAACCGTCGCTGAAGCCGCGGCGAGCCAGGTCGTCGAGCGCTGTCAACTCGGTCATGTTCAAACCCCCGACGCCCGGCCGCCCCAGTCATAGGCGAAGATGCTCACGCGATAATTTGTCGCCGGCTCGACCGCCACATTGAAATAGGCGGTGTCGTACGGCTCGATGCTGTCGCCGAGCCAGATGACGCGTTGACTGACCACGCCGCCCTTGTCGTCGAGACCCTCCACCAGGAGTTGCACGCGGGTGGCCGTAGCGCCGTATTGACTGTGCACGGCGCCGCTCAGGATGGGCCGCCCGCTCCGCTGCCCGGCCTGCCAGTCGAGGGTGAAGAAACGCTGCCATCCGGGTGCGAAGGTATGGAGCTCGTGGCCGGGTGACGCCGCCGGCATCGCCTCGTCCGTCGACGCACAGCCCGCGACGCCGCTGGCGACCAGCGCGGCGGCCGCGAGCACCTTGGTGACTTTCATGGCCTTATCCTCCCGTCCTTGAGATGCGCGCTCGTGCCAAACCGAAGCCTTTGACTGCGGCCGGCGGTCGATGCCATGCATCCATGTGAGGCTGCCTGGCATCTTACCTGGCGGTGATGACATGAAGACGAAAGCGTCGGCGAAGCAACTGCTCGAAGCGCACCTCGACGTGGTCCTGGCGCGACTGCAGGGTGAGGCCGAGGTGCCAAACGCGGAGACCGCGGCGGGCGACTTCCTCGACGTCGCTCAGGGCGTCGAGCTCCGGGAACTGGCCCACCTTACGGCATCGCGACTGGCTGAGCGGGCCAAGCGTCTACAAATCGCGCTGACCCGGGTGGCGGATGGCGAATACGGAGTGTGCTCTGAGTGCGGCGCCGCCATCCCGCCGAACCGCCTTCTCGCGGTTCCCGATGCGACGACGTGCGTGGCATGTCAGGCACGGCTGGAACGCGCCAACCCCTGATCACCTCCCCGCCCCATCGACTCGTCCGTGCAACTTCCGGTCGTTTTTCGCATCTGAAAGAGTGCATCAGGCGTGTGGTGAGGTGCCGGGAGGATATGGAGAGTCAGGACTCGGGTGCGCCGGGACTACACGGCATTCACGTCCTCGTGATCGAAGACTCTCCCGGCACGCTCGACATGTTGACCGCGCTGCTCCGACTGGAGGGTGCGGTTGCCGTGGGAGTCGCCAACGGACGTGACGCCCTGTCGGCGTTGCGGGCGCACGACTTCGACGTTGTCATGAGCGATCTCGGCCTGCCCGATATCCCTGGCGACGTGTTGATTCGCGCCATCCTCGACCGCGCACGACGCCCACCCCACGTCATCGTCATCACGGGCGACAGCGGACCCGCCTTGATTCGCGCGAAGGCAGCTGGCGCGAGCGTCATCTTTGCGAAGCCCTGCGATTGGGCCCAAATCGTCACATACCTGAATGGCCTCGGGCTCGCGGCAGTCGCCTGAGCCGGAGGAATGACCCGCGTGTAAGAAAGTTTTTCAAGATGCCCAGGAGATTGCAATGTCCGTAGCAACATCACGCGTTGAAACGCGTCCCCCGGTGCCTCCGTTCACTCACGAGACCGCCGAGTTGAAGGTCCGTCTGGCGGAAGACGGCTGGAACTCTCGCGACCCCGAGAAAGTGGCATTGGCCTACACACCAGATTCCCGATGGAGGAACCGCGCGGAATTCGCAAACGGCAGGCCGGAGATCATCGCCTTCCTTACGCGCAAGTGGGCGAGAGAGCTCGATTATCGCCTCATCAAGGAGGTGTGGGCGTTCGGAGGGAATCGCATCGCAGTGCGCTTCGCTTACGAATGGCATGACGACTCGGGGAATTGGTTCCGCTCGTACGGCAACGAGAACTGGGAGTTTGATGAGAACGGGCTGATGCGATTGCGTTACGCGTGCATCAACGATCTCCCGATCAAGGAATCAGACCGTAAGTACCATTGGCCGCTCGGACGCCGACCGGACGGGCATCCGGGATTGAGCGATCTCGGCTTGTAACGTCAGGTCACGGCTCCGGATCGCTACCCCTTCGGCGATCCCCTCGAGCGACAGCGGCCGATCCGAGAAGTACTCCCCGAGCCACTTGCGCAGCACCAGCCGCGCAGGGTGTCGAGGGCCGCCGTCAACACCGTCCGCAGCTCGAATTGAAGCGCCGGATCCTCGACACGCGCGGACCAGTCCTGAAGGGACGGGGCATGCTCATCGACCATCACCGAACCCTCGTCCAACGAGGTCTCGTGATGCCGACGCCGAACGCCTTGATCTCGATGACGGCGTGACCCGCCTCGGGCTCCGGGTCCGGAATCTCCCTGTAAACCAGGCTGTCGAGCCCCCCGAACTTCTCGAAAACGATTGCACGCATAGCGGTTCTCCAACGGATCGGTAAAGATTCACGATACGAGGAAGTCGCGGATCGTCGCTGCGATCTCTGCGGCATGCGTTTCCAACGCGAAGTGACCCGTGTCGAAGAAGCGGACGACCGCACCCGGAATATCGCGCTTGAACGCCTCGGCGCCAGAGGGCAGAAAGAACGGGTCGTTCTTGCCCCACGCCGCGAGCAGCGGCGGCCGGTGCGTGCGGAAGTATTCGTGGAACTTCGGGTACAGCGCGACATTGCTCGCGTAGTCGAGAAACAGGTCGAGCTGGATCTCGTCGTTGCCGGGCCGGGCGAGCAGCGCCGAGTCGAGCGTATAGCCCTCGGGTGCGACCATCGATTCGTCCTGCACGCCGTGCACGTACTGCCACTTGGTCGTCTCGGGCGTGAGGAAGTTGCGAAGCGCCGTACGGTTCGCAGCCGTGGGCTCCTTCCAGTAGCGCTGGATCGGATTCCAGCCCTCGCTCAGCCCCTCCTGATAGGCGTTGCCATTCTGCGAAACGATCGCGGTGATCCGCTCCGGGTGGCGCGTCGCGAGGCGGAAGCCGACCGGCGCGCCGTAATCGAAGACGTAGATGGCATAACGGGTGAGCCTGATGAGCGTCGTGAACCGGTCGATGACGTCGGCGAGGTGATCGAAGGTGTACCTGAACTGCGCCGGGTCCGGCGCGTCGGAGAAGCCGAAGCCGGGCAGGTCGGGGGCGACCACGTGGTAGTCGTCCGCCAAGACCGGAATCAGGTCGCGGAACATGTGGGACGACGTTGGGAATCCGTGAAGCAGGAGCAGCGCCGGCGACGTGTCGGCCCCCGCTTCTCGGTAGAAGATCTTCAGGCTGTCAACCTCCACGAAGCCGTATCTCGTCCTACGCAGCTTGTCCCGCGACGGAAATTCCACGATTGGCCCTCCTGCGCCTTCTGGGCGCGTCCATGCCCACGCCAGGGTCCCGATGCCCGGAGTCGAGCCGGCCAACCGGGCCTAACCGCGCCGGGCCGTACCTCGCCAGGTCGTTCAGAACACTCGCCTTGTAGACGCTAACTATCCGAGGTCGGTTTCGACGGTTGACACTATCCGTGCTCACCCACCCCGAGGCGGATGGGCCAGACGCCTGCGCCAGGTCGAACCGAAATGGCGCGTCCTCTATCGGCGTCTGCGCCATCCCGAACCGCCGTCGGCGAAATGGTCATGCTCGCGATTGCGAACAGCACGAGCGCCCCGGATCTCACCGCGTCGCCCTCAGCCCCGCGCGCTTCAGGACGAGCTCGGTCTGCGGCGTCGATGCTGCGACTCTCGCGACATCCTGCTTCAGAAGGTAGAGCGATGCGGCGAAGAGGACGACGTCCTTCATGAGGAACGGCACGTTGCCCGTCATGGCGGGAAAACCGCCGGCAGATGTGGCCCAGCCGTCCGGCATGAACGGGATGATGGTGACCGTTCCGATGAATGCCGCACAGGATCCGAGCGCGCCGAGAATTCCCAATCGCTTGTGCCAGAATCCCAGGAACAACAGCAGGGCGAACGACCACTCCGACACCCCGAGCACCCAG
>WNFO01008772.1_pt1 | contig 11206 bp, 10 predicted proteins | sample 5400251 | NCBI WGS metagenome assembly WNFO01 (sample SAMN13153354, study PRJNA577476) | soil metagenome | isolation source: 100 cm saprolite under Madrone tree | place: USA:California | collected 2016-06-14 | reverse complement strand
ACCAGCTCGCTGTCTAATTTCTCTTTCAAAGAATTCATTCAAACGAGACGTTGGAACACGCAGGTTGCGGGCTTCGTTGGTTTTCATCGCCAGCGGCAGAAGTTTCCGCACGCGTTGTCCGCTCAACGCTGATATCGTAACCACCGAGGCCCAACTGAGAAACTTCATGTGCTCGCGTACGTCGCGCTCGAACGCCGCCGCCGTGCCGGTCTTTTTATCTTCAAGCGTATCCCATTTATTAATTGCCAAAATAATCGAACAGCCCGCTTCAACGGCATAACCGGCAATGGCCGCATCAAGCGCTGCGATTCCCTGCTCGGCATCAAGCAAAACAACTGCCACGTCAGCTCGCTGCAAACTCTTGCGCGCCATCACCACCGAAAGCTTTTCGGTCAGCGCCTGCGTTTTGCCTTTGCGCCGGATCCCGGCGGTATCGATGAGGCGGAAAGTCTGCTCTGAAGTTTCAAGCAGAGTATCGACACTGTCGCGCGTAGTGCCCGCAACCGGCGAAACAATTGCGCGCTCTTCACCCAACAGCCGATTTAGCAACGACGACTTCCCAACATTCGGCCGCCCGACGATTGCCAGGCGCAACTCCCTAAATGGGAGCGCGGGCGTCCCGCCCGCATTTTGGTTTTCGCTGACGGTCGACCCAGCGCCGCGAATGTTACTCACCAGCGCATCGAGCATCTCCCCAATCCCATTCCCGTGCTCCGCAGAAATGGGAAAGACTTCTGCAAACCCAAAGCGATGAAACTCCCCGGCGTCGCTTTCCCAATGCGTAACATCGGCTTTGTTCGCGGCGGTTAACACTCGCTTTCCTGTCGAACGCAACAGCCGCGCGAGTTCTTCATCCAACGGCGTGATACCTTTGCGCGCATCGACGACCCAGATCAACGCTTGGGCGTCATCAATTGCAAAGCTCGCCTGCTTGAGGATGTTTGCCGGAATCACCGCCTCGTCATCGGGCACAATTCCGCCGGTGTCCACCAGCGCGAATCGCTGCGTCCGCCAGTTCGCTTCGCCATAGATGCGATCGCGCGTGATACCAGGCTCATCGCCGACAATCGCTCGCCGCTCGCCGATCAGCCGATTGAACAGAGTCGACTTGCCCACGTTGGGCCGGCCAATGATTGCGACTAACGGCAAGGATTTTTCCTTTGGCTCTTTTCTCAATCGATCTGTCATAGCCTCAAATCAGCAAGTCAGATGATATCGCAAACGGTTGCGGGCTGTTACTTCGGTAAGTCATAATTGCGACTTCTTAACTTTGATCGGACTTGAATGGTAAGGTCCGCGTAGGTCCGCGTAATAAATAAATAAATAAAGGACAAAGCTTCAATGATGGAAGAAAACCCTACCGTCTCTTATGAAATTCGAGTTTCGCCGGGTAAAACCGGTACCGATCCCGAAGCGCCTGATTGGGAAGTTGCCGAGTTGGAAAATGGCGTCGTCAAGGACAGTGCCGATGTCTACGACAATCTGACACTCGCCGAAGCGCATCAGATCGCGGGCATGTGGACCAAGAAAAAGGAAGAAGCCGAAGACCCTGCCAATTAAATCTGACTATCGCATGAATGCGCCACATGACTGATGCACCTTCAGATTTGACAAAAGCCACCGTTGATCCAAATCCGCTCCGTCAATTCGAGAAGTGGTACCAGGATTTAAGTACGAACGGAATGTCGGAACAGGATGCGACTTCGATGACCCTCGCCACCGCTGCCAAGGACGGCTCGCCCTGCGCGCGCATAGTGCTAATGAAGGGCTTTGACGATCGCGGCTTTGTCTTCTACACCAACTACAACAGTCGCAAAGGAATAGAACTGGCCGAAAACGCCCGCGCCTGTCTGCTGTTCTACTGGTCGCCGGTTTGGCGGCAGGTTCGAATCGAAGGCTCTGTGGAAAAGGTATCCGACGAAGAATCGGCACAATACTTTCACTCACGACCGCTGGGAAGCAAAATTGGCGCCTGGGCTTCGAAGCAGAGTGCGGTCTTTGAGAGCCGCGCGGAACTTGAAAAACGGTTCGAGGAATTCAGTTGGAAGTTCGGCGACAACGTTCCGCGGCCACCGCATTGGGGCGGTTATCGACTGAAGCCGGCCACGATCGAGTTTTGGCAGGGCCGTGAGAACCGCCTGCACGATCGAACCGCCTGCACGATCGTTTGCGATATCGATTGCGTGAAGATGGAACCTGGGTGATCGAGCGGCTGGGGCCGTAGACATTTTCCATTTGTCATTTGACATTTTTCATTTGTCTCAGTAACACGAGTTCAGAGTTCAAGCTTTAGGTTGCCACTTACGAAATACGCAAGCTAAAGCTTGAACTCTAAACCGTGAACCGACTGCATCAATGGCAAATGAAAAATGGCAAATGAAAAATGGAAAGTGATCAGTCTTACAGCGTTGGATGTTCCGCGACGAAGTTCACCAAGGCCTCCACGTAACCAGGAAACCTCGGACATCTAATGCCGTGAGGCTCCAGCAACGTGCGCGCGCGAGTGGTGTCGTACGTCTGATCCAGAAAGAAATAAGGAACTGCTGAATGCGGCAGGCCGGTTATCTTTGGCGCAAAAGGTAGCTTCAGTACCGGATAGACTATGCCTGCCGGAACCGTAGCGAACGAATCTCTCCCTCCAATCGCTTTTGAAATCTCGTTAAATAATTCGTGTGTCGTCAGAGGCCCCGGATCCGCGAGCTGCACTGTGGCGCCAATCGCGCGGTCATCCTTCGCCAGCACGGCCATCGCCTCGATCACAAAATCAACCGGCACCAAATTCAAACACACGTCGCGATTGCCGATGTTCAGCAGCGTCAACCCGCTGGGCCATCTGCGCAGGTAATGAATCAGATAATAGATGCCGTCATACTTTGCGGTTTCACCGGTGCGGGAATCGCCGCAAACAACAGCCGGACGATGAATGGTAATTGGCAATTCGGCCTTCAGAGTCTCTACTCCCAACTCGGCCAGATACTTCGTCTCTTCATAATGATTGCGAAAGCCAGCTTCGTGATGTAACTCGGTTTCCATAATCAGGCCTTCGCGCTTACCAGCGACATAGCAGGTCGAGATGTAATGATAGCGCCTTAAGTTTTCGATCGACTTCGCGAAGTTGTTGACGTTCAGCGTGCCTTCGACATTCACATGCGCGGCAACCGCGCTGTCCACTGCGAGGTCATAGACTGCCGCCAGATGAAAAATGGTAGTCGTTTCCCGGCGCGCGCTCTCCAATTCATTCGTCGAGAGTCCCAGATCGGGCTTGGTAATATTGCCTTCGATAATGCGGAAGTTATTCGCATTGGCTCCTGTATCGGCGGCAATGTGTGCTGCCTCGAGTCGTGCGACGTCAGTAAACAGCGGAAGTGTCAGTAAAATGAATCGCGCGCCTTCCGCAGCCAACCTCCTTACGAGACGAGTAGCCAGGAAGCCAGGAAATCCAGTAACAAAGACAGTTTCATTGAATGCCATGATCAAAGCATGTCAGATAACTTTCAACTTGTCTTGCCTCGAGGGGAAACTGAAGATTCCATCGGACATTTGCTTCGGCTGAAGTATAATACAATCCAACCTGATGGCTGATTGGATCAAAGATGAGTTAACGCTGCAGGAGGATCACACTTGGCGCGCCAAGCCCGGCTGCAAAATCTTTGTGGCCGATCGCGGCGCGTTGCGGCTCGACTATCCGGAAGATTGGGTCGTGATTCCCGGCGAAAACTCAATCAACTTTCACGATCGTCGACCACCCGATGACGACATTCACATGGAAGTCTCGATCATGCGGCTGCCGCCGATCGACTGGAGTGGCTTGCCGCTTCGGGACTTGATTCCCGCCGCGATTCAGGGCGATGCGCGCGATATTCGTTGGCGCGGAGAGATTCAAGAGCAGCGTAACGGTGACGTCGAAATAGCGTGGCTGGAATCGATGTTCGTTGATCGGCAGCAAGATGAACGCGAAGCGCGTACGCGGCTTTGTTTGGCGCGCAGTGGCACCATTCAACCGATCATCACGATGGAATATTGGCCCGAAGACGCGGCCCGAGCCACGAAGGCCTGGGATGATGCGCTCGATTCGCTGGAACTCGGGATGTATATCGAAGATCCGACCAAGGGTTATACCCTGCATTGAAGCGCGTGTTTCCTTAGCCCCTTTCACCACCGAGGCACAGAGAATTCACGGATTCACTGAGAAAACTCGGTGGTCCTCTGTGCGATCTCTGTGTCTCTGTGGTAAAAGTTCGTCGTTATCGCACCACTTGAAAACCCGGAAAACTAGAATGAAGAGTGTCACCCTTGTACTAATACTGATGCTTGGGCTTGCTGGATGTTTTCAATGCCGAGCCCAATCCGGCATCGATCGCGATCTCCTGAGTGAGATCTACAAGATCAAAGCTATCGACAATCACGCACATCCGTTGAAGTACGTCGCGGAAGGCGAAAAGCCCGACAATGAATACGACGCGCTGCCGTTGGATGCCATCACGGTGTTTCCTTTGCCGGTGCGTTTGAGCCCCGGCAACCCTGAATTCATTCGCGCGTGGCACGATCTATATCGGTACTCGCACAACGACATGACTGACGCGCACCTGCGCGAGTTGATGGCCACGAAACAACGCGTGCTGAAAGAACGCGGCGATGGATTTCCCGCCTGGGTCCTGGATCAACTCAACATCGAAACCATGTTCGCGAACCGCGTGGCTATGGGAAGAGGCTTGACGGCGCCGCGCTTTCGTTGGGTGGCGTTCGACGATGCGCTGATCTTTCCGCTCAACAACGCCGCGGCAATGCGATTCAATCAAGACTACAAAGGTTTTTTTCCCGGCGAAGAGAAGTTGTTAAAGCGTTATCTCGCGGATTTGAAACTCAGCGCATTACCGCCATCGCTCGATGCTTATATCAAAACTGTCGTCACCCGAACGCTCGAGCGACAGAAGCGAAATGGAGCAGTGGCGGTCAAGTTCGAGGCTGCGTATCTCCGAAAGCTTGATTTTGACAATCCGGATGAATCAACTGCGCGGGCGATTTATGCTCGTTACGTAAGAGGTGGCGAACCTCCCGCAAGCGGTTACAAAGCGCTTCAGGATTTTCTTTTCTATTACATCGCGCGCGAGGCGGGCCGTCTCGGTCTCGCGGTACACATTCATTGCATCGAAGGCGCCGGTGGTTTTTATCGTCAAAGCGGCAGTAATCCTTTGCTGCTGGAATCCGCTTTCAACGATCTCGCTTTACGAAAGACGAACCTCGTCGTCATTCACGGCGGCTATCCATTCACCAAAGAGATGGGGTCGCTGCTGAGCAAGCCAAACGTTTACGCGGACTTTTCCGCTCAAACTTTCTTCACGTATCCCCGCGAGTTAAGCGAGATTCTGCGTAACTGGCTCGAGTTCTATCCGGACAAAATTCTATTCGGCACCGACGCTTTTTCTTTCGGACCGGAAGTCGATTGGGGCGAAGTCGCGTGGCTCTCAAACACGACGGCGCGCCAGGCTCTGGCGCTCGCGTTGACGGGAATGATGAACGACGGAGAGATCACACGCGAGCGCGCGCTGGAGCTGGCGCGCATGGTTTTGCGTGAGAATGCGAAAAAGCTTTACGGCCTCTGAACCAATTGAGGTAACGCAAACCGAACTTGAAAGAGGTTGGCAAACCTTACGCTCGATGTTAGCCTCTTGAATGGACGAAGAGAGCTTCACGCTCACACGCACTGCAACCATAGAAAGAACGTAAACACTGCCATGAACGCGAATAGCGATACGAAGCCGATTAACACCACGGAGCTTGAAGGGCTCGTTCGGCGGGTCGTCCGCGAAGAACTCTCAAGGCTGCTGCGTGAGCCGCTTGGTTCCCTTCTCGAGGGCGCGGAACACGAAGGCCCGAAGAGTCCCGCGGAAGATGAAATGCTCCTGAAAGACGCACTCGCAGTGATCGAAGAATACGGTGACCAACCTGAGGCTTGGATGAACTGGGAAGAATTCGAGGCCGAGCTTGATCGGGCGGAGGCTGCGGGTGAGTTACCACGTTGAGATTGCTCGTCCGGCACAAATTGAGATCAAAGCGTTGCCGGCTCATGTTCGCGCGCAACTTCGGCAACTCATTAACTCGCTAAAAGAAATACCTCGGCCTGCGCGCGCAAAAGAACTTCGCGACAAGCCGATTATCGCCTTTGGCTCGCAAGGCGCTGGCGCATTGCTTATGTTATTGATGAGGACTTGAGACTTGTGCGCGTATTGCGAGTTCGCCGGAAAGAGCTAATCGACTACGAAACGCTGTAGGGATTCGGACTTAAATGGCTACTGCGTTTCCGGCACGACCGCAGCGCCTTCTATCAATGCCGCCGAGCTCCTCGATCTAAACAATCCCAACGCCGAAAGCGTGTAGAACAAAATCGCCACGACTACTACATATTGAAAGCCCAGCAGCATCGAGCTGTTCTCGGCGAGTCCGCCCATCATCGCGCCCGCGATATTGAAGCCGAAAGCGCGATCGGGTTCAGCCGTGCGCTTGAATGATGCGGCAAAGATCACGCCGGCAAACATCACTGGAGCAAACACCAGTAGGCAAGAACCAATCACTTGTGCCGTTCTATTCATGCCCAAAAAGAAGTCGAGAGGGATAATTGTGTTTAGCGCCAGCGTCAACAGCAATCCGAGATAGTATGGCCACAAGCGTGTGACGTTTGATTTGAGCGTCCAAAGATTAGCGATCAATATCATCACCAGCACGGCGAAAAATACGATCGAATTAACCACCCAAGTGCTGCCGAAGAGCAACGCCATGGTGACAACTGCTTTAGTTTCGATCAGCATGAAACCGGCGCCGAGAAAGAACATTTGCAGATTAAGCGCGTGGGAACCCAGTCGCAGTTCCGCGCGTTGATCCTCCGTCCGTCGCGGCGCGAATAAGAAGATCAGCAGCAGTGCCAGTCCCGCCATGATCAGGATTCCGCGCAGACTTAAATTCGGCATCATAGGCTTTCGCACGTAGAAGAATGGCCAATCGTCGGTCGCGATCCTCAAGCCCTCGGCCGGCTGTGTCACACTTGCCAGACCAAACTTCTGCCAATGAGACGACTGCTGATCTTGAGCTGAAACTTGCTCGAAGCGCGCGGGCTGCGTGAAGCCGTTTGGCGAATTGGGTCCCGGCGCCTGATCGTTACGCAGAAGATACTCGGGTTGCTGAGTGAATGCATTTCGCAAAGCCGCAGTATTGCCGGCGAAGAAAACCGTAAACTTGTCGGCAGTATCCGCGTCCGGCTCCATGACTTTTTGGTATGGCAGAGTAAGCACCAGCGGATTCCCGGCGCCGAACACTTCATCCAGACTTTTCTGCAAACGCGAAATCAACCAACCCTCGCGAAAATAGTTGTAGACAACAAAAGTTCCGTCCGGTTTCAAATGACGCTTGACGTCCTCGAACGTCTGACGAGTGAAGAGATAACTTTCCAGACGAATATTGCTATAGCCGCTATGCAGCACGAGCGAATCCACCAAAGCGTAAATGACCAGATCATATTTTCGTTGGGACGCACGGAGAAAATTGCGGCCATCGTCAAGATGAACTTCGACGCGCGGATCCTGGTATGGACGATCCGGATGATACTGCCTGCCCAGCCCGTAGATCGCGGGATCGATCTCCACAGCGTCGATGTGCATCGCGCCCCACTGCAACGCCCGGCTGACGTCATTGCCTGAACCGGCGCCGATAATCATCACCTCTGCGAACGGAGATCTGCCGGCATCACGATTCAGCAAGTGTGGCAGTGCGTAAGCTGGATACTTGTCATTTCGCGAAACCATCGACTGGTGAAACATCAAGTTCACTGAAAGCGACAAGTCATAGGGCTTGAAATCAATTCTGTTATAAGGCGACCAAATCTGGCGCGATTCGCGCTGTCCCTGAAAATCGTTGTAGATAATTCTGTAAGAGGCCAACGCCACAATCGAAAGCAGCAGCAAACCGAGCACGGGGCCTAACACCATGAATTTTGCGCGAACCCTATGCACCGGAGAAATGAAATAGAAGTAGGCGAGCCCCGCGGCAGCTAACCCAAACCACCAGAAAGGCGACAAATGAAGCCACGAACAGGCCCCGAATAAGACGATACCCACGATGCTGCCGGTGATGTTGATAGTGTAGGCTTGTACGCGATTGGGCCAATGGTTAAGGGCGCGGCCAAGTTCCTGGCCCAGGCCAATGAAGCATAGCGCAATCACGACGAAGAAGAATCCACCCATCACTTCAACCGGCACTGGGTAACGAAACAGATCCGGCATGCGATACGCGTTGCCGAAGAAGACAACTTCGGGCGAGGGACGATCTATTCCGTTTTGCACAAATTGGCCGCTGGTAATTTCGACGATGTGCGCTGTCGCCATGCCTATTACCAGAATGAGCGGCGTCCACCTGAGATAGTTGCGGCGGTGGCTAGCGGCCAGACAACCAACCGACATTCCCAGGAAGCAAGCCAATAGCACTACGTTGGTGAAAAACGTCAGGTACAACGCATGAGCCGGAAACCAACGAATAGCCGCCAGCTCGAGAAATAGAATTAAGAAGCTAATCAAGAAAAGCTCGAGGCCGTCGCGTACAGGCGAATTAGTATTAGCAGGTTTATTATTCACAAACTGTCCTCGTTATGGTCGGTACCGCCTGCGGTAGCGGGCGGTTGATCCTTAATCATTTGAGCAGAGACTAACCGCCCGCTACGGCAGGCGGTACTGACAGAGATCGCATGGAAAATAACTCTATGGTCATCGATAAATCAATCGAATCAATTTATCTCGACTTCCAGCGGCGTCGCATCGTGAGACTCATAGCCTTCCGGCCAGTTTGAGATATTCACGCCATAAAGCCAATCTGCATCGGGCGTGACCGCAAAGCGAATCGTGAGCGGCAAGCCGCGCGCAACTCGGAGACGCGGCGACCACGCGCTCGTCTTCCACTCCTGAATCAAAGGCGCTTTCGGATCTTCGACCGGAACCAGACGCGAGCCGCAATCGGTCCCGTTAACAAACAAGGTGACGCGGGTGCGAACCCACGAAGGCTTTGCATCAACGGGAGAGACTGGTTGAATATGCGCGCGCACGACGATCTGTCCGACGCGACGACGCTCGGTTCGACCCGGCACAACGTATTCGAAATAGCCTACGCCCGATCCCCAGATATATCCGTAGCCGCCACCAAGTTTTTCAAATCGGCCGCTCACTGCTATGTTCGGCCGGAAGCGATACAGAATCCCGCCTTCTTTTTTGTAGATAATCTCAGGTTGCACGGCCTCGTCGGTTGGGGATCGCGAGAAAACGAATTGCCGCGGCACCAGATGTCGCCCTGAATCAAGCAGCGACGGCGGCGGCAAAGCGTTCGCTAACGAGGCGAAGAGATGTGCACCTCCATTCACCTCGGCCAGTATGGCGGCGTCGCGTGAGGATGAATAGGTAACGCCGTAGCCGCGCTGCGAATCCGGCGTCAGAATCCAGAACATCGCCCCCGCCACGCCGTCACGCGCTGCGTTTTCGAGATACGCGGCATACCAATCCGACTCGGAAACTCCTTTGTAACCGTCGACGGACATTCCAAACTCGCCAAACACGAGAGGTTTCTTGATCGACGCCGTAGCGGCCACGCTATTCTCAATAAACTGCGAGAGCGCTTTCGGCGAGTCGACAAAGGTGTCGGTGTCGTTAATCGGATAGTTATGCACATCGCAATAATCGATCGTCGGCAACGCATGATCCGCGATCCACTCGCGCCGCTCGGCAGCCGAACGATATCCCCAATCGCCCGGCGCGACCGGATGATCCGGATCGAGCGACTTGAGATAGGTGCTCATCTCGGCAATCCAGGCGCGACGCTCAGCCCAATGGCCGGTCAAACACTGCGCTTCATTCATCAATTCAAACCCGAAGATCGTTGGATCGTCGCGGTACATGACTCCGTTGATGCTGTTGCGGCGCATGACGATCTTATCGACGTGCTCGCGATAAAGACGGCGGGCTGTTTCGTTCGAATAGAACAGCATTGCCTTCTCGTTGTCGATGCCGACGGGAAACTTATCATCATCGGCTCCGCTAATTCCGGCCCAGCGTAAATACTGCGTCACGCCGCCGGTATCGCGCCACCAGTTGGCGAGGCAGAGTTGGACACGCAGGCCATTACGCGCGGCTTCAGCCAGGATTTGATCGAGAAAGACGAACTCGGCTTCGTTCCATTCGTTCGGTGCGTAGCGAAACGCGTGTGTGCGCGGCCAGTCATTAAAATCCGCGATCGGCTTTATGTCATTTGGCCCGCCTTCACCCGAGGCCCACACGCGCACCACCTTGATTCCGATTTGCGCCGCCTGCCGCAACGTTTCAGGCATGCGCGCGCGATCGTCGTCGCGATACATGACAGCGACGTTTGCGCCCACGAACCGGAACGGCTTGCGATCAATCACAAATCGCAGGCCGTCTGTTTGCACAAAGCCAGCGCGTCCGCGAGGCATCGAAAGGCGCCAGCTCCCAATCGCAAACAAAATCGCCGCGCCTGCAATTAAAGTAGACGCGGCTAACAGAAGTTGTTTTCTGGCCATGAATCCCCGGTACGCGTGCTGCACGCCAGAGGCGTGCGTACCCAAACGACTTATCGCGGGCTGGTCAAACGGACAAATCCCATGACGGTGCAAGCTCCGGCAAGAATTGCAAAAAGATTAAAGAAGCTCAGAATGGTAAGACTGAGTTGTATATCTCTCAGGACGAAACCAAAGCCGAGCAGTAAAAATTGCAGATGATAAAGCAGCATGCAGACGGCCGCAAAAGAAAACCACTTGGTGGAAGCGCCGAAGGCCCGCGCGCGTGCAAACCCCATAACTGCGGAAATCAGCCATACGACCGCGCCCAGGGCCAGCGAGCCAATGATTAAGGGCACGAAATAAGACGGCTCTTTGAATGTAGTCTCAACCTGATCGGGTTGGAGCAATGTAAGAAAACCAAGACTCATCGGTTACTCCCATTTCGGCAACACGCGCGTCAGCGGGTGAGTCATCCAAAGTCAGTACCAGATCCGTCAGCGGGTGCGTCTGTCAGTTCCTCGCAAAAACAAAACGGCCGTTTGCGCAGGGCGATTGCCGCAAGGCGCAAACGGCGTCGCTCGGATCGACAATGCAAGCCAACCCTGTGGCCGGCAAAAATGCACGATTGGCTCTTAGGTCCGTCGCAAGCAATCATCCGAT
>WNFO01044460.1_pt1 | contig 11208 bp, 12 predicted proteins | sample 5400251 | NCBI WGS metagenome assembly WNFO01 (sample SAMN13153354, study PRJNA577476) | soil metagenome | isolation source: 100 cm saprolite under Madrone tree | place: USA:California | collected 2016-06-14 | reverse complement strand
TTGCGTCCAAGCCTGACGACCAGCCTCTCGGCGCCGTAGCCGCCGCTACGGCCGGCGGTGCCCCCACCCGCCTCCCCCTTCCCCAACGCCCCAAGACCGCCTGATCCCCTAACCGAGTTTCCTGGGGAGTCTGTCGGGAGAGAAATCGAAGCATGCTGACCGGAATACAGGAAACTGCGAAGTTACTTTCCGTTCGGGTTTCCCTAGCGGATGTTTGTGCAAGCCCACATGCCATCAGTCGCTTTGATGCTCTGGTCGAGCGCTAGCCTTGCCTTCCGCCTGAAGTGAATACGGAGCGACGTGCCCATTGGCAATTCCTCGTGGCCCACGAGAGGACATCCGGCTTTCACTATGTTGGGTTTACCCCGAGCTGTCTCGCGTTCGCGAGAAATTGGCTTGGCACTTAAATTTTCGCTCCACTGCTTCCATCCCGCAATTCGGCTACAATCGTCCCCTCGTTTTGTGCAAAATCCAAACGCGTTCGGTTGATTTCGAGGAGGTCTCTGTTGAAACTCACTGTCGGCTCCACAAAAATTGGATTGCTTGGTCTCGGCCTGATGGGTCTCCCTATGGGCATAAATCTCATCAAGGCCGGCTACTCTCTGACGGTCTGGAATCGCACCTCCGCGCGCGCCGGTGAGCTCGTCGCGGCAGGTGCGACCCTGGCAAAATCCCCGCAGGAGGTCGCCGCTTCCTCCGACTTTCTCCTCACCATGGTCAGTGATCCTCCCGCCCTCGAAGAAGTCCTCTGGGGACCCAGCGGCGCTATGCAGGCGCTCCAGCGCGGCAGCACCTACATCGATTCCAGCACCATTTCCCCGGCGCTCGCCCGCAAAATTGCCGCCGCCTGCGCCGAACGCGGCGTGCGTTTTCTCGATGCGCCGGTCACCGGCGGTGACTGGGGCGCCAAGAAAGGCGAGCTGATTTTCATGGTCGGAGGTGACCCCGGCACTTTGAAAGACGTCGAACCCCTCCTCGGCGTACTGGGCAAGAAATGGTTTCACCTCGGTCCTCACGGCGCCGGTCAGACGGTGAAGCTGGCCATGAACCTGATCCTCGCGCTCCAGGTTGATGCCCTCGCCGAAGCTCTCGCGCTTGTCACTCGCGCCGGTCTTCAGGGCGAAAAGCTCGTCGAAGTCCTGCAATCCAGCATGGCCCGCTCCGGTGTCCTGGACGTAAAGGCTCCCAATCTCCTCAAAGGTGAATACGTCCCCAGCTTTCCGCTGCGGCTCATGCACAAGGATCTCGGCCTCGCGCTGGACCTCGCCAACCAGCTTGGCGTCGCGTTGCCCGCCACTGCCGCTGCTCGCGAAACCTACAGCTACGTCAAAGGCACTGCCAAGGAAGACCTCGACTACTCTGCGGTCATGAGATTCTGGAAACGCTGAAGCACTCTCGATCACCCTGATACACTCCGTGAACGTGGAGGTCACCTCAATGAGCGCGCCTGATCCGGCAAAAATCCAAAAGTTCCGCGAGCATCTTCACCAGGAGTGGACTGGCGACAGGACCATCGCCGCTTGGCGCAAATGGCATGCCCAGATCGCCGCGTTTACCCATGGCGCCACGGAAGCCATCCTGGAGGCCGCCCATCTTGGCCCCGGCATGCGCGTTCTCGATCTCGCTAGCGGCGTCGGCGATCCTGCGCTTTCAATCGCCGCAGAAGTTGCTCCGTCAGGGCGGGTGACCGCGACCGACTTGGGTCCGGGAATGATTTCGCTGGCCGAAGAGCTCGCACGCAACAGAGGCATCACCAACATCGAATTCCACGAAGCCAGCGCCGAGTCGCTCCCGTTCCCCGGCGAAAGCTACGACGTCCTTACCTGCCGCTTTGGAATCATGTTTTTTCCCGATCTCCCCAGAGCGTTGCGCGAATGTTTCCGCGTGCTGAAGCCCGGCGGGCGGGCCGCGTTCGTCGCCTGGGGAAAGAAAGAGCAGCCCTTCTTCACCACTACGGCAGGGATCATTCTAAAACACGTTCCGGCGCCGCCTCCTCCGCCCGATCCCGATGGCCCGAGTCTCTTCATGTTCGGCGAGGCCGACCGTCTCCGGCGCGCGCTGGAGGCGGCTGGCTTCAGCAATGTTCACGAGGAAGTCCGCATCATCGCCGGACGTTGGGCGGCATCAACGGAAGAATATTGGGAGCAGTTCAGCGAAGTCGCCGCACCCTTCCGCCCACTGCTCGAACAGCTCACGCCTGAGAAAATGGCTCAGGCCAAAGCGGAAATCCTCGCCGCCCTAAAAAAATTCTGGAACGGCAAAGAATTGGACATGCCGCTCGAAATCACGATCGGCACCGGCAGGCGTCCTTGAACCAGGAAACTTGCTCCGCTTCTCGATTTCCGATCTCCATTGCTCGGTGGGCAGCGCATCTTCCCCGGCGCTTACCGGGAATACAAAAATGGCGGGGCTGGAGCTCCGCTCGCGCAAGGTGAAAACTATGAGGCCTTTAGTTTCGGGGATGTCTTTTGCAACTCCGCGATCAGATGGCTCGCGGCTGCGGGAGCCTGATCTCCCGATTCCTTGATGATCTGCGCCGCTGTCACGGAATGCCCGTAAAGGTTGCGGTTGGCCTCCTTGTCGGGGCGCAGCGTTGAGCCTTCGAGGGAGATGCCCGCGAATACCCCGCGGGCACGAGAGTAGCTCAGAATCTCGGATCGCATATATGCATCCGTGTCCGCTGCCGCAGTCCGTCCTACCGGCCCCGCCGCGACCGATGCATCCGCGCCCAGCTTGACCTTGCTGCGCAAGAGGCTGTCCGCTCCGCGATCATTCATGACCAGAAGAACGAAGTCGGTTGCTTCCCCGCCGATCTGCAAGCCGATGCTGCCGCCTTCCAGCGCATACATCGCCGGCGCACCCCACGGACCAGAAAAATCTTTGCCGGTGCGGCACACCATCGTCCCGCGTCCATAACTTCCCCCCACCACGAACGCCGCTTTCAGAACCGATGGCATCACGACCACGCAGCGCGCCTTGTCCAGCAGCTCCTGCGGAATGTTGTCGGGGACTTTGAGAATTTCCTTCACCCCAGTATGGGCATTTCCTAGACGGTCTTGCTCTTTGTCCGCCTCTTTTGCAAACGAGGGCGACGTTAAGGCGAGCAGGCCCAGGATCACCGCGGTCCAGCGCTTCTTAGCCTTCATGATGTTTCCCTCCTAAAATTACCTTTCGATTTTTTTCCTGAATTGAGCAGTTCTCTAGGCAGGCAACGGAGCAAAGAATCGGCCAATCAAGCAAGTAATTGCTAAGTGGTGGCGGCTCAGACAAGTAGAGACCAATCTCGGCCATTCTTGGAGGAGTACTGGAACTCGTAATTTTTTCGGCAGTGCTTCCCTTTTTCCCGCACGACCTGGCGGTGTCATGCCACAATTCGAAGGCCGCCCGGCGAAATCTCAGGCGGCTCCATACCCGCTATTGATTGATATGGCAATGGGACTTGCTTTCTTTTGTTTCATTCTTGGAAGTCCTTGTAGAATAGATAGTTAGGGAATGTCGTTCGGACTCTTCTGAATTGGGAACATCGGTCCTTGCCAATCGGTGAGCCAAACATGGTCCGTTCGCGAATTCTAAGAGAGCTACTGACCCTAGCGGTCCTGGGCGCAGTCTACTTCGGCGCCGGTAAGCTGGGGCTAAGGCTTGCGTTTGTGAATGCCAGCGCCACCGCCGTTTGGCCTTGCACGGGCATCGCGCTTTCCGCTTTTCTCATCTGGGGCTACCGCACCTGGCCCGCTATCCTAGCCGGGGCATTCCTGGTAAACCTGACCACCGCCGGTTCCGCCGCGACGTCGCTGAGCATCGCCGTTGGAAACACGCTCGAAGGCGTGGTCGGCTGCTACCTGGTAAGCCGCTTTGCTGGCAGCCACCGTGCCTTTGAGCGCGCGCAGGACGTTTTCAAATTTGCCTTTCTTGCCGGCATGGTCAGCACCACCGTAAGCGCCACCGTTGGTGTCACCACCTTGGGCCTGGCCGGATTCGCGGACTGGAACAGGTACAGCTCCATCTGGTCAACTTGGTGGGTCGGGGACGCCGTTGGTGCCGTGGTGGTCACTCCCTTCGCGCTCCTCTGGTGGGAGAATCCCCGCCTGCATTGGACCCGCGCGCGTCCTTTTCTGATCTGGGCGGCGTTCCGGTTTGGTCGCCGTGAGGCGGCCGCCGCCATATGCACCTTGGCGGCCATTGCCACCTGGGGCACGGCACACGGATTTGGCCCATTTGCAAGGGAGTCTCAAAACACGTCTCTGCTGCTGTTGCAGGCCTTCATTGGCGTTATGGCCGTAACGTCCATGGCGCTGGCCGCCGAATTTAGCGAACACAAGCGCACCGAAGAGTACGTGCGTCAATTGGCGGTCACCGATCCGCTCACCGGGCTCGCCAACTACCGCCGGCTTCTCGACGCCCTCGACTCGGAAATCAAGCGCTACGAACGCACCGGGCGCCCCTTCGCCGTCGTGCTGCTTGACCTGGACAAGCTGAAAATGATCAATGACACCCACGGCCATCTCGTGGGAACGCAAGCCATCTGCCGCTTGTCAAACATTCTGCGCATTCATTGCCGCGCTATGGACACCGCGGCGCGTTACGGAGGGGACGAATTCGTTCTGGTTCTCCCGGAAACGGAATCCCATGCCGCTCTGAGTGTTGCCGATCGAATTGCCGAGCGCCTAAGCACCGATGGCGATGAGCCACCGATCACCGTGAGTACCGGCACAGCAGTCTATCCCGAAGATGGCAAGACCATCGATGAACTCCTGGCCGCCGCCGACCAAGTCCTCTATGGCAAAAAGGGCTACGCCAGAAAGAAATTGCCCCAGCCGACCTGACGCTCGCGCCCGCCAGCGGTCTTGATTTGTATTTCCGCGTGCTTGGTCGGCTGTAATTCGTCAGAGTTTCAATTCCGCCACCACTTTCAGCAGCCCCAGCAGGCTGGCAATCTCTTCCGATGTCAATACTTCCCGAAGCTTTTCCTCTGCCGCCCGCCGTTCTTTGATGAGGCGTTCTCGGTACTTATTGCCCTTCGCCGTCAACCGCACCAGGAGCGCCCGGCCGGACTCCGCTCTTCTTTCTGACGCCAGTCCTTCCTGAATCAAGGTTCTTATCACCCGATGCACCACCGTTCGGTCGAAGCCCAGCAGCGTGGCAATCTGATTCTGGTTGAGCGCCGCCCCTCCCCGCAGTGTGGACATAACGAACCCGCGTGTCTGCGAGCAATTGGTTTTCTGCTCCAGTTGCTTTCCAACCGAGTAGTAAGCCGCGGCGAGGTGCACAAGAACGGAGTCCTTCAGGATCTCCGCTGGTATTAGCCTCTTCTCAACGATAATCATAGGAATTTTACCGTGGCCTCCAGCGGCCTCCGCCACTGCGGTTGGTCAACGTGGCGCGCCGACTTCTTCCCGATGGCGATGACCATCACGATCTCATGAAATTGCGACGAGAGTCCCAGGAACTTCCCTAGTCTGCGACCGTCAAACCCTTCCATCGGGCAGGTGTTCAAACCCAATGCTTCCGCGGCGATCATCAGGTTTTCGCAAGCCAATGACGTGCTTTTGGTGGCCCACTTGAAGAGTCCTTGCCGCGCTACCGGCACCGAGCCGATGATCTTCCAGAAATGGACCACCCGCAGAATGGCCCATTTCAGCGCCCCGAGAATCCCGCACCAGCCCTGCATGAAAAACCATTTCGCCAGCTTGGCTTTCCTCGCGGATTCCAGAATCTGCTTTTCGCTGAATCCTTCTCGGCGCATCCATTCCAGTTGGCCTTCGACGGTCGCTGGCCACGACCCGATGTCCGCCACCGCCACGATCAGCGCCGAGGCCGTCTCCGCCGGAGACTGCCCCATGCAGAGCTGTGCCGCTCGCGTTTTCATTTCCGGCGATTGCACCCAATAGAATCGGTACGGCTGCACGTTAAAGCTCGAAGGAGCCACCCGCGCCGCATCCAGAATCCGTCCCCGCACCGCCTCTGGGATTTCAATGGGGTCGAGCACCCGAATGGCCCTGCGTTGAAAGATTGCCTCGAGGATCTCACTCATGGCCACCTCCATGTTGTCATTACAACATAGGTGTGTTGTCATTGCAACATGATTAATCCGCTGCTCGTCTGGGTCGCGGCGCTTCCCGGCCACCTCTCCATGGTGCTTATTTCCGGCCCTTTCCTGGCGCCGCCGCTTCTGCCGGCCCGGACCTTGCCGCCGGGGCGGAGTGCCTGGTTCTTCCTTGCGGGCGCGATAAATCGTGCCCGCCCGCTTCTAGTTGGTTGTCAGGGTCTCCCTGTAGGCGGGGTTGTCTCGTCGTTGTTCTGCTACGGTTCCACATGCGGCTCCTCGCCCACCATCTCCCGGGGCCATGTAAAGCAGGTCGCCGGCCTGCCGCTCGATCAACCGGCCATCATCCATGGCCGCCGTTGTCCCGCCCGGAGAGCACCCATTCCCACCTGTTCCACCGCGCCGGTCTTGGCGCCCACGGAGCGGCCCACACGCACCGACCATTTCCATCCGGGTTTCTCAAACATCCGAATCTCATCCGGCTGCTCAAATCGCTTCAGCATTACGTCTCACACGGGCTCTCCCCGCTCATGGTATTCGTTGGGCATGAAGGTGAGACGGGGACATCCAAATTGCAGGCCGCTCCCGGTCATGCATCGGCTCGCCGCCCCAACGCCCATTTTCCTGGTCCACCATAGGCCAGCATCAGCAACCCGCCCATGATTGCCAGGTTCTTGCGAAAGTGGGTCTCCTGCATCCCGGCCATCGCTTCGCTCGAAGCCCAATAGTTGTGGAACAACACCGTCACCGCGGTGGTGTACCAGAACATCACAAACGCCGCGATGCGCGCCTGGTATCCGGTCACCACACACACCGAACCAGCCACTTCAATCACCAGCGCCGCAGCCAGCAGCAACGGAATCATCGGCAAGTGTCTGGTGTTCATGTACGCCACGTTGCCGGACTTCTCCTATTTCCAAGTTGACTCCCGACTATGTCGTGCGTTGACATAGTGGGCGCTGAAATAGACGAACGCGGTCGCCGTGGGTTAGCAGCGCGGTTCCTGCCGCGCGCATCGTTCGGAGGATCTTTCTTGCCGCCACGGAGGGACGTGACTCGCCAGAACTACCAGCCGCGGTCCGTTTTTCACCGCCCCAAGCTGAACCATTCCTTGCGCTCCCGCCCCATGATCGGACACACCACGGACCAGACTCCTGTCCGCGGCCCGCTCTCTCCAGGGCCACCGTGAGCCTCCGCCTACTCCGTGTCCACAGTGCTAGAATGCGCAGCGGCATCTTGAGGAGGATCGTGATGGGCAAGAAGATACGGACTTGGATGGTTCTCTCCCTGGTTGGCGCGGCACTGCTTTGCGGGCCAGCTGCCGTGACCCAGCAGCAGCCGGACTTTTCCAAGGTTCAAATCAAGACCACCAAGGTTTCCGGCAACATCTACATGCTGGAAGGCCAGGGCGGAAACATCGCCGCCTCTGTCGGCGAAGATGGAATCGTCATTGTGGACGACCAGTTCGCTCCGCTGGCGGATAAAATCCAGGCGGCCTTGAAAGAATTGAAGATTACGGACAAGCCCGTGCGCTTCGTCATTAACACGCACTATCACGGAGATCACACCGGCGGAAACGTGCCCTTCAACAACGCGGGCTCCACGCTCATCGCGCAGGATAACGTGCGCAAGCGTCTGGAGAGCGGGGGCATCGCCGGGAACGGCGGCTCGATCAGGATGGAAAACAAACCAGCGCCCAAGGCAGCGCTGCCGATCATCACTTTCGAGCATGACGTCACCGTCCATCTGAATGGCGAAGACATTCGCGCGCTGCATTTTCCCGCCGGCCACACCGACGGCGACTCCATCATCTTCTTCCCAAAAAATAATGTCGTGCACATGGGCGACGACTTCGTGCGCTACGGCTTCCCGTTCATCGACGTAAGCAGCGGCGGCAGCGTGCAGGGCATGATCGAGGCAATGGAAAAAGCTACCGCGCAGTTGCCGGCAGACGTGAAAGTCATCCCAGGGCACGGCGCGCTCTCGAATCTCGACGATGTGCGGGCCTTCACCAAAATGCTCAAGGAAACTTCAGCGGTCGTGCAGAATGCCATCAACGATCACAAGACGCTGGAGCAGATGAAGCAGGAGAAAATTCTCGCGCCCTGGGCGAAATGGAAAGGCGATTTCGTCAACGAAGATGTTTTTATCGATACGCTCTACAACTCCCTCACCGGCCACAAAGGAGAATTCGTAAAACACAATTGAGGCAGACGAACAGGCCGGACTTTACCGCCTGTATGGCGACGGTTTTTTGCGGGCGGGAGCGAAGCCTATCTGCAGCGCAGCCGAACGGCGACCGCCTTTAGTCGCCATTCTTTGGCCCTCGGCTGGGCGCGGCCCAAGAGGCACCGACGCTAGGGTCGAGCGTTGGGCGAGAAGAATCCAATCGGCAAGTCGCGCGAAGTGCGCAAACCGGCCGAAGCGTCAAGAATCACGGGGATAGAATTCACCACCACTGAAGCAGTGGCGATGTCGCCATGCGAGCCGCCCGGAATCACCAGACTGATGTTGGGATGCCCACTGAGAGAGATCGTATCCCCGGGCTCCTTCGCTCCGACGTACATCTGCAGCTCGAGGTACACGAGTTCTTTACCGTCTTTCGAGAGGCCGCGGCAGATCTGGTGCACACCCGCTGCCTGCCCCGCTTCCACCGTCAGATATTCGGTCTCGGTGCGCTCGGTAGCGACTATCGGTTCGATGGTCTCGGTAATTTGTTCGACCGCCAGGTTCAAGCTGTCCGCCACCATGGCCACCGACTCCGGCAAGCCGATGTGCTTGATCACACCCGCCATCACTTGCGCGCGAAACTCTCCCACGGTCATCCCCGCGCCGATTTTTTTCTGCAGCGGCAGCCGCCGCTTCGACGCGTCCACCACGCGCAGCGCTTTGGCTTGTTCGATGTGCTGCGCAACCGCCGCGAGCGTCACGACCAACTTGTCCATCACGAAGCCGGGATTCACGCCCGTGCCGACCAGCGCCACACCCCACTCCTTCGCCGCCGTATCCAGCTTGGCCGCGAGTTCCGGATGTGTGCGGAACGGATACGATAATTCTTCGCAAGTCGAAACGATGCAGGACTCCGCTTCCAAGCACATCAGCAACTGGTCCATCACTTTTGCGAGCGACGACGACGTCGAATGGATGACCACGTCCGCGGCCTGTTCCAGCACTTCCTTTGCTTCCGCAGAGACTTTCACGCCCCACGGGGCGTCTGCAGCGCCGACCACTTCGCCGAGGTCGCGCCCAACCTTGGCCGGGTCCATATCAATGGCGCCGACAATTTCTATGGCTTGCTTTTCCCGCATCAGCCGGGCGATGGATGTGCCGATGGGGCCGACACCATACTGGATGGCGCGAATTTTCTTTTTCACTTCGCTCTCCGCATTCCGTGGCATGCGCGTACGACGCGCATTTTGGCTTCAAAGGAAACCACGATAATGGAATTCCCGCGCGCATTCAACGAAGAACCGTTCGACCGGCCCGCACACTCGGAAGCCGGTGTTGGGGAAACGCACGCTGTTGCTGACGCCGGGTTTCGGCCGCATAATGTCTTGGGAGAGGCCAAGCCCTCGCGGAGGATGCCCGCATGCCCGCAAAGAAGCTTACCGACGCTGAAATCTCCGCGCTGCTGCCCAAGACTAAGGGCTGGAATGTGGTCGATGGCAAGCTGCACCGGGAGTTTGCGTGCAAGGATTTCGTCACCGCCTTTGGCAACATGACGCGCGTAGCTCTCGTCGCCGAAGCCATGAACCATCATCCCGAATGGTTCAACGTGTGGAACAAGGTGGTCATCGACCTCAATACCCACAGCGTGCACGGCATCAGCGACTACGACTTCACGCTGGCGGAAAAAATCAACGAAATCTTCGGCGCGTGAGGTGTGGCCCTCGAAAACGATCTTCCCGATAATAAGCCGAGCCGCCGGCCGCAAAACTCCACCCGGAGCTGGATCTTTCTTTTGGCGCGCTGGGCGGCGGCGATGTTGATCCTCGGTCTGACGCGATTCATGGCCGTGCTGCTGATGTATCTGTTAGCCCTGACGGGCGGCATCACCAAGTGGCATACCGTCGTGAATTCCGCAGGCGCGCAGCTCGGTTTCGCCTCCAGCGCGGAGTGCTATACCAGCGGGCTATTTGGCGCGCTTTTTCTGCCATCGATTATCGGCGGTGACGTGGCCCGTCTCGCCGTAGGAATTTCGCACAGTCCGCGTCCGGCCGCGGTGATTACCGGAAATGTGGCGGACCGCTTTCTCGATGTGGCCGCTCAGCTCACGCTCGTCTCGCTGGGCGTGATGCTGCTTCCGGGTTCGTTGCCCGTTCCGTTGCAGGCGCCGGCCAAGCAGGTGCTCCTTGCCGGCGTGGTTGGCGCGGTGATTCTTTTCGGCTTTGCCGTGGCATTGCGCCGACCGCTTCTGCGCGGCCGCTCCATCCGTTTCCGGCGCTGGCTTGCGCAACTTGCTCACGCGATCCGCGCCGTTCGACGCCGTCCCGGGCGGCTGGTTCTGGGCTGGTTGCTGGGCACTTCGGTGCAGGGCAGTTACGTTCTGCTCACCGCTTTTCTGGGCATCACTTGTGGACTCAGTCTCCCGCTGCGGGTGTGGCTCTTTGGGTGGCCCCTTGCCAAAATCGCCGCGGTCCTGCCGATTACGCAAGGCGGCATTGGGGTTCGCGAGGCGGCGCTGGTAGTGCTGCTCGCGCCGTTTGGCGCGCCGGCGTCAGAGGTTCTGGCAACCGGTATCGTTTGGGAGGGCGTGATCATCTCTGGGGGGCTTCTTGCGGGACTAACAGCGTTTCTCTTGCGCCGCTGGCCGTCCGATCCGCGCTACCGCTAAGCACTTGCGTAACAGCCATCAGAGCACTCCCCGAACGGCCGGGCCACGTCCGGCTCGACATTTCGTTTTTTACCGTTGACACCTGCGTTTCGCGGTGCTACAAACCGCAGAAAGACAAGCTCTTTGGTGGTGAGTCTCCTAACGAATTGCCAAGTGCAGTGCGCGAGTGAGGCCGCAGACCTGCCTGGCAGGGCAGGCCTGCTGAGCCGCCGAGAGTATTGTCATGCAACACCCCACCACCCCGGGAGGTGAGAACGAACCTGTTTTCACCTCCTTTTTATTTCTGGGCCTGCCTGGACCGGCCGTTGATTCAAAATGAGACATGAGCATC
>WNFO01015692.1_pt1 | contig 11208 bp, 9 predicted proteins | sample 5400251 | NCBI WGS metagenome assembly WNFO01 (sample SAMN13153354, study PRJNA577476) | soil metagenome | isolation source: 100 cm saprolite under Madrone tree | place: USA:California | collected 2016-06-14 | reverse complement strand
CATTCGATTTTCGTCATTAAATTCAAACCGCTTTTTCGCCGATCTCTTCGGTGCGGATGCGTACCGCGTGTTCGACCGGAAGTACGAATACTTTTCCATCGCCGATCTTGCCCGTCTTCGCTGCGGCGACTACGACATTAACCGCCCTTTCCACCATGTCGTCCGCCATGACCACTTCCACTTTGACTTTGGGTAGAAAATCCACCGTATACTCGCTCCCCCGGTAAATTTCAGTGTGGCCTTTTTGCCGGCCGAACCCTTTGACTTCGGTGACAGTCATTCCTTCGATGCCAAGCTCGGCCAGCGCCTCTTTGACCTCCTCGAGCTTGAACGGTTTGATGATGGCTTCCAGTTTTTTCATGTCGAAGTAAACTCAGGATCGCGCGGTGCTTTGCAATTTAAAGGTAACCCCGAACGCTTTCGGGGTCTCTTAGCAATGCCGCGATGCGAATGCAAGCACCGTTTTCTATCGTTAAAATAGTTGAAACGTTGAAACGTTGAAACGTTGAAGCGGCTCAAGTCCACGTCGCAATTGCGCTTCAACGCTTCAACTCTTTAACGCTTCACGCTGCTGCGCACGCAGGCAAATTTGCCAAAAGTTTTTGACGCTTATACTGGAAACTGATGTCCGGCGACTCTTTCGTTCATCTCCATCTGCACACTGAATATTCGCTGCTGGACGGGAGTATCCGGATGAAAGAGCTGATGAAAAAGGCGGCTGAATTCAAGATGCCTGCCGTTGCCATGACTGACCATGGCAATTTGTTTGGCGCGATTGAATTTTACCAGGAAGCGCAGCACGCCGGGATCAAACCGATCATTGGTTGCGAAGCTTACGTTGCTCCAGGATCGCACAAGGATCGCCCGCCTTCGCGGCGCGATGCCGCGTATCACTTCACTCTGTTGGCCGAAAACGAGACCGGCTATCGAAATCTCGTCAAGCTGGTGACGACAGCGCATCTGGATGGGTTTCACTATGCGCCGAGGATCGATAAGGAGATGCTCGCAGAGCGGTCGGCCGGTCTGATTGGACTGAGCGGTTGTCTGGCCGGAGAAATCAACAGCGCGATTCAGGCAAATAACATCGAAAAGGCAAAACACAGCGCTGCCGAGTATCGGGACATTTTCGGGGCAGAAAGCTTTTTCATTGAACTGCATGACCACGGAATGGAAGAGCAGCGCAAGTGCAACAGCGCATTGCCGCAGATCGCGCGAGACCTGGGGGTCGGTTTAGTCGCGGCAAACGATGTGCATTTTTTGCGCCGCAGCGATCACCAGGCGCACGACGTAATGCTCTGCATCGGCACGGGCAAAATGGTGCAGGACGAAACCCGGATGCGTTATGTCCCCGAGTTGTATTTCAAATCACCGGACGAAATGCGCGAGGTCTTCCGGGATTTTCCGGAGGCGATTGAGAACACGCTTAAAATTGGCGAACGCTGCCATCTCGATCTTGAATTTGGTCGCTCCAAGTATCCGGAGTATCCGGTTCCGGCCGGGAAAACGCGCGAAGGTTTTTTGCGCGAGCTTTGTTACAATGGATTGCGGCAGCGCTACGGTGAACGGGCGGCAAGTGATCCGGAGTTGATCCGGCGGCTCGATTACGAACTGGGTGTTCTGGAAGAGACCGGGTTCGTCAGTTATTTGCTCATTGTTTGGGACTTCATTCATTTTGCAAAGGAGAGAGGCATCCCTGTAGGACCGGGGCGCGGTTCGGCTGCAGGTTCGATGGTCGCGTACGTTCTCGGAATTACTGACATCGACCCGCTTCAGTACGGGCTCCTTTTCGAGCGGTTTTTGAATCCGGACCGTGTTTCTCCGCCTGATATCGATATCGATTTTTGCGAGGCGCGCCGCGGCGAAGTTCTTGAGTATGTTCGGCAAAAATACGGGGAGCGCCGCGTCGCACAGATCATCACTTTTGGCAAGCTGAAGGCAAAAAGCGTAGTCCGCGACGTCGGGCGAGTGATGGGCTGGAGCTATCGCGATGCCGATCGCATCGCGAAGATGATCCCTAATGAACTGAATATCACGCTCGATTCAGCGGTGGAAAAGAATGCGGAACTCAAGCGAGCGGTCGCTACCGAGCCGGCGACCCGGCAGCTTTTCGATTATGCCAAAGTTCTCGAGGGTTTATCGCGCAATGCGGGTGTGCATGCTGCAGGCGTGGTGATCGCAGATCGCGACCTGTCTGATTACATCCCGCTTTGCCGCGATGTGAAAGGCAACGACGTGATCAGCCAGTACGCCATGGGACCGCTCAACGATCTAGGCCTCCTGAAGATGGATTTCCTCGGATTGAAAACGCTGACAGTCATCGAGGATACACTGGCCCTGATTCACGAGCGCGAGCCAAACTTTTCGCTGAAGGATATTCCCCTCGATGATCCCGCTGCATTTGCTCTCTACAACCGCGGCGAAACGATTGGCCTCTTTCAGATGGAATCCGGCGGGATGACCAGTTTGTCGAAGCAGTTAGATGTAAGAAAGCTCGACGACATCATCGCCCTGATCGCGCTTTACCGGCCGGGCCCGATGGAGCTTATCCCAGAATACGTGAAGGCGAAAAAGGGCGTTACGCCGATCAAATATCTGCACCCATTGCTGGAGGACATCTGCGCCGACACATACGGCGTGATGATTTATCAGGAACAGGTGATGGCTGCTGCGAGCAAACTTGCCGGCTATTCACTCGCGCAGGCCGATCTTCTCCGGCGCGCCATGGGCAAGAAAGACAAGGAAAAGATGGCGAAGGAGAGAAAAAATTTCATCGAAGGCTGCGCGCGCACAAACAAAATCCCGGAGAAAAAAGCAAATGCGATTTTCGATTTACTGGAAAAATTCGCGGGTTACGGATTCAACAAGAGCCACAGTGCCGCCTATGGCGTGATCAGTTATCAAACGGCCTATCTCAAGGCGCACTACTCGGTGGAATTTATGGCGGGTTTGTTGAGTAACGAAATCAATAACACGGAAAAAATTTCAGTTTTTGTCGGTGAATGCAAACGGATGGGCATTTCCATTCTGCCACCGGATATCAACAAAAGCGGTCTGAAATTCATGCCGGAAACTTTAGCCGGCATCGATGATGCCGGCGCCGGGATCATCGATCCCGGCTACAAGTCCATTCGCTACGGCCTCGCCGCGATCAAGCACGTCGGCGAAACAGCCATGGAAGCTGTAATTCGGGAGCGCGAACACCAGGGCGCCTTCATTTCACTGGAGGATTTCTGCACGCGGCTGGACTCACGCGTTGCCAACCGAAAGATGCTGGAAAGCCTCGTCAAGTCGGGTGCTTTTGATTTTGTTGGCCAGGATCGCGCCGAACTATTTGGCGGCATTGACGATGCAGTGAGTGCATCGGTTGCAGCGCAGCGAGACCGGCTGGCCGGCCAGGTTTCACTTTTCGATGAGGCAACTGCTTCTAGCACGTCGAGAAAGAGACTTGCTGGCCGGTGGAGTGACCATGAAAAACTCTCGTATGAGAAAGAGCTTCTCGGTTTTTACGTTAGCGGGCATCCCCTCGACGCATACTCGGATGTAATTGCAGCAAAAAATTACCGGCCGATTAACTCTTTAGGAGAGCTCGATGATCGCGCGGCATTCAAGATTGCCGGCGCAATTGTGGAGGTGGAAAAAAAGTTTACCAGAAAAGAGGGCAAACCGTTCGCCATCCTTCGGGTCGAAGACCTCACGGACATGCTGGAGGTCGTCGTGTGGAACGAGGTGTACCTCAAAGTGTCAGATGCTCTTACGGCGGGACGGGTCATCGAGATAAAGGGAACGCTGGATAAACGCGAGGAAGTCCTTCGCGCTACGGCTCTGGAAATCAGATTGCTTGCGCCGACAAAAACCAATGGGGCGAACGAAGAACCGACAGATGCACGACAGCAACCCGCGGTGCTCCTCCAATTTTCTCCCGCTACGACCGGCGATGAGCTCCGCAAAGTACGCGAGATTCTGGTCAGCTCACCCGGCCGACGGCCGGTTCAATTGTTGTTTGATCGCGCAAATGGTAATTCGTTGCGTCTGGACGTGGGTACGGATTTTCGCGTAACTCTTACTCCGGACATGGAAGAAAAGCTTTCGCGCTGGCTCGTGCGCTGATTTCAAGCTGGTTATTGTCGCTTGTCCTGCCGTTTGGTGGGCGAGGATTCGCTATCTGCTCCAAGGCTTGGGAGGGCGCCGACTACTAATGGCAGACTAATCGTCCAATTGGATTGAAAGAGGTCACCGCGCAAATCGAGCTCCGCTACGGCAGGCGCGAGGGGCAATACGACTGGCGCAATTGTGATTTTGTTCACGCAATCGATCTGGTGTGACGTCAGATCGAACATCGGTGTTGCTCCGTTTATTTTGACTGTGACATCATGGATGTCCTCAAAGTCAATTTCACCACGGAGTGAAACATCCACGTCTTTGGTCGCGAGATTAAGAAACTCCACTGACGCGCCATTTCCCCCAAAAACAATACGACTGCTGGCTTCGGTTAAATTGAATGAGGTCCAACCGTTGTTTGACAGTTTTCCGTTCACGAGCTGCACGTCGCCGACGACGCGCGGACGTTGGAGCGTTTCAGAAAGAGAAATGCTTCCGCTCAGAATGCCGTCTTGGAAAATTGCGGGATGAAAAAGCTGAGGCGTTCTTGCTAGAAAGACTGACGGAAAATCCAAGGTAACGTTGAGCGGAGATAACTGGAAAGCATTCCAGTCGGTTCCAATAGGCAAGGAAAAATTCGCTGTGAAACTGATAGGACTCGAATTTGTCACACGCATTTCCCCGCGCGCGTCCCAGTTGCTGGAATTGATGCTTGCCTGAACATCTACCGGAACACGGTCTACCGTTTCTCCCCCTGATCCACGAAATCCAGAAAAATAATCGAGTAGATTATCAGCTCGAGCTTCGAGCGTTCCCGAGTAGTTGTGCTCGCTCGACAAGTCGATTTTGCCTTGTCCACTGAGCAAATCGTTCTTGCGCTTCAGCTCCAACTGTTCGACCTCCAACTCCGTCGCTTTCAAATTCAGCTTCGCGCTCAACGTATCGATAGCGGTTTTGAAGAATGTCAGAGAAGCCCCCTCAACCGCGAGGTGTCCGCCAAATTTGCGGTCGCGAGTGTCCATTGCGCCCTCGATTGCGATCTCCCCGGCAAAATCATCTGGATTCGCGCCAAATAGAGCAACGAAGTCGCCAAGCTGATTGATCGATGCAGAAATGTTGCCGCGAAAATCCGGGCTAAGCCAGCCGGACGCGTTCGCGGGGAATGCGGCCTCGCCGCTTAAAGTGAATTGGTTACTCTTTTGTCGAATATACAGCTGTTGAAGCTCGATCTTGCGATTGTAAACCGCGGCGCCGAGCATGATTGCTTCGGCCGTGCGATTGTGCCACGTGGGTCCAGTCAGTTCAGTCCAGAGCGACGCAGTTAGCCGGTCCGGTTCAGCCAGGTTTCCACGAAAAGTGAAGTTGGCGGCGTGAAGCAAACCATCAATACGGTCGGCGAACCCGAACACGTCCGAGGTTTGCGCCAGAGAAATGTCGCTGGCGCCCCCCGCAATCTTCCAGTTGGAATGTTGAGAATGCCACTCGTGTGAGATGTTCCCGCGAATTTTTCCACCAAAAACGTCAACGTCGAACTGCAACCCCACACGTTGCTTGCCCAGGCGCGAGAGATCCGCTGTGGCGGATTGAAGGTCGAGACCGCGGCTTAAAGTAAGTCCGCCGAGCGTCAGACGATTGGCTTCCCAGTGAGTTGCGCCGCGCAATTGCGAAAAAGTTTGGCGCAACCACGGCGATGCAATCATGATCTCGGCAGCGTTAAACCGGCCGGCCTCGGTCTCGCTCGCGGACAGAATGCCGCGTCGCAACAGAATCAATGTCGGGCCGTTCTCAACGCGAATCTCTGAGTTGGCGATGGTCAGATCTTCTGGTAGCAATCGCTGCAGCCTCGCCCAGCCGCGCCGGGTTATGGCTCGCACATTTGGATTGGTGCGGTGCACCTCCACATGCAATTCCCGAATCGAAAGGCTGTGAATGATGCGGCCGCGCATGTGCAGGAGGATATGTTTGAAGTTCAGACCAACGCTCGCGTCCGTGGCAGTTAGATCGACGCGAAGCGCGTTTTCACGCATGCTTTTCAGGTGAAGCTGCCGAATCACAACCGGACGCAGAAATGACGCATCGATTTGGTCGATGCTGGCGATGAAACCCTCCTGCCTTGCTGCCCACCAGATCCACAAGCGAATGCCATTGGAAACGGCAAATGGCGCAAGGACAATCGCCAACAACGCCGCGAGCAAGACAAGCAGACTAACGAGTACAAATCGATTCTTTAGGCGCATGTCGATGGCCGTGGCAATAACGAAGCACTAATGTCGAATGACGAAGGAAGTCCAAATGACGAAGCTAAAAAAGGCACTATCCGCTCCACTCGTTATTCGAGCTTCGGCATTTCATTCGTCATTAGACGTTCGTCATTTCACTTGGCTTCATTTGCAATGGCACCCTTGAAGATCAAATGCAATGGCTGCGACGGATGAATTCGTTCGCCGAGTTGTCGCTGCAGTGTACGCTCGGCTTCAATGGGCAGACCGCTTTCTGCCGCTTTTTCTGACGCTAGCTCAGGCAGGATGGACAATTCGCTTTGAAGATCCTGCCCGGAAATTCGGTTCCACAGACCGTTCTCAAACGCGAGGACGTCCACCTGCTCCTGCTCAACACCGAGAATTTGAGCGCGCGGGAGCTGAACAATGATTTCGTCCGGCCGAATGTCGATCGAGAGGTTCTGCTGCAGATCGAATCCGGCTTTGGCGTTGAATGTGCCATGTAATTTGACGCGCTTCGAGCTGCCCACCCAGGTATGGAGCAGTTCGTGCTCGACTTCGATGCGTCTTGATAGAACGACCAACTCGCTTACAGGCGTCGTTTGTTCCATGTAGACGCGGTTGTTGATTGTAATGCGCGGCTGCAAGTGGGCGATGTCGACGAAAGCAGCACGAAAATCTTTGCCCAGCCTCTCGAGTTCCGCGCTGCTTTGCCGCGCCGTGCGCGCCGGCCACGTCTCCAAGCGCAAAAAGATGATCAACACGACTACAGCAATGACCAGCGCGATCAGCGTAAAAGCGAGTGGCCATGACATTCGACTCGCGATTGCTGATTTCGACATTGTGCGTTGGACGTTGAGCGTTAGGCGTTTTTTGTCGGCCAAACTCTAATTGAGGCCTGACTTTCGTCCGCAAAAAATTACCGCCCCCCACGCCCGATGGACGTGAAGGGCGGCTGTTCCCCCCAGAACAATCGTAGAAAACTTCGAGCCTATTAAACGAGCTTCGAGCCAATGGCAACAACTTTATGCGAAAAAATTTTCATCTGCTTCCACCATTGTCACGACGCACCAAAAACAAGAAATCAATCATTGAAGAAAATCAACAAAGAAGTCAGAACAGCGGGAGGAGTGGTGACCGCGAAAAGCACAGGCGAGACAGGGTTGCACGAGCGTGCGCAGCGGTTTCTAGTTTCACATGCGTAATTTGGATGACGAACCATCTTCGCGCAGCCTTGCCGGTTCACTGCTGATCGCGCATCCCAATATGCTCGATCCAAATTTCCGCCGCACTGTGCTCTTCATTTCCGAGCACGACCCGAAGGAGGGTGCCCTGGGCGTGATTATCAATCGTCCACTCGACAGACAAGTGGCCGATCTGGTGACCGAAACACCACCGGCAGGCCTCGCGGGGGTGCCTGTATTCCTCGGCGGGCCGGTCGGAAAAAATCAACTGATGTTTGCCGCGTTTGAATGGAAGAAGGGCGATGGATTTAAACTTAGTCATAACGTTGCGTTGGGCCAACCCACTGCCGCGCCCGGCAAGAAAAACCTGGTTACAATTTGTGCGTTTGTGGGCTATGCGGGCTGGGGAGCGGGTCAACTTGAAAGCGAAGTGAAGCAGAAAGCCTGGCTGCTTCAGAAAGCTAATCCTTCACTGCTCAAGCTTGATCGCCTGCCGAACCTCTGGTTCGAGATCATGCGCAGCTTGGGACCGTGGTACAAAATGCTCGCCGCGGCGCCCGACGATCCGTCACTGAATTGATGTGAGAAGCTAGACCTGAGACGTGATTTAGCTTGATTCCTACGTCTCACTTCTCACTAATCACTTCTCACTTTCCGTATGGTCATCGGTGTCCCTAAAGAAATTAAGGAACAGGAGCAACGTGTCGCCCTGCTGCCCTCGGCTGCGAATCAGCTCGTTCGGCGTGGTCATTCGGTGCTCGCGGAAAAAAATGCCGGACTCGGCTCTGGTTATACAGACGAAGAATACGCTGCAGCTGGTGCAGAGATTGTCGATCAAGCGAAAGAGGTTTTCGCGCGAGCCGACATGATTGTAAAAGTAAAAGAGCCGCTCAAGGCGGAGTTCCCGCTTTTGCGCAAAGGCCAGATTCTTTTTACCTACCTGCATCTGGCCGCGAGCAGGGAATTGACGGAAGCGTTGTTGAAATCTGGCGTCACCGGGATTGCGTACGAAACGATTCAGATAAACAATCACCTTCCGTTGCTCGAACCGATGAGCGAAATCGCGGGACGGATGTCGGTGGTGATGGGCGCGTATTTTCTGGCGAAATACAACGGAGGCAGCGGGGTGTTGCTTGGAGGAGTGCCGGGAGTTTTGCCGGGAAGGGTCGTCGTCGTTGGCGGCGGAACCTCGGGCGTAAACGCCATGCGAATGGCAAAAGGTCTCGGCGCAGATGTAACGATTCTCGATATTGATGTGGAACGGTTGCGATTTCTCGATCTGACCATAGACAATCTGCGCACGCTGTATTCGAGCGAAGCGAATTTGATGGAGTTGATGCCCGATTGCGACCTGCTGATTGGCGCAGTCCTGTTGCCGGGAGCGAAAGCGCCGAAGCTGATCACGCGCGCGATGTTGCGGAAAATGAAACGCGGCAGTGTGCTGGTAGATATTTCCATCGATCAAGGCGGCTGCGCGGAAACATCGCGACCAACCACGCACCACGCTCCGGTTTACGTCGAGGAAGGCGTTACGCATTATTGCGTGGCAAACATGCCCGCAGCGTACGCGCGCACCGCTACGCAGGCCCTTACCAATGTGACCTATCGCTATGTGAAATTACTCGCCGACTTTGGCGTGGACGGCGCATGCAAAAAACAACCGGCGCTGATCGGTGGCATCAACACTCGCGATGGGCGGCTCACCTGCCAGGCCGTAGCGGAAGCGCATGGCCTTAAATACGAGCCTCCGCTCTAACCAAACGCCTATCAAGCACCTGGCGGTGAAAAATAATTGCAGTTCCGCCCAAAAACTGCCTTGCTCCGGTTATTCAATTACAGCAATGTCCCGTTTCGAACTAGTACTATGAAAAAATACATCTGCATCCTGGCAAGTGCTGCACTCCTCGCGGCGTGCGAGCAAAAGACCGAGACAACCGAACCGGCGGCAACTCCAGCGCCAACCACTCCGCCGCCTGCAGCGGCGACTGGAGTGAGCAGCCCGGCAGCAGCAGCGGAATCTCCCGCTGCAACCACTGAATCTCCCGCTGGAACAACTGAATCGCCGGCCGAGTCAACGCCGCCGAGCCAGTAGAATCTCCGGCAGTCCTTTTTCTTGAGAAGTCTTCCTCCGGGCCGTCCGGGGGAAGACTTCTGTTGTACGGTTGCGGCACTTCCGAAATTGCGCTGCCTATTGGGTAGCAGCATCGACAACGACATGGCGCCAGCAGGTTCCTTCTCCTTTTCAAAGGACCGGCGCCTGACGAAGTCGTCAGAATACGAGCGGGTGAAGCGAGACGGCTTTACGCAACGCGGCAAACTACTAATGCTCAATGTCGTAGCCGTAGAGAATTTCGGCCCGTGCCGCGTAGGCTTTGTAACTTCACGTCGCATCGGAGGCGCTGTTATTCGCAATCGTGTTCGGCGCCGTCTACGAGAGATTGTGCGCCAGCATCAGCACGAACTGCGAGAGGGTTTTTGGATTGTGCTCGTCGCCAGACGCGATGCCGCGGACGCGAACTATCGCGCGCTGGAACATGAATGGTTGCGTCTCGCGAAGCGCGCTTCTATTCTGCTTTGATGCTCGGACTGGTTCGCTTTTTAATTCGCATTTATCAGTGTACGCTCTCGCCGTTCCTCGGTTTGCTCTGCGGTCCCAATTCCGGCTGCCGGTTTACGCCGACCTGTTCGGCATATTTTTTGGAAGCGGTTGAGGCGCATGGCGTTCTTCATGGAAGCTGGCTCGGATTGAAGCGCCTCGCTCGATGCCAGCCGTGGGGTGGCTCCGGGTGTGATCCCGTGCCGGGGCGGTCGGGCGACGGATGTCAGGCTACTAGCCTGACTCGGCTGGCAGGCTGCCAGCCTGCCAGGTCAGTCAAGACGGCTGACATCCGACGTTGCGCGTGATCGTGCGAGACCGAATTTATGGATCGAACTGCGTGGATTGTCGTTGCCCTTTGCGTGATCGGCCTCGTCCTGTGGGAAATTTATCTGGTGAAACAGACGCCGCCGAGACCCGCTCCAGTCGGTGTTGCGCCGGGGCAGAGTTCCCCAACGGCAGCCCCGGCAATTCTCGCGCCTTCGCCGACTCCCGTGGCGGAAGCTACACCAGGCAGTGGCGAGTCAGCTCCAAGCTTCGCCGAGAAGATCGAAACGCTCCGCAATTCAGACGTCGAGTTGCACCTAACAAACCGGGGTGGTGGAATTAAGGAAGCGGTCCTCCTCAAGCAAGTAGCCGAAAAAGGGCAGCCCGTAATTTTAAATTCAGATAAGAGTGCACCGATCGGTGCACTCATCGATCAACCATCCTCGCCAACGCTGGCTGAGTTTACCGCATCTCCGGAATCGAATTCTGCTGTACGATTTGAGAGCACGACCCCCGAGCAAATCGTCATCCGGAAAAAGTTCTCCTTCGAAAAATCTCCAGAGAACAAAGACAACTACGTGATCGACATGGATGTTGACCTCGAGAATCGGGGGGACAAGCCATATCAAAGCGGTGGTTATTTTGTAGCGCTTGGGTCGGCTGCCCCAATTCATCCGAAGGATTATCCTTCGTACACGCGTCTGGTCTGGTGCATTGACGGAAGAGCAAAAGGAATTGACGTCGGTTGGTTCGGAAGCAGTAGCGGTCTTCTTGGTCTGGGGCAGCGCCCTGCCCGGCCCTATTATCAGGAGAGTATCTCCGGCGCGGAATGGGTTGCGGTAAG
>WNFO01005357.1_pt1 | contig 11209 bp, 10 predicted proteins | sample 5400251 | NCBI WGS metagenome assembly WNFO01 (sample SAMN13153354, study PRJNA577476) | soil metagenome | isolation source: 100 cm saprolite under Madrone tree | place: USA:California | collected 2016-06-14 | reverse complement strand
TAAAAAAAGTTTCCGGATCGAACGCAGATGATCGATTGTTGGATCTGCTGCAAAAAGACATCGACAAGGCCGTAGAGCAGCCGATTGAACGTCGTCGAATCCAGTTCTCGAAGGCCGTCATCGAACACGCCAGAGTCCGTTACTTCGTCAACCAGTTCTCCAAAACTAGCAGGGAATCTTTCGCTAAGGTCTTAGCCCGCTCAGGTCGCTACATGCCGATGATAACGAAAATCCTCCGTGAAGAGGGATTGCCGGAAGAATTTGCCTATCTTGCGCTCGTCGAGAGCAGTTTTTTGCCCGAGGCAACGTCTCCCAATGGCGCCGCGGGACTTTGGCAGTTTGTCCCGAGCACCGCCCGCAAGTACGGGCTGCGAATCGATACGTGGGTGGATGAACGGCGTGATCCTGTCAAATCGACCTACGCAGCAGCCGCCCATCTTAAGGATCTTCACGAATATTTCGGCAAGTGGTATTTGGCAACAGCGGCATACAATGCCGGACTGGGGGCGATCGACAAGGCGATGCAGACGCCTGGCGCGAAAAATTTATGGGGGGTAAGTGAAAAAGCCAAACTCAGCGACGAGACGCGTAACTTTGTCCCTAGGTTTGTCGCAGTTTCACTCATTACGACGAACCCGGAGAAATACGGCTTCGAAGAAGTTCAATATGAAGACCCGTTGAATTACGAAGAGATCGAAATCCGCGGGCACTTAACACTGCAGGCCATCGCTACTATGGCCGAATCGAGTCTGGAAGCGATTCAAGAACTCAATCCGGCTTTGTTCCGAAACTCCACGCCGCCGGAAGGAGACTTTACGGTAAAGTTGCCCGCCGGAAGGGGCTTAGTTTTCGCGAACGCCTACGAACGCTTAAGGGAAAAAGATACTGGGCCCACGCAAGTGGTAACCCACGAAGTTCGGAGAGGCGAGACTCTCTTTTCAATTGCCCACCGCTACGGTCAACAGGTGAGATCGTTAATGGAACTCAACGGTCTTTCAAGCCCGCGCCTTCGGATCGGTCAGCTGCTGAAAGTACTAATATTTGATGGACTTCGCGGCGATCTCAGGTAGGCGCTTTAGGTCTTCTTCCTATTTTCTCTTTTCCATCGGCACGTAGTCGCGCTTCTCAGCACCGAGGTAGATCTGCTTCGGCCGCGCTAACTTCTGGTCCGCATCGGTGAGCATTTCTTCCCATTGAGCAATCCAGCCCGAGGTGCGTGGAATGGCGAACAAGACCGGGAACATGTCCATCGGTAGGCCCATCGACTGGTATATCAGACCGGAATAGAAATCGACGTTGGGATAGAGCTTGCGCTGGATAAAATAGCCGTCCTCGAGAGCGATACGTTCGAGTTCGAGGGCGATATCAAGCAGCGGGTTGCGCCCTTTGACCTCGAAGACCTGGTCAGCAATCTGCTTGATGATCTTGGCGCGCGGGTCGTAATTCTTGTAGACCCGATGGCCAAAGCCCATCAATCGCCCCTCACCACCTTTGACCTTCTTGATGAAATCGGGGACTTTGTCCTTCGAGCCGATCGCCATCAGCATTCGCAGCACAGCTTCATTGGCGCCTCCGTGAAGCGGGCCATAAAGAGCAGCCGCAGCAGCCGCGACGGCGGAATAGGGGTCGGATTGGGAACTGCCAACGCCGCGCATGGCATTGGTGCTGCAATTTTGCTCGTGATCCGCGTGAAGAATAAAAAGGACGTCTAGCGCCCTTTCCAGAACTGGATTGGGCTTGTATTTGAGCTCCGTCATTTTGAAGAGCATGTTCAGAAAATTACCAGTGTAACTCAGATCGTTGTCTGGGTAAGCATAGGGAAGACCGAGACTATGGCGATAGGCAAAGGCAGCTAGCGTCGGCATCTTGCTGATCAATCGGTAGGTTTGCTCCCTACGGGACTGGGGGTCGAAGATTTTCTTGGCCCCCGGATAAAAAGTCGATAAGGCTCCTACGGTACTGACCAGAATTCCCATTGGGTGGGCATCATGATGAAACCCGTCGATGAGCTTCTTGATGTTTTCATGGATGATGGAGTGATACGTAATGTTATGTGTCCAATCCTCCAGTTGAGACGGGGTTGGCAGCTCGCCGTGAAGAATCAAATAGGCGGTTTCTAGATAGTCGCTCTTTTCGGCGATCTGCTCGATCGGGTAGCCCCGATAACGCAGGATACCCCTGTCGCCGTCAATGTAGGTGATTTTGCTCTGGCAGGAGGCGGTATTCATGAAGCCGGGATCGTAACTGACCAATCCGTCGTCCTCAGCAACCTTGATTTGGTACAGGTCTGTGGCCTTTATCGCCCCGTTGCGGATGGGAATCTCGTATTTTTTGCCTGTCCGGTTGTCGATGATCGTCAGTGTCTCTAAAGCCATTACATTTGCCTTTCAATTATACCTGCGCGTCTCCTGTTCCTTTTTAGACTATCCCCCCGTGCTGGTCAACTGCGTGTTAGAGAGTCCGCGGCGTAAGCGTCCAAGCGATCGTCCATTTTGACCCATCCCGGGCACAACACACCATAGTCGCAGGTAGGAACTCCATAACCTGAGACTCCACGTCGCCGCTGATTAACAACGCCGCCAACCGGTTCAGATGGGGAAGATGACCCACCAGCATGATCGGATGCTCCGCATCTTCAAGCTCGGCTTTGGCTATGTCTGGATCGTCTTGCGGCAACAAGCCGGAGAGTTGCTGTACCCGCAAGGTGGGTTGCAGATGCTCCGCCATTATCTCTGCGGTTTGTTTTGCGCGAAGAATTCCGGAATGAAATATAGCCGAGACCTGAACACTTTTACTCGCCGCTATACGGGCTATTCGCTCCACCTCCTCCCGCCCCAAGCGAGTGAGCGGTCTTTCCGGACTGGTTGTTTCCGACTCTGCCTCCCCGTGTCGCACGAGATAAATATTCACGCCGGACTGAACCTCACCGATTTTAATTGCGGAATGTTCACTTGTGAAGAGAATTCTGCTGGCCAGCAATGATGCTACCGTCTAGGCGAGCTATTTGTATATAAGATCGCGTTCCCGTCTGTTGCAAAATGCCCTTGTTCATATAGTATGCGGTCCGACATTTTGCAATCTTGCTGAGTGACATATAACTTCTTGCCGTGATCGAGTTTCGCGATGTAAACAAGTGGTTTGGGCCGCTTCACGTTCTCAAAAGCATAAACCTGAAAGTCAGTGCAGGAGAAGTCGTGGTGGTGTGCGGACCCAGTGGCAGCGGCAAAAGCACGCTCATACGCTGCATCAACCGGTTGGAATCTACTCAGTCCGGCGAGATCATCGTTGATGGCCAGTCGCTCTCGGATCCCAAGTTTGAACCATCTAAACTGCGGACACATGTGGGCATGGTTTTCCAATCCTTCAATCTTTATCCTCACATGACCGTGCTAAAGAACATCACCCTCGCCCCCATCAAAGTAAAGAGGTTAGCTACAAGCGAGGCCGAAAAAGTAGCCAACGAGCTGCTGGATCGTGTGGGGATTCCGGACAAAGCCAATGTCTACCCTGCCAATCTCTCGGGCGGCCAGCAGCAGCGGGTGGCCATTGCCCGCGCCCTGGCGATGAAACCGAAGATTATGCTTTTTGATGAGCCCACTTCAGCCTTGGATCCCGAAATGATCAACGAAGTTTTGGAAGTCATGACCGACCTCGCGCACGACGGGATGACTATGGTCGTGGTCACGCACGAGATGGGCTTTGCCCGACGCGTCGCTCACCGGGTTGTTTTCATGGATGAAGGTCAAATCATCGAAGAAGGCGCGCCGGAAGATTTTTTTAGCGCGCCCCAATCACCCAGAGCGAAGCAGTTTTTAGGGAAAATTCTTTCACACTAAGGAGAATTTGATGAAACCCATGCTACTCCTTCTCACCACCCTCATAGCGATTGCCGGAAGCATCACTGTGTCCCGGGGAGAAACCACACTGGAAAAAATCAGCCAGACCGGGATCTTCACCATCGGCACGCGCACGGGTTCACCGCCCTTCGCCTACGTGAACAGAAATAACGAATGGGTAGGATTCTCCATCGATCTCGTGGAAACATCGATATTGCCGTTGATCTCGAAAAAGCTCAACAAGCAGATCAAGCTAGAGAAAAAGGAGTCGGCGCCGAATACCCGGATCCCGCTCTTGACTTCCAACGCGGTGGATTTAATCGCCGAAACCATGACCGACACTCAATCGCGTCGGGAGCAAGTCGACTTTAGCTTGACCTTTTTCGCTACCGGCGCGCAGTTTCTTGTCAAGAAAGGAACTCCGATCAAAGGAATTCAAACCATCGCTGGCAAACGGGTCGCGGCCCAACAGGGTTCCACCAATGCTAAAATCATTCGCGAGCGCGTGCCCGACGCGAAGCTGCTGGAATTCCCGGATCAGCCGGCCGCATTTCAGGCGCTCGTCCAGGGACAGGTGCAGGCCTATACGAACGATGGAATTCAGCTCGCAGGCTTGAAAGCCAAAGCGCCCAAGCCGGATGACTGGGCTGTTGTTGGCGAATTCTTTTCTTACGAGCCGTACGGCATGGCAATGAGAAAGAACGACTCGGACTTTCGCCAAGTAGTTAACCTCGCACTAATGGAAGCCATCGAATCCGGACAATACTTTCGCCTATACGACAAATGGTTTGGACCCAAGGGTGAAGTGCCCTATCCTTTAGCGCCAGATACCAAGCGTTTTCTCCAGCTGCAGGTGATACCCAAGTAGGGGCAAGAAGGCCCTTACCCTAAATTCTCGCTTTGGCCTTGGCCGGTTCATTTCCGGTGGAGAGCCTGCTTTTACTGTTGCCTGTTTTCTGCAATGACTTACAACTTCGACTGGAGTGTACTGTGGAGCGGCCAATCTGGCCTGTGGCTTCTCCAAGGTCTAGTCACGACCATCGAGATTTCCGTGATTGCTTGGGTGCTCGCGGTGGCCCTCGGCATCCTTTCGGGCGCTCTTCGCACGGTGTCCATCGCGCCGCTACGCTGGCTTGCAGGTTTTTACACCGAATTTTTCAGAAACGTGCCGCTCCTCGTCTGGATGTTCTTCTGGTATTTCGCCGTCCCACCCTTACTGCCGCAGTTCTTGCAAGATTGGCTTTTCGATCACGGAGTTGAGTTCTTGGCCGCTGTTGTCGCGCTAGGAGTTTATCATGGCGCGCGTTTTTCCGAGGTGATGCGTTCGGGCATTCAGTCGATTCCGAAAACTCAGTTCGAAGCCGCAGTTTCGACGGGCCTCACGATGGCTCAAGCTTATCGCTTGATCATCATCCCCATCGCCTTGAGACTAATTATACCACCCGCCACCAACGAGTCGCTGAACCTGATCAAAAACTCCTCGATTGCGCTGACCATCGGCGTCGCCGAATTAACCTTTCAGACGCGCCAGATTGAAACCTATACGGCGAAAGCATTCGAAGCTTTGACCGCCGGGACTTTAATCTACCTCATGCTTTGCTTGGCCATCGCCGTCACTATGTCGCAGTTAGAGAAAAGATTTGCGATTCCAGGGATGATTGCCAAAAGGCAAACGGGAGAATTTTGAGGATGGATTTCGCGGTCATTACCAACAACATCGGCTTTCTGATCTTCCAGGGCTTTTTCGGGCTGGGCAATTTCACCGGCGGTACTTTGCGCTTGGCAGTGCCGGCTATCATCCTTGGGTTTCTTCTAGGTGTGTTCATCGGTATAGGCCGCCTGGCCCGCTCGCGCTGGATTCACCTCCCAGCAACCCTTTACGTGGAGTTCTTTAGGGGTGTGCCGTTAGTGATGGTTATTTTCTGGTTCTGGTTCATCATCCCGGTTCTCCTTGGAAAATCTTTACCGGAGTACAGCGTGGCTCTCGCGGCCTTCGTCATATTCGAAGCAGCCTATTTCGGCGAGATCGTCAGGGCAGGAATCCAATCCGTTCCCCGCGGCCAGGCGGAGGCTGCCACCGCGACTGGACTTACGCGGGCACAAACGATGCGCTATGTCATTTTGCCCCAAGCTCTGCGCAACATGATCCCTTCGTTACTGACGCAATCTATTGTGCTGCTTAAGGACACCTCGCTGGCGTCGATTATCGGCTACGTGGATTTGACCAAGGCGGCGCAGATTGTGAATAATCGCGAAATTCGACCCTTTGAGCTCTATCTATTCATCGCGGTTATCTACTGGTTGTGTAGTTACGGAATGTCCCGCTACGCGCGGCACCTTGAACGGCGGCTAGCGGTCAACCCGGTATAGGCGCTCGCCCTTCCAAAAGCTCTTTTGAAGATTACCCGCTCTCAGGCGTTCCCATTGACGGGTTTTATACGACTGCGTTACACTTCGTCTTAAGCACACACCTGCACTCACGGCACAGGAATTTAGAAGCTTCGTTCACTCTCGAGTGACATGCTCTTCCTGAAAAACACTCCCCTCGATCAAATCGTCTCGATGGACGAGATGATCGTCACCATCGAAGATGCTCTGAAAGAAATGGCTTTCGGTCGCGGATTCGATCTGCCGCGCAGGAGAATCCACCACCCGAATCGGATGATTTTCGGTCTCTTACCTGGCTCGGTCCATGGCGTGATGGGAGCGTACCTCCAGACGGATTTGGATCGCCGGTTACACCACGAAACGGTTATTCTCTATAGCGTAGAGACCGGCGATCCTCTGATTCTGTTTCAGGATTGTTACATCAATGAACTTAGGACCGGAGCCGCAGGCGGCATCGGCACTAAGTACCTGGCCGGCAAAAATGCCAGCCGGGTTGCAGTTTTTGGCAGCCGAGTCCACGCCGAGACGCAGCTCAAGGCGGCTGCGGCCGTCAGAACTTTGACGCAGGTAAAAGTATTCAGTCCCGCCGAAGTTCACCGTCACGCCTTCGCCGAAAAGATGAGCCGTGAATTGGCGATCGAAGTCAGCGCCGCATCGAGCCCTGAAGAAGCTTTGGAAAGCGCCGATGTCGTTATTACGGCAACCAACTCTCGGACGCCGGTTTTCGACGGGAACTGGCTGAAAGAAGGAACCCACATCACTTCGATATCGAACGGCGACAGGAGTCGCACCCGACAGGAGATCGACGGAACGACGATCCAAAGGGCAAACACGATTTTCATCACCTCGAAAGAGACCGTCTGCGTGAACGAAAGTGATATCTTTCGCGCGATTCGAGACAAGGTCGTTTCATGGGATCGCGTACACGAGATATCGAGTCTTCTACTTGGGAAAGTAGCCGGAAGGGAAAACGACAACCAGATAACGCTTTATAAGCTCCAAGGCATTGGGATCATGGACGTTGCTGTCGGTTTTAAAGCGTACGAAAGAATTAAAGACAGCAACGTTGCAGAGCGATTGTAACGAGCGTCTTTTAGGAATAACAAATGGCGCATTACGACATGTTGGTGATCGGCTCCGGCCCTGCCGGTCAGAAGGCAGCCATCCAAGCCGCCAAAGTTGGCAAGAAAGTGGGCATTGTGGAACGCAAGAGAGTTGCCGGCGGCATCTGCATCAACTCCGGGACGATTCCGAGCAAATCCTTGCGTGAGGCTGTCCTCTTTCTGTCCGGCTTCCGCCAACGTAACCTGTACGGGGCCAGCTATCGCGTCAAAAAGGACATTACTTTTGAAGATCTCGCCATGCGCTGCAATCATGTGGTGAAGGCCGAGCAGGAAGTCATCCAGAACCAACTGATTCGCAACCACGTGGATTTCATCGTGGGGACCGCAGCGTTTCTCGACCCCCATCGGCTCTCCATTAAGCAAGATTCGGAAATCAACGAGCATACCGCGGACTTTATCGTGGTTGCCGTGGGCACGGAGACGGCGCGCCCTCCAGAGATCGCTTTCGATTCGGCATCGATTATTGACAGCGACGGCCTGCTTGCGCTGAAGCAGTTGCCCAATTCCTTAACTATAGTAGGCGGTGGAGTGATCGGCTGCGAATATGCGTCGATTCTGGCCACGCTCGGCATCCCCGTGGTCTTGGTGGAACGCCGGCCACGACTGCTCGAGTTCGTCGATAGCGAGATCATTGAAGCCCTGCAGTATCAGATGCGCAGCATCGGCGTCACGCTGCGCTTCAATGAGGAAGTCGTCGGCATTGAAAAATCTCGGGACAACACTGTCGCCATCCATCTAAAAAGCGGCAAGAAGATCAGCGCGCCATTGCTGATGTATTCCATCGGACGGGTCGGCGCCACGACGGGCTTGAGCTTGGAGAGCGTCGGGATTCAGCCGGATGAACGGGGCCGGTTGCACGTCAACGAAAACTTTCAGACCTCCGTCCCGCACATTTACGCAGCAGGCGACGTCGTAGGCTTCCCGGCCCTCGCCTCGACATCAATGCAGCAAGGACGGCACGCCGCCTGTCACGCCTTGGGTCTTGTTTGTGAGACATCAACCCATCTTTTGCCCTACGGCATCTATACGATCCCGGAAATTTCGATGGTGGGACGCAATGAAGATGAACTGACTCGGGACGGGATTCCTTACGAGGTCGGCGTTGCTCGCTACCGTGAGATCGCCCGGGGTCAGATCATCGGCGACACGGTAGGGATGTTAAAGCTGCTGTTTCACAGCGAGACTCGGCAGCTTCTCGGCGTCCATGTGATTGGCGAAGGAGCGACAGAACTGGTGCACATTGGCCAGGCCGTCATGGCCCACGGGGGCAAGCTCGATTACTTTGTCGATAACGTTTTCAACTATCCGACCTTGGCCGAATGCTACAAGGTTGCGGCGTTGGCCGCGCTCAACCGCTTTCCCCAGAGAAGTCTCCCTGAGACTCTCACCACCGGACATCCCGATACGCCTTCGGATCTCCCGCGCCCCAGCAGCCGAGCGGTATCTTAGCCCATTTGAGTAACGCGGTCCGGACGGATCTTGTAAATAACTCGCACTTCTCCGGGCTGGCGATAGGGATATTGATCCTTGCCCAAATATTTTTTGGCCAGCGCATTAATATGCGCGTCAGCGCCCTGCTCGGTGATGTCCACCACCTCACCTTGCACGTCCAGATGGCGATAGGCATTGTCCGGATCAACGATGGAGAGGGCCACTTTCTTGTTGCGCCGCATGTTCTTGTCTTTCACTCGGCCTTTGGCTGAATTGACTCGGATATAAGGTCCTTCGAGATCAAACCAGACCGGCGTGACCTGAGGACGACCATCCGCCATCAAAGTGGCAAGATTCGCAAACGCAACTTTGTTGAACAGATCCTTGTACTGCTCTGGAATGTTAGCCGCCATAATAACCCTCCTTCTGATAACGAATTTTTCTTCTTCAACAGAAATAGCCGGATAATTCCGCCAGATCGTCGATGAGGACATCCGGTTGCGCCGCGATCAAACCTTCCTTGTTTCCTAGACCGTAAGTGACGCCACAGGTAACGACGCCGGCTCTTCTGCCCGCCTCCACGTCCGTGTCGCCATCACCAACTATTAGAGCATGGGCAGGCAGTATTCCAAAACGGTTAAGCGCGTCACGAATCAAGGCCGGATGGGGTTTTTTCTCCACCGCGCTGTCGCCGCCCAAAATCGCGTGAAATTGTTTCTCGACACCCAACCCGCGTAGCACCGCCACGGTGAGTCGATGCATTTTGTTGCTCACCACGGCTCTACGCTTCTCCCTAAAGTAATTCAGAACTTCATGAACGCCGGGATACAAAACCGTCTTATCGAGAAGGTGGTTTTCGTAGCGCGCGAGAAAGACACGCATCACCTCCTGGAAGCGATCGGCACTATCCTCGGGCAGCGAACATCTTAAAAGGTGCTCTACGCCGCGGCCCACGTTCGAATAAACCAGCGCTTCCGGCAATGGCTCAAGATTGAAGTGCGCACGCGTGTGATTGACCGCGTCGGCCAAATCCTGTCCGGTATCAGCGAGTGTACCGTCCAAGTCGAACATCACTAGGTCAATCGATCTCTTCATGAACTCCCGAGCTCTTTAGCAAGAAAGATAAACTCCAGGGCCCACCCTGTCAATTGAGCTTTCACCGGGTTAGCGAAAGTGGTATAGGCTCATGCGCAGTTGAAGATATCCTGACGGGTTTTGGAGGTCGCCTATGAAATGGATTCCCCACGTTGGAGCCGCAATTTTACTCGCTCTCTTTTCCGTGACAACCCGTCTCGGCGCGGCAGGCAAGATCAATACATCTTACATTTCCACCAGTCCCGGATCTTCGACCGTTATTTGGATCGCTAAGGACATCCGAATCTTCGAAAAGCACGGGCTTGATGGACGTGTATCCTGCCTAGAGACAGACCAACAAGCACACCATCTGCAACGGTTGGATGAGCGTCCAGAAAACCGGAGGGGGTTGACCAACGTGCAGACCATTCTGTGATGTTTTTGAGCTTCATTTCGTTCGCGATGCCTGCTTATCAATCCAGCCTACCGGCCAAAGAAGACAATGGCCACAATCCAAATGGCAAGCAATAAAACAATAAAGGCGGCAAGGACAACGACTTGTAATGGCCACTTTCCTATTACTCGCACCAGCGGCGCACCTTAACGCCACCTAGCGCATGGAGTCAACGCTCGAAGGTGAATCAATGGAGCTAGACTCTGCGAACTTGACAGATCATAGAGGTGGTGAAATAAGCAGAGCACTTATACTTCTGCCTGGTTATGAAGGCCAAAATTCTTGTCTATGCGCTCCCGGCTCTTATTCTAGCTACCATTCATCTCATCGAGGCAACCGACGAAGTTTGAGTTCATCATTAATCTCAAAGCGGCAAAGCAAATCGGTCTGACGATTCCACCGAATGTGCTCGCGCGAGCCGACAAGGTGATCAAGTGATCTAATATTGGTTACAACAGGGACAACTGCCCGGCTCTAGGCATCTCGTCATCGGAAACAAGTTGGATACACTCCGGTTCGTCGTACTTGGCTGAGTTGACGATTGGTGAAGATTGTTAAGAAATTAACCGAGCCCCAATTCCACTGAACTGTCTTAACTTGCCTCTCAGGAGATGTAGGAAAATCCCTCACGCCTAGGCCCTTTAAGCGCTTCGCGTCCAACCGTAAGCTCCAAAACCCTTCCGAAAGGTCGCTGATTGCGTAATGGCATCAGCATTGCCTTGATGTATTGCTCGAAAGTCCTTTTCACTGGCCGGGGTTGGCGAGGGTTAAATTTATTTCCCGTTTTCGGCTGAAAGGAGAAAAACGAATGAAAACTCATGAAACCGATTTGGAAAAGTGCAGTTTTTGGCAGCTTGTGTTTTTGCATAGCAAAGTCAATGGAGCGGCCTATGACGGCGAAC
>WNFO01008360.1_pt1 | contig 11210 bp, 8 predicted proteins | sample 5400251 | NCBI WGS metagenome assembly WNFO01 (sample SAMN13153354, study PRJNA577476) | soil metagenome | isolation source: 100 cm saprolite under Madrone tree | place: USA:California | collected 2016-06-14 | reverse complement strand
ATCCGATCGCGGGATCGTTCGCCGGCTGTCTCGACGGGCTCTCGATCGAGGAGTACTGCACGAGCCCCACGAAGGCCGTCCGGGCGATGCTCAACTACTACGAGCGCTACCAGCCGGACATCATGGTGGCCTTCAACGACCTCGCCAAGGAGGCCGAGGCCGTCGGCTGCCGCGTGAAATACTCGGATTACGTCGTGCCGTCGATCGATCAGCACGTGTTGCAGGACGACAAGGGACGGCTCGCGCGCCTGGAGATCCCCGATCCCAAGAAGGCCGGGCGACTGCCGGCGTTCCTCGAGCAATGTGAGGCGCTCTCGGCGGCCCGGCTCCCGAGTGGGCTCGGCGCCGTGCTGGTCGGGCCGTGGACGATCGCGATGCTCCTGCGCAATCCCGAGATCATGTGCCTGGATACGATCGACGACCCGGCGTTCGTCCACGACTTGATGCGCTTCAGCACGGAATACGCCAAGCAGGTCGGCGATGCGGTGCTCGGGACGAAGATCGGCCTCAGCTATTCGGATCCGACCGCCTCGTGCTCGCTGGTCGGGCCCGATACGTATCGCGAGTTCATCAAGCCCTACCACCAGGAGCTGGTCGAGTACTTCCGGGCCAAGAAGGTCGGGACGACCGTTCACATCTGCGGGACCACGCACCAGATCCACCAGGACCTGGTCGACGTCGGCTTCGTCGCGATCACGATCGACCTCGACCAGCAGGGCGATCCCACGCTCAAGGTCGATCAGCTCGACCGGCTGATCACGCTCGGCAACCAGCGGGGCGTGGTCGCGATCGGCAACGTCGATGTGACGATCTTCGAGCGGGCGACCAAGGCTCAGATCGAGGCCGAGGTGAAGCGCTGCATCGACACCGCGGGCAAGCGCTCGCGCAATCTTCCGTCGAGCGGGAGGTGGCGGGGGCGGGGTGGGGTCGACCGGACCACGCGGCACGCGTCCGCTGCTCCTCTGCGACTGGGCTCCATCTGGGCGCTTGACTCCCGCTTATGCTTGACGGGAACGGGTCCGGTTCGACCCCACCCCAGCCCCCCGCCGCCTCGCGCTCGACTCGGTTGGCGGTCAGACAGGCGAATTCGGTTTAGCTGCCTTTCGCGCACGGGCTTATGCGGGAACTTCTGTCGCGTACCGACGGCTGCGTGGCGCGGTGCTACGCGGTGGGGAGGTTGGCGACGTGGTCGATGACTCGGATGGCGACTTGGCCGGCGCGGTTGCGGACTGTGAGGTCGTAGGCGGGGAAGCGGGAGAGGTCGAGGGTGGCGTGGCGGGCGACGTCTTCGGAGACGACGAGCTCGGCGGCGTAGTCTTTGGTGGCCTGTTCGAGGCGCGCGGCGACGTGGACCGTGTCGCCCACCGCCGTGAGATAGAAGCTCTGGCCCCAGCCCATCCGACCGACAACCGCGGGGCCGGCGTGGATGCCGATGCCGATCCGGAGCGGTGTCGGTAGATCGCCGGCCAGCTCGGCGCTGAGCGCGTTGACGCGCTCGACCATGGCGCGCGCCGCGGCGAGCGCCTGGCGCGAGCCGGTGGCCGGTCCCGAGTCGATCCCGAACAGCGCCATCACGCCGTCGCCGGTGAACTGATTCGTGACGCCCCCGGCCCAGGCGACCGCCGTGCCGACCGCTTCGAAGTATCGGTTCAGGAAGAACACGACGTCGTACGGCAACTTGTTCTCGGCCATCCGGGTGAACCCGCGCAGGTCGGCGAACAGGACCGCCAGCTCCTGCTCGCGGCCCTGGCGCACGTCGGTGCCGAACGCTTCCGCCGGCACCACGGACGGCGCCAGAAGGGGCTCGACCGCCACGTCGCCAGCGGGCCTCGTCTGGCAGGCGAGCCTCACGTCGGGGGCCGCGCTGACCCGCGCCAGCACGCGCCGCTCGGCCTCCCTCGGCGGCGGCAGCCCTTCGAGTCCGCCCACGATGCGCACCCGACACGTCGAGCAGCGGCCTCGGGAATGCCGGCCAGGCGGCTCGCTTCGAGAATCGTGAAGCCGCCGGGTGTGATCACCACGCGGCCGTTCGGGTAGGCGATCCGGATCGAGCGACGGCGCTCCAGCAGGCGGCGGCCGCCGCGCGCGATGAAGACGACGACGAGTGCGATCAGGTAGGTGTCGAGGAAGCCGCGTCGGATCGCCAGGAGCCGCGCCGCCTCGGCCGGGCCGGCGGCATGCGCCGCTCGCAGCATCGCCTCGGTCCAACCCGGTGTTCTGGCCAACGCGGCCACCTCGCGGCCTGCCGCGACGAAGCCGAGCAGGGCGAGCGTCGGCAAGAGCAGCGCGACGGCGAAGAGCCACGGCAACGTGCGCGGGTACCAGGACCGGAAGCGCAGCCAGTAGTGCACGCCGATGCAGGCGTGGAGCCATGCGAGCACGAGGGTGAGTGTCTGCCGCGCCCCAAACTCCGGGGACTGCAGCGACAGACCGAACACGATGCGGTGATACGGATCATCGACACCGAACCGCCACCAGGCGATCCGCGTGCTCACGACGTGGACCACGAGGAGGGCGGGCAGCGCCAGCCCGATCGCGTACTGGGTGGCTTCCCACGGCGGCATCCGGAGGGTCCGCCGGTCGTACAGGAGCCACAGCGCCAGCAGCCCGTGCACGGTGATCGCCCCGTAGAGCGCGAGCGTGCCGGGGATACTCCGCCATAAGGCCAGGAACCACCAGCGTCCCGCCTCCATCGCCTCCAGCGAGACGAGCCCGAGGGCGTGGTTCGAGAAGTGGAGGATCAGATAGGCGAGCAAAACGAACGCCGCCCCGAGCCGCAGGCGACGGACGAAGACCCGGGTCATCCGAGGGTCGACGCGGCGACCCGCCGCGTCGTCCGCCTACACCTTCGGCACGCTCTTGAGCGCTTCGTCGACCTTCGCGGCCGGGTACTCGTAGTCCTGGAGCTTGCCGGCCAGATGCGCCTCGTACGCGCCGAGGTCGAAATGGCCGTGCCCCGACAGATTGAAGAGGATCGTCCGGCGCTTGCCGTCACGCTTGGCGCGCTGAGCCTCGTCGATCGCCACCCGGATGGCGTGGGCCGACTCCGGCGCCGGGATGATGCCCTCGGTGCGCGCGAACTGCACCGCCGCCTCGAACGTCGCGAGCTGCGGCACCGCCATCGCCTCGATCACGCCCTCGTCGTAGAGCTTGCAGACCAAGGGCGCCATGCCGTGATAGCGGAGCCCGCCGGCGTGGAACGGCGCCGGGATGAACGTGTGACCGAGCGTGTGCATCTTGACCAGCGGCGTGAGGCCGACGGTGTCGCCGAAGTCGTAGACGTACTTGCCCTTGGTCAGGCTCGGGCAGGCGGTCGGCTCGACGGCGATGATCCGCACCTTCTTGTTCTTGCCGGTGAGCTTGTCGGCCGCGAAGGGGAACGAGAGGCCGGCGAAGTTCGAGCCGCCACCGGCGCAGCCGATGACGATGTCCGCGGCATCGTCGGCCTTCTCGAGCTGCTTCTTGGCCTCTTGGCCGATGATCGTCTGGTGCATGAGGACGTGGTTCAGCACGCTTCCGAGCGAATACTTCGTGTCGTCCCGGGTCGCCGCGTCCTCGACGGCCTCGCTGATCGCGATGCCGAGCGAGCCCGGTGAGCTCGGATCCTGCTCGAGCACCTTCTTGCCGGACTGCGTGTCCGTGCTCGGGCTCGCGACCACCTGCGCGCCCCAGGTCTCCATCATGATGCGCCGGTACGGCTTCTGCTGGTACGACACCTTCACCATGTAGACCTTGCACTGCAGGCCGAACATCTGGCAGGCGAGCGCGAGCGCCGAGCCCCATTGTCCAGCACCCGTTTCGGTGCTGAGCCGGGTGACCTTTTCCTTCTTGTTGTAGTACGCCTGCGCGACGGCCGTGTTCGGCTTGTGGCTGCCGGCCGGGCTCACGCCCTCGTACTTGTAGTAGATGTGCGCCGGCGTGCCGAGGGCCTTCTCGAGGCGGCGCGCGCGATAGAGCGGAGACGGCCGCCACAGCCGATAGACGTCACGGATCTCGTCCGGGATCTCGATCCAGCGCTGCTGGCTGACCTCCTGCTTGATCAGCTCCATCGGAAACAGCGGCGCCAGATCTTGCGGCCCGATCGGGTTCTTCGTCCCGGGGTGGAGCACCGGCGGCGCCGGCGTCTTGAGGTCGGCCTGGATGTTGTACCACTTCGTCGGGATGTCCTTCTCGTCGAGCAGGAACTTCGTGCGATTCCGATCGTTCGCCTTGGATGCCATGCCGACCTCCTTCGGAGGGACCCCCGTGAAACGTGCGCTAACCATACAGAACCGGGTGCGAGCCTGTCAATGCGGCGGCCCTGCGGTAAACTGTTGAGGCCATGCCAACCATCCTCAAGCTTCCGCGCCGCGACGGGTTGCTCACGCCGTACACGCTCACCGGCCGCGCGCCGATCACGGCGCCGCCCGGGCCCATCAAGAGCCGGATCGGCATGGCGGCCGTCCACGTCGTCGCCGATCCGCTGGCCTCGGTCAATCCGACGCTCGAGGTGGCGCTCGACTGGGACGCGACCTTGCGCTACCGGCACCACATCTGGTCGCTCGGTCTCGCCGTCGCCGAAGCGATGGACACCTCGCAGCGGGGCATGGGTTTCGACTGGCGCACCGCGAAGGAGCTGATCCGCCGCACGGTCGCTGAAGCGAAGACCGTCCCCGGTGCCGTGCTCGCGTCCGGCGCGGGCACCGACCATCTCGAGCCGGGTCCACGCGTGACGATCGCCGACGTCGAAGCGGCCTACGAGGAGCAGTGCGCGTGGATCGAGGGCTGCGGCGGGCGAATCATCCTGATGGCTAGCCGCGCCCTGGCGGCGTGCGCGAAGGGGCCGGGCGACTACTTCAAGGTGTACGGCCGCATCCTCGCGCAGGTGCGCGAGCCGGTGATCATCCACTGGCTCGGTGACATGTTCGACCCGGCGCTCGAGGGCTACTGGGGCGCGCGCGATCTCGACCAGGCGACCGAGACCCTGCTGACGATCGTGCAGGAGCACGCGGCACGGATCGACGGCGTGAAGATCTCGCTCCTGGATCAGGCGCGCGAAGTCGCGATGCGCAAGCGGTTCCCGGCGAACGTCCGCATGTACACCGGCGACGACTTCGACTATCCGACGACGATTCGCGGTGACGGCGATCGCCACTCCGACGCGCTGCTCGGCATCTTCGACGTGATCGCGCCGGCGGCCTCCGCGGCGCTCAAGGCGCTCGACACCGGCGACCTCGCCCGCTACGCGGACATCCTCGCGCCGACGCTGACGCTCTCGCGATTGATCTTCGGCGCGCCCACGCGTTTCTACAAGACCGGCGTGGTCTTCGCCGCGTACCTGAACGGCCACCAGTCGCACTTCCGGATGGTCGGCGGTCAGGAGAGCGCGCGCTCGATGGTGCACCTCGCCGAGCAGTTCGTGCTGATGGATCGCGGGGGACTTCTCCGCGATCCCGATCTTGCCGCCACTCGCATGCGCCGCGTCCTCGCGGTCGCCGGCGTGGAGTAGCTCAGCCTATCTCGCCGACCACCCGCACGCGGACGCGCAGGGAGTTCCCGGGCAGGTAGGCCAGCGGCAAGTCCTCGACCTCGACCGTGGTCAAGGTGCGGGGATCGGCGCCGGCGCTCGTGGCCTGAGCCTCGGCGAGATGGCGGGCGCGCGCGATCGCCTCGTCGCGCGAGAGATCCTGGAAGATGCGATCGACCTCGCCGCTGACCTGCGCGATCGCGGCGCCGACCGCATTGGCGACCGCCTGGTGCTCGACGTGCACCACCTCGGAGATGCCCGCGATCCGATCGGGGACGAGGAAACATCCGCCGCCGACGGCGATGAGGGGCTCGTCACCCGCGTCGGTCTTCATCCGGTCCACGGCTTCCTCGATCGTCGCGTGCATGCGCGCGACGGCGCTCCTGACGAGCTCGGCCGGGAGTGAAGCGACCCTCTGGCGCTCGCCGAGGTCGATGAGGCCGGCCGCGACCGCGATGTCGGTGGCCGTGAGCTCGCTGCCACCGAATACGAGCCCTTGCTCGACGAGGCGGTAGCCGACGCTCCGGGGACCGACCGCGAGCGGGGCGCGCGCGACCAGCGAGCCGCCGCCGAGACCGATCGAGAGCAGATCCGGCATGCGGAAGAGTGTCCGCACCCCGCCGATCTCGACGACGTTGTTGGCCTCGCGCGGAAAGCCGTGGCGGAGGCTTCCGATGTCGGTGGTGGTGCCGCCGACGTCGATGACGAGCGCATCGGTCAGTTTCGAGAGGAACGCGGCGCCGCGCATGCTGTTGGTCGGACCCGACGCGAAGCCGTAGACCGGAAACGCCTCGGCGACCGACGCCAGCATCACCGTGCCGTCGTTCTGCGTCAGATAGAGGGGCGCGCCGATGCCGCTCGCGGCCAGCGCGTCGGTGAACGCGCGGGTCGTCTTCCGGGCCAGGCCCACCAGCGCGGCGTTGAGCAGGGTCGCGTTCTCCCGCTCGAGCAGACCGATCCGCCCGAGCTGATGTGACAGCGTCACGGCCACGTCCGGACACTCGTCCTTCAGGATGGCCGCCGCCTCCAGCTCGCAGGCCGAGTTCAGCGGCGAGAACACCGAGGCGACGCCGACCGAGGTGAGCCCGGCCGCGCGGATCCGACGCGCGGCGGCGCGCATGCCGGCCGAATCGAATGGCACGATCGGCCGGCCGTCGAACTCGTGGCCGCCCTCCAGCATGGAGACCTCGCCCCGGACGAGCTGCGCGAGGTCGTCCGGCCAGTCGATGAACGGCTCGAGGGACGCGCCGGAGGGGAGGCCGATCCGGATCGCGCCGACTCGGGTGAGATCGCGCCGCTGGACGACGGCGTTGGTGAAGTGCGTGGTTCCGATCATCACCGCATCGATGGCCCGCGTGGACCCCGCGGACTGCAGCAGCTGGCGGAGAGCCTCGGCGACGCCCGAGGTCACGTCGGCCGTCGTCGGCGTCTTGACGGCGTGGACCACGCGCGCATCCTCGAGGAGGACGGCGTCGGTGTTCGTGCCGCCGACGTCGATGCCGATCCGCCGCTTCACGCGAAGAGGCTCGTGAACTCGAGGTCGTAGCCGAAGGCGCGGGGCCCGACGTGCTCGAGGCCCTTGGGCGTCAAGAGCACCGGCGGCGCCGGCAGCGCGATCACGCTGACGCGCTGGCCGTAGCGCAGGGTCTCGGTGCCGATCGCGTCGCCCGAGACGCTGTCCAGCACGCAGATCAGGTCGGGTGTCATCACGCGGGGCCGGCCGTCGAGCCAGCCGACCGCGAACTCGTTCTGGAACGCGAGCTCGAAGCCGGCACCCCGGAAGTCGTCGAGGCCGTCGAGCTTGGCGGTGCCGCGCAGGAAGCCTTCGGTCGTGCGGCGGGCGACGTCGCGGATCTTGCCCCGGAAGACCAGCTGGCCGCGCTCGGCCTCGATCACCGCCTGGACGGGATCACGATGGCGGCGCCGCGCCGACTGCACGGTCTGGCCGAGCCTGATCGCCTTGGTCGTCGAGTAGAGGATGCCGCACTCCTTCACCTCCTTGCCGGTGCGGGGTGCCTTGCACGTGGAGGCGATCGAGCCGACCTCGACGCACGCCTTGCGCGAGAGGCGCTCCATCCACTTCCAGGAGGCGGCGCGGGCGACGATGACCGCGTTGTCGCGCACGTCGGCAAGGGTGAGCGGATACATCGTCAGGTCGTGGATCGCGAAGCTCGTCATCTGCGCCTCGGGGAAGGCGCGGCCCATGCAGTCGGCGTCGACGACGGGAAGACCGAGCACCGCGGCGGCCATGAACGGCTGGAGCGCGTTGCCACCGCCGATCTCGAGCGACATGACGGCGTCGAATCGGCAGCCCCGGTACTCCTCCATCATCTGGACCGCCCGCGCGATCGTGTGCGGATCGGTCAACCGCTCCTGGCCGACGAGCGGCGCGCCCATGTTCGAGACGACCGCGACCCGCGCGTCGTCGGCGAGGTCCATCGGATCGAGCAGCGAGACCGCGGCGCCCTCGCGGTAGAGCTTGCGCATGTTGAGAAGCGCCAGGTACGGGCTGCCGCCGCCACCGGTGCCGAGGATCCAGGCGCCGATCGCAAGGGACTCGATCTCGGCCGCGGTGACGGGACGAAGGGCCATCGCGAGCCGTATGTTATCCTCCCGCCATCGCGATGCAAACCAGGAGCTTGGGCATGCGCGTGCTTGTGACAGTGGTTCTCGCGGTGCTGGTCGCGGCGTCGCCGGCGGCCGCCTTCGAGCGGGTCGGCGACCGCAAGATCCTCGTCTTCGCCGGCCGCCAGGAAGTCCCCACGATCGATCCGAGCGTCAAATACGACTGGTCGATCCGCATGGCGCAGCAGTCGCTCTCCGACGCGCTCGTGAAGTATGTCGGCAACCCACCGGAGATCGTTCCGTGGCTCGCCGAAAAGTGGGAGAGCTCGCCGGACGCCAAGACGTGGACGTTCCACCTCGTGAAGAACGCGCGCTTCCACAACGGCGACCCGGTGACGGCCGAGGCGGTGCGCTTCTCGTTCGTGCGCACGCTCAAGCTCAACCAAGGACCGGCGTGGATGCTCTCCGACTTCCTGAAGGAAGACGGCATCAAGGTCGTCAACGACTCCACGATCCAGTTCAACCTGACCCAGCCCTACGCGCCCCTCCTCTCGTTCCTGCCCTGGTGGTACGTGATGAATCCCAAGCAGGTGCTGGCGAACGAGCAGGGGGGCGACCTCGGGCAGAAGTGGCTCACCACCAACGCGGCCGGCAGCGGGCCCTTCAAGATCAAGCGGTGGGAGCAAGGCGTCCTCTACGAGCTCGAGGCCGTCGACGGGTACTGGAAGGGCTGGCCCTCGAAGGACCACATCGGCGGCGTGATCTACCGGATCGTCCGCGAGTCGGCCGCCCAGCGCGCCGCGGTCATTCGCGGTGAGGCCGACATCGTCGAGGGCCTGTCGAGCGACGACTTCGATCAGGTCGCGAAGATGCCGGGGATCGTCGTGCCGAACTTCCCGGGCATGACGACGTTCGGCATCAAGATGAACACGCAGAAGGGCGTCACGAAGGATCTGAATCTCCGCAAGGCGGTCTGCTACGCGTTCGACTACGACGCGCTGCTCAAGATCTACAACGGCAACGCCGTGCTCCAGACGAGCCCGTTCCCGAACGCCACGCGCGGCCACGTCGAGGTCGCGGGGATCTATCGGCAGGATCTCGCCAAGGCGAAGGAGTTCCTGGCCAAGTCCGCCTACCCGAACGGAGGGATCGAGCTCGAGTACGTCTACGTCCAGGGGCTCGAGGAAGAGCGGAAGATGGGGCTGGTCCTCATCGACAACCTCCAGAAGCTCAACATCACGGTGAAGATGGTCCCGCTGATCTGGCCGAACATGGTCGGGCGCGGCGCCAAGGTCGAGACGTCGCCCGACCTGATGGCCGTGTTCGCGACGCCCGTGTCGACCGATCCCGACGCGGTCGCGTACCAGTACCACAAGAGCTCCTGGGGTAAGTACTACGGCTCGTCGTACTACGCCAATGACGCGGTGTGGGGGCTCATCGACCGGGCGCGCACGATCGCACGGTGGGAGGAGCGGGCGCCGCTCTACGCCGACATCCAGCGACGGATCGCGGCCGACGCGCCCGAGATCTTCGGGATGCTCGCGAACCGGCGCTGGGCGATCCGCGACCACGTGAAGGGATTCGTCTTCAGCCCGGTGCGCTTCACCGGCGAGGTCGACCTCTACCCGCTGGCGATCGTCGCCAAGTAGGTTGCTCGGCTACCTCGCCCGACGGCTCGTTCTGCTGGGCCTCATGCTGTTCGGGCTTCTGTGCATCACGTTCACGATCTCCCACATAGCGCCGGGCGATCCTGCGCGCCTGGCCGCGGGCCCGGACGCGACACCGTCCATGGTCGAGACGATCCGGGCCGAGTACGGAATGGACCGGCCGCTGCCCATCCAGTTCGGCCAATATCTGCGCGGTGTTCTCCGGGGCGACCTCGGACGCTCGTTGAGGACGCGCGAGACGGTCGCCGCCGACCTCGCGCGCTATTTCCCGAACACGTTCGAGCTGGTGACGGGCGCGATGCTCCTCGCGGTCGGCCTCGGCGTGCCCCTGGGCATCCTCTCCGCCGTCTACCGTGACACGTGGGTCGACCAGCTCACGCGGGTCGTTTCGGTCTCCGGCATCGCGGTGCCGGCGTTCTGGCTCGGGCTGATGCTGCAGTTGCTCCTGGCTCTCGAGCTGGGCATCCTGCCGCTCGGCGGCCGGCTCGGTCTCATGACCACACCGCCCCCACCCGTGACCCATCTCCTGTTCGTCGACGCGCTGCTGGCCGGGCAGGGGCGGGTGCTCGGCGACGCGCTCGCCCATGCGGTCCTGCCGACGGTCACCCTGTGCTTTCCGGCGCTGGCCGCGATCGTGCGCGTCAACCGGGCCGAGATGCTCGAGACCCTGAAGCAGGACTACATCGTGAACGCCCGGGCCCAGGGCGTGTCCGAGATCAGGATCGTGGCCCGGTACGCGCTGAAGAACGCGATGATCCCGACCCTGGCGATAATCGGGCTGCGCTACGGCTGGATGCTCGGCGGCACCGTGCTCGTGGAGACCGTGTTCGACTGGCCGGGGATCGGCCTCTACGCCGTCGCCTCGGCGGTGTCGTCGGACTTCCAGCCGATCATGGGCGTGACGCTCGTCATCGGGCTGAACTTCATGCTGGCCAACTTCCTCGTGGACCTTGCCTACAGCTGGCTCGATCCGCGGGTCCGCCCGACCGGCTCGGTGTGATGGACCGCGCGGTCGCCTCGGGATCGGCCGGCGCCTGGCTCGCCGAGCACGGGGCCGCGGCCCGCGAGCTTCGCTTCTACGCGCGGGTCTTCGCGCGGAGCGCCGCGTCGCTCCTGGGGCTGGGCATCGTGCTCGTGTTCCTGCTCATGGCCGCGCTCGGGCCCCTCATCGTGCCGTATCCGGACGACGCTCGCGGCGCCGTGCATCTGGACCAGAAGCTTCGTCCGCCCAGCGCGCGCCATTGGTTCGGCACCGACGAGGTCGGCACCGACATCTACACGCGCGTCGTCCTCGGCGCGCGGGTGTCGCTCCAGATCGGGCTGGTGATCACCGTGCTCGGGGCCACCATCGGCGTGCCGCTCGGGATCGTCGCGGGCTACGTCGGCGGCGCGGTGGGCGAGACCATCATGCGCGTGACGGACATCTTCCTCTCGGTCCCGGCGCTCGTGCTGGCGCTGGCGATCGTCGGCGC
>WNFO01005354.1_pt1 | contig 11210 bp, 6 predicted proteins | sample 5400251 | NCBI WGS metagenome assembly WNFO01 (sample SAMN13153354, study PRJNA577476) | soil metagenome | isolation source: 100 cm saprolite under Madrone tree | place: USA:California | collected 2016-06-14 | reverse complement strand
AGGCATCCATGATGCGCTCTTTGTAGCTTGATCAATCTGTTCAGTCCGGCAACGCCGGACCGAGATTTGTATGATAACTGAAACTCTCTCGCTGCTTTGCGGCAGCGACTTGATTTCAGACTCAGCTCTTAAAGTTGTACTTTCTTACTACCCTGTATGTAGATGTCAAAGAACCAGCCCCGACCTCCGCCGGGGTAGACCGCTCACGTACATTTCAGACCACAAAAAAACCCAATCTTGTATCCGACTTGAGTTCCGGTCTGCCGCGTCATAGCGTTTGCGGACGCAGCTCCGATAAATCTTGTCGGGACAAAATTGAGTTCCAATTTGCAGTCCCAAAATGTACGTAGAACGCACTCCAATTTAATGGAGCCCCGCTTCCGCGGGATCGTTAAGATAACAATAGATGAACGACTGTCAACAGCATTCGCACAGATTTTACAGGAATTTTTCTCCATCGCATGTGGTTGATTGAAAATCCTTTACACGCCCAGACTTCTGTGACTTCGGCTGGCGTGTAGCAAATTTGGTGCTCGGCACCCGTGCATTTTGAAACCGCCGTCGAAGAAGCGTGCCGGGTTCCCCAAAATCGATTAGCAGCGGCCCGCCAGTGGAGCTTACCGGTTCGCCTGCGAAGGAAGATTCGCCGAGACCATCCTGTCTCTGGCCCCGCTTTGATCGAGCAGGCCCTCTGCGCGCACGTTCCCGCGCAAATCGTTCTCCTTTATTGTGACGTGTTCCGTCGCCGTCGGCGCGAATCTTGGGTCGACCCTGCGTGGCGGCGGCGCGAGAATCACTCCATAGGTTTGGCTCTTGTTTAGCTGGTCATCGAAGCATCGATTGCCAGCTATGACGACGTTTGTCGCGCCATAGCCGACGTAAATTCCAGATCTGTTCTGTGGTGTGTTACGATCGCTCACATTCTGGCCACAGTTTGAAATGGTGTTGCGTGTGATGGTCGCTCCAATGACATTGTGACCGATTCCGATGCCGCCGCTGCCGTGGTTGCGGATTTTATTGCCGGTCACACTAAATCTTCCTCCGCCCAACTCCAGACCACCGGTCTTAACGCCTCCTCCATCGAGAACGGTGTTGCCGCTGATAACCCCATTTGTGTTTGTAGTAAACGCATTCCCTACATCAATCTGGCCGCCGCCGGTGCTCGTAATAATATGATTACGACTCAGCCGGTTACTTTCGATTGTTACCTTCCCACCGGTGCAGTAAATTCCATTCAGGCCATTATCTTTGATTGCGTTGTGATCAATTACAATCGTTGCATCGGTTGGTCCTCGCCCGGCATCATGCCAGATTCCCATGCTCGCTGGAGTCGGATCCGTAAGTGCAGTGATCGTGCAGTTGGTGATGCGACAACCGGAAGCAGGCACGGCTATGCCGACATGAGTGAAGTTTTTCACTTCGAGCGTGTCGACAGTTACGCCGGCGCGATTTAGTGAAAGGACTGTAGCCGTTCCCTTGCCGTCAAGTGTCAGATTACTCAGCGTGCTTCTTTCGGCATCCATTCTGACGAGAACGCCTTCGAAATTCGGATCACGCATCAAGATTGTTTTTCCAGGGCCAGCGCCGCGGATTGTGACGCCTGGCTTGGCGATCACCCACGTACTGCCAATTGTGTAGAGACCTTCTGGGACGTCGAGAACCGAGCTATCCGGCGGAAGCTCTGATAACGCCCGCGCGAGCGCGGGAACCGAATCCTCAGAAGCTGCGGAAGAGGCCCAGCCGCAAAACCCGGCAAGAATAGTCGCCAAAAGAAATGTCAAAACGCGCCGACCCATGCGGGATAATAGCTCAATCCAGCGCAGCGGCGAATGACCGAGTTTTGAATTTACATGCCACAACCAAGGCCGGAAAATTTGCGACGCTTACCTTCGACCAAGCGCTTCTATCAAAGTCTGCGTCCGGCCGCCGGCTGGCTCCCGGTCAGATGCCCCAAAGTGTGCCTTTGGTCGCTTCTTCAGGCCAAGGTCAAGCCGCTCGTGTCCGTGTGCGTGCGGAGATTCAGCGCAACCCAGGAGCCGTCGCCGACCCCACGTCGAATTTCGTGACGCCGCAAGTGACTGCTCCGCAGCAGCAGCTAATGATTCAGCGGTTGCTGGAGTCTGGCGAAAGCGGTCAACTACCGCCTTGATCGTCCTCCTCTGTATTGCAACGCGTTCCTGTGGTTGGATAAGAGCGGCTCTTGTGACTGGCCAAATCGCATGAAACAAAAAGCCGCCACGCGCTGAAGCGTGGCGGCTGATTCTCGGGGAGAGTTGCTTTGTTTAGCTCTGTCGCTTTATGGATTGTTGACCACTTGCGGCGCGGGTTTGCTAGTTTCAAGCTGTGCGCTCACCTTCTGGATTTGCGCTGCCTGCTCTCGGAGCTGCGTCGTGAGAGTCTCTATTTGTTTCTGTTGCTGCCCGACCGTTGCTTGCAACTTCTCAACATTGAGATTGAGCATGGCTTGCTTGGCGGGTTCGGGAACGGCTTGGCGCGGGGCGGGTTGGGGAGAAAATCCACCTCGGTCGGGTTCATTGGCAGCGACGGTGAACGTGCCCAACCTTCCATCGGAATCGATGAGTACGAACGCAAACGTCCCGGCGCTAACCGGCGAACCGAAGATGTTGTCGATAAAGCACCTGTTACTTATCTGGCCAAAAACACTGTGCACACCAGAGAGGTGGCCGATTACGATATTGTTATCCACGGTGGTAATACCATTCCCGGCGTCTTTACCCAAAAGCGTGTGGCCACTGTTGGTAGTGATACTATTCCCGGCCTCGTCACCCACAGCCACGTTGTTATCACCGGCGGTGCATGAGTCGAGCGCATCATCACCGATGGCTGTGTTACGGCTGCCCGACACGTTGTTGTTGAGGGCTAGATCACCGAACGCATTATTTTCGAGGCCGTCGTCATTGTCCTCGAGTGCGCCACGGCCATGGGCGTTGTTAAAGGTTCCGCTTAAGTTATTAAAGAGCGCGAAGGCGCCGACAGCGTTGTTGTCGTCGCCAGTGTCGTTATTATTAAGGGCGTCAAAACCGACGGCTGTGTTATTGATATTAGCGGCGCCGTGAAGGAGCGCCCCGGAACCGATGGCCGTATTTTGGACGCCAGTCCTATTGTTAAAGAGCCCGTTCCATCCGATGGCCGTGTTATCGTCGGCATTGTTGAACGCAAGCGTTCGATACCCAACACCGGTGTTTCTGTTGCCAATTATGTTGCTAGAGAGTGTGCTAAATCCGGTGGCTACGTTTTCGGTGCCAGTGGTATTGATAAGAAGCGCCTGGGAACCGTAGGCCGTGCTCTTGTTGCCGCTGACATTGCTGAAGAGCGCTCGATAGCCGACCGCGGTGTTTTGGTTGCCAACGGTGTCGCTATGGAGTGCTTGAAAACCAACAGCCACGTTCCAGACTCCGCTAGTGAGGCTGAAGAGCGCGTCAGTGCCCTCTGCCGTGTTCTGGTTTCCATAGCCTCCGTCCGGTGGTGGGTTAACTGCTTGCACGGTGGGCAAGAGCCCAAAGCAGGCAAGCGCAAAAAGCGCGAACCCGGTGTAAATTATATTCGTTCTTGTTTTCATGTGTTTATTTCCTTTTATTATTATTCTCCGAGGTTTGCCGGTCCAAGTTCTGGAAATTATTCCGGAAAATCCGGGAAGTCGCAGTTTGGTCGGTTTGTCGCGAGAATGGTAAGGTCTGGCGCCCCTGCTGCCTATCGGGGATCGTCCCCGATTTTTTGATCACGCCATCCCCGATTGGCTTATCAGGGATTTGTCGCTGGGCGCTCAGATGTGCCTAGCGATTCTCGAGCGGAGCGACGCAACGCTTCCGCATCAGGGTAGCCCAGTTTGAGCTTGATATGCTCGCAGTGGCTCTCGACGGTTTTGCGGCTGATCCCAAGTTCTTTCGCGATCTGACCAGTGCCGTGCCCAGCCGCGATGAGTGCGAACACGGCCATCTCGCGATTGCTAAGGACATCGAGGCCGGGTGGAAGGTTGCGACCGCCGGCAAACCTCTGCATCGCGAGGCCAGTAATTGCTTGACTGGCGTAGATCTCGCCCGCCACCACGGTCTCAATCGCGCGCATCAATTCTTCCACTGAACTGTTCTTCATCCAGTAACCAGACGCTCCGGCACGAAGGGCGCGCTCCGCATAAGTGCGTTCGGATTGCCGTGATACAACAAGAATCCGAATACGTGGAAACTCGGTCGCGAGATCCTGGATCCAGCGGATGGCGTCGCGGTTTTCGAGAAACGGTTCGATGAGCAGCACATCGGGGCGATGTTGTTGAATAAGATTATTCGCCTCCTCAAAAGTGTGTGCGGCGCCGCAAACATGGTACCGGAGGTCGCGGCCAATAATTGCGACCAACCCTTGCTCGCTAATGATGGTATCGCCGACCGCAACGATCCGGTACGGTTCTTCGCCCGCCGCCCGAGTTGGCGCCCCTTTTTTCACGATTGGCGAGTCTAACAAATCGGCCTGTACAGTTGCAATAGTTTAATTGCGTCTGCTGCGGAAATACTTACAGACCATCGCCTAACAAGATTCGTTGCATCGTTTTTTTATGGAAAGTTGTAGCCACGGCGCTGTGTCGCCGTGCAGTTGGCAACCTGACGATGGCAATCGCGATTTGGAACATGGTCACGCCGTCCGCGAAAATTTCGTGGTTATCAAAGTTTGATTTCGACCGCGGCTTGCTTGTGGTCGGCTTCCGATTTGATCTCTTCTTGCTCTTTCTCGTAACGATCCCGCTTTGCTTGGTCCGGATCGTTAGGCGATGTAGCCGATGGCCGGGTACAATCGGGTGGAATCCGAGTGAGCGATGAAGTCGGCCACAATGCACTGGCGTCCTCCACATCGAGAATCTCCAAGTTTCTCCGCGGCAGCAGAATCCAGACTGCTATCATGCATTACTCAGAAGCCGTCATCGTTACTCTGGCGAGCGTATTGGCCGAGGATAGAGGCAAACCATTTGAGACATTTTGTAAGTAAAAGGTCATTCCATCTCGCACCCATTGTCCGGTGGGTGTTGAAAAACTGCCAGGGCCACTCTCAGCAAGGCGGTTGCCGCCTGGCGCATTCGCGTGAACTTCAACCCTGTTGGTTCCAACGCTCGTCCACGTGAGGGTAGTTTGTCCCAGACCATTTGCATCGGGTTGAAATGGATTTGGGTTCGCGCTAATCGACCCCGATGGCGTGCTGCTCACAGCGCTCATGGTTACTGTGGCAAGCGTGTTGGTAGCCGTTAAAGGCAAGCCGCCGGAGACATTTTGCAAGTAAAGCGTCATGCCATCTCGCACCCATGGTCCAGTGGTTGCCGAAAAACTACCTGACCCGCTCCCGGTAAACCTATTGCCATTAGGGGCATTAACGTGGATTTCTACCGCGCTGGTGCCATAGCTTGTCCAGGCCAAAGTAGTTTGACCGACTCCATCTGAGTCCACCACGAAAGGATTCGGATTAGCAGTGATTGACCCCTTTGGAGCAGTCGTCAGGTGTAAAGTCACCACGTCCAGTGTATAGTTGCGCGTAAGAGGCTGGTTGTTACTCACGTCTTGCAGGAAAATCTTTGTTCCATCTCGTATGGACTTATTGGTCAGCTGTGAGAAGCTGCCTGCGCCGCTCCGTGCTATCAGCTCTCCTCCAGGGGCGCCCAGGCGCACTTCCACCTTGTTCGTTTGTCCGCTGGACCAAAACAGTGTCGTGGCTCCTTCGCCACTGCCATCGCTTATCCGAATCGGATTGGGATTGGCGGTGATGCTGCCGTAGCCAGGACGTTTCAAGAAATTAGCCACATAGCCGGTGGCAGTGCGCGGCGGAAAAATGTTGTGGAACCGAGCACCATTATCGGACCAGGAGGCAAAATCGTACGTTAGTCCTTGCACAACCTGAGGACTATCTACACCGATATTGCGCACGAGATGCACCACGCTCCAAAAATCGTAAGGAGCGGTCTGAGGTAAGCCATCTACCTTTACGGGAAACCGCAAGGGGCTCGTAGCCACCCTAAGCTGCACATGTCGCGGGAATATGTCTCGGAAGATGGTTGTAGAGAGACCATAGGAGTCTCTCGCGGTAAAGAAAATACGATACCAAACATCGGGATCGAACTCCACGAAGTTAAGCGTCACTGTACCGCTGGCGATCCCGCTCGTGGGCGGGAAAAACGGATGCGTGTGATGCTCTGGATTTGTTAGCGAATGGTGCTCGGCTAGAATTTGCCAGGTAAACGCGTTTGGACTGAGAACTCCGTCCTGAGGATCGCCGGTCACAATGTCGTGGCCGTCGACCGCCGAACCGGCGAAAGAGATCGTGTCGAAGGCATCATAATAAGTGTTCGGGGCAGGCAAATCGATGCTAGGGACAGGCGGCTGCTTGGTGGTAACAGACAAAACTGCAGCGCGGCTTGTCGCGGTCCCGAACGAATTAGTTATAATGCAGCGAAAGGTTGCACCGTTGTCGTTCAAGGTAGCTACCGGGGTTGTATAGCTCGAAGACGTCGCGCCGTGGATTGAGACACCGTTTCGTTGCCACTGGTAATTAAGTGGCATTTCGCCGTCCGCTCCCACAGTAAAAGTCGCAGGGTAACCGACTGGCGCGAGTTGATCAGCAGGCTGAGCATTAATCGAGGGAGCGAGGTTACCAGTATAGGAAATCCGGTTGACGGTACTTGTACCCGTAATCAAATCGATCTGCAGGTAGTAGAGGTTCCCATCAGGTCCTACATCGATGTCGCTCAGATTACCGAGACCGGTTGCAAATGCACTAGCGGTTCGCGTCGTGGTATCTAATACATCGATCCACCAGTTGCAGTAATCGGCAAAGAAGTATTTGCCGACGTATTGACCAGGAAATGTTTGGACCGGGGGATTGTAAAAAGCGCCGCCGATAATTGCGCACCCGATTGGAAACCCTGTATTTCTATTGTAGGTAAAAAACGGAGAACAAAAGTCGGGGTTGTTCGTATATCCTTCAGTCAGCGGCCAGCCATAGTTGCAGCCTGCGTGGCCTTCGTTGATTTCTTCAAAAACGTGACTGCCGACGTCGTTAATGAAGATCCGATTGGTTCCGCGCTGTATTGCCACGCTCCATGGGTTCCGGAGTCCATATGCCCAAATTTCCGGGCGTGCGCCCGTAACGGTGCGGAACGGGTTATCGCTTGGTATTGAATAGTTACGGCTTGGATCGCCAGGAAAACCATCCGACCTCACATCGATCCGCAGAATTTTTCCCAGCAGATTGCTTAAGTCCTGGGAATTTGAAGACGTAGTATTTTCCCCTGCGGAAATAAACAGCGTGCCATCATGCCAAAACTTTAACGCGCCACCGTTATGAATAGTGGCCGTCTGTGTATCAAGTTCGAGAATGATGTGTTCGCTTCCCGGCACGGCCACATCTCCATTTGCGGTGAACCGGCTCAGCCGACTGTGAATGGTAGGCGTAGGCGCTGTGTAGTAGACGTAGACGTAATGATTAGTGGCAAAATTCGGATCGAGAACCAGGCCAGCAAGGCCGCGCTCGCCTCCTCCTCCAGCGACATTTATCGTTACAAACGGCGTGGCGAGAAGTGCACCGTTCTTAATTACCCGCACCCGTCCACCTAGTTCAGCGACAAAAATTCGGCCGTCCGGCGCGAATGCCATGCGTGTTGCAGCGTTGACTTGCGCAATTTGGGAACGTACGAAACCACTCGGCAGCCCTTGCGCATCTGCCGGAGTCGGTCGCAATAACGAGAAGGCTATCCCCAAGAATAAGCATCTTGTTGCGAGTCCAATTGGGTTGAGGAATTTATACACGGAAGCGAAACAAATCGTAATCTTGTCGTGGTCTTTGGTTGCTGCTTCTTGGAGTGGGGGCGTCACCTACGGCGAGCTTGTCATCGTCACTCTGGCGAGTGTGTTAGCCGAAGTTAGCGGTAAACCGTTGGAGACGTTTTGCAGGTAAAAGGTCATTCCATCTCGCACCCATTGCCCAGTGGGCATTGAAAAAGTACCCGACCCCGTTGCGACAAGGCGATTGCCGTTTGGAGCATTCACGTGAACTTCAACCCTGTTGGTTCCAGCGCTCGTCCAGGTCAGGGTAGTTTGTCCAAGTCCCTGAGCATTGGGCTGAAATGGATTTGGATTAGCGCTGATTGATCCCGACGGCGCGCGGCTTACAACGCTCATGGTAACTGTGGCAAGCGTGTTGGCAGCAGTCAGTGGAAGACCATTAGAGACGTTTTGCAGGTAAAATGTCATGCCGTCTTTCACCCAGTGACCAGTAGCCAGTGAGAAAGCGCCCGGATCACCCCCGGCGAACCTCGCACCATCAGGGGCATTAACATGGATTTCTACCGCACTGGTGCCGTAGCTCGCCCAGGCGAGAGTGGTTTGGCCGACTCCCTCTGAGTCCGCCACGAAAGGATTGGGATTAGCGGTGATTGAACCGGTAGGCACAGCACTATTGGCGACATGCAAAGTCACCACGTCCAATGTATAGCTGCGCGTAAGTGGTTGATTGTTGCTTACGTCTTGCAGATAAATCTTTGTGCCATCTCGTATGGACTTATTTGTCAGCTGTGAAAAGCTGCCTGCGCCGCTCCGCGCTATTAGCTGACCTCCGGGAGCGCCCAGGCGCACTTCCACCTTGTTCGTTTGGCCGCTGGACCAAAACAGAGTGGTGGCTCCTTCGCCGCTTCCATCGCTTACTCGAATGGGATTGGGATTGGCGGTGATACTCCCATAGCCAGGCCGTTTCAAGAAGTTAGCCACATAGCTGGTGGCGGTCGGAGGCGCAAAAATATCGTGGGATCGCGCGCCTTGATCCGACCAGGAAACAAAGTCGTAGGTCAGGCCATTGACAATCTGCGGAGTGTCCACGCCAATGTTCCACATCAGATTCACCACGCTCCAGAAGGAGTAAGGCGCCGTTTTAGGTGAGCCGTCCAGTAGTATGGACAAGGGGAAGGGCTTGGTGGCCACTTTCATCTGTACATGGCGTGGGAATATGTCGCGGAAAATAGTCGTCGAAAGCCCGTAGGAATCTATTGCCGTAAAAAAGATGCGGTACCACACATCGGGATCAGTTTCGGGAAAGTTGAGCGTGACCGTGCCACTGGCAATTCCGCTTGTCGGCGGAAAAAACGGGTGAGTATGGTGATTGGGATTGGTGAGGGAATGATGCTCGAACAAAATTTGCCACGTGAACGCGTTTGGACCGAGCACTCCATCTTGAGGATCGCCGGTCACGATATCATGGCCATCGACTGCTGAACCTGAAAACGTGATGGTATCCCCCGCCTCATAATAAGTGTTCGGCGCAGGAACACTAATGGTACATACAGGTGGCTGCTTGGTAGTAACCGATAACAGAGCCTCACGGGTGTGTGCGCCTCCAAAGGAATTGCTTACAATGCAGCGAAACCTCGCGCCATCGTCAGCAGCAACAGTGGGATTTTGCAGCGTGTAGCTGGGTGAATCGGCCGCGCCTGAGATATCAACATCATTACGTTGCCAGCGATAATGGAGAGGTGGGTTGCCGGAAGCAGCTACGGTGAATGTAGCCGGCCACCCCTGTCCGACGAGTACGTCTGACGGCTGGGTGCCGATTGTCGGTGCGAAACTCGCAGGATAACGAATTTGATAGACCGCTCCATCATCCCGGCTGATGTAGTACAGATTTCTATCTGGTCCTACGGTCAGGTAAGTCGGTGCGCCATGTATGCCGCTGGCAAACTGATTGATCCTATGGAATCCGTAGGGGCTGGTGGGATCAATCTGATTTGGATCCATCGTGTAAATCCAGCCACCGCACAGATCCAGGAAGAAATATTGGCCGACGTACGAAGCTGGAAAACCAAAGGGCGGGTCCCCGGAGCAAGGCGCTCGCGGATTATAAAAAGTGCCCCCCGTGATGGCACAGCCCATCGGAGTGCCGGTAAAATGCTGGTAAGCAAAAATTGGATTTGTGAAGCCGTTGACCGGCGGCTCGGCGGGTCCCTCAATAGTTGGCCAGCCATAGTTTCTCCCGCTTCTTCCTTCATTGATCTCTTCCCATGTGCTCGCCCCGACGTCATCGATGAACATCCGTCCGGTTCCGGGTTGAAAGGCAAACGTGAATGGATTACGCAGACCGAGACAGTAGATCGCCCGATTCAGCCCAGTTGCCGTGTTGTAGAATGGGTTATCAGTTGGAAACGTTGACTCCGGATTTGTGCCGTCGGCGTTTTCGGGAACCGGATTGATTCGTAGTATTTTACCAAGCACTGTGTTCAATGATTGCGCGTTTGTGCCGTTACCGTTTTCCCCGACTGAGATGTAAAGCTTCCCGTCGGGTCCGAAATGCATGGCACTCCCATTGTGGATATAAGAGGTAAGTCCGAGATTAGGCAGATCAAGGATATGCGTCTCGCTTCCCGCTAACGCCCGGTCGGGATGTGCAGGATCGGCAGTAAAACGGCTCAATCGATTGTGAGTCGGCTGCGAATTGTTGACCGGCGCAATCGTGTAGTAAATGTAAACGTAACCGTTCGCCGCAAAGTTCGGGTCGAAACAAATCCCGTCCAACCCTCGTTCGCCACGGGTGTCGGCAGTGACAGTCAAAAATGGAGTAGATTGCAGGGCGCCATTCCGGAAAACGCGAACGTTTCCTGCCTGCTCGCAGACGAAAAGCCGATGAACCGGTGTGCCTGATGCGGGGCAGGGGTCCGGCGCAAACGCCATGGCAGTTGGGTTGGTTAATCCGGTGGCATATTGCCTTTCAGCAAATCCGTTCGGTAAAATCGTCTGTGCCGAGATTTGCGACAGCGGAGCGAATAAAAACGCGATCGTCGCGATTAGATGCAGCGGCCCAACGCGCTGAACGCCCTTTCCAAGCTGTATGTAAACGTGCTGTTTCGGCATGGTTCGCAAAGATTTTTTGCAGCCGCCCGGGAGATTAACCAGCAACCTAAAACCAAATCAAGAAAATTCGGTGATTTCAGAAAAAACAGTGAACCTCCGGCCGGGGCTTTGTAAACTGAACACTATGAAAGCGACAATTGTTCGAAAAAGTAATCGGCCTCCGGCTTCCCGTTTGCGACGCATCGTGCTGCGAATTCTACTCGCGCTGGTTTGCGTCGTACATACACCCATACTGAAAGCGGTTAGCCCGACCCCGGATGGACTCTATTTTGGCGCGAACACTGCTGAGGGAGGAGCTGGAGCACTTTTTAGCCTGACCACCGG
>WNFO01019883.1_pt1 | contig 11211 bp, 7 predicted proteins | sample 5400251 | NCBI WGS metagenome assembly WNFO01 (sample SAMN13153354, study PRJNA577476) | soil metagenome | isolation source: 100 cm saprolite under Madrone tree | place: USA:California | collected 2016-06-14 | reverse complement strand
GCCGGGATGATCGACCGCCTGTTTCGCGAGCGGCTCGATGCCTTGAGCGATCCGCTCGATCCCGGCTTCGGATTCGATCTCATTCGCCTGTCCGCCAGCCGTACGGAAATCGTCGTGCAGCAGCAGCGCGATCTCGATGCCAATGTGCACGACAATGACGAACTGGCCGCCCTGATCGATCGCATCGCCGCGCGCATCGGCGGGCAGCGCGTGGTCGTGCACCTGCCGCAGGATACGCATATTCCGGAGCGCGCGGTGCTGGCGGCGCCGGCACAGCATCATCTTGCCGCCGCGGCATGCGCGGTCTGGCCGGCGCGCGCGGAAGGGGAGCCGCCGCTGCGGCCGCTGCGGCTGTTTGAAAAGCCGGAGCCCATCAAGGTGCCTTTTGCAACGGTTCCGGACGGGCCTCCGCACCACTTCACATGGCGGCGTGCGACCCATGCGGTGGTGCGAGTGGAGGGTCCTGAACGCATCGCCATGGAATGGTGGAAGCAGAACGGCCAGGCTCTGACCCGGGATTATTTCCGCGTCGAGGATGAGGCCGGCTTGCGTTTCTGGATTTACCGGGACGGGCTTTACGGCAGCGAACTCGTGAACGAGGAGGGCAAGCCGGCTCCTTCCAACTGGTTTGTGCATGGACTGTTCGTATGAACAGCCTTGAGCCAATGCCTGGTTATGCCGAAATCGGAATCACGACGAATTTTTCGTTCCTGCACGGCGGCTCGCATCCGCAGGATTACGTGCATCAGGCGGCCAAGCTGCGTCTTCCCGTCATCGGCATCGCCGACCACAACACGCTGGCCGGCGTGGTGCGGGCTTACAAGGAACTTGAAAATCACGCGGTTGAATACAAGCCAAAACTTCTGATCGGTTCGCGCCTGGTCTTGATGGACGGCACGCCGGATATTCTGGTCTATCCGCGCGACCGCGCCGCCTATGGCCGGCTATGCCAGTTGCTGACCCGCGGCAAGCGCGGCGATGATACCGAGAAGACCGAGAAGGGCGAATGCCATCTTGATCTCGATGACCTCCTGGAATTTGCTGAAGGCCAGCTTCTGGTGCTGACGCTGCCGCATCGTTTCGAGCCGGCAAAAGCGCTTCAGGTTCTGGATCAATTGCAGCGCAGCTCCGCGGATGGTGTGTGGCTTGCGGCGAGTCTCCTGTACCGCGGCGACGACCGGCGCCGGCTCATGCGGCTTCATCGCATCGCCGCGGCGGCCGGCGTGCCGCTGCTGGCGACCAACGAGGTATTGTATCATCATCCCGCGCGCCGCCCCTTGCAGGATGTCCTGACCTGCATTCGCGAGAAGACCACCATCGACGCCATCGGCAAGCGTCTGGAAGCCAATGCGGAACGCTATCTCAAGCCTGCCAGGGAAATGGCGCGGCTGTTTCGCGACATCCCGGAGGCGATTGCGGAAACCATGCGATTTGCCGATCGCATCCATTTTTCGCTGGCGCAACTCAAGTATCAGTATCCGGACGAGCCGGTGCCGCCGGGCAAGACCGCGCAACGCCATCTGGAAGATCTGACCTGGCAGGGGGCGCACAGAAGATTTCCGGTCCGGATTTCACCCAAGACCAAAAAGGTCTTGCACAAGGAACTGCGCCTGATCCGAAAGCTCAACTACGCGCATTATTTTCTCACCGTGCACGACATTGTCCGCTATGCGCGGAGCCAGAAAATTCTCTGCCAGGGCCGGGGGTCGGCGGCGAATTCAGCCGTGTGTTATGTTCTCGATGTTACCTCGGTCGATCCGACCAAGGTCGACCTTTTGTTCGAGCGTTTTATTTCCAAGGAGCGTCTGGAGCCGCCCGACATCGACGTCGATTTCGAACATTCGCGCCGTGAGGAGGTGATGCAGTATGTCTACCGCAGATATGGCCGTCACCGCGCCGCGATTATTGCCACCGTGATTCATTACCGGCCGCGCAGCGCGATCCGCGACGTCGGCAAGGCGCTGGGGCTGACGGAAGATGTGACCGCGGCATTGGCCGATACGGTGTGGGGAAGCTGGGGCAAGGGCCTCAACGAGACGCAGGTCAGGCAGGCGGGGCTCGATCCGCAAAACGCCATGGTCGAACTCGCCGTCGATCTCGCCACCGAACTGGTCGAATTCCCGCGGCACCTGTCGCAGCATGTCGGCGGCTATGTGCTGACGCAGGATCGGCTCGATACGTATGTGCCGATCGGCAATGCCGCGATGGACGACCGCACCTTCATCGAGTGGGACAAGGACGACGTCGATGCGCTCAACATGATGAAGGTCGACGTGCTGGCGCTGGGCATGCTGACCTGCATCCGCAAATGTTTTGATCTCATCGCCGATCATAAAGGCCAGCGTTATGAGCTGGCCGATATCAAATCCAGGGATGACGACGAAGTTTACCGGATGCTGCAGAGAGGCGAGTCGCTCGGCGTGTTCCAGGTCGAAAGCCGCGCGCAGATGAATATGCTGCCGCGACTGAAGCCGCGGACATTCTACGATCTTGTCATCGAAGTCGCCATTGTGCGCCCGGGCCCGATCCAGGGCGACATGGTGCATCCCTATCTGCGGCGCCGGAATGGCAAGGAGGACGTGAGCTATCCGTCGCCTTCGCCCGCCCATGGCGACAAGGATGAACTGCGCAGGGTCCTGCACAAGACCCTCGGCGTGCCGCTGTTCCAGGAACAGGCGATGCGGATCGCCATCGAGGCTGCGAAGTTTACCTCCGAGGAGGCCAACGGATTGCGCCGCGCGATGGCGACGTTCCGCAATGTCGGCACCATCGGCAAGTTCGAATCCAAGATGGTCAACAACATGATCGCGCGCGGTTACGATCCGGTGTTCGCGAAAAGCTGCTTCGATCAGATCAAGGGATTCGGCAGCTACGGTTTTCCGGAAAGCCATGCCGCGAGCTTCGCGCAACTGGTCTACGTCTCGTCATGGCTCAAGCATTTCCATCCCGATGCGTTTTGCTGCGGGCTTTTGAATTCGCAGCCGATGGGATTCTACGCGCCGGCGCAGATCGTCGGCGATGCCCGCAAGAACGGCGTCGAGGTGCGCGAGATCGATGTGTCGTTCAGCCATGCGCAGAACACGCTGGAAGAAAGATGCGGAAAATATCACGCGGTGCGGCTCGGCTTTCGCCAGATCGACGGATTCAAATGGGCCGATCCGGACGAGCAGCGGCTGAAGCGGAGCTTGCTGTCATTCCGGGATGCGCCGCCAGGCGCAGACCCGGAATCTCGAGATTCCGGGTTCGTCGCTATCGCGCCGCCCCGGAATGACGGTGATGAGAAAACGGAAGACTGGGCCGAGCGCATCGTCGCCGCGCGGCTGCGCAGCCCCTTCACCTCGCTGGAGGATTTCGCCCGCGACACCGCGCTGCCCAAGCGCGCGCTGATCCTGCTGGCGGATGCCGATGCGTTCCGCTCGATCGGGCTCGATCGCCGCGCCGCATTGTGGGCGGTGCGGCGTTTGCCCGATGACGTGCCGCTGCCATTGTTCGAGATCGCCACCGCGCGCGAGCAGCCGGACGAGAATGCGCGTCCGTTGCCCTTGATGCCGCTGCCGGAGCAGGTGGTCGCCGATTATCAGACCATCCGGCTGTCACTGAAGGGCCATCCGATGGAATTTTTACGAGCGATGTTCACTGGGGAACGCGTCGTTGCCTGCAAAGACGTCTGTCATGCCAATGACAGGCGCCGGATTCGCTGCGCCGGGGTGGTGCTGGTGCGGCAGCGTCCGGGCAGCGCCAAGGGCGTGGTGTTCATGACGCTGGAGGATGAAACCGGTATCGCCAATATCGTGGTGTGGCCGAAGGTGATGGAAAAGTTCCGCAAGGAAGTGATGGGCGCGCGGCTCATTCTGGTCGAGGGCTACATCCAGAGCAGTCCGGAACACGTGACCCATCTGGTGGCCCAGCGATTGTTCGATCGCTCGCATGATCTGGTCGGCCTGGCCAATGACGCGCTCCGCCGAAAACCGGCCGTGCCGGCCGGCCCGGCGCTGATCGAACCGCTGCATGACGACCGGCGCCAGCATCCGGACAACCCGGCCCAGAAAATCCGCCATCCGCGCAACGTGCGCATCCTGCCGCCGTCGCGAGATTTTCATTGAGGCGTGAGTTCATGAATCAACAGCCCCGTCGAATGTTCGTTTTGGTACGCATGACGGACTGAAAGCCGGACCTCACGCGAGGTCCGAAAGGTGCCGACATCCGAAGTTGCGTTCTCTCAGTCGATCACCTCGTCGGCGCGGAGGAGGAGAGCGGGGGGAATTTGGATGCCCAAGGACCGCGCCGTCGCCGAATTGATGACCAATTCAAATGCCGTAGGTTGCTGAATAGGCAGATCACTCGGCTTAGCACCTTTCAAGATGAGTGCCGCGTAGGTGCCGACTTTTTGAGAAAGTCCGGCAAGGCTCGGCCCGTAGCTCATCAGGCCGCCAACCGCTGGAAACTCGCGGAATTCGTAAGTCGCCGGAAGCGAATGACGCTTGGCCAATGCGACAAGTTGGGCACGCTGGCTAAAAAACAACGCATCGTTGCTGACGAGTACCGCGCCGACTTGAGCACTGACAAGCTGCGTGAATGCTGGTTCGAGGTCATCCGGGTTGCGCGCCTTGGCGACTTCCAAGGACTGCCCGGTCGAACGGGCAACGTCTTCGATTTCCAGTAGCAGGTCTTGATTGTCCGGGTTTACCAAGAGACCTATGGTCGCGTTTTGCGGAAGGAGCTCCCGGATTAGTTCAAGCCGTTTGAGGGTGAGCGTTGCCGTCATCATAGCTATGCCGGTAGCGTTGCCTCCGGGATGAGCGAAGCTTTTCGCGAGCCCAAGCTTCACCGGGTCTGACCCGATGTTGAATACGATGGGAATGGTTGAAGTTGCGCGCCTTGCGACGAGCGCAACCGCATTGCCTCCCACTCTGATCAAGGCGGGGTTGAGGCGCACGAGCTCTTGTGCGAGCTCGGGAAGCTTATCGTAGTTTTCTTGTGCCCACCGACGTTCTATTCTGACGTCTTTTCCGACCACGTAACCTCTCTCCGCGAGACCTCTCTCAAACGCTGCCTCAAGACCCGGGATGAGTGGACCGACGGCTAGCACACCAATGACAGGCATCGCGGGCTGTTGCGCACGCGCTGCAAGCGGCCATGCCACCGTGCTGCCGATGAACGTGATGAACTCGCGTCGCTGCATATATCTGAAACACGATTTTGCGGTTGAGTGAGCCTAGCACTTTGCGACGGGGCCGCGAGTGAGAAATAGCATAACCGATCACAAACGCTGATGACCCCTGTCCGAATTGGACCAATCTCATCGTTCTGACCGCGCGTTGAACGTCCGATCCTCCCGATGAGCGGACGTTTTCAGATACCGTCGGCATGTCTCAAAGGCGCCAATACCGGCAAGGAAAAACTTCTGCGGATGTAAACTAGTTCACATATGGCAACGCCGCGACCGCAGTATCCTTTGATTCTATTTCGGGTCAGTTCCGCAACCGTTTAAACCAGCGCGTTGCGTTCTCAATCTGGTCGTTCAAGAACCTGGATTGCCGTGCGACCCAAACTTTATGTTCGAATAACAGGCGGACCCGGCAGCGAACCGGGGGCTGACCATACTGAAGCAATTTGTCGGATTGTATTGCGCATGCGCCATAGCATGCAAGAAAGGTTGTCGTGGACCGAACTGCTGGCAAGGACGTCGGTTGCCACGCCATACCGTATTATTCGATAGCATGGCACCGTGGCGGTACTCTCTTCATCGCGGTGCTCTGCACTGCATTCATTGTCCTGTTTGCGAGCGAAGCCAGCGCTCAATGCACGGCGCGAGATGTCCTGCGGAACCACTTGACGTTCAAGAAAATTCCTTCAGCAAATCGGCCGCCAATTCCAGTCAGATCCGCCGACGCTGTTCCGGTGTGGAAGACGATTACGGTAGGGACGTTTGCAAATTCGTTTGCCCTCCGTAACGCGTTGGATGCAGCAGGTTGTGGCATCGGAGACCAGGCTGAAGAAATTCTCGCCCGACCGGCCTTTACCCTTAGCGCGATGAAAACAGACGTGGATGGGTTTTGGACTTGCGGCAGCAGAGGTCGCTCCGCAACTCAGGCTTCAATATCTTGACCAGCCGATCGGTGAATTTCTCGTCGGAATGGAGCCGATCAAGACGTGGAAGGGCGTGCCCGTCATTCTAACCGTGGCTAATGGCGGAGCGGGACTGGTCCTCATCGGCCAGGATGGCAGCGCCGACGCAGAAGTACCCGTGGCGTCCCGTTTTCTGTTCGTGCGGTCCAACGCAGCCGCATTGGCGAAGGCCGTCCACGGGCTCGATGAGGCCGCAGCGCTCGTCCATCACTGAATTTCCAAGACCGAATTTCCAGGAAGGAGCAGCCATCATGGAATCAACTCGGCACAAGCCGGCCAGAGCGGGTTTTCGTTGCGGCCTAACGCTTTTGGGTCTGACGTGTTTGCTTGGCACGGCCGATGCCCGGCCGAAGCCGTCGGAGCAATTTCCCGGTCCCTGGCTGGAAGTTACACAAGAGATCAGGGACGTCCTCGATCTCAACAAAGTCTCTGCCTGCAGTCAGGTCATGGGACGTCAATCGTCGCGCAATCCGGGCGAATATCTCTTGTACTGCACACGGGACGAAAAGCTTTGGACAAGCTGGCGGGTACAACCCACAGCAAGCAGGGTTCGCGGCCCCGGCAAGCTTTTTGAAGGTATCGCACCGTCGGACAGCTATTGAAAATAATCAGGCGGTTGCCGAGTCGAGCGCGCTTTGCACTGTGCTCAACAACTTGGATTCGACAACCGCTGCATGACGACCGGCGAGCGAAGGCGAAAACCGGCTCAAGTGATTTGCCCGTCGGGCGGCTTGTTGACAGGGGTGTCGAGTCTTATTTCTGATTTTCCGAAAAATATTTCTGTTCCCACTTACCCCAAATCAGATCTAGAACTTTTCGCATCCCACCCCACCAGAGGGGCGTGTCGCGATCGTCACGGACGCGGGGAGGGATGCGGTGGACGCGGCAGCGTTTTGCGCGCGATGGGATTGCAGGGCGAGTTGAAAGACTTGTGAGCGATCAACAGCGAGCGGACGAGAGATGTTGCAGCGTACGGCGAAGTCGCGTGGTCCTGACGCCCCGACGCTGGCGTCAAGTTTGCGGAGTCGCGTCGGCCCAACCCGTTAAAACCATTGCGTGCGGGAACGTCGGGTGATTCCGGGGTACTCGTTGTTACTCGTGTGCGTTCTACCACTACCAAGTGCACACGAGGCCGCGGGTGCAACGGGCATCCGGCGTTCCCCACGCCCTCTTTGGGCGAAAGATTCATCAACGGCTCGGGCGCATTGCGCCGCGGGGTCGTAAACGTACGTCTGATGGATAAGAGCAGGCCAAACTCTCAGTTGTCATCGCCCGCGAAGGAGCTTGTGAAGGATACTGACCTCATCCTGAGGAGCTTGCGAAGCAAGCGTCTCGAAGGATCGACGCAACGTACGGACTCGCGGCCATCCTTCGAGACGCGCGCAAGAGCGCGCTCCTCAGGATGAGGTCGGAGATATATTTCACAACCTCGAAAGCGGGCGATCAAGTATTCCGAGGCGCCCGTGATGAAATCGCTAAGCCGCCGCGTACTCGATACCCGCATTCGCGGGGGGAAGCTGTCGCTCTGTTGTCGTACGGCCCTGATATTTGCCTTCAACTATACAGGCGATCGATTCGCGTTTGCCTGTTGCTTGATGGACGACATGAAAAGTTCCGATCTCGATCGCAGCACCGTTGAAACCGCTTATGCACGGTGGGCGCCGATCTATGACGCGGTGTGTGGGCCGGTCATGGTGAAGGGCCGCCGCGCGGCCGCAGCGGCGGCGCGCGCGATCGGCGGCAAGATTCTCGAGGTCGGTGTCGGCACCGGTCTGTCATTCGACGATTACGACTTCAGCACCGAGATCACCGGCATCGATCTTTCCGCGCCGATGCTGGCGAAGGCGCGCGAGAAAATCGCGAGCGGGCGCTATCCTTTCGTCAAGGACGTTCAACTGATGGATGCGCATCGGATGGCATTTGCCGACGCGACATTCGATTGCGTGGTGGCGCAGTTCGTCATCACGCTGGTGGCCAATCCCGAGCAGGTGCTTTCCGAATGCCACCGCGTCGTGAAGCCGGGCGGGCGGATCATCCTCGTTAACCATCTCTATTCGGAAAAGGGCGTCGCCGCGGCGGTCGAGCGATGGGCCGCGCAGCGCACCCGGGCGCTCGGCCTGCGGCCCGAATTTCCGTTTGCGCGGCTGCAGGCGTGGGCCCAGACCAGCAATGACGCCATTCTCGTCGAGCGGCGCAAGGTCGCGCCGTTCGGGATCTATACCCTGGTCTGTTTCGAACGAGTGGTTCCGTCGGCGGCGTGAACTGTCATCACGCTGTCACGGGATTCGGTTACCTGCTTGCGCATGGGAATTACGCTATGAGTGAAGAGTGTCCCGAACGACGCTTTCGCACTTTGTTTATCTCCGACGTCCACCTCGGTGCACGCGGCTCGCAAGCCGAACGACTGCTGGACTTCCTCCGCACCCATGATGCCGATACCATCTATCTCGTCGGCGATATCGTCGACGGCTGGGCGCTGCAATCCAGCTGGTACTGGCCGCAATCGCACAACGACTTCGTGCAGAAAATGCTGCGCAAGGCGCGCAAGGGCGCCAAGGTCGTCTACGTGCCGGGCAATCACGACGAGTTCCTGAGGAACTATTACGGCACCCATTTCGGCGGCATCGACGTCGTGGAAAATACCATCCATGAGGGTGTCGACGGCCGGCGCTATCTGGTGATTCACGGCGATATCTTCGATCTCGTGGTGCAGAACGCGCGCTGGCTCGCCCATCTCGGCGACAAGGCCTACGATTTCGCCATCCAGATGAATCGCGTCGTCAACGCGTTCCGGCGCTGGTTCGGCGTGCCCTATTGGTCGCTGTCGCAATGGGCCAAGCTGAAGGTCAAGAACGCGGTGAATTATATCGGCGCCTTCGAACAGACGCTGGCCGCCGAGGCGCGGCGTCACGGCGCCGACGGCGTGATCTGCGGCCACATCCATTACGCCACCATCAGGGACGAACACGGCATTCGCTACATGAACTGCGGCGACTGGGTCGAAAGCTGCACCGCGCTTGCCGAACACGAAGATGGCCAGTTTGAAATCATCACCTGGACCGATCCGCTGCGCCGGGTGGCCCCCGTCGCCCCGGTGGCGGCGCGTGCCGCCTGATGCGGATTCTGGTCGCGACCGATGCGTGGCATCCTCAGGTCAACGGGGTGGTGAGGACGCTGACCCATATGGCGGCGGCGGCAAATGCGTTCGGCGTTGAAGTCAGCTTTCTGACCCCGCAGTCGTTCCGCACCGTCGCGATGCCGAGCTATCCGGATCTGCGGCTGGCGTTGCCGGGGCGAGCGAACATCGCGCGGTTGATCGCCGACGCACGCCCCGACAGCATTCACATCGCGACCGAAGGGCCGATCGGTCTGTTGGTGCGGCGGTATTGCCGCCAACACCAGCTGCCCTTCACCACGAGTTTTCACACCCGCTTTCCGGAATACATCTCCGCGCGTCTGCCGATCCCGGAATCGTGGATATGGGCGGCGCTGCGCCGGTTCCACGGCGCCAGCCAGGCGGTGATGGCAGCGACGCCGGCGCTGGCCAGCGAACTGCGGACCCGTGGCTTTCGCAACGTCGTGCTATGGCCGCGCGGCGTCGACGCCGGGCAGTTTCACCCGCGCGCTGCTGTCGACCTTGGCCTGCCGCGCCCGGTGTTCCTCTGCGTCGGCCGCGTTGCGGTCGAAAAGAATCTCGAGGCGTTTCTCGAACTCGATTTGCCCGGCACCAAGGTGATTGTCGGTGACGGACCGGCGCGCGCCGCATTGGCCCGCAACTATCCGCAAGCCGTGTTTCTGGGCGCGCGGCAGGGCGAGGAACTGGCGCAGGCCTATGCCGCCGCCGACGTCTTCGTGTTCCCGAGCAAGACCGACACGTTTGGCCTCGTTCTGCTCGAGGCGCTCGCCAGCGGCCTGCCGGTGGCGGCATTTCCGGTGACCGGTCCGCGCGACGTGATCGGCAACCACCCCGTTGGCGCGTTGAATGAAGATCTGCGCATCGCCTGCCTGGCCGCCGTGACAATTTCGCCGCAAGCCTGCCTCGAGTTTGCCAAAAGACATACCTGGGAGGCTTCGGCCCGCGCTTTCGTCGAAAATATCACCAACGTCCGCGCCGAGGAGCCGAAAAGCGAGGCGGTACAATTCGCGGTGAAGGGCCCGCGTTTGGTCGCCTGATCTATTGCCCGCCGGTTGGGGTCCGCGATACAAGGCGGGGATGGCGGATCTTTCCCCAATCTTGCCGGTCAGCGCTGCGGATATCGATGCGGCGGCCCGCGTGCTGGCGCCGTTCGCGGTGCGAACGCCGTTATTGTCGCCGCCAGTGCTCAACGAACGCGCCGGAACCAGGGTTTTCCTGAAACCGGAAATGCTGCAGCGGACCGGCTCGTTCAAGTTCCGCGGCGCCTTCAACAAGCTGTCCTCGATCCCGCAGGAAGCGCGTGGCGGCGGCGTGGTGGCGTTTTCGTCCGGCAACCACGCCCAGGGCGTGGCGGCGGCGGCGCAGATCCTGAACATGCAAGCGACCATCGTGATGCCAATGGACGCGCCGCTGTCCAAGCGCGAACGCACCAAGGCCTATGGTGCGGAAGTGGTGCTGTACGACCGCGACCGCGAGGATCGCGAAGCCATCGCCAACGGCATTGCCGCCAAACGTGGCGCGACGCTGGTGCGCCCCTATGACGATCCGCTGGTGATCGCCGGCCAGGGCACGGTGGGCAAGGAAATCGCGGAGGATATGGCCGCGCTTTCGTTGACGCCCGATATCGTGGTGGCGCCGGCATCGGGCGGCGGCCTGATCGCGGGGGTCGCAACCGCCGTCAAGGCGCGCTATCCGAAGGCGATCCTGATGTCCGGCGAACCGGACGCCTTTGACGATCACGCGCGCTCGCTGCGCGCCGGAAAACGCGAGCCGCACCATGCCGAGGGCCGCACCATCTGCGATGCGCTGATGGCCTCGATCCCCGGCGAACTCACCTTCGCCATCAACAGCCGGCTGCTCGCGCAAGGCATCACCGCCTCCGATGCCGAAGTAGGGGCGGCGGTCCGGTTTGCGTTTCGGGAACTGAAACTGGTGGTCGAACCGGG
>WNFO01024350.1_pt1 | contig 11212 bp, 9 predicted proteins | sample 5400251 | NCBI WGS metagenome assembly WNFO01 (sample SAMN13153354, study PRJNA577476) | soil metagenome | isolation source: 100 cm saprolite under Madrone tree | place: USA:California | collected 2016-06-14 | reverse complement strand
ACTTAACTTTCGATCCCTGATATCGGAACAGGTTCTTCCGAGACCGCCCAGTTGAAAGGGACGAGAGCGAGCGGATGTCCATCATGGCCCGGAGTCACTGACTCCACCAAACCCCGAATATATTGGCGCAGGCCATCTGCCATTCTTCGTTTTTCGCTTGTAACTCTAGGGCGGAGCGCACCTTTTCTCGGGAGTTGGCGCGCTTTCCCCAGCCACCCGTACGGAGAGCCAGTTACCTCTTTCGGCAATCCAGAGCACGCGGGTCTGGATGTGCCGCGCTGCGATCCCATACAATAGATACATACGAACGGTGACGTTCACGCACTCAGGAGACACCATGGCTGAACCTTCCTACCCGGTAAGGCGCGCCAATGCGCGCTACTCGTTTTTCGCAGATGGTGAAGTTACCCTTCGTGACGGAGAGTGCGTTCCCACACAGCTTTCCGAATTGAGCTCGCGCGGTTGCTATATCGGAACGCTTGAACCCATTCCCACCGGTACGGAATTACGTCTCTGCATCCGCGATGGCGTGACCACTTGCGAACTGAACGGCAAAGTGATTTACATGCATTCCGGCGGCGGCTTGGGAATATTCGGCATGGGCGTGCTGTTCGGAGAGATGGGTGCCGAGCAGCACTCCGCAATCGAAGCGTGGCTGCGCGAACTCGCCGGCAAGACCGCTGCCCCCCGCTTCTAATCTCCTTCCCGGTTGTGTCAGGAACGCGGATAGCTTCAGACAGCAATCGACTTCCACCCGTTGCGCTTTCCTGCGAATTTCTGGCCCAACCCCATCAGGAGTCTTCTGCCGGTTTCCGCTGCGCGGCTTAGAAACCTTTGCAATGTCGAAAGGAGCTAACGAGGAGTGCGGAAGAGCCGAGGAAATGCGCCCACCAGAAGGAGATAGCAGCGTGAGTGGCGAATCTTCTATGACTCTGCTATGTTGACCAGCGTACTGATTTTTTGCGGAGCAGACCTTTCCGTTTGGACACAGCGTTCTTTCTCCTGCTACCAGACAGGGGTCCCTGCCAGCAATTCGGCCACTTCCGCCGCCGCCAGCGGTTTGGAAAAATAATATCCCTGCGCATATTTGCAATTCAGTTTCTTCAGCAGGGCAACTTGTTCAATCGTCTCCACTCCCTCGGCAATTACATCTAACCGCAGATTTTTGGCCATGGGCATAATGGTCTGCGCAATCTCCATGCCCTCTCCCGCATGGCCTACACCGCTGATGAAGGAACGGTCGATTTTTAATGTATCCAGCGGAAAACGGTGCAAGTAACTCAAGGAAGAATAGCCGGTTCCGAAGTCGTCAATCGCCAGGAGGATACCCATGGATTTGATCTGCTGCAACATCTTCGCAGTAGCAATGGGGTCTATCATGACAGTGGTTTCCGTAATTTCCAGCTTCAAAGTTTCCGGAGAAAAGGCCAGTTCACGAATCAATTCTCTTATTTCTTCGACCAGGTTCGGTTGTAGAAACTGTTTGGCGGAGAGGTTGACGTTCATTGTAAAATTGAGATAGCTATCAGATTGCGCCTTCCACTCGCTAAGCTGCCGGCAGGCCTCGCGCAGATTCCACCAACCCAACTCCCGAATGAGGCCGGTTTCTTCCGCAACAAGGATGAATTCTTCCGGCCCAATCAATCCTCGAGTCGGATGCTGCCAGCGTAGCAAGGCCTCAAAGCCGACAATACGGCCAGAATCAAGGGCAACGATCGGTTGGTAAAAATTCCGAAATTCCCCCCGGTCCAGGGCATGTCGCAGATCTGTCTCGACCTGTAAACGCGCCACCAAGCTGGCTCGCATGTCTGCATCAAACACCTCGTAACGGGACTTGCCCAAGGACTTGGCCCGATACATGGCCGTATCTGCATCCCGCAGCATGTCATCTGGGTTCTCGTAGGCGGAGTTGCTTAGCGCAATTCCGATGCTCACGGAAGTGAAAACCTCTTTCCCATCCAATATGAAGGGCGGTGTCAGTACCTTCATTAGCCGGTCCGCGGCAAGTCTCGCATCGCCCAGATCTTTAAGATCATCGAGCAGGACCGTGAATTCGTCTCCTCCCAGGCGTGCCATTGTGAAGGTTTCTCCCAGACGCGCGACCGTATCAGTCAACCGCAAGCACCTCTCTAATCGATTGGACACAGCGAGCAGCAGTTGATCCCCAATCAGGTGGCCCAGGCTGTCGTTGATCATCTTGAATCCATCGAGGTCCAGGAACAAAACCGCAAACAAATGGTCTTTCCGCCGTTTCGCGTGTTTGATCAGCCGTCCGAGTCGATCAATAAACAGGAGCCGATTGGGTAGACCCGTCAGTGGGTCAGTCACCTTTCCTTCGGTAATGTCGGTCTGCGATCCTGCCATCCGCGTGGCCTTTCCCGAAGCGTCACGAACAGCGAGTCCTCTGCTCAGCATCCAACGAAAGGTTCCGTCTTTGTTCAGCACACGCTGCTCACTCTCAAAATGAGGTGTCAATCCCTTTTGATGGGCAGCGAGCTCGTCTTTGACACGTTCTCGATCCGAGTCATGTATCCGGTCAAGCCATTCTTCCAGTTTGTCACCGATTTCGCCTTCGTGATAGCCCAACATGGACTTCCAGCGAGGGGAGAAGTACATGATGTGGGTCAACAGATTCCAGTCCCAAAGGCCGTCGTTGGCGCCTCGAGCCGCCAACGCATAGCGTTCTTCACTCTCTCTCAATGCCTCCTGTGCCCGTTTGTGGGATAATTGGGTAGCTATACGTGCGAGTGCGACAGGAAAGTCGACCGGCTTCGTAAGATAGTCGTTTGCCCCTAAATCTAGTGCCTTGACAATGTCTTCGCTCTGGTTCTTTGCCGTAACCATGATGACAGGCAGTTCGATCGGCGAATAGGCTTCGCGCAGCGTTTTCAGGGCCTCAAGGCCGCTCATATCCGGCATCTCGATGTCCAATAACACTACGTCCGCGCCCTCCCGCTTGAATTTCCTCACAAGGAGCAAATTATCGATCTTTTCGTTCAGTCGTCCAAATTCTACGGGTTTGGTGTCATAGTCATCGAACCCGACTTCGAATGCTTTCGCCCGATCAGTCACCAAAGCGTGGGCCGTTAATGCGATGATTGGAATATGGCGAGTCGCCTCATTGGCCTTCAGGAGACGCGTTACTTCCCAACCATCCATCACCGGAAGACTGATGTCCATCAGAATGATGTCAGGCCTTTCCGAATGCGCCAGTAAATGTCCCTGCTCGCCATCATGCGCAGTGACAACAATATATCCCTTCCGTTGGAGCCGTCTGGAGAGCATATCCCTGTTCATTTCATTGTCTTCGACCAGCAGAATTTTTGGCATTATTACTTTCTCCTAGCTATTACAAATTCGACCGTCCAGCCGACCGAATTTCCCCCCATCCATAAAAGGATGTGATGGGCGCCATGATCTTAACTATGGCTTCTGATTGGCGCCCCTTTCGAGCGACCTCTCTCCTTTTTTGGAGAAGCATCGCGGCGAGGGGAGGCGGGAAATGCCTCGCCATCTGTGAACAGGGAAGAGCGAGCAACCCGGTGCTTTTCGATGAGAACCGCAAGACGGTCACGGTCAACAGGCTTGATCATATAATTGGACGCGCCCAGTTCAAATCCCATGGATTCATTGTCTACGACCGTTACCATAATCACCGGGATCTCTGCCAATTCAGGATCCGCTTTCAACTGATTCAGAACGGCCCAACCATCACAGTCCGGCATAATGACATCCAGCGTTACAACGAGTGGCTTCACTTGTTTGGCCAGACGCAAACCTTCTTCGCCACTCGCGGCGGCGACCACGTGAAACCCTAGTCTCGTCAGAAAGCGGGACATCAGGTCGCGGACCGTGGAGTCATCATCGATCACCAGGATGGTATCCAGGTTCGATTTCGTCTCCAGGGGGATGGCCGGAGGATCGTTGGTCTTCTCTGTCTGCGTGCCTTCGGCTATCTCTGTCGTGACTTTGGCTGGAAGATATACGGTAAAGACGGAACCCTGACCCGGCTCACTCTCGACGGAAATTCGGCCCTTCATCAATCGGACGTACCGGTAACTGATGGCGAGTCCCAAGCCTGTCCCTCCGTACTTCCTGGCTATGGAGACATCCGCCTGGGTAAACTCTTGAAATAGATTTGTCTTCTGTTTCGGAGTGATCCCAATGCCCGTGTCGGTGACACGGAACCGGATCCAGTCTTGACCTTCGTCCATGCTCCTATCCACACCCACTGAGATTGTGCCGTGCTCCGTGAATTTGCACGCGTTGCTAAGCAAGTTGAATAAGATCTGGCGGACCTTCGTGATATCGGCTCGCATTACTCCCAGTTCCTCTGCCACGTGGACCTGGATAGCATTGGAGTTCTTCGATATCGCTGGATGAAGTGTAGTAACCATTTCGTTGATCATCTGGGATATATCGAAGGTTTCCAGATGCAACCCCATCCTCCCGGCCTCAATCTTTGATAGATCCAGAACATCATTGATCAGGGACAATAAGTGTTTCCCCGCTCCCTGAATCTTTTGCAAATCCTTGACGTTCTCTAACTTGCCCAATTCGTGTGTTTCTTCCTCCAGCATTTCGCTATAACCAATGATCGCGTTGAGCGGAGTGCGCAATTCGTGGCTCATATTGGCGAGGAATGCGCTTTTGGCGCGGTTCGCATCCTCGGCTGCGTGCTTTGCATTGAGCAACTCCTGCTGCATCTCCTTGCGGTGGACTATTTCGCCTTCCAACTCCATGGTCCTGGTCTTAAGCTCATCGTTGGCGTGGTGCAATGCCGTATCCCGATGCTGAATTTCGGACAACATCGTATTGAACCCGTCGATCAGCCTTCCGATTTCGTCGCCGTAAAATTTGGTGGCTCGAACTTCGTAGCTTTTTGTGGCGGAAACCATTCTCATCGTGTCTTCTAGGTGCAAAATGGGCCCGGAAATCAATTTCTGGAGCTTCGAAGACACGAGGAGTGCAAAGAAGCCGGAGATCAGCACGAAACTCAAGAAGATGCTTGCATATCGTTTGGCCCGCAAATTCCATTGGCGCATGTCCGACTGCAGAAATAGAGTTCCGAGGGGTTCCCCTTTTAGAGCGACGTCGCGAAAGACTTCCAGATAACTTGCTTGAAAACGATAACCTCTTTCCTGCGGAGGGGCAGGAAGAGGTGGCGGGGGGGCGTTCGCGTGAGAATAGTTGGCGAAGATTTTTCCGTCGCGTGTATATAACACAGCCGATACGATGTCTTGCTTGGCCTGGAGGGCCGACAACGTTACGGTCGCGGAGGCTTCGTCTTTAAAAGCCATCGCCGCCGCGCTGTTATACCCAATAATATCGGCCTGCGTCATCAGATCCTGGCTCAATGAATTGCGAAATGAAATTAGGTCGTAAATGAGAAAGCCTGCGGAAGACAGAACCACGGCGACGCCACTCGTCAGCATCGTGATCAGCATCAGTTTTCGCTTGATGGAGAGATCTTTCAGATTCATTCGGGCTTCCTCCCATCAGCCGCGGCTGAAATTAATGATGCCACCGCGCTTGGCGAAACCCGGCGCGTCCCCGATTGTCAAAATTGGCAGACCTTTCATCGCGTCAATCACACTCTCGATGTGTTCTTTTTCCGACGAACTTACAAACAAGATGTTGCAGTCCCTCAGATCTTTGAAATCCCGGCTCCATTTCACCCTCTTGACCGCAAAGCCCCGTCCGTTGATTTTCTTGTCAGCGACGATCCTGTCGAGGGTCGCCCCAAAGGGATCCTCCCCTAGAATACCTATCACAATCGGGGAATCCGGCTGGGCAAAAGAGGCCGTGGGCCATTCCACTAATTTTGCGAAATTGTAAATAAAGCCAGCCTTGATCAAATATTCCGAGGAATCGGAAGAGTCCAATGCTTCTGCATGGCCTCCCAAGGCCATGGCGGACAACAGACAGGTTATGCCGATCAGCAACCCAACTTTTTTCATGAACCCTTTGCCTGCCTATACATTAAGTCCGGCTCCTGAGAGCCCACTCGCCACACTACTCAAATCTCCAGGTAATGGTTCCCCGGAAGGTGCGCGCCACCCGGGTGGGTATTGTGTTGATAAATTCCGGAATAAACTCCACGTGCCGCTTATTCAGCAAGTTTTGCCCGCCAACGGAGAGCTCCAGGTGTGCAATTGGCTTCCAGCCGAGTTGAGCATCCAAAGAGTAGTAGCTGGGTATATTGAGACTTGAAAGCCGATCCACGTATCGAACAGTTAAGTCCTGCTCCAAATGCATAGGCAAGTCTAACGAGGACCTCACATACCATTGATGACGCGGGCTCGCACCATCCGGATTGTCGGCAGTCGGATCCAGACTATCGCTGTTCTTCCGTATGCCCATTTGCAAATAGCTGTAGGAAGCCAGAAGTCTCCACTTGGGAATGACCCTCCAATCTCCAAACAGTTCCGCGCCGTAAGTTTTCCCGCCCATCTTATTGCTGGCAACAAAGGGAACGACAACATCGGTGGGGACGGGGTTCGCTTCTACGAAGGGTGTGCCAGGCTCCGCGGATCGTAGATTCGTGTAACTGTTATAAAAAGTAGCGATATCCGCCGAGAAGGTGCTGGTTGCCTGAACGCGGTAACCGACTTCATATGCAAGGAGGTCTTCTGATCTAAATTGACGGCTACCGAAAATCGATTCTATAACCGGCAAGGGGCTAAAGAAGGGCGGAGCCCCCGGGGGAACGACTACTTCATTCAACTGAAGACCCTCTTCGGTTAACGCAGGGGTCCTGACGGCGCGCGAGATGGCAGCCCAGACCGATTGGTTTTTACTGAGAATACCCACGAACCTAACGTTGGGTTCCACTTCAAACCCTGTGAAATCGTTATGCTCGAACTTGGAGCCAAGCGTTACCCGCAACCGCTTATCGAACAGGCTCACCTCATCCTGCACGAAGCCGCTATATTGGTTCAGGCGGCTGTGATTCGGCTGCAGGGAAACGGTAAAGCTGGAGCCATTCGTGTCCTGAATCGAGCGGTAGCCAAGACCCCATACAAAGTCCTGCGATTCCCCGAGGTGCACATCATGCTGAAAATCAATGTCGTATACGGCTTCGTGGTCCGTAAAAAGTGAATTGTCGGCCGTGTTGGTATCGTCGTAGTACACCTGCAAGGACGTCGAAGACCGCGAAAAGGCATGATTCCAGTGGCCCAGGATGTTTCCTCCACTGTATTTGCCAGCATTGGGAAATGTTCTGGAATACGGAGCTGATAAGGATGGAACGGTCAGAGTTTCGCCGAAATTGGAACGATAGAGATCTCCCTGTATTGTCAGCGAATCAGCTCGTGACGGCGTCGAATCCACTCGGAATCCGCCGCGCAGGGCATGCCACCCGTCGGAGGCATTCGCACCCGTGGGACCTAACGAAGGCTCCCAATCGGAATATTTGGTATAAGCTCTATAATAGATATTGTCGCCGACCTTGCCGCCGTAGCGGGCACTTTCAGCAGTCCGTTCTTCTGTTCCGGCCTCCACTGTTACCATTGCACCTTGGGTGAGTTTGGCCGGTTTAGTGATGATGTTGATGACACCGTCGACCGCATTGGCGCCCCACAATGTCGCCCCAGGACCACGGATGACTTCAATGCGATCCACATCTTCCAGCATGACGTCCTGCACGTTCCAATACACTCCGGAGAACAAGGGTGTGTAGACACTCCGGCCGTCGATGAGAACGAGCAGCTTGTTGTCGAAACGGCCATTAAAGCCTCGCGAGCCGATGGCCCACTTGTTCTCATCGATGCGAGCTACTTCGAGGCCGGGAACCATTCGCAAAGCCTCTGGAATGCTGGAGGCGCCCGAACGTCGTATATCGTCTTGCGTGATCACAAAAATGGCTGCAGCGGCGTCTGCCAGCTTTTGCGCTCTCTTGGAAACAGATGTGACCTGCAAGTCCATCAGATCTTCTAAAGTAATTGCAGTAACATCCGGGATGTTCTGGGACGTCTGAGCCGGCACCGTACCCGCCAAGAAAGCTCCCAGGAAACCGAGTATGAAGAGCCGTCGCACGGGCGTCATAGATACGATGCGTTGGCCGCGGCCCTGCAGTGTACAGAGCTCCCCCTCCGGGAGGCTGACCGCCAAGTCGGCGCGGGACTTACCACGCCCCACCTCCCCAAGCGGCCGGAACCAGCCCCAGCCTTGCTTCCACTGATTTCGTCCCATGCTATGCTTCATACGAAACTCCCTCCAAAGCTTTTTGCGCAACATACGACGTATTGGCCCTTTTCCTATACCGCTCTTCGATCTCGCAAACATCAATGCAGAGCTTCCCAAGCTCGCGGGGCGGACGAGAACCGTTACTGGGGGGAAGGCGCGTCGCGTTGAACAATGAAAAGTCGTCTGCGGTTCGGGGCTCTCCCGAGTCAATCAAGGCAACATAAATCGTAGAGGTTTCTCTCCAGGTTTCGTGAACAGACTGAGGGTGTTCGAGTCTATAGGGTCGTCCAACCCCCCGAAGACCTTCCATGACGTAGTTTCTCGAATAATTTTTATTCATAGTCATACCTACATTGACAGCGATGGCTGCAAGCCATGCTTCTCCGCTCGAACTAATAGTTTTGAATAGAAGCGGTCGACATGCCGATAGAAACGGGGGTGACCTTCTCTAAGCCAGATTCCTTGGCAATAGTGGCGAACAAACTCAACTCCAAGCTTAAGCAGGGCAGGCACAGAAATTTGGTCTGCTATCACCGGGATCGCATCAAGCTCAAAGTCCCGATATGCCACGGAAGATGCCTTGAGAAGAGAGGCCACAACACCCAGAGCATCGGACTCAGGAAGGCTCGGATGGAGAAGCAAATCGCAGCGGTTTTCGAGATAGCTGAAATTCAAGCCCAAGGGACCGCGATAAGCGATGGCCGCACCGACCGGTTCCTCCTTGTTCCCCCGGTATGCCAGCCATACGTGGCGAGTGCGCCGAAGGCCTACGCGGCGATAGAGTTCGTCAACGGCTTCAAATTCAACATCTTCCCTCAGTTCCTCCGCGGCCACGTAAATTTTCCCCCGCGCCGCAGTGGCAATCGCAGAAAGGGCCTCTTTATGTGATGAATTGTATGCTACGGTGCGAATCCCACTTCCGGATGGCAGATACATCTTCCTTGGGAAGGAGAAATAGGCATGGCGCTGAACAGAAGAAAGAGATTCGCCAATGGTCTCAACCATGGAACCGAATACTCGGGTAGGAAATCGATTCTCCGGCCGAAACCAATTCTGGGCGGACTCATCGACCCCTTTCACGATGCTCGCAGCCGCGGCATCAAGCATAACGGCACGTGAGGCGTAAGGATTGCTTTCTGAAACGAGGTGTTGGGACATCCACCCTTTGTGTGTCGTGCGCCAAACAGCAAGCGAGGCCCGTCCTCGTTCTTCGTCACCCGCGGTCAAGACATACAGAAGGGATTCCCCGCCACGGAGCATCCGTCGCCAGTTCTCTCTGACTTGTTCGATGTGCGGAGTGAGACGAGCAGCTTTGTCTGGATAGAGAAAGCCTGTCCGTTCGTATAGAGCAAAGAGCTCGCTAACAGGGATCGCATTCACCTGCACGCCATATGTCGCGTGCAAATCCGCCAAGTCCGGCAGTTGGTCCACGATCTCCTGGTCTTGCGTGTCTAAGAGCATTGTGCCTCCGCGACATTCTTCCTAACACTGGGCAAATTAAGCGCTTATGGTTACCGCCATCCGCCCGGCAACTTGGTACCGCCAGCCGGCCCGCTGCGAGGCTCAGGCCCGCGTTTCCTTCCCAAGTCTCATCCACCGAACACTATCCAGAAAAGGCGCTATTCCGCCTGAGCCAGTTATAGGGGTCTCCTTCGTTTCACAAAATGGACCATCAGTACTGTTTTGCAGGCGCTCAACGAGCGGAGTATTAACGTTTTGGGTACAACTGGCTGAAGGATATGCTGTGAGATTGTGCCAAAGGACAGAGACTCCGAATAGTGATTGATTTACCGGCGCATGCTTACGAAGAAGTTCGGTAAATACATGAGCGGTAGACACTTATCTTGATATGCAGGGCGACCGGTCGGCTCCGCAGAATCCCGGGCACACCCCGGTGTGGGTTCCCGCGCGGGAGTCCCCATCTCTGCCTACTGTTCACTTTTTGACTAAGGCGCCTTTGGAAGTTAATCCAATGGCGTCCAATTGCTGATACGCTCTTGTCAAGGAGAAAAATGCCTGAGCCACATTCCTCGATAGGGATGTTGTTGATTCCATATAGCATTCGTCCTTTACTTGTGCCGATATGAATCAATCGCTTAACTACATCATGGACGACCCTCGAGAAGGGCAGCGGCTCCTTGACAAGGTAGATGCTCCTTCCTGGATATCGAAGTATCTGGAGCCTCATTTGCAAGACGCAAGAACAGTCCTTTCGGTCGGTTGTGGCCCGGGTGTCTTTTTACGAGAATTGGCAGCAATCCGTCCGAACGCCGAGTTTGTTGGGGTGGATCTTAGCGCAGAGCGAATTCACGAGGGGGAGGGGCGGCTTCGCGGTGTGTCCAATGCTCGCGTTCAAATAGGAGACGCCCAAGCTTTGCCATTTGAGTCAGGCAGCTTCGATTTTGTGTTTTGCAGATTTCTGCTGGAGTATCTGCCCGACAAACAGCGCGCAGTGGAGGAGATGGTACGAATCTGCCGTGGCGGTGGGAAGATATTGCTCCAGGACTTGGACGGACAGTTGTTATGGCACTCCCCAGAGGACCCAGAGTTACAGCAAACAATCGAGCGAGTGGCTAATCGTTTGGCAAGTACCGGTTTTGACCCTTTCGTGGGGCGCAAGTTGTTTAATCTCTGTTTCGAAGCGGGACTTGCCGAGATAAAGGTTCAGATAGATCCGTACCACCTCTATGCGGGTACCATCGCCGAGGAGCAACTCGATCTATGGCAGACGAAGTTGGAAATTGCCAAACCTCAACTCGAGAAAGTCCTAGGTAGCGATGAGGCTGCGGTCAAATACACTGAGCGATTTCTGGGGTACCTGCGAAGGCCGGACACTCTGACTTACTCTTGTTTGTTTACGGTTTCAGGCACCAAGCCCGCGCGAAGCAAGATTTAGCCAAATGAGCTTAGCATTTCAGAATCTCCTGCACGACCGCACTCGATTTCTAGTCACGGCCCTCGGCGTCGCATTCGCTGTCTTCTTGATGATCTTCCAGGGCAGTTTGCTCATTGGCTTCCTGAGAAC
>WNFO01012018.1_pt1 | contig 11212 bp, 8 predicted proteins | sample 5400251 | NCBI WGS metagenome assembly WNFO01 (sample SAMN13153354, study PRJNA577476) | soil metagenome | isolation source: 100 cm saprolite under Madrone tree | place: USA:California | collected 2016-06-14 | reverse complement strand
CTCGGCATTCTCCAGCCAAAGTTTACTCAATACGCCATTGACTGGTACATCCTGCCGCGCAGAACACAGGGTATTACGCTCTTCGCGATGGTTTATCTAGGCGCGCAGTTTGTCAGATTTGTTTTTTCTTATTTCCAGGTCGTGCTCTTGAACACCATCGGCCAGTACGTGATGTTCGACTTGCGCCGCGAACTCTATGACAAGCTGCAACATCAGGAGGTTGCTTACTTCGATCGTAATCCCGTGGGCCGCATTATGAGCCGATTGACAGCCGACGTAGACGCCCTGAACGAACTGTTTACATCCGGCGTTACCGATCTGCTCGGCGACCTGGTGATGATCGCGGGGATCATCGGCGTGATGCTCTGGATGGACGTGCGGTTGACGCTGGTTACGTTATTGACGGTGCCGATGCTTTTCGCCGCGACCACCTGGTTTCGCAAGGGCGCGCGCCGCGGCTATGACATGGTCCGCACGCGCCTGGCCCGCATCTACGCTTTTCTGCAGGAGCATTTCTCAGGGGCGCAGACTGTGCAAATTTTCAATGCGGAAGCAAAGTCTTTGCTGCGCTTTGCCGATATCAACAACCAGCATCGCAACGCGAACATCGACACGATCTTCTACTACGCAGTCTTCTTTCCCCTGGTGGATTTCATCGGCGCGGTGGGGATCGCGCTCATTATCTGGTACGGCGGTTATCGCGTCATGAACCACGCGCTGAGTCTGGGCGCGCTGGTCGCGTTCATTCAATACTCGGGCTTTCTGTTTCAGCCGATCCGCGATATCTCAGACAAATACAACGTGTTGCAGGGCGCGGTCGTGGCTTCACATCGAATCTTTCAGGCGCTCGATCTTCCAATCGCGATTACGACTCCCGCCCGCCCGCTTAAGACGGGTCGCGCAGAGGGTCGCATTGAGTTCGAAAATGTCTGGTTCGCTTATAAAGACGAGGACTGGGTTTTGAAAGATGTTTCTTTTACCGTAAGCCCCGGACAATCCGTAGCGCTGGTCGGCCATACTGGTTCGGGCAAGACTACGATTACAAATCTGCTCATGCGTTTCTATGACGTGCAGAAAGGCCGCGTCCTGCTGGATGGCGTCGACGTGCGCGATTGGGAGTTGCAGTCGCTGCGAGAGAACTTCGCCGTCGTGCTCCAGGACATCTTTCTTTTCACGGGCACGGTTGAAAGCAACATCCGTCTGGGGCGCGAAGATATTTCCGACGAGCGCGTTCGCTGGGCAGCCACCGAAGTGTGCGCTGATAATTTCATTCAACGCTTGCCGCACGACTACAAATCCGAAGTGCGCGAGCGCGGCGCAGGATTATCGGTGGGTCAGAAACAGTTGATTTCGTTTGCGCGAGCGCTGGCCTTCGATCCCGCCCTGCTGATCCTGGATGAAGCAACCAGCTCAATCGACACGGAAACCGAACAGTTTATTCAGCTGGCAATCGATCGGGTAATGCGCAATCGCACGTCGCTCGTGGTCGCGCACCGGCTGTCGACGATTCAGCGGGCGGATAAAATCATCGTCCTGCATCACGGGGAGATTCGCGAGCAGGGCACGCATCAGGACCTGCTGGCCCTCCAGGGCTTGTATTGGAGACTCTATAAGTTGCAGTATTCCGATCCCGCGCGACCAGCGCCCGTCAAAGACGAGGAAGAGGAAGAGCAACTAACGTATCGATTGCGAGCGCCGCGGGTGCAGTTCAGCGAATGAGATTGTCGACGTATTGAAGTCAGTACCACCTGCGTGAGCGGGTGGGTCAAGGACTCAACGTGCTGGGATGACGAACGGCCGTCACCCGCTGACGCAGATGATACTGACTTCATCCCGTCCGAAACATCTCGTGCCTCCGGCATGTAGGATAGAAGGAAAATGAGCACTGATAGCATCATCGAAGCCCTTTACGTCGCGACTGATTTGCCAGTCGCTGATCTGAAGAGCGCGGTATGGAGCAAGGCGCAGCCAGTCACGATTGATCGTTACTGGTCGGGAGATCCAGCGCCCGCCGCCCGTCATTGCGAAGCCAGAATTCTCTGGTCGAGCAAAGCGCTGCACGTTCGCTTCGTCTGTCATCAGGCCGAGCCGCTAATCGTCAGCGCAACGCCGCAAACCGCGAAGAAAACCATGGGGCTTTGGGATCGCGACGTGTGCGAGATTTTCATTGCCCCCGATCCGCACGTCATCGAACGATATTTCGAGTTTGAAGCCGCCCCGACGGGTGAATGGTTGGACGTGGCGATTCACTGGACGCCCGAGAAGCGCGAATCAGATTGGGAGTTTCAATCGCACATGACCACAGCCGCGCAGGTCGAGCGGGATCGAATAATTATTGGGATGCGCATTCCATGGAACCAGCAGCCGACGCGCACAAAGGAAGCCGCCTTTCACGTGCCGCAGGTTTTCGGCTGGTTGATATTTAAGTAGCTGGGAGCTTGTCCGCAAGAGGGCGACGCGCTCAAGCCCTCCCTGACGGTCGGGCTACTGCCCCGCCGGGTCGGTGGCCGAATAAACTCAGAACTTTCCTTCGACGCCGTGCGCAATAAAACTCAAATAGCGCTGGCGGTCTTCCTCTTCGATATGCACGATGCGAACTCCAACCAGATAAACGCACCCAAGTTCAGCCTCATCCAAACGTTCATAACGTATCGGCGCAACGCGCATGTCTACGACCCCGCCGGGCAATTCGAGTCTCAGTTCCAACTCACTTCCTCCAGCAGCAAGATGATGGCCGTCGACGTGTATTTGGGGAACGTTCAGAGCCATGCCATTCATGCCGATGTCGCGGGTGTGTCCTTTTAGAGGGCGCCCGCGCTGTGACAAGCCGTTGCCATTTGGCTTGCGGCAAACTGAAACCGAGAACAGTAAGCGCACCTGAAGTCTCGGCGACCGCCGTCGATCCTTAACATAGATCCGCATCCGGGAAACTACTGAACGGATTAGTTCTGGCATTGTTCAACCTCTTTCGAGCGGGAGGGCGGAGAAGACTTGGAATCGATTTGAGAGGGGAACGGCAAGAATGAACGCAAAGGGCGCTCGGCTTGTATTCTAACGGTTTGTCACTGATAAGGCCAACAAATTTTTACAAGCCTCAGCGTTCAAAGAGCCAACGGCAAAGGTACATGCACCGCTTCCTCGCCCGCTTTGATGGGGAAGCGGGAAAATTGACTTAAATAAAGGGCTTCTCTCGGAGTTTTCAGAAAAGCTCGCGTCTTGACGGGGTCGCAGAAGTCGGCAATTTAGCTCTTCAGAGTTAAATCAAAATACTGAAATTTCAAATTTGAGATCTGAAATCTGAAATTCCCGGTTTGCTGATTAATTTCTCCTAATCGTGCCTGTCTGATCCATCCCGTACGAGAGCTTCCCGGTGTGACCATAACGCACGGGCTCGGCTCCAGCCAGATAAGTCTTTCCGTCCCGCCCAACCGTGACGCGAAAGTTGTAGCCGAGTTCCTTCGGATCACCGGCAGCTTTGGGAACCAGCCCGGCATTTATTAGCACCGCCAGGTTCCCGAAGACACCATTCTGTTGGGAATAGACGATCTGAACCGCGATCACGCGCTTGAGCAAGTCTTCGATGTCGCTGTGGTGTTGAGTGATTAGCGCATCGAGGAAGAACCTGCGACCAGCTTTCTTGACGATTGCCTGGTTGGCCTCGTCGCCGATGATCCAGGCCCCGCCTGATTTGATCAGAGTGACCGGTTGTGAAGTGTTCTGCGGAGTGCTGTCGCTGATGGGAACCTTGACGAAAACCGTCGCGCTGTCACCGCTAATTTGCTCGCCCGAAATTTCGACTGGATCCGGGATCGCCGCAGCCTTCTCTTCAAAGTCCGGACGCAAGTCCTCCATCTCTTCCGCGTTAAGGCCGTCGACGGCCGGTCTGTAAATCGTCAAAGCCCAGGCTTCTTTGAAACGATGATCGTGCATGGCTTTGTAGAATGCGCGCACCGTTTCTGACGGCGTGCGCTGGGTCTGGGCGAGCGTAGCAGAAAGAGATCCAAAAAATGCTATTGCGAGTACTACTACTGAGAAGAAAGTCGATTGACCGCGAAATCGAGTTTGAAACATGGGCTGTCTTTCCTTTTAGCTAACAAAATATGAGGCGCGCTGCGGTGTTGGCTGGCAAGCGCGCCTCGAATTTCATGGAACTCAGATTCCGCAATCAGGAAAAACGTTTGACTGAGCCAGCGGCTTAGCCAGTTTTTCCCGCGCTCTTCGAGCGAAGAATTACTTCGCGTCCTACCAGATACAACAGGAGCATTAGGATAAGAAACGGTATCATCGATAACAAGTCCGAGTTGTTGCCAGCAAACATTGGGTTCCTGGCAGTCGCCCAGTCTTCGACGGTCTTGTTGAAGTTTACCAATCCCTGCCTCGGCACACCCTGCAGGATTGCGATTACAATTGCCGCCAACGCGCCGCCGGCAATATAACCTGAGGCCATCAGAACGCCGGGGCTCTTATCGGTTTCAGCTACCAGCTGATCCTCAGTAAGCTTTTTGTGTTTCAGCTTATTCCGCAAATATTTATCGACACCCCAGCGAATCATGCCACCGATAAAGATCGGGCTCGAAGACGACAGCGGTAGATAAACGCCGACCGCGAACGCGAGCGAAGGAATGCCGCTCATCTCGAGCACGATCGCGATCATCACACCCAGCAATACCAAACCCCAGGGTAACTGGCGATTCAGAATGCCCTTGATGATGTAAGACATCAGGGTCGCCTTGGGCGCGTCATACTTGGTCACCTGCGATCCGTCCGGCCGCGTCTTGTGGATGCCGTTGATACCAGGATCGGCAAGATAGACCGGCACGCCCTGGTCGCTAACGAGATAACGCCCGGCCGGACCGCCCTCGGTCTCCGTCTTATGGAAAGGCCGGTAGAGGGACGGATCCTGATTAGCCTGGGGCCCTTTGAGTTTTTCCGGTTGACCGGCTTGCGCCGGATCAACTCTTAGCGTGGCCGGAAAATTTTCCTGGACTTTGTAAACGACATTTCCGCTGCCGTCGACGAGGTACTCGCCAGGATCCAATCCCGCCGCCGCCGGCGCGGCCGCGTCATTTTTCAGGATTCGATAATTGCCGGGAGTCAAAGGCTTGATCTGATCGGTGAAGGCTGGTAAAGAACTCACCTTCGCTGGATCCACTTTTACGCTCTTGGTTGCCGCTTCAAAGCTCAGCCGCGGCACGTAAACAGTGGCCGAATCATTCAGCACCAGCAGGATTGGCCCCAGGATGATTGCCGAAGCAAACGCGCCAATCAGAATCGCGATCTGCTGATACTTGGGCGTAGAGCCAACCAAAAATCCCGTCTTCAGATCCTGTGAAGTAGTTCCGCCATTTGAAGAAGCGATACAGACAATTCCGCCAATGGATAGCGCCGTGACATAGTAGTTGGGCCCGGTCCAGCCTCTCAGCAGAAATATCAAACACGTGAGGAGCAAAGTCGCGACAGTCATGCCCGAAATTGGATTTGAAGAAGACCCTATCTCTCCGGTGAGACGCGACGAGACGGTAACGAAGAGAAAGCCAAAGGCTATAATCAGGATCGCCCCGATGATATTCCACTGCAGGTTCAGTTGCGGGAAAGCCATAATCATCGCGATGAGGGCCAGGATTCCGCCGATCACGAGTTTCATGGAAAGGTCTTGATCCGTTCGAGGTGAGTTGGCTGCGGCGCCCTGACCGCCACGGAGATCAGCAAGCCCTCCCTTGAGTCCGTGCCAGATGGTTGGCAGCGATCGAAACAGACTAATAATTCCACCCGCCGCCACGGCGCCGGCACCGATGTACAAAATGTAAGCGCCACGGATTTGCGACGGACCCATCTCGCTGATGGGTACGGTGCCCGGCGCCAGCGCCGTCGTCATTCCCGATCCAAAAAACTTGATTGCGGGGATCAGAACCAGATAAGCGAGCACGCCGCCGGCGCACATGATCGAAGCTATCCGCGGGCCGATAATGTAGCCAACGCCCAATAGAGCGGGAGAAATCTCAGCCGAGATTGAGCCGGCCTTGAAGGGCGCGCCAAAGACTTTTTCAGGTGTATCCTTCCAACTCTTCAATCCAGTCATCAGGACCTGATAGAGAAAGCCGACGCCCAATCCGGCGAAGATGGTTTTCGCTCCAGTACTCTCTGCTTCGTCCACCGCTCCCGCGTGCTGAGATGATCCCCTGGCCGCGGCCTGTCGCGACTCGTCCGAAGCACCGGCTTTCAAAACTTCCGCGCAGGCCGTCCCTTCCGGATACTTCAAGTAACCGTGCTGGGCCACGATGAGCGCGCGCCGCAGCGGAATCATCATCAGGATGCCCAGCAGTCCGCCCAACAGCGCGACCAGCATCACCCGCGTGACTTCCAGATCCAATCCCAGGATCATGATCGCCGGCATGGTCACGCCGACACCGAAAGCGATCGACTCTCCCGCCGAGCCCGCCGTCTGCACAATATTGTTCTCGAGGATGGTGGCGTCGCGAAGACCGAGTTTCGAAAGCAGCCGGAACAAAGTGATCGAGATCACTGCTACCGGAATCGAAGCGCTCACCGTCAGTCCAACTTTCAAGACCAGGTAAAGTGACGAAGCACCAAACACCATGCCGAGAAACGTGCCCATGATCAGCGGCAGCAGCGTGAGTTCGCGCAAGCTAACATTAGCCGGAATGTACGGTCGAAAATTCTCGAGATATGGATTGTCCGGCTTAAATCCTACGCGGTCCGGATACTCGACCGCGGCTGCGGCCTCAACAGGGTCTATGCGTTCGCTAGACATCAGTTACTGACCTCCGACTAGTTTGGCAAAACGGGGAGAATTGTAGGGGTGTGACGAACGGTACTTTACACGTGGCCCCTATGCCAGAGCAAGCAGAAGAAGGTGGCAGTAAGCGGGGCAGTAGCCCGATCGTGAGGGAGGGCGTGAAACTTGAGAACACGTGGACTGACGGCTTTCAAGAGCGCGGTGAAAGTAAGAAATGTAAAAGCGGAGGCTCGATCATTCGAGTCTCCGCCCTGGTTTGTATCACGCCCTCCCTGACGGTCGGGCTACTGCCCCAGACGCTTATTGCTTCCCGCCCGCCGCCTTATTGCTGGCTGCGTCGGGCTTGGGCGCGTTATAAATTTCGCGGGCCTTCACCACATAGGCCTTGTCATCGTATTGGCCATCGCCATCGACGTCGACCTTGACGACGATCTTGTGCGACTTGCCGTCATGAACATCTTCAGGCTTGAAGCCCAGACTGTACTGGCTGCGCAGCATGGCGTTGATCGAGCCGAGCACGGCGGGTAACTCGCCTTCGAAAGTGACGGGAAAGAAAGTGCCGCCGCTCTCTTTGGCGAAGGTCTTCATCGTGTTATCGGCCTGCAGAAAGGTCATTCGATCAATTGGAATTCCGCGGATACTCGAGCCTCTGCCCGGATCCATGTTGTCACCAAATTTCTTCACGAACATTTGCCCAGTGCCCACGATGTAGATGGGAATGCCGGCGTTCTGGACGATCTTGCGGGCCTGGTCCATGTTGATTTTGCTGAAAGTGTCAAGACCTGAAGAGACCAGCAGGACTGCGCGACGGCGTCCACCCGGCACGGCCACCATTCCGGCATACTCGGCCGTGGACTCCTTTGAATCTTCCAGTACCACTGAATCGGCGCGACCGCCGACCAGCGTCAGCTTAAGAGCATCGAACAAATTGCTTTCGCTGAATGCGGGACTGTTACGCAGCAATAAACTAATGACTAGTTGCAGGCGTTGCGGGTTGTTTGTGAAATCAGTTAAAGGCGTCGGCCGCATGTCATAGGCAATAATCGAAACATAATCCTGGGGAGTAATGAATTTCGAAATGAACATCGCCGTCGGCCGAATCACTTCATTCTGCCCGCGTTCCATGCCGTTACTTCCATAATAGCCAAGCGTCTCAGCAAGCTTGCTGTACTCCACTACCAGCGTAATAGTGATCGGCGCTTCCGGAGTCGCAAAGTTCGTAATCTCCTTCTTCACGCCGTCGACGAAGATCGCGAAGTTCTCCTTTTTGAGACTCATCGCCGGCTGGCCGGTCTTCTTGTTGTAAACAACGGCGTCGACGTTTACCAGGTTGGTAGTAACGCTGACCTTCTCAGCATCCTGCGGCTTGCCGACGAGCTCGGGCGGCAGCGGCTCTTGCTTCTGCTCGTCAGTTTGCTCAGTTGGACGTTTGTTCTTCTTTTGATCGGACGATGGCGGTTGGCGGCGCGCCTGGCCCAGGACAGAGACACTCGGGACGGCGCCGAACGAAAACGCGATACCGACGATCAGAACTCGGCGGCAAAAACCAATGCTTTTCATAATGGATCCTTTACTGAAATTCAGAGTTCAAGCTTTAGCTTGTTTATCTATGCGGGCAACCGAAGGTTGAACTCTTACTGAAGGTTGAACTCTTAACTTTCTCTCCGACCGAGGCAGGCCGAATCAACTGGCAGCGACTATATGGCGCTCGCAGAAGCGCGGTCAAGCTGTTGGGTGACGGCCTGGCAGTTCTGATGCGGGGCTGTGCGGAGGAGTTTCCCGGCAAGGCAGTTTGTGGCACAGACTTTAGTCTGTGGATTTGGACTCTCAATCACAGACTCAAGTCTGTGCCACCTCAATGAACTATCGCGGGTTTGCGGCCTCGGCCTCGATGACCACCTCGAAGAGCCCTGAATTGTCGCTCAGGTTACCTTCATTCACGCCCAGAAACAGGACGCCGTCACGTTGCGCAACAAAATCCCGGCTGCGGCCCACAAATATGAAGTCGTCGTTGTCATCGCCGATGACTGCGATCAAGCCGCCGGTCGGCTGGTTACGCATCAGTTTGTCGCGATCAGGAATGTTCGGCAGACCATCGGGGGTGGCCATGCGGCTGCTGCCCAGGTTCACTCTCCCCGAGGCTGTAATGCGCAAACGCTGGCCCCGTCGCACAACCAGACCCGTGTTGCTCCAGCCATTACTGGTATTGTCGGCCCGCACCTTTACATTGATTTGGAAGAAGGTCGGAGGGGCCGCCTGATTGTTTGAAGTCGGCGGAGTATAAGTCGGTTGGTTGTTTGCAGGCTGGGTGTTTGCCGGCGGCTGATAGACCGGTTGATTGTTGTTCGTGGTGTCATTGCTCGGACCGGTCGAATTGCTCGTGTTGCTCATCTGGTCGAAATCGATCGACTCGACGTCTTCCATATACACGGTGATTTGGCTCTTGCGGCCGCGCGAGCCGCCGCCCACCACAATCGTGAATTGTTCGTTCTTGAAACTGACGATTTGACCGCGAATGACGCTCCCGTCTTTGAGGCGAATGGTGTCGGCCAATACCGTCAGGCTGGCGCCCACCGCCAGGGCGACAACCAGCAGGGAACGAAAGAAGAACTTTTTCATGATGACCTCCAACCGGAAAGCGATAAATTTGATTGACTGCTCAGCAGGCACGTCTGCGCGCTGCCTTCAGGAGAGTAATGTGAGCTACAACGCTGACCCATTTCTTCAGGGCGCAAGTCTATCACAATCACGCGGAGGCCGCGGCCTGAGCAAGGGGCAGTAGCCCGACCGTAAGGGAGTCTCAATCATACGGCGGCAAGACAATACAAGCACGCGGTGATCGGGGCAGTAGCCCGACCGTCAGGGAGGGCTCAGTCAAACGGCGGCAAGTCACCATCTTGTCCTAACAATACATATTCCACAGCCTTCTCGACATCGCGCTCTTTCCACAGATAGATCGTACTACCGTGACGGGCCCACGGTTTGATTTTGACATTCAGAAGGCCAGTCCTTCGAAGCGCTCGGGTAGCGTAAGACTTAAACGCATCAAGGATTGGCTCCGGTTCGCGAAGGGCGGAAACAACTGTATGGGCATGATTGGTGCGGACATTAATTGCGCGAAGTTGATACTTGCGATGAAGACAGACTTCACGAACTGCTTTTTCAACTACGTCTCTTTGCTTCGCGTTAAGCGTCACTGGCTCATGTTGCAAATGGCCTCGCTCGATTCTTTCGAGCCCTGGCTTGGGCGCGATGCGGGGCGTTCCGTAAACATTCTGCTTGCGGTTCATCGAGCGACGTTCGTCGCCATGCAACCACGTGCCGTAGCAGCGAAATGTGATGAGGTAGGCCAGCGGAAACTCGTTATCATCAAAGTCTCTCATGGATAACAGCCATTCGATCTGAGCCCTCCCTGACGGTCGGGCTACTGCCCCCGAACTCTCAACGAGCGTCAGCTTGCGGCGGCTGGGCGGAAGAAGAGGTCGGTATCAAATGAAGAAGCCCCCCGTTCGGGAGCTTCTCAGTAGCAAACACTCAACTTCGATGTTAAGGAATGATCCCGTTACCTCCACAATGTGGACAGTTCGGGTTCATACCACCACACCTGCAAGAATCCCCTGGTTTCTTCGGACTGATTCTATGAGCTTCTTCAGGCTTAACAGGATCATTTTCGTGATCTCGATCAAAGTAGTGAACGTGACGATGAAGATGACCCGCCTCAACCCAAGACCTGCATCGCGGATCTGAACACTTCTCCTTAAAGTTAGTAAGCATCTTATGTTTAGCTCCTGATAGATAGAAAACTTCAAAGAACTCAAAGCAATCGTGCCTTGCGTGGAGGGCACTATTACTCCGGCCCACACCGTGTGTCAAGAGTTAACAAGCCATTGCTTTCTCGCCGAGGATGGTTTAGAAGGTAACGCGCTCATGAACATTCGAATAAGTGCATCTTGCCTGTTCCAAAGGGTTGGAGCCCTCCCTTATGGTCGGGCTACTGCCCCGTACCGCATCATGGCTATCCTAACGATACCGCTAATGCTGGTCGGCGTGGCGCATTTCACCCCTTCGCAAGTTACTCGCACTGACGAGAAACCGAAACCGTTCATAACAAAACCAACGTCGTCCAATAACAGATCCAAGTCTCGAACCGGCAAGGCGGGCGAAAAGAAAAAAACCACTAATGCTCCGGCCCCCAATCTCGCCAAAGAACCAACTCTATACGTCGTCGGTTACGCCCATCTTGATACCGAATGGCGCTGGGAGTATCCCCAGGTCATTCAGGAATACCTGACCAAGACCATGCGCAACAACTTTGCGCTCTTTGAAAAGTATCCGCACTACATCTTCAATTTCACTGGGGCAAATCGATATCGCCTGATGAAAGAGTATTACCCTGCGGACTTCGAGCGCTTGAGACATTACGTGGCCCTCGGACGCTGGTTTCCGGCCGGATCG
>WNFO01008312.1_pt1 | contig 11213 bp, 8 predicted proteins | sample 5400251 | NCBI WGS metagenome assembly WNFO01 (sample SAMN13153354, study PRJNA577476) | soil metagenome | isolation source: 100 cm saprolite under Madrone tree | place: USA:California | collected 2016-06-14 | reverse complement strand
TCAAGTTCAAGCCGCGGCGTTCCAAGATTTCCAGCGATTCTTCGAGCTCGCCGAGGACCTCCAGGAGCTTGGCGAGTTTGTCGCCTTCAAAGTTGAGGGCCATTCCACCTTGATCCGGCTTCGGCGCTTCCACGCTCAAGCGAGTGCCGTCCAGCCCTCGGTCCATCAACTCGTGGTTCATTTCTCCCAAGGTCTGAACGTAGCGGATGTTTTTCTTCTGCGCGACTTTGAAAAGCGGCGGCCGGGCGACGTAGATGTGGCCCGTTTCAATGAGCTTTTGCATCTGACGATAAAAGAACGTCAATAAAAGTGTCCGAATGTGTTGGCCGTCCACGTCGGCGTCCGTCAGGATGATCACCTTGCCATAGCGGAGGTTGTCGACCTCCTGGCTGTTGCCGATGTCGATACCGACCGCGGAAATGAGACAGCAAATCTCCTCATTGGATAGCATTTTTTGTTGTTGGGCTTTTTCGACATTCAGCACCTTGCCGCGGAGAGGAAGGATGGCCTGGAAGAAACGATTGCGGCCGCTTTCCGCCGAGCCGCCGGCGGATTGTCCTTCGACCAAGAACAATTCCGATTCATCGCGATCGCGCGTGGTGCAGTCCATGAGCTTGCCGGGCAGCCCGCCGGAGTTGAGCATGCTCTTGCGATCTTTGAGGGCTTTCTTGGCCTTGGCGGCCGCTTCTCGGGCTTCGGCGGACAAGATCACCTTCTTCATGATCTTGTGAGCCGGGGCCGGATTCTCCTCCAGGTACTTGCCCAATTGCTCATTGATCACCACGGCGACAATTCCCTCGACCTCCGGGTTGTTGAGTCGCACTTTGGTTTGCGCTTCGAGCTGTGGTTCGGGCACTTGCACGCTCACGACGGCAGTCAAGCCTTCCCGAAAATCCTCGCCGATCGGCTCCAGGTCAGCCTTGAACATATTTTCTTTGGCGCCGTAGGCGTTCAAGGTTCGCGTAAGCGCGGTGCGAAAACCGCTCAAGTGCGTCCCGCCGGCGGAGTTGAAGGCGTTGTTGGCGTAGCAGCGCACGCGCTCCTCGTCGGCGGTCGTGTACTGAATGGCCACTTCCACGCGAACCTCGTCCATGACTTTTTCAATGTAGATCGGCTTGTGAATGACTTCCTCGGAGCGATTGAGATACTGGACAAACTCGGCCAAGCCGCCTTCGTATTTGAACAGCTCCTCCTGACCCGTGCGCTTATCGGAGAGCTTGATGGCCAGTCCCTTGTTAAGGAAAGCGAGCTCGCGCAGCCGGGCTTCCAGCGTGTCATAGTCGAATGTAGTCTCATGAAAGATTTCGCGGTCGGGCATAAAGGTGATGCGCGTGCCGGTGCCTTTGGCGGCGCCGATGTCTTTGACTTCGGTGATCGGCTTGCCGCGCTCGTATTCCTGGACATAAGCCCGGCTGTCGCGGCGCACTTCCGCCTCCACCCATTCGCTCAACGCCGTCACCGCCTTGGCGCCGATGCCGTGCAGCCCGGCCGAAACCTTGTACGTGTTCTTGTCGAACTTGGCGCCGGCGCCCACGGTCGTCATGACGACTTCCAGGGTCGGACGTTTGGCTTCATGATGCTCTTCGATGGGGATGCCGCGGCCGTCGTCGCCGACGCTGATGCTTTTGTCGACGTCGATCTTGACCTGGATATTGCGGCAATAGCCGGCCAGCGCTTCATCGACGCTGTTATAGACCAACTCGTAGACCAAGTGATGCAGCCCGCTGGACGACGTGTTGCCGATGTACATGCTCGGCCGCTGGCGGATATGGGCGGTGTCGCGGAAAATCTGGACGTTGTCTTCACCGTAATTGCCCGAGCCATTCACCATGGGTCCGTTGGCTTCGGCCGTCGAAGTTTCCGAGGGAGTCACCACGGCTTGTTCTTCACTCATAAAGATTCATCCTTTCAGGAACCAAACCGGCCATCCATGCCGGCTTCCGCGTATGCCCGGAAGCACGCTGGCCGACGGCCTCCGACCACGCTTCCTCCAATCGAAGCCGCTCATGACGCCGGCCCCAGCCTCGAGCCGCGAATAAGCGACTCAGAATCTCTCCCAACTTCTCCGGCCTCGCCGGACCGGTGGAAGTCGGCGCCACATTTTTCTTACCGGCACGGTTGGTCTTGGGATTCATTTCATTGCCGCTACTTTTTCATCGACTGATCACGACAACGGCATCACCACGTAAGAGTAATTGTCTCCCTGGCGAAGGAGCGCGGGGCTGGCGCTATCGACTAACTCCAAAGTCAGGGCGGCGTCCGGCTCTAGCACGCGCAACATCTCGGTCAGAAAGCGCGGATCAAAGCTGATGTCCAAACCCTTGCCGTCATAGTCCACCGGCAACTCTACTTTGGCGCGCCCGGTTTCCGATCCTTGAGCTTTCAGGGTCAACTTCTTTTTCGCGAAACTGAAAACCACCTTCTTGCTCTCTTCATCGGTCATGATGGCCGACTGCCGGATCGCGGTTTGAAATGGGCCGACGATCAGAGGAATTTTGACAGTCTGCTTCTTGGGAAAAACCTCCTGATAGGCCGGATACCGCCCTTCGACCAGCTGACTGGAGATGACGGCTCGCTCGGTTTTGAAGAGCGCGTCGTTGGCCCTCAAGCAAACCCGAATCGTTTCATTGGGATCGGCGAGGTTTCGCTCGAGAAGCGCCATCGCTTTGGTCGGCACAACGGGCGTTTGGCCTTTGGTCGTATGACCCCCTTGGGCCGTGGCTGTTCCCTGAGCCACCGCCAAACGCCGCCCATCGGTGGCCACGAGTTTGGCGGACGTGTTTTCCAACTCCCACAGGGTTCCAGTCACTTTGTAACGAGGGTTCTCGGTGGCCGCGGCGAAGATGGTTCGCCGGATCATCTCCCGCAGCGCACCGGCCGTGATTTCGTGGTATTTCTCCTCGGTGAAGGCGGGGACATCCGGGAAATTGGCCGGATCCTCGCTGGGCATCTCAAATTCATTGGTCTGCCCGCGCAGTTCACAGCGGTCGGTGTTCGCCTCCAGCTGCATTTCTTCATCCGTCGATTCACGCAAGATTGAAATCATTCGGTTTGTCGGCAAGATCGCTTCTCCGGCCGTTTCTACTTTGATCCCGCGGACTTCCAACCGAATGCCCAACTCGAGATCGGTGGCCATCAAGGTACAGCGGTCATCGACCGCAGCCATCTTCAGGTTGCGGAGAATCGGTTTGATTTCTCGAGCCGAAACGGCCGCGCTGGCCAATTGGAATGCCGCCAAAAGTCCCTCGCGCTGGAATGTCGCCTTCATGAAATACCCCGGGTAGTAAACTCCTTGGTGTCTGTTTCCTTACGTCGCCTCTTCTCTCTCCCGGATTGATTCCATCGTTCTCTCGAAAAACCAATGACTTTGATAATCTTGTCTTTAGATGACTCTTTCATTGGAATTAAATAGTAGTAGTAGTTTTATCCTTCCTCAGTTTGTCACTAACTCTTCACGGTGCTCATCGCGCTCACTGAAATTCGGCCGATCCCCACTCAAGAGAAATGTGAACAAGATGTTATTTTCAATGGATGTTTTTGTTTATGACCTTTCGTAACAACTCCTCATCGAGTCGCGAGTGACGGATTCTTAAGACAAGCAACGTTTGCCATCGCCCAACAGAATCCCAGTCAACGGAATTTGCACCGCGGGGTCAGGTCAAGGCCGCTTGCAGCTGGCGAACCGCGCCCGCCAGCAGGTTGTCGCGGGCCAGAGTCTCGGCGACTTTTCGGCAGGCATGAAGAACGGTGGTGTGATCGCGGCCGCCGAAGCAGGCGCCGATCTCGTGCAGGGAGAGAGTGGTCATTTGCCGGCTCAAATACATGCTCACTTGCCGCGGCAGCAAGACGGCCCGAGTTCGCCGAGCCGACACGAGATCAGCGGTGGCAACATGGAAGTAATCGCTGACGCGGGCGACGATTCGGTTTACGGTGGGCCTGCTCGCCTCGATTTCATCCTGAAAATGGCCGGCCACATCGGCGACGCTCAAAGGCGGTTCTTGCATACCATTTAGCGCCTGCAAACGATTGAGCGCTCCCTCTAACTCTCGGCCGCTACCGCGAATTTGAGGGGCAAGAAAAGCCAACACCTCGTGACGCACGGCCAGCTGGCGCTCCTGGCACTTGGTCTGAAGAAATTTGAGACGGCTATCGGCTTTCCAGGATTCTAGCGCGACCACCAAACCCGATGCCAGCCGCGAGGTCAGGCGGCCGATAAATGGTAAACTCTGAGGCCCGACTGAAGCCGTGCACAGCATCGGTACTTGTCGAGCTCTAAAATCATCGATCAAGTGGGCGAACGCGTCTTCCAGTCGCGACGGCAAGTGCTGAATGTCTTCGATCACAAGCAAATCGATGTCCTGGATCGATTTTTCGGAGACTTCCGGATCAGCGGAGGAACAATTAAGGAACGGCCCGATTTCAGCGGCCGGCAGATTAGAAACAATCGCACGGCTATTTTGTCTGAGAACTTCCGCTGCCAACGCCTTGACGAAACTTGTTTTGCCGGTTCCGTGGGGACCATGCAGGTAGATGAGATTTGCAAAGGGCTTCCGGTCAAGTGCCAGGGAATCCGCCAGGCTTTTAACCACTAGCAAGGCCGAATGATTCTCCGGTAGATCCAGAAGCCGTGAAAAACTGAGCGGACGCCTCGACATACCTACTCCCACGCAGGCCAACTTTCCTGGATGACTCTAGGCGAAACCGAGAACTAAGCTTACCGGGACCAAGCGTACAGATGAATTGCCGCAAAGGTAAGCAAATAAAAGACTTAGGATAAACAAATGAATCCCATTGCTAAAGCTATTCAACATTCCAATTATAGCGATTAGCGAGGGTGGGGTAAAGGACATTGCTGAAATCGTAAGTCTTTTCGTATCAATGACTTAACTTAGATTCGGGACGCTCGGAAAAGCCGCGTTCGGTGGCCTCGATTTTTCGATCCGAATCACCCCGCCTGCCGCCGAGGAAGAGAGTTCAACATAAGGATAGAAAATGTTTTAAGTCAATATTCTCAAAGGGGTTACGGCTGAGATACGGAACTTTATACTTGACAAACCAAATGGAAGCTAATAACGTAATTGAACCGCGAATAGAATGTTTGGATTCCCGGAGCTTGTCGGGGCGCTTTATGCCACAGCGGTACTCCGTGGGCAATCTGCATTCCCGAAAGAAGCGTGGTGCTATGCGGTTCGTCCTAACTTATCGGGGCCTACTGCCGCCAAGTGGCGACCCCCAAGACAAACATGCTATCAGAAGGCAGCTTCACCCCCAATTAAAAAGGCAATGGGAAGTTGAGCCAGCGCTTGATCGTTGGAGGATAGTGAGCGAGGAATGGTACAAACAAGAAAATGCGAAGGCGGAGATTTGGACCCCGGTGGCCGTGGAATTCACGCGCGGACCGTTTCGTTTCCTTCCCCTTGTAGTCAAGCACCTTCATCTTGTCTGTACGCTGGACATCACGATGTTGCGCCCAGAAGAGCCAGGCAAAATATTGCAGCATGGTGGAGATATCGACAACCGGATGAAAACGTTATTTGACAGTCTTCGTATGCCTGCCAATGATTCAGAGGTAGCTGGATTTGCGCCCGCTTCTGACGAATCGCCGTTTTATTGCTTGCTTGAGGACGATTGTTTGGTAACAAGCCTTCAAGTGAAAACCGAGCGACTCTTGCGACCCTTGGATAACCCAAAGGAGAGTCGGGTTGAATTACTAATAGCTGTTAACGTGAGACCAACCAGACTAACGAGGGCAAGTTTCAAAGTGCTAGAGGGTTGGCTTCCTTAGGATTTTCAGTTTTTTTTTTGATTTTCTTGGTTTTTTTGGATGGTTTGACGGACAGAAGCTTGCCGAGGGCTTCATCAAAGGTCATCGGATACAGAGAGTGTAGTTTTTCGTGCGGCCCGCTTTTTCTTCGATCTGGCTTCGGTTGCTTCATATGAGAATCCTTTCTCCATATTATTCTCGCCGTGCCTTAGGCGACAAGATCAGAGGACCGGTACATCAGGCGTTTGCCCGTTGCCCCCTTAATGGCCGCAACCATGCGCTCGCCGTCCGATACCTTCCGATGGTCCCAACGAAATCCAAATTCATCGCAATAGCGGTGGAGATGCTTCTTGGAAATCTGATGGAAAATTCCGTAATGGCCACGCTTCAAAAGAGCGAAAAAGGATTCGGCGGTATTCGTGTGAACGATCAGGCCATCCTTGGTTTTCCTGACGTACTGGCGGATGCCGTGGTTGACTGTCTCGTGCGCGGCGAATGTCTTATTGAGACCACGATACAAGCCAAGCTGGTCAGTTATGATGACCGCGGCCTTGGCTACGTTCGCCTCAATCGTGTTCTTCAAGCTCTTGGAATTGACGCGCTCAAGCTGGCGAACGACCGCGCTTCCGTCGCGCTGAACCAAAACCAGAACGGGCGTTTTCTTCGTTCCCCATCCGCGCTTGGAAGGCGGGACAGCCATTCCGAGTCTGGGCTTCCCGCCGACGTAGGTTTCATCGGCTTCCACTGTCCCGGTGAGAGGGTCTTTGCCAGTAGGCTTCCTCATTGCCTCTCGAATTCGGTGAGTCAGGAACCATGCCGATTTGACAGTAACCCCAACCTCCCGGCTCATTTGAAGCGAGCTGATTCCCTTCTTGCTGCTAATCATCAAGTGCAGTGCCATGAGCCACTTGCAAATCGGGATATGGGAATCCTCAAAGATGGTCCCGACCCGGACACTATACTGCTTGCGGCAAGCCTTGCACTTATATACGCCCTTGCGAACAGGGCGCTTGGAATTCTCTCTTGGCTCCAACTTGTAAGCCCCGTCCTTGCTACCGCAATGCGGGCAAACCGGGCCATTCGGCCAGAGCTTCTTTTCAAGGAAGTCGCGGGCAGAATCTTCATCGGAAAAAGTCTGAGCAAGAGACGCGAGATTGAGGCCGTTTTCGTTCATTGGTATTCCCTTAATGTCAGTCACAAACACGGGGGACCTGACCGGCTTATTCGGTGTATTCGCCGGAGCCCCTCTAACGAGGGGGTTATTCCCATGCTCAGGCCCCCGTGCTTTCCTTATTTTAAGGTTTCGCCCTTGGTTTGTCAAGTATAAAGTTCCGCTGAGATATGATGTCACTGGGTACTTTCTCATGCGGACGCACTGAAAGCGAGAGCTTTTATGGATTGCATTGCGCGTGCGAGTTTTACACACACGCACCCACCGGGGCGGGGCAAATGTCCGCCACTTTCTGTCCCAAAACCGCTACCCTGAAAAAAAGTGTCATGTCACTGCTTTTGCTGCAACCATTGGGCGTGATTCGATCGGCACTTCCCTGAGCCTGCGAACTGTGGTCGAAATCCGTCGGGCGGCCTCGATAATTTGGGCTTCGGTCAACATGGCGCTCAGGCTGAAACGCATGGCCGATCGGAGCACATCCTCTTCCATTCCCATAGCCTTGAGAACCGGGGAGGGCAACAGCGAGCCGCTCGAACACGCCGAGCCGGTCGAGCAGGCGACGCCGGCCAGATCGAGATTCATCAAGAGCGAGTCCGACTGGCAACCTGGAAAAGATACGTTCACGGTATAAGGCAATCCGCCATCTCTCGGACCGTTGAGAACCACCGGCGGTACGCTCGACTCGAGTTCGTGCAAGAATGTTTCGCGGAGACGGCGCACCTTGTCCGTGCGCTCTTGAGCTTCTCGTCGCCAAAGGTCCAGCGCGGCCGCCATGCCCACGGCTAAGGCGACCGGCTCCGTGCCCGGTCGGCGTCCTTGCTGCTGATGGCCGCCGAAGAGACTCGGGTGTAACTTTGTGTTTCGATGAAGCAAGAGCGCGCCGATCCCCTTGGGGCCGTGAAACTTGTGGGCGCTGATGGCCAGGGTGGTCACTCCCAAGTGGTGAAAGTGGACCGGCATTCTCCCGGCCGCCTGGACGGCGTCGCAATGAAAAGGTGCCCGGCCTTCAAGCAATTCCATCAATTCTGCAATCGGCTGAATCGAGCCGACTTCGTTATTGACCAGCATCACCGAAACCAGACGCAAGTTCGTAGGGTGGGTGAAGTCTTCGGAACCCACCTCCGGGCGCTGACGCAACCCGGCTCGCCGTTGGTGGGTTCCGAAGACTTCACCCACCCTACCATCGTCCGCATCAATGACACCTTCCCGATTGACCGGCAGCCGATCGACGGTAAAGGCTTGCTTTTCGAGTTGCAGGATAGGCTCGGCGACTGAAGGGTGCTCAATGGAACTGGTGATGATGTGCCCTGGCGAGCCGGGTTGCGTGAGCGCCCGGAGCTCACCGGCAAGCCCGAAGAGAGCCAGATTGTTGGCCTCCGTGCCGCCGCTGGTGAAGACGACTTCGTCGGGATAAGCGCCCATGATAGCGGCGATTTGCTCGCGCGCGTCTTCGAGCGCCTGCCGGCCGCGCCGTCCCGATTGATGGGCGCTGGCCGGATTGCCGTAAGAGTCCGTCAGGTACGGCCGCATGGCATCCAGCACGGCCGGCAGCATCGGCGTCGTCGCGTTGTTGTCGAGGTAGATGAGATCCATGGTGGATGCAAATGGGGAAACGAACTGTTTTCGACCGGCTTTATTATAGCGGCGGTTGTTGGTCGATTCTTCAGTTCACGTTTCGCTCCCGCTGCTGATTTGTCGGTTCGCGCTCGGAGCATGCTGCGAACGCGAATCGATAAAAGCCTTCGCGGGCGCGAACCGTAAACGTTGGTAAACTGTCGCAATCGAGAATCTTCTGTACCAATCCAGCTTTTCACCGCACTATATAAGTAGAGATTGGCCAATCAGGTCGGGAGTTAAGGCGATGCCGCAGGGGCACTTGGAAAGCTTCATACGCACTTTGCGCCGGTGGGCCGGTACAGGATGCGCCATGGGGCTGACCGTCGGTCAGCTTCTGGAGCGATTCCTAGTGAGTGGAAAGATCTGGATCCGTAAGTCTCTTCGTTCGCGCTCCGCTGTCGCGTCGCGGCTAAACGAAAAAGCGGGGGTTGGTGTCAAACGGCCGGAGGCGTTTTCGGGCGGGGGTTTTCCCGTTCTTGGCGGAGCAGCTCGCGGAGGCGGGTGACTTGTTGGCGCTCCTCGTTGAGCTCTTTTCGCCCCATGCTGTTGTCCTTTTCGATCATTTCTTTCATCTCGCGAAGCTCGGCCTCGCGGAGGCGCATCTGCTCTTCACGAAGGTGGAAGTCGCGATCGCGGCTTTCCAACTCGTGCCGCTCGCGGTCCAGCGCGCCCGAGCGTTCCTGGTATTCTACCAGCGTCTTTTCCAGGCGCTGATGCTCGCGGCCCATCATCTGCAGCTCTTCCTGAATTTGGATTTCGCGTTGACGAAGCTCGCGGTTGAGGGCGACGATTTCTTCTTCTTGGTGAGCCCAATCGTCCGGCTCCTGAACGAGGCGGTGCACTTCGGCTAAAGCGGCGTCGCGTTCCGATTTAAGTTGATCCAATTGGTGCTGCCAATCGTCGGCGGGGACAGCGGGCGGAGCGGGAGTTCGAGTCTGATCGGCTTGCAATTGTTGAATGAGTTGCTGTTGTTCTTGAAGCTGGCGGCGGAGCGATTCAATTTCGTTTGAGGTCTCTTCCGCGCTCCTCTGCGAGGAGCCGCTCAACAAACTCGGGGCGGTATCGGCGGGGGCCTTTGGTGGTTCCTGACGGAGTTGCTCAAGCTCGTCGAAGGCGGCGTCGCGCTCGCAGCGAAGGAGCACCATGTTCTGCTTCAATTCCTGAAGCTGCTCGCGCAGAGCTCGTACTTCCGGGTCGACGTCTTCTTGCTCCAACTTCCGCTTGTCGACCAGAGAAGAGAAGCGACGGCGGCGATAGTTGACGCTGCGCTCAGGGAGAGCATCTTCGATGCGCTCGCCGGCTTTCTTTTCGCGCTCGTGCAATTCCTGCAGCCGGGTTCTAACTAGCTGACCTTGTCGCTCCAATTCCAGCCGGCGAGTTTCCAAGGCTTGCTGATTGCTGCGTTTTTCGGCCAGGAGGGCGTCACGCGCCCGGCTGATCTGGGCCAGCTGGTCGCGAGTGAACTGCTCGAGCCGTTGCCGTTCCGCCTCCAATAGGGGAAAGGGACTGCTCGCGGCCTGTGGCGGCGATGCAACCGAGGCAGCGGTTCCACTCGCGATGGAAGAAGCCGGTAGGGGAGTCACACTTGAATCAGGCATGAGTTTTCCAGGAATAACGGCCGCGCATAAGGCTCCTATTGGAAAAGTAACCTGTCATTGGCGAACACGCAACCGCCGGGGAGAAAATTTCGGGTTGCGCGCCGGGCTGAGAATTCCGGTTGGGGCGCGTGACGTATCGCGCCGCAAAAGGGCCATTGGAAGAAGGGCTCCTGAAGGCAGGCATCCTTTGGTGAAACTATGTATATCATTAGGTGTCCATTTACTAATCGCGCCGCGGGATTCGACACACTAGCCCGAAGCGTAAGCGAGGCCCCAGCTCCTCGCTTACGCTTCGGTTTAGTGTCTGATTTTAGAGTGCTGAGTATAAGAGCCTGGCTAGCTCGAAAAACCGGATGTAGGTAGACTCCTCGAAATTTGGCCGCACTGCACGCCCGCGCGGAGCCAGCTCCGCGGCTAAATGACCGAAGGACATCGCACCATGGGATTCTTTTGGATTCTGGTGGGATTTGTGTTGGGGCTGCTGGTGGTCTGGGCATTCCGCGCATTCTATGGATTGGAACAACCTCGAAAGTCATCTCAACCCTGCCCGCGATGTGGGCAGCGGGTCTCGACGGCATTTGAACGGTGCGATTGGTGCGGTCTTCAATTCCGAGGCGTCTTAGCCCGTGAACTGGGCGATCTCCATGCGACCAAGCGGCAAATGAAGCGGTTTCAAGACCTCGGCGTCTTGGACCCGGATCTACTGGAGGTCATTCAGGAGGAGATCGCGACGCGTCGGCGGCGATTGCTTGGCCGAGAAAAGGCGCCGACGCCTCGCCTCCAACCGCTGCTTCCTTTTGCCTTGTCAATTCCGGTCGCTGAGGCTCCCCGCTCCAAGCGTGAGCCGGGGATTTTGAGCGTGCTTCCGGTGGAAGCAGCTCCCGCCGCTAAACCGCAAGCGGTGGCGCCGGCGACTCATGAGGTAATAAAAGCGCCAACTTCAGCGCCCGTTGCATTCCCTGCGCCAGTCTTCGCTGCCGCTTCAAGTCCATTACCAGCCGCAGACCTCGGGGCGCTCACGCAACCCCGCTCGCCGAGGCGTTCGCTTCGTGAAGTGCTGGCG
>WNFO01005350.1_pt1 | contig 11215 bp, 6 predicted proteins | sample 5400251 | NCBI WGS metagenome assembly WNFO01 (sample SAMN13153354, study PRJNA577476) | soil metagenome | isolation source: 100 cm saprolite under Madrone tree | place: USA:California | collected 2016-06-14 | reverse complement strand
GCGAGGCCCTGATGACTGCCGGATTGTACGAGCGCGCTGCGAAAGAGTTTATGGCAGCAACAGAAGTTCCAGGCGCGCAACAAGAATTGGCGACCATGTCGCATTTGTATGCGGCCCGCGCACTCGATTTGGCGGGCAAGAGAACCGATGCGCTGACGCAATATCGCGCGGTCCTGGCGAGGCCGAATGTTTACGACGCGCACGACCAGGCCCAGTCGGGATTGAAGGAAGCTTTTAAGAAGAAGCTGACTTAGGGAGCGCCGACATCCCTGTCGGCGGAGCGCGGGCATCCCTGCCCGCATTGAGCGCGAAGCGCGAACAGTTCAGTTGAAGCGCGTTAGGCGCGGAATATTTATAGTTCCAGTTGAATTCACTATTGTGAGAGCTCCGTTAGGAGCGGCATGCATTATGTCGCTCCTAAACGGAGCTCAATCAAATATCCGATTCGCCTCTATAAATATTTGGCTCCTAACGGAGCCAGGACGCGACGACCGTTCAGGCCTTCCTTACCCGCTCAGTTTCTTTCTCGAACACAAACGCCAGGGTTTTATAAATTAGTTTCGCGCAGAGAAACGCGGAAGCACTCTGTCCTTCGACGTAAGAGTATTCCGTCAGGTCCATTCCCACCACTTTGCGTTTGCGCGCTAGTGTCCGAATCAGCCCAATTGTTTCGTACCAGCCGAGACCGCCCGGCTCAGGCGTTCCGGTCGCTGAAACCAGCGAAGGATCCAGGCCGTCGATGTCGATCGTCAGGTATACATTCTCAGTCAAACCCTCCACAGCGTCGTCCCACCAATCGCTGCGTCCGACAATGTCCCGGGCCCAGAAGATGCGCGTCGGCAGAGACTTCAGATTCCGCGCCTCCTCGGCGGAGATAGAACGAATGCCGCACTGAACTGCAGGTATGCGCAGGTCTTTAACGACTCTGGCCATGATCGACGCATGAGAGTGCGGCGTGCCGTCGTAGCTGTCGCGCAGGTCGGCATGGGCATCGATTTGTAAGACGGACAGGTTGGGATACTTCTCGGCATGTGCGCGGATGATCGGAGCACTGACCGAGTGTTCACCGCCAATCATCGCGACGAATTTATTGCTGGCAACGAGTTCTTTCGTCCGATCATAGAGCGAGCTCATCATCCGTTCGGGCGGATCGATTGACGAAGATTCTGCGAGCGTGTGGATACCCAGCTTGTAAACTTCCGCATCCGTCTCGTCGTCATAGAGTTCCATGTTGCGCGAAGCATCGATGATCGCCTCAGCGCCCCGGCCTGTGCCTCCACCATAGGAAACCGTACCTTCGTAGGCGATCGGCCAGACCAGGATGCGTGAATGGTCGTAACTTGAGAATTCTTCTTCGGCGATGCCGCCGAAGTTTATGGGCAGCGACTGTGACTGGGACATGATTTGAGTTTAGCGAAGGTGAGAGTGAGAAGCCAATCGCATATAGCCGCCGATTAGCGAGGATAAGAGTCATGTAGCCCGATTCATCGGGCTTGCCCGCAGGGTTATTAGACCAGCGCTTTGAGCGCTGGGAAAGCGCGTGAGGTGATCAAATAGCGCACTTCAGCGTGCTTACCGTCGAGCGCTTTAGCGTTTGGCTAAAGCCACCCACGAATAAGCCCGCTGAAGCGGGCTGCGTTGATTTGTTTCGCATCTTTACCCAGCCGCGGAACGGCTGGGCTAGTAACCCTGCGGGCAAGCCGCGTGAACGCGGCTGCGGAATGGTGAGCGGTTCGGAAGCCGCGTGAACGCGACTGAACTCTTAAGGCACTTCGATGATCAGGTCTTTACCGGCAAAGGTAAAGTTCGGGCGGCGACGGCCTTTCATATATTTCGCGGCCGTCTGTGAAAGGGCAGTGATGATGATCGGCAGCGCGATCGTGGCGTCGCAGTTGACGTACGATGTCAGCGCGCCACGTCCCAGCTTGCCATAGACCAGCGATTCATCGAAGGCGACGGCGCTGCTGCGCCCTCCGGGGTGCGGCGCATCGGCGGCGATCTGTATTGCATACTTGTGACCGTGAATCTGCTGCTTGAAGATGTGTGCGGACATCTCTGTCTGGCGGAGGAAACTCTTGGTGATGCCGCCGCCGATATTTATCACTCCTGAAGCGCGGGCGCGGATGGCGATCTGCGCCATGTCTAAAACGTCCTGCACGATGTCGAACTGAAAGTTGTTCTTTTTTTCAAAGCGCGAGCCCGCAATGCCGACGGCAATCCCGCTGTCGGTGATGCCTGGACAAAAAACCGGCACACGCGATTTGTAGGCCGCCGTCAAGACGCCGTCTTCAGCGGCAATCTCCGCGAGTTCACGGCCGAGCAGATGAAGAAACTCACGGGTTGAGTACGGCCGCGACTGATCGAGTTGGCTGGCAAACCCCCCCACCCATTCTTCGGCCTCGTGATATTCCTCTTCACTTGCGAGCAGGTCCCACATGCGATTAATCTGGGCCGACTCCAACTCGGCATCCGTCATGTTGGGATGAGCCTGGAAGTGATGCCGTCCGAGTGTCTCATGCAAATCGTGGAAAATCACAGAACCGGAAAGTACCAGCACATCGACAAAACGATTCTTAACCACATAAGCCAAAAGCCGTCGCATGCCGGCGGGAATTAAGGCTCCTGCCGCCGCCATCATGATCGTCGTGTTGTCGCCCAGCATGTCCAGCCAGATGCGATGCGCTTCCGCGAGTTGGCGGCCGCCGAATCCGGTGCCTTCCATTTTTTCCAGCAGACCGGCGACTGAACGGTCCCGGTCGACCTGGACCGGGCGAGTGGGAATAGTCAGGTACTTGCTGGGTTTTGGTTTTCGCTGTGTCACCATAAGCTCGTGTTAACCTCTTTCAAATGTCCGGCAATCTTTGGTGCCGATCTACTTCGTAATGAAGTCAGTACCACCTGCGTGAGCAGGTGGGTCGAACGGCCAACCGACTCATTGAGTGTCTGATCCACCCGCTAACGCAGGTGGTACTGACCTCATGCTCCGGCTACTACGATTTGTCGAACAATTCTTAATAGTCATGACGCCGCCGGCCCTTGGTTCGGTTACCGTTAAGTGTAATGTACGTGTAGGCATCGAAACGTGATTCGTAGAAATTTACCAATTCTGCGCCTTCGGCTTCGCTCAATTCGTCATTCTTGATTCTTTGCGTCACCTGGCGGCGAAATCCGTCGTGGAGCAAGCCGCGCTCATAGCGCGCGCGCCCCACGGCTTCGCCGACAGTGGTTCCGCGAATCACTTTCTTGATCAGATAGCCGTCCTCGTCGATATGAATCTGGGCCTCGTTTGGCGTGCCGAAAAGATTGTGATTGTTGCCCATCACTTCCTGATAAGCGCCGACCAGCATGAAACCCACATAGTACGGTTCGTCCGGATCGATCTTGTGCAGTTCGAGCACATGCTTGACGTCGTGCAGGTCGACGAACTTGTCGACGACGCCGTCGGAATCGCAGGTGATGTCGCACAGGGTCGCGAATTCTGTGGGTGGCTTATTCAATTTCTGAATCGGCACAATCGGAAATAACTGATCGAGCGCCCAGTGGTCCGGCAGTGACTTGAACACGGAAAAGTTGGCCAGGTACTTCGCGCACAGCAGGCGTCTGAGTTCGCCGAACTCTTCGGGAATATATTTGGCCTGCTGCGCGTAACGGTCAGCGCGCTCGCACACATCCCAGAACAGCACTTCGCCCTTGCCGCGATCTTCGAGAGAGATCAATCCGAGATTGAAGAGCGTGAACAACTCTTCACGATGTTCGAGGGCGTCGTGATAATACTCGCGATAATTCTTGATGGTGACGCTCTCGCGCAGGTCGCCCAGCTCGATTACGACTTGCGGGTCATCGTCGTCAATTTCAATCGGCGTGATGTCTTCGACGACTGTCTCGATTTCTTCGAGGATGTTGGTCACCAGAATGGCATGATAGGCGGACAGAAAACGGCCCGATTCCTGAATGATCGTGGGATGCGGAACGTTTTCATCATCGCAGACCTGCTTGATTGTGTAGATGACGTCGTTGGCAAATTCCTGCGAATTATAATTTGCCGAAGAATCAAACGCCGTCTTCGAACCGTCATAATCGACAGCCATCCCGCCGCCGACGTCCAACAACTCAATCGGCACCTTCATCTGATGCACCTTCGCATAAACGCGCGCGGCTTCCTTCATCGCGTTCTTGATGCGCTTGATGTCAGTCAGCTGCGAGCCGATGTGAAAATGGAGCAGGCGCAACATCTCGACGCGATCGGCTTCTTTCAAACGATTGATCACTTCCAACAGCTCGGTTGTCGTCAGGCCAAACTTGGCAGCTTCACCGCCGGACTTCTCCCAGCGTCCCGAACCTTTTGAATAGAGTTTGACGCGCATGCCGATGATGGGCATGGCGCCTTCAGTCTGATCGGCAATGCGCAGAATGTGATCCAGCTCGCTCAGCTTTTCCACCACGATGACTACGCGCTTGCCGGCTTTCGCGCCGGCAAAAGCCATCTCGATAAACTCTTCGTCTTTGAAACCGTTCAGTACCAGCAAGCTGTCGGGTGTTTGTTCGAGGGCGAGCGCGGCATATAACTCCGCTTTCGATCCGGCCTCCAGGCCAAAGTCATAACGTGACCCTTCACGCAAATATTCCTCGACCACCGAACGTTGCTGATTGACCTTCATCGGATAGACGCACATGTGCGCGCCCTGGTAATCGTATTCGCGGATGGATTTGCTGAAAGCGCGCTGAAGTTTTCGCACCTGCGCGGACACGAGTTGCGGAAATCGCAGCAGCACCGGGGTGGTAATACCCCGGCCGGCCAGGTCCTCGATAATCTCTTTCAGATCGGCTGAGCGGGCATCGCCCTCAGCCGGGCGCACGACCAGGTTACCCTTTCGATTTACATCGAAATAGCCAGCTCCCCAGTTCTCGATCCCGTAGGTTTCGACAGTCTGTTCGATCGCGGTGGTCAACTAGCGGTCTCCTGGATGCCCTTTCAGCAAGCATTCCGCCACGGCAACCCTTGGCATGGCTGCGATTTCCGGCCGGATAGCGGATTTTAGGGGTGGAACCTTAACGCCAGAATGTAACAGAAAACGCGAGGTCGGTCTATCACTTTTTTGTTCCGAATTTGTGGTTGCAAGCCGTTTCGTCTCCTCATCTTAGCACTGCAGACAGATGAGCTATTAACCGCCTAAGGCCTTGCGGGCCTTTGTTTCGCTCCATCTGTGCCTCACGGAAAGAGCGAGGGAGCCGCGATTGGGATTGGTAGCAAGCCGGGGAAACACGAGTCGGGACTGAAGCGGAGACTGAGTAGCGTCACTCCAATGCGCGTGACACAGAAACTCGGCGAAAATGAAAACCAATTCTACGGACCGTTTGATTTTTTTCTCGAAAGAGCTTGACATCGATCGCGTCGCGACTATAATGGCGGTTTTTATTGCGCGCCGCTACATGACGTTTTCGCGCTCCGCAGACTGTTCGTTCTACAACCAGACTTCGCACCAAACACCGCTCGGGGCGAAGGTCAACCACATCACTCATTTTTTTCGTACAGGAGACTAAATGAACGCTAAAACTGTGTTGAAGTATGCCTCCGATCAAGGCGCCAAGTTTGTTTCTGTTCGCTTCACAGATCTTCCGGGTTCGTGGCAGCACCTGACGTTTCCAATCGGCGAACTCGGCGAAGACCAGTTTGAAGATGGATTCGGCTTTGACGCTTCATCAATTCGCGGCTGGGCCGCCATTCATGAGTCCGACATGTTGCTGGTTCCCGACGCTTCGCGGTTCTGGATGGATCCGTTTTCCAGCATCCCGACGCTTTGCCTCGTTGCTACGGCAGTCGATCCGCTCTCGCGACAGGGTTATGCGTTTGACCCGAGAACAGTGGCCGTGCGGGCCGAGAGTTATCTCAAGAGCACCGGTATCGCTGACGTCGCCAACTTTGGCCCGGAAGCCGAATTCTTCATATTCGACAGCGCCCAGTTCTATAACGAGCAATACAGCGCCGGCTATTCGATTGATTCAGACGAAGGGCATTGGAATAGCGGCAGGGACGCGAGTGAATCGCAGGGCGCAAATCTTGGCCATCGCATCCGGCCGAAAGAAGGGTACGTGCCGGTGGCGCCGACCGATTCTCTGATTGACATACGTTCGGAGATTTCAATGACCCTTGGCGAGTGCGGTATCAACGTCGAGTGTCATCATCATGAAGTGGCAACGGCAGGCCAATGCGAGATTGATTTTCGCTACTCGACAATGCTGGGCACTGCCGACAACCTGCAGATCTTTAAGTACGTGGTGAAGAACACCGCGCGCAGCCACGGCAAGACCGCGACGTTTATGCCGAAGCCTCTGTTCGGCGATAACGGTTCGGGCATGCACTGTCATCAGTCCCTGTGGAAAGGCGGCAAGCCCCTCTTCGCCGGCGATGGCTATGCCGGGTTGTCAGAGACCGCGCTGCACTACATTGGCGGGCTGTTACGTCACGCCCCGGCCATCGTGGCTTTTGCGGCGCCCACAACTAATAGCTACAAACGCCTGGTGCCTGGCTTCGAAGCTCCAGTCAATCTTGCTTACTCAGCGCGCAATCGCTCCGCGGCAATTAGAATTCCGATGTTTTCCACCAACCCCAAATTAAAGCGGCTCGAGTTTCGTCCGCCTGATCCGTCGTGCAATCCTTACCTGGCATTTTCCGCGATGCTTTTGGCTGGAATCGACGGGATCCAGAACCGGATCGATCCCGGGTCGCCGCTTGATAAGGACATCTACGATCTCTCGCCGGAAGAGCTGAAAGATGTGCCGAGCCTGCCGGGCTCGCTGGACGAATCGCTCAAGGCCCTCGAAGACGATCATGAGTTTCTGCTCAAGGGCGATGTGTTCACTCCGCAATTAATTGAACGTTGGATTACCTACAAGCGTGAGCGTGAGATTCAGCCGCTGCGTCTGCGACCGCATCCGCTCGAGTTCTCGATGTACTACGACGTTTAGTTCAGGAAAGATCATAGGTTCGGTCCGCGAGCGGGCAGTAGCCCGACCGTAAGGGAGGGCGTATTTTGATGCGGACGGGACGCCCTCCCTGATGGTCGGGCTACTGCCCCGTTCGGCCGCTTACACTACCAAAGATCACGTACGCTCTCGCGTCATCCTCGCCCATCCGCGTAATATCTTCTTGTGCCCGCTACCAATGAAATAGTCGAGCAGTTGCTGCGCCAACTACCTGAATCTCACGCGGCGCAACTTCTCTTCAATCGTCTGGCGGACGGCCACGATTCGACCCTGAGACTTTTTCAACGGGAGCCCGGCTTGCTCTCGGATGTACTGGCCATTGCGGCCTGGAGCCCGCTTTTGGCCACCACGCTGGAGCAAAATCCGGATTATCTCACCTGGCTGCAGCGCGAACGGACCAGTACGCGCGTGCGCACGCGCGAAGAGATGGGTGAATCGCTGGCGCGGTTTGCGCTGACCAATTCTCAATTGGATCCGCACATCCTGCTGGCGCGCTTTCGCCGGCGCGAGCTGCTGCGCACTTACCTGCACGACATTCGACGGGTGCGCACGATCGTCGAAACTACCGAAGAGTTGTCGAACCTGGCTGACGCGATTCTCGATTACGCATTGAAACTGTCAAAGCAAAGATTGGATAATCTTTACGGTGCGCCGCAAATCATGGACCCGCGCGGACGCCTGGCCAGCTCCGAGTTCTGCATCGTGGCGCTGGGGAAGCTCGGTTCGCGCGAGCTGAATTACGCCTCCGACATTGATCTGGTATTTCTTTTCTCAGACGAAGGCCTGACCTCAACCGGCGGATCGCGCGGACAGATCACCAATCGAGAACATTTCGTGAAGTTGGCCGAATCGCTTTTGCGTGTCGTCAGCGAGCCGACCGGCGAAGGCGCCGCTTATCGCATCGACGTGCGCTTGCGTCCCCACGGGCGCGATGGCGCGCTGGCCTGTTCGCTGGAAGAGGCTACGCGCTACTATGACCAAACGGCCCAGGACTGGGAACTGCAAGCGCTGATTCGCGCCCGGGCTGCGGCCGGGTCGCAAACACTCTACGCACGATTCGCGCAGAGTGTGATGGGCCGCATCTTCCAATCTGAGATCAGCGTCCCAGGCGCGTTGACTAACGTCCGGCTGGCCAAGCAAAAGATTGATTGGCAGCGCGAGCGGGAAGAGAAGGGTTTCAACGTGAAGCTTGGGCGCGGCGGCATTCGCGAGATCGAATTCATCGCACAAGCCTTGCAAATCGCCTTTGGAGGCCGCGATCCATGGCTGCGCGCGCCACACACTTTGATTAGCCTGGGCAGGCTGGCCGAACGTGGGCTGATTGCCGAAGGCGAGTACTCCCAGCTTTCCGACGCTTACCAGTTCTTGCGAGCGCTCGAACACAGGCTACAAATGGAGCACGGGCTGCAAACGCATTCGGTCCCCACCGATCGCGAGCGGCGCGAGCTCGTGGCTCGACGCATGAATTTTTCCGGCGACAACCCGCTGATGGAATTCGACAGCGCATTGGCGATGCACACTACCAATGTCCGGGCCGCGTTTGAGCGCGTCTTTGCTAAGGCTAATCTTGCTTCACCGGCCGTTCCAGATCGGCAAACATCCAACCGGGATGACGCGTTCGCCAATCCTGACGAGGGTAATGCACGCCTCGCGGCATCAATATTTCTGAAACACCTCACCCTGCTCGACCGAGCGAAGCCTGGCGATGGAATAATCGATCTCGCGGCGCTTACGTCCAGGTTGCGAAATGAAGCTGCTCGATCGCTGAATTCGCATCGCGCTCTTTCATTCGCAACGCGGGTGGCCAGCTCGCTCGACAAGGAAAGCGTTCCAGAGACCATTACTGAGACGGAGATTTGTTCTCTCATTCGGCTCTGTGGCGCGTCCGAGTTTTTCGGCGAGATGATCGCCAGCAGGACGACCCTGATTCATGCCTTGACCGTAAATCCCGGGATGAACCAGACGCGCGACTATCTGCGCGAACTCCGCGCCGGCGTTACCGATCAGGAAAGTTTCCGCGCCGAGTTGGACACGCTGCGGCGGACCTGGGCGGCTTTGCTGGTTGAGATTGGCGCGCGTGATGCGGGCGGTGGCCTGGAGCTGACTCAAGTTAATCGTTGGTTGACTGACCTGGCGGTAGCGAGCATTGATGTGGCCTTCGAGATCGCACAACGCGAATTTGCGCGGCGTTATGAAACCTTAGCCAACCTTCCGCGGCTCGCAGTGCTCGGTCTGGGGCGTTTGGGAAGCGGCGGCATGGATTATGGCTCCGATCTCGATGTCGTGATCGTTTACGATTCGGCCGCTCCGTCACCTGTGACTGGCGTGACCCATGATGAAGCTTACGCGCGTCTGGCTGAGTTGGTAGTCACGGCGCTGTCGAGCATTACCCGCGAAGGCTATCTCTATCGGGTTGATTTGCGCTTGCGTCCCGACGGACAGAAAGGCCGTCTGGTCAGCGGATCGGAAGGATTCATTACTTATCTGAAAAAGCGAGCGAGCCTGTGGGAATCGCTGGCGTACGTGAAACTGCGTGCGGTCGCGGGCGATTTGGAATTTGGCCGGGTGCTGGAAGCGTCGGCACGCAAATCAATTCACGAGTTGGCGCATTGCGCCGATCAGGATCAACTGCGCGCTGAGACTCGGCGCGTTCGCGATCGCCTGGAGAAGGAGAGGGCTGCGCGGCGCAACTCCGGGCTTGATATTAAGCATGGCACCGGCGGCATGCTCGACGTCTACTTTGCCGCGCGCTACTTGCAGTTGCGCGACAACGTACCGGATGATGAAGAGGATCGAACAACGCGGGCTACGCTGCGGCGGCTGCTTGGAGCGGGTGCGCTGGAGCGGGCGGACTTTCAGGCGCTGGATGAGGGTTACGCGCTGCTGCGTTCAGTCGATCATCAACTGCGTTTGATATTGGGCCGGTCGGCGTGGCTTCCTTTGGAGGAGCATCCCGCGTTTCGGGACATTGCTCGACGCCTGGCTTACGACGACGCGTCGGCGCTAACCCGAGAACTGTCCGCGAAAATGCTTGATATTCGAGGCGCGTACGAACGAATCGTGTGCCCAGAGAGAGTCTGAAATGGATACCAGCAATCAATGTCCGCGCTGTGGCGTCGGCCGCTTGCGCGCGTGGAGCGAACTAAGCGACGAAGAACGCGAAGTGGTGCGGCGTCTGCCGGCTTCGGCTGATTACTCTCTCGAGGTGCGACAGCGCACTCATCGATGGTGCCCGAGATGTTGGTATGAAGAGAGCTCGGGGCTGACGCGGAATGCCTAAAGGAATTTCTGATCAGGTCGTCAACTCCGCGACTGCTCGTTTCCCCGCCTCGAAGAGGCGAAATGTTTATAGCTCCAGCCTGGTCCAAGAGCCCGCTTCGTAGGAGCGGAACGTTTCTTTGTTGCGCTCCTGCAGAGCGCGGGAACAAATTCTACTACTTGGAGCTATAAACATTTGGCTCCTACGGAGCCGCGCAAAGAAAGAGCTAGCACGGGTATTGATCTAGACTGACCTTCTGATATCGGATTCCTGATTCCAAAAATGTTTCGCGTCAAATCTTCCTGCAAAACTCAACTTGAGATCGAAGCCCCGGTAAGCAAGGTGCGCGATTTCTTTCGCAATCTGTCTAACTTTACGGACTTGCTGGGCGGCGTCGACAACATCCGGCGAGAGTCCGGCGGCATCGCGCGCTGGACCATCGCGACTGATACGCCGGTGGGCCGCGTGCGTCTCTCTCTGCCGGTGCGAGAGACTTCGCCCCACGCCGATGTAATCGAGTGGTCACCGGCGATCAACGAAAACCAGAACCTGCTGCGCTATCAACTTAAGTTTGAGGAGCAGAACGGGGCGACCCTGGTACGCGTCTCTCAGCAAGTCGAATTACGCCGGAATCGCGCCTGGGATCTGCATCCGGGTGTGGGTTTGATGGGCGAGGCGAGACTGAGCGCCGCGCTCGAACGGCGGATCAACGAAGCCATCGAAACGTTTCTGTCGCGCGTGAAAGAAAAACTGGAAAGCGATGACGCTGCGACGTGATGCTGGGAGCACGGCGTCCCGTCCGCACAGCGTGCGCAGCACGCTCAATCTCTTCTCGTTAACTTCTAAGAGAGTTTCATAGTCGAGCGCGCGGCTTTGCCGCCTGATGCGCGGAAAGGCTTCGCCTTTCCGTCTCGTCCACAAAAATGATTCGAGGCTACGCCTCGAATCTGAGGCGTAGCCTCCATCAAGCTG
>WNFO01012427.1_pt1 | contig 11217 bp, 5 predicted proteins | sample 5400251 | NCBI WGS metagenome assembly WNFO01 (sample SAMN13153354, study PRJNA577476) | soil metagenome | isolation source: 100 cm saprolite under Madrone tree | place: USA:California | collected 2016-06-14 | reverse complement strand
CCAACGATCCGGAATCGACGGCGCCTCGGCCCCAACCGCCGTCGACCCTCGCCTCTCGTCGCTTTGGGTCAATGTAGGGCAAGCACCCCCGCCGACGCGGGTAAAAATTATCCAAACTAGTCAGTTATTTGCAGAAATTTCCATCGCCCCGGCCGCCCTCCCTTGCAAAAGTCGTCGTGCCCCTTCAAGAGAAGGCCTCCGGAGAGATGGCCGAGTGGCTTAAGGCGCACGCTTGGAAAGCGTGTGTGCGGGAAACCGTACCGTGGGTTCGAATCCCACTCTCTCCGCCAGCCTTCGCTGTATGACCTAAGACATGGGTGGCGCGGGTCGAACGCGGGCGCCACTGCTCTTTCCGGATCATGCTCTAACGCGGCGGTTTGAGTTCGCCGGCGAGCCAGCCGACGGCATCGGTCTTCATGGGGTCTACGGGAACGGAAACTTTCTTGAGGCGGTGGCAGGTGCTGCACTCAAAAGTCCGTTCTTCAAAGCCGCGCGCGCCCGGAGAGATTCGAGCCAAGCTCATCCTGTGTTTGCAGACAGGACAGGATGGCCGCTCAATGGCTGATGGAATACGCATGACCCGATACCGACGTCACAAGCTATGCCTACTGCGCGGGCTATTCTGTACGCTAGCCGACTCTCGGACAAATTTTATTTAGGTCCTCGCGAATGTTTCGCGCGCGGCGAGCCGCAATCACGCCTTCGCCGCGCTCACCAGTGCGACCAGTTCGTCGCCGTAATGTTCGAGCTTCTTGTCGCCGATGCCGGGGATGCCGCGAAGTTGCTCAAGCGTCGTCGGCCGCGAGGCCGCGATACCGTCGATCGTTGAGTCGTGAAGGACGACATAGGCCGGCACGTTGCGCCTGCGCGCCACGTCCGAACGCCACGCCTTGAGAGCGCCGATCAGGGTCGCATCTCCGGCTTCACCGGGACTGGCGAGGTGGGTAACGACGTCGCCGCGCCTTGATTTGGTTCGGATGGCGCGGATGCGGGTGCCGGCGGCTTCCTCGCGTAACATCACTTCGGTCTCGCCCTTCAGCACGCCGCGGGCGCTTTCAGTAAGTTTCAAGGCGCCAAACGCCTCGCTGTCGGGCAGAAGATGTCCCATCGCCACGAGTTGCCGCAGCACGGTGCGCCACTGTTTCTCGTTGAGTTCGCGGCCGATTCCGAACACGGAGAGTTTGTCGTGCCCGAATTGGGTGACGCGTTCGGTCATGCGGCCGATCAGGACATCGATCAGATGCATCGCTCCGAAGCGCTGTCCGGTGCGGTACGCACAGGACAACAGCTTCTGCGCGACGATCTTACCGTCGCGAAGGCGTGGCGGCGACAGGCAGTTGTCGCAATTACCGCATTGAGCGGCGGCAGGCGCCTCGCCGAAATATCCAAGCAGTCGGGTACGGCGGCAATGCGCGGTTTCAGCGAGACCGACAAGCGCCTCCAATTTTCCGGCCGACACCCGCTTGAACACTTCGGCGCCGTTTGACTCATCGATCATGCGGCGCTGCTGCACGATGTCCGACAGGCCATACGCCATCCAGGCCGTGGACGGCTTGCCGTCGCGCCCCGCGCGCCCGGTCTCCTGATAATAGGCCTCGATGCTTCTCGGCAAATCGAGATGCGCCACGAAGCGGACGTCCGGCTTGTCGATGCCCATGCCGAACGCGACGGTCGCGACGATCACGATGCCGTCCTCGTTGAGGAAACGATCCTGATTGCGGGCGCGCAAGCGGGCATCCAGCCCGGCGTGATAGGGCAGTGCGGTGATGCCAGCCTCGGTCAATGCGGCGGCGATGTCTTCGACCTTGGCGCGCGACAGGCAATAGACGATGCCAGCGTCGCTCTGGTGACGTTCGGCGATGAAGGCCTTGAGCTGGGCGAGTGCGCTTTTTTTGTCCACGATTTCATATCGAATATTCGGGCGATCGAAACTCGCGACAAAGAGTGGTGCGTCGGCAAGCCGAAGCCGGGCGACGATCTCGTTTCGGGTAAGTTCATCGGCGGTGGCGGTGAGCGCGATGCGCGGCACGTCGGGAAAACGCTCGGCGATCACCGAAAGGCCGATATATTCGGGACGAAAGTCGTGGCCCCATTGCGACACGCAATGCGCCTCGTCGATCGCAAATAGCGCGATTCCCGCGCGTTCGAGCATGGCGAGACAGCGTGGCGTCACCAGCCGCTCGGGCGCAATGTAAAGCAGGTCAAGCTCGCCGGCGAGCAGTTGCGCCTCGACGACGGCGGCTTCATCCGACGATAGGGTAGAATTGAGCGCCGCCGCCTTGACGCCGGCCTCGAGAAGTCCCGCGACCTGGTCACGCATCAGCGCGATCAACGGCGAGACGACGATGCCGCAGCCTTTGCGCAATATCGACGGCATTTGATAGCATAGCGACTTGCCGCCGCCGGTCGGCATCAGCACCAGACAATTGCCGCCGTTCGTGACGTGGTTGACGATCGCTTCCTGCGCGCCGCGAAAGCCGGGCAGGCCGAACACGGAATTCAGGACGGCAAGCGCATCGGAGGCGATGTCGGACTTGACGTCATGGGCTGAGGCGATGGCGGACGCGGGCATGCGGTTCTGTGATGCGGCGGAAAGCTTGCAAACGCTGATTCGAAGAGCCCACCATATTCACTTCCAGATCGGCGTCGCGCAATTATTTATCAAAATCCGGCGTGAGGTGATTCGTTTTGATGGATTTTTTGGCCGATGCGGCGGTGGTTGCGGCCACGCCGCTCCAACTGCCTATTTCGTGACGTTCTGAAGATAGGCGATGAGATCGGCGCGGTCGTTCGCGTTGGCCATGCCGGCATAGGGCATGCGGTTGGTCGGCACGAAGCCTTGCGGATCGGCGATGTATTGCTCGAGCGTCTCCGGCGTCCAGACTATTCCGCTACGCTTCATCGCCGGCGAGTAGCGGAAATCCGCAAGCTCGCCCGCCTTGCGCATGAAAATGCCGTGCAAGTTCGGCCCGACATCGTTGGCGCCGGCTTCCAGCTTGTGGCAGGGCGAACAATCCTGGAAGCGCGCCTGGCCGCGTCCGGCATCGCCGTCGGCGCGGGCCGTTCCGGCCAACATCAAGGTCGTCAACAAGATAAAAATTACGCGCATGGGTTCGATCATGCCTGCACCAGCGGACCAGGGCTTTTCAGATAGCGGTTCTTGATCGCGTCCGCGGTCCAATACGCAAATGCCCCCACCGGCCCGGTCGGATTGTACGCGGAATTGTGCGGGAAGACGTTGGCCCCGACCACGAACAGATTGTGGCAATCCCAGCTCTGCAGATATTTGTTGAGCACGCTCTCGCGTGGATTGGTGCCCATGATGGTGCCGCCGGTGTTGTGCGTGCTTTGGTAGGGCACCACGGTCCAGGGGTCGGTCCGCGCGCTCGCGGGGTTGAGTTTCGTGGGGTTCATCGACTTGGCGATGTCGTTGATCGCCTGCGCGGCGTGGCGGGGTGTTGAAGCCGCCGGACACGATATGGCCGCCGACGAAATTGTGAGGCGCGCGGTCGAAGTCCCAGTTGGCATTGAAGTCGTCGATGGTGGCGTTGGAGCCGCCGGCGTTCATGAAGGGGTTGAAATATTTGCCCTCGAAGAACAGCCGTGCTTGCGCGCCGGTCTGATAGCAATAATTCTTGCCGACCACGCCTTTCTGCGAAACCGGATCGTAAGGCGTGCCGATGCCGGACAAGAGCATCAGGTGCACATTGTTGATGGCGTAGGCGCAAAGCAGCACGATGGTGGCCGGTTGCTCGAATTCATCGCCGTTGAGCACGTTGGTGTAGGTGACGCCGGTCACGCGCTTGCCGTCGGAATCCTTGAGCACCTTGGTGACCCAGGAATGCGTGCGCAGCTCGAAATTCGGCTTTGCCATCGCGATCGGGATCACCGTCAGATGCGGACTGCCCTTGGCGTTGGCTTCGCAGCCGAAGCGCTGGCAATAGCCGCAATATTGGCAGCCGCCGAATTTCGCGCCGTCCGGATTGGTGTAGGGTTGCGAGGCATTGGCCGACGGCCGCGGGAACGAATGATAGCCGGCATTGCGCGCGGCCGCCGAGAACATTTCGCTCGCCAGGATCGGCGTCAGCGGCGGCAGCGGATAGTCGCGTTCGCGCGGCGCTTCGAACGGATTGCCGCCGGTCTGGATCTTGCCCCCGATATTGCCGGCTTTGCCGGACACCGCCGCGGTATATTCGAACTTGTCGTAATAAGGCTCGAGTTCGGCGTAGGTGATGCCCCAGTCCTGGATCGTCATGTCGTCGGGAATGAACTTTTTGCCGTAGCGCTCTTCGTAGTTGGAGCGGACCTTGAATTCCATGTCGGTCCAGCGCCAGGTATGACCGCTCCAATGCACGCCGGAGCCACCCACCACCTCGCCCGGCAGGAACGAACCGAGCCGGCGCATCGGCAGCGCCTCCTGTTTGGGATTGTTGCGCACGGTGATGGTGTCACGCGCGGTGTTCTGCATCAGGTCGTGGCGCACGACGTAGCGCAATTCGTCGCGAATATTGGGCAACGAATAGTCGTTTTCGCTTGAGCGCGGTCCGCCGCGTTCAAGCGCAACCACTTTCAAGCCGGTTTCCGTCAGTTCCTTGGCGAGAATGCCGCCGGTCCAGCCCAGCCCGACGATGACGACATCGACTTCTTTGAGTTTTGTAGCCATGGCGCCCTCAACTCATGTCCGAGATGCTGACGGGCTTGTTGGGGAAAGGCTTGTCGCGATATTTTTCGACGTGGTCGCGATGCACGGCAATGATGCCGGGGAAGCCGATGATCGCCCATCCCGCCTTGTTGCGGTTGCCGCCATGGATCGGGTCGGAATAGATGCCTTCGACCACGGTCTGGTAAAGCGTCGTCCAGAAAGGCCGGACCGGCAGGCCGTTGTCGAAAATGATCTTGCCGGTGGACAGGCCGATCAGCACTGCTTCGCGCTGCGCGCCGTCAATTCGGTCGAAGGATTTGCCGTAGGTTTTGCGGCAATGCGCGTTGGTGGCTTCGATGCCGGCACGGTAGAGCTGCGCGGGCGTGAGCGGCAGCTGGTAACCCTGGCTCGGGCTGCCCTGTTTCCAGGGGCCCTGCATGTAAAGACGCTCCCCCTTGCCCCAGGCGCCGGCGAGTGCGCGATCGATATAGATATTGACGCCGAGATCGGTGCCCTTCGGGCTGATCTCATCGGCTGGCACCATGTGGTCCACCAGCGCCTCGACGAAGGCGGCCTCGTCGAGATTGAGGAAGGCGTATCCGGCGGGTTCCGGAACGACGGCGGGTGCTGCAGATGCAGGCGGTTCGGCCTGCGCAAGTTCAGGTGTCGCAATGGCCGCGGTCCCTGCCGCCGCAGCCCCGCCGACCACGGCTCCCTTGAGAAAGTCGCGGCGGTCGAGCTCTTGTTTTTTCATATTGCCTCCCTGCGCCTCCGGGATGTCGGCTCGCGAACCCAGAGGTCATGCTTTTGGGTGCGAGCATGCTGTTTTTGGATGAACCCGGCAAGGCAATTCAGATGGTGCGCCGCAGCTTCACCATCGCCGTTCTAACCGACCGACCCGAAAAGCAGACGCGGGGGTTGATCCCTGGCGCAACGCGGGATCGCTAACCTGATACCGCGCGAGTGCGGCGGCTCTCTAAAACTCTCTGAAACAACGACTCAATTAAAAAAAATATTATCGACGATACATCATCCAAAATAAAACTACTTCGTAGACGGTTTGCATCCGCTGCTGTACGTGATCTCGACGTGTCGTCTACTTTTCCTCCTCGGATCAACCAAGCCTTTAGAATATTCCGCAACTCTGCTCGCGGATTCGGATCATGGGAGGGAGCGATGTATCCTCGACGGTTCACGCGTGTGCGGCCTACAGGCCGAATTTCCGACGCGGCCAAATTGATCGTCGGTCCCAAGGATCCGGTTATAGATTGCAGGGTTGTCGATTATTCCCCTGGCGGGGCATGTCTCGAGCTGTTCGGTCAGCCCAAGCTTCCCAATCGATTTGAGTTGCTGTTCGGCGGTACCAAGAAGCGCTGTCGGGTTGCGTGGTCCACTGGGCGACGCATCGGGGTCGTATTTTAACAAGTGGATTTTCCTGACGCCTCAGGCGTCTGCAGATCTCGACGCCAGCTCGGCACCGTTGCCATTGACGGCTATTTTTTCGGGGTGGATTTGCCGCGCCATCCTGTCCCGCACAAGCGGAACCGACAGCCGGCAGATCAGGCCTTCAGCGCGCCAGTCGAACTCGGCCTGGCCACCGAGTTGCGATTCGATGCTGGCGATCACGCTTCTGGTTCCGAAACCGCGCGATACCGGCTTTTCAACGACCGGGCCGTCCCGCTCTTCCCAGACCATCTGCAGCATATCCGCTTTCGTCTCCCACGTGATCGAAAGGCGGCCGGACAGCGTGGACAAGGCGCCGTATTTGGCGGAGTTAGTGACCAGCTCGTGCAAGGCCAGCGCCAGTGTTTGCGCGGTTGCAGGCTGCAACCTGATCTCCGAACCACCGAAGGCGATCTGATCGCTAGTCGCATAAGGGGAGAGTTCCTCGTCGACCAGCTTTCCGATTTCTGCACCCTGCCAACTCGACAATGAAAGGATGGTGTGCACCCGCGCCAGCGCGTTGATCCGGCCTTCCACGGCCTGAATGTATGCTTTGACGTCATCGCCCCGTGTCAATCGAACAATGGACTGCGCCAGCGCCAATGCGTTTTTCGCGCGGTGATCGACTTCGCGGGCCAAGAGATTTTGACGTTCCTCGGCCTGCTTGCGCTCGGTGATGTCGATGGTGACGCCGCTGACGCGCACGACACGGCCGCCTTTGTCGACCGTCGCCGCGGCCGTGCCGACGCACCAGCGAACCTCGCCGTCCGGTCGGTTGATTCGAAATTCGGCCTCGTATGAAGTTGCGCCTTTGGCGAATTGGGCCAAGGCCTTACGCAACTCGTCAATGTCGTTCGGATAAAGCAGCGCTTGAACGCTTGCCGGTGTCACCACAAAGGTTTTGGGATCGACTCCAAAGATGCGGTACTGTCCTTCATCCCACATCCAGTCGCCGTTGACCCAGTCCCAATCCCAGGAACCCATTTTCCCGGCCGCGATGGCGAGACTCCGGCGTTGCTCGCTTTCGAGCAACCGCCCGTTCGAGTGCTCCAGCTCCGCGGTGCGCGCGCGAACGCGATCTTCAAGCTCGGCGTTGAAGCGCTCGAGCTGTCTCGTCTTGCGGTATAGTTCCGCGAACACCCTGATCTTTGCCCGCAGCACCTCCGGAATGACCGGCACCGGAACGTAATCCACCGCGCCCATTTCGTAACCGCGAAGGCGATCGAAGTCGCTGACTTGGATGGCCGAGATGAAGATCATCGCCGTCTTTTGGAATCGGGGGTGCTCGCGGATCATGGCGGCGAGTTCGAATCCGTCCAGCTCCGGCATGCAGACGTCGACCAGGATGACCGCAACCTCGTTCTTGAGCAGGTATTGCAACGCGTCGCGGCCCGAGGTCGCGACGACAAGATTCTCTCCCAGCTCCTTCAGGATGACTTCATATGCCAGCAATTTAGCCGGCTGATCGTCGACCAGAAGAATATTTACCTTTTCATGGTCCATCATCGAAGGCGCCGATCAACGGTGGAGCCACATGCGTATGGCGAGAAGCAATTGCTCGGTGTTGACCGGCTTGGCCAAATAGTCGGATGCACCGGCCTCAAGGCACTTCTCGCGGTCTCCTTTCATCGCCTTGGCGGTAAGGGCGATGATTGGAAGTCGGCGGAATGACGGGTTTTGGCGGATCACGCCGATGGTCTGATAACCGTCCATCTGCGGCATCATGATATCCATCAGGACGATCGCGATCCCGGGGTGAGATTCGACCAATGCGACGGCCTCGCTCCCGGTCGTGGCGGTCAACACCGTCATGCCGCGCCGCTCCAGCACGCTGCTCAGCGCGAAGATGTTGCGGGCATCGTCGTCCACGAGCAACACGGTCTTGCCGACAAGATCCTCATCGGAACTGTTGAGTTTTTCGAGCATGCGCTGCTTTTCGACCGGCAATTCGGTGATCACGCGATGCAAGAACAGCGACGTCTCGTCCAACAGACGCTCGGGCGATTCCACGCCCTTGACGACGATACTCCGGGCCATGGTGTGAAGCTCCGCGTCTTCCTCGACCGAAAGCTCGCGGCCGGTAAAGACGACGACGGGCACGTTGGATAGTGCTTCATCGTGGCGGATGCGGTCGAGCACCTCGAAACCGGTCATGTCGGGCAGGCGCAGATCGAGCACGACGCAATCGCAGGGGCTCTCTCGCAGCGTGGAAAGCGCGCCGGCGCCGGTGTCCGTCGTGACAATCTCGATGTCGTTGTGATCGAGCAGCTCCCGGATGCTCAATTGCTCGGCCACATTGTCCTCCACAATCAGCAGGCGTTTGCGCCGTGGCTTGGCGTACTCCATGATCTGCGACAACGCCGCGCTGACGCCTTCGGTCGTCGTCGGCTTGTTGACGAAGGAAAACGCACCGCGCGCCAGCGCGTGCTGGCGGTCTTCGTCCAGCGTGATGATTTGTACTGGAATGTGTCGCGTCAGGGGGTTGTGCTTCAACTGGCTGAGCACGGTCCAGCCGAGCATATCCGGCAGGAAGACGTCGAGCGAGACCGCGGTGGGTTGGAATTGCTTGGCAAGATCCAAGGCTTCCGTGCCGCGGGCCGCGACCAGGACCTTGAAGCCCTTGTCGCGTGCCAGGTCGATCAGCACCCGCGCATAATGCGGATCGTCTTCCACGATCAAAAGAATCGCGTCGCCCGGTTCGAGGTCCAGCCGGTCGTCCGGGAGTTGTTCGATCACCCGCTCTTGCGCGGCGGCCTGGAGCGCCGGGGCCGCGGTATATTGCGACATCGCATTGACGCGCGGAGCCACGGTCGGTCCGGAATATTTCAAGGGCAAATAGAGCGTGAAGGTGCTGCCCTTGCTAGGCGTGCTGTGAAGATGAATTTCACCGCCCAACAAACTCGCAAGCTCGCGGCTGATGGCAAGGCCGAGGCCGGTGCCGCCGTATTTTCGGCTGGTGCCGGCGTCCGCCTGCTGGAACGCCTCGAAGATCAGCTTCTGCTTTTCCAGCGGAATGCCGATGCCGGTGTCGGAGACCTCGAAGGAGATGACGGCCGGGGAATGATTGAGCACGGGATGCTCGGCGCTCCAGCCGCCGAGGGCGGCGGAAACCTTGAGCCGAACCCCACCCTCGGCGGTGAATTTGAACGCGTTCGACAACAGGTTCTTTAAGACCTGTTGGAGGCGCTTCGAGTCGGTGACAATGCTGCGGCCCAGGTTCGGATCGACCTCGACCGTGAACGACAATTGCCGGTTTTCGGCTTCGTGCCGGAACGGGCGTTCCACGGTGTCCAGCAGATTGGCGGTGAGAATTTCTTCCGCATCCACCGTCACGGTTCCGGACTCGATCTTGGATAGATCGAGAATGTCGCTGATCAGATTGAGCAAGTCGGTGCCCGCGCCGTGGATGGTTCGCGCGAATTCGACTTGTTTGAGGGTGAGGTTGCCGTCCGGGTTTTCGGTGAGCTGTTGGCCGAGGATCAAGATACTGTTGAGCGGTGTGCGCAGCTCGTGCGACATGTTCGCGAGGAATTCGGATTTGTACTTCGACGTCAGTGAAAGTTCGGTCGCCTTTTCCTCAAGCGCGCGCCGCGCCTGTTCGATTTCCTGGTTTTTGCGCTCCACTTCGACGTTGCGCTCGGCGAGCTGCTGCGCTTTCTGCTCAAGCTGCTCGTTGGTCTGCTGCAATTCTTTTTGCTGGGTCTGCAATTCTCCGGCGAGCGTTTGGGATTGTTTCAGCAATCCTTCGGTCTGCATCGTCGCTTCGATGCTGTTGAGCACGATACCGATACTGTCGGTGAGTTGCTCGAGGAACGTCATCTGCGAAGTCGTAAACGCGCTGACCGAGGCGAGTTCGATGACGGCTTTGACCTGGTTTTCGAACAGGACCGGAAGCACAACAAGATTTTTCGGGGTGACGCGCAACAGCGCCGAATTGATCGGCGCCGCATCGGGCGGGATGTCCGATACGAGCCGCTGGCGCTTGTCCATCGCGCATTGCCCGATCAGCCCTTCGCTGAACTGCACGATTTGCTGGTAGGAATTGATGCCGTCGCCGGCATAGGCCGAAAGCAGCCGCAGCCGTGGATCGTCTTCGTTCTCGACCTGGTAAATCACGCCCATATGGGCGTTCACCAGCGGCGTCAGCTCGGTCAGAAGCAGCCGGCCCACCGTGGTAAGATCGCGCTGGCCTTGAAGCATGTTGGTAAATCGCGCCAGGTTTGTCTTCAGCCAGTCCTGCTCGGTATTGACGTCGGTCGTGAGCCTCAAATTGCCGATCATCGTATTGATGTTGTCCTTGAGCTCCGCCACTTCGCCTCTGGCGTCGACCTGGATCGAACGCGTGAGGTCGCCCTTGGTGACGGCGGTGGCCACTTCGGCGATGGCGCGAACTTGCGAGGTCAGGTTGGCCGCCAGCAGGTTGACGTTGCCGGTCAAATCCTTCCACGTACCGGCCGCGCCGGGCACGTTGGCCTGACCGCCGAGACGGCCTTCCACGCCCACTTCGCGCGCCACGCTCGAGACCTGGTCGGCGAAGGTCGCCAACGTCTCGGTCATGTTGTTGATGGTGTCGGCGAGAGCTGCGACTTCGCCCTTCGATTTCACCGTGAGGTTCTGCTTCAAGTCGCCGTTGGCGACCGCGGTCACGACCTTGACGATGCCGCGAACTTGCTCGGTCAGGTTGGCGGCCATGAAGTTCACGGTGTCGGTCAGGTCCTTCCAGGTTCCCGCCACGCCGGGCACCTGCGCCTGTCCGCCAAGTTTACCTTCGGTGCCGACTTCGCGCGCCACGCGCGTCACCTCGCCGGCGAAGGCGTTGAGCTGGTCCACCATCGTGTTGATGGTGTTTTTGAGTTCGAGGATTTCGCCCTTCACGTCGACCGTGATCTTGCGCGACAGGTCGCCGCGCGCCACGGCGGTCGTGACTTCGGCGATGTTGCGCACTTGCGTGGTGAGGTTTGCGGACAAAAGGTTGACGTTGTCGGTCAAGTCTTTCCAGGTACCGCCGACGCCCGGCACCACCGCCTGACCGCCCAACCGCCCTTCGGTGCCGACCTCGCGCGCCACGCGCGTCACTTCGGCGGCGAACGAACGAAGCTGCTCGACCATCGTGTTCAAGGTGTCCTTGAGCA
>WNFO01005345.1_pt1 | contig 11218 bp, 8 predicted proteins | sample 5400251 | NCBI WGS metagenome assembly WNFO01 (sample SAMN13153354, study PRJNA577476) | soil metagenome | isolation source: 100 cm saprolite under Madrone tree | place: USA:California | collected 2016-06-14 | reverse complement strand
CAAAGGTATATTTTGCTCCGTCACCTTGCGCTACAACCGTCCTCGTCTGACTCTTGGGTGCGGGTCCGGGTTCGAATTTCGATTTTGCAAGATTAAGTTTCCAAGTACCCACAAAGGGATTGTCTTGGGCCAACAGCGGAACAGAAGAGAGCACAAGAAGAGAGAGCACGAACAGAGCGCGTTTCATTTGATTCTCCTTAAGTTTTGCCTCGGCTTCGATTCTGTTGGCTTCGGCGCTGGCGAATTATGGTGATCTCCGCGCTTCAAAATCAAGCTCTTTTATAGGTCCAACTATTTGGCAAAACTCACCAAATCGTTTGAAACAGGCGTCGGTTCAACCTATGTGGCGTCACCGCATGGCGAACAGAATCCGCTTCTCGCCGAACGCGAACACCGACACCACGGCTGCGTCGTTTTGCGTCGTTTTGTTGACTTATTGTCAGAATGAAATCTAAGATGAGCCGCTAATGGCGGATTCCTCCTCTCTGATTGGCCAAACAATCTCGCATTACCGCGTCATCGAAAAACTCGGCGGGGGCGGGATGGGCGTTGTCTACAAAGCGGAAGATACGCGGCTTCATCGCGCCGTTGGATTGAAATTCCTGCCGCCAGAAATGCTTCACGATTCCTCTGCTCTAGAACGCTTTCGCCGCGAAGCGCAGTCCGCCTCGGCATTGAATCACCCGAACATCTGCACAATTTATGACATTGGTGAGCAAGACGGTCAGCAATTCATCGCGATGGAGTTTCTCGACGGCGAAACCTTGAAGCACCGTATTTCTGGCAAACCGCTCGCGTTTCCCGAAATACTCGAACTGGCGACCCAAATTGCCGATGCGCTTAGGGCAGCGCATGCTCTAGGCGTCATCCATCGAGTCATAAAACCAGCAAATCTTTTCGTGACCAAATAGGGCAACGCCAAAATCCTAGATTTCGGACTGGCGAAGTTTGCTCCTGTCGCCGAGGGTCTTAGTGTCTCTGCGATGCCGATGGCAACGGAGGACACGTTGCTGACAAGCCCCGGTTCCACGGTGGGCACTGTTGCGTACATGTCTCCGGAGCAGGCGCGAGGAGAAGAACTGGATGCACGGACGGACTTATTCTCTTTTGGTGCAGTGCTCTACGAGATGGCGACAGGCCGGATGGCCTTTCCGGGTAAGAGTGCTGCGGTCATCCACGATGGGATTCTGAACTGCATACCGGTTTCGGCGTCGCAGCTCAATCATGGGCTTCCACCAAAGATGGACGAAATCGTCGGGAAAGCGCTGGAAAAAGACCGCAAGCTGCGGTATCAAAACGCCTCGGACATCCGGACTGACCTGCAGCGGCTGAGGCGTGATTCAGAATCAGCACGGATGTCAGTCGCCGCAAAAGGTCAATCCGCAATTGGCATCGGGAAAAAATGGAAGGTGATAGTCCCCGCAGTCATAGCTGTTGTAGCTGTGGCCGCTGGTGGATACTTCTATTTCCACCGCGCGCCGAAGCTCACTGACAAGGACACCATCGTCCTCGCTGATTTCACGAACACAACCGGCGACACGGTGTTTGACGGCGCGCTGCGGCAGGGGCTTTCCGTACAACTGGAACAATCACCCTTCCTGAGCATTATCTCTGACCAGCAAATCCAGCAGACCCTACGGATGATGGACCAGAAGCCCGATGCGAAGCTCACGCCTGAGATAGCCCGGGAACTCTGCCAGCGGACCGGGAGCGCCGCCGTTCTCGACGGCTCGATAGCCCAGATTGGCACGCCCTACCTTCTAACCGTTAAGGCGGTCAACTGCTCAAATGGGAGAACGCTGGCCAGCGCGGAAGCTCAGGCGAGCGACAAGAGCCATGTGCTCGAAGCTCTAGGAAAGACAGCTTCGCTAATTCGCAATAAATTGGGCGAGTCGTTGAGCACGGTGCAGAAGTTCGATACCTCTCTTGAAGAAGCGACGACGCCTTCACTGGAAGCACTTAAAGGCTTCAGCTCGGGTGTCAAAGTTCATACGACTGGTGAGGATGAGACGGCTATTCCGTTTTTCAAGCACGCTGTTGAACTCGACCCTAATTTCGCACTTGCGTATTCGTGGTTGGGCATCACATTCACCACTATCGGCGAACCCGGCGTGGCTGCCGATTACACAAGAAGGGCATACGAATTGCGCGACCGAGCGAGTGAGCCGGAGAAGTATTTCATCGCGTCTCGCTACCATAAGGCGGTCACCGGGAACATGGAAAAGGCCGAACAAGCGTGTCAGCTTTGGATTCAGGCTTATCCCCGCTCAGCGATGCCGCACATTCACTTGTCTGGGGCAATCTACCCGGTTACTGGCCAGTATGCGAAAGGGATTGAAGAAGGCAGAGAGGCAATCCGTTTGAGTCCGGACTTTTCTCCCTCCTACGCACTCCCGATGTTCGACTATATCGCTTTGAATCGGCTCGATGAGGCGAAGGCCACCTACCAGCAAGCTCTCGAACGCAAACTGAAGAACGCTTTCTTCCCTCTTCTCCTGTATCAGATTGCTTTCTTGCAGCACGATGCGGCCGGGATGGCCCAGCAGGTAGAACGGTCAGCGGGCCAGCCGGGTGTAGAAGACACCTTGTTGGCGAACGAGGCCGACACTGCCGCATTCTTCGGGCGGCTGAGGAAGGCACGAGAGTTTTCGCGGCGGGCGGTGGATTCCGCCGAACGGGCAAACAAAAAGGAAGCTGCTGCAACACACTCTGCTGTGTCTGGTCTGCGGGAAGCTTTGTTTGGCGATGCAGACGAAGCGCGAAGGCGTGCCGCTTTGGCAATGGAGCATTCAGCAGGCGTGGACGTGCAGTATGGCTCTGCGCTTGCCTTGGCGCATGCGAGGGACGACAACCGAGCGCAAACGCTGACCGACGATTTGGGCAAGAGGTTCCCGGAAGCCACCATCGTGCAGTTCAACTATCTGCCAACTCTCCGCGCAAAAATTGCGGTCAACCGGGGAAACGCCTCTGAGGCCCTAGAGAGTCTCAAAACCGCCACCCCGTATGAGCTTGGATATTCGACTTTCAGTCCGTACGGTTGGACTGCCTTGTATCCCGTTTTTATCCGAGGAGAAGCCTATCTAGCCGCGCATCAAGGCCCCGAAGCCGCCGCCGAGTTCCAGAAAGTCCTCGACCATCGCGGAATTGTGGTGAACTCGGCTATGGGTGCAGTCGCGCATCTCGGCCTCGCCCGCGCTTACGCTCTGCAGGGCGACACCGTCAAGGCCAAGGCGGCGTATCAGGATTTCCTCACGCTCTGGAAGGATGCCGACCCTGACATTCCAATCCTCATCGCCGCCAAGGCGGAATACGCGAAGCTGTAATAACCCATGGAAGAAATGCACGGCCGTCGCATCGAATTGTGCGGACGATCCCATGCAGTTGCCCGGTAAATCGTGAAACTTGGGACTGTCGCTCACTTCCCGAGCAAATGAGCCCAGTCGAACGGGTCTCGCCGCGTTCGGCTACAGAGCGGCGGATTCGCTAAGTTCTTTAGAACTGCTGCGCGTCAAAAGGATAATTCCCGTATGGATCGTAAGTCGTTGAAATTGCTGATCTGATTTTCGCTGTATTCAAGAGTCTGAAACTAATCCCTGTGCACCAACGGCAGTTATGGTTGCGCCGAGTGTTCACAGCCGGGGATCGACTGGTTCGCTCTCCAGCGCCAACACGCCGAAGACACACTCGTGCACACGCCGGAGCGGTTCCCGCTCAACGAACCTTTGTAGGGATTCGATTCCGAGCGCAAATTCCCGTAGTGCCAGCGACCGTTTCGTCCCGAGACCTCTGGCACGCAGACGCTCAAGATGTTCCGGCGCTGTGTACTCCGGGCCGTAGATGATCCGGAGGTACTCACGTCCCCGAGACTTTATCGCTGGTTGAACCAAGCCTCTTCGATTTCGAGTCACGAATTGCAGAGGCTTCACGACCATGCCTTCACCGCCAGTAGCAGTCAGTTCCTCCCACCACGCAATCGCCTCCTGCTGGCTGCTGTCGTTGCTGAGATCGACAGTTTTGCAAGGAGTGCAGATAAAAAGCTCCGGGTCGGCGACGGCCAGCCGAGCCGCCAACTCCATGTGCCACCCATGATCCTTGTCAGAATGCACGATCCCCTCACTTGCCAGAACGTGGAATGGTGCGAGCTTGAGGTCCGTCAAGGAATGAACAGTCCAGCAATAGCGACGATAGGCATCCACGTATCGCGCTGCCATTTCACCCCGCTTCTCGTACCGAGAAAGAAGTTCGGAGGCTTCGCTCACGCGCTTATTCGCGCTGCTCAATGCTGCGACAGCAGCCGCCAATCCAGCACAGGCTGCAGCACCAGTTGGGGCGTATTGCTGCTTCAACAAATCCTGTGCCTTCGAAGACCACGGCATGAGTTCGCAATCAAGGCACAGCCAATCAGTTCGAAGCTCGTCCCACAAACCCGATCTGGTCACAGCCGCTTGCGCTCGGGATAGGAATTCCCGTTCTAGCGTGTCGTCATTGAAGAAACGCCTTCCCGTCCTCGTATAGCAAACTCCGATTTCGTCCTGCATAACGCCGAATCGGCGAAGTGCGGACTCCGTGTTCCGGCAGACGATCACAACGGCCCTCGAACCCATGTGCTTTTGTTCGCAGAACACCTTCTCCACATGTTCTTTTCGGTAGTACGCAAACGCCTCCGCAGGGTGCTCCAACAAGTCAGGCCGTTTGCTCGTTTCGCTCGGCGACATCGTTGGCGGCAAGTAGATGAGCCACTTTGGATTCGTCGCAAAACGACTCATCACCTCTAGGGCCGCGATAGCATTTTCTTCGCGAACGGTTAGGTTCCCGTGGAGGCGGGTTTCAATGATGCGTTTGCCGATGACATCTTCAATATCCAGCACGTCTTCATATTCCTGCTGCTGGGATAACCCGATCTCCGACGAAGACGCCGCCAATGGCTTAGCAGGTTCGTAGTAAGTTCGGCGAGCGGGAGCCGAGACCAATTCCTTTTCCGGGTAGCGAAGCGCCGTCAACTTCCCGCCGAACACACATCCGGTGTCGATGTTGATCGTTCTGTTCAGCCATTGTGGCTCAGCAATGGGTGTGTGCCCGTAGACGACCATCGCCTTGCCTCGATAATCGGCAGCCCAGTTGTACCGAACTGGAAGTCCGAACTCGTCGGTTTCACCTGTAGTCTCCCCAAATAGAGCGAACGAGCGGACGGCACCTGAACCGCGGCCTTGCATTTCTTCCCTCATCCCAGCGTGCGCTACTACCAATTTGCCGTCGTCAAGTACGTAATGGCTGATCAGTCCATCGAGAAACTCCACCAGCTTGGTCCTGAACTCAGGGGGTTCGCCCTCAAGCTGTGCGACAGAATCAGCGAGGCCGTGCGTCATCTTTACGTCTTTGCCACGGAGTTTTTGCAACAGCTTCATATCGTGATTGCCGGGAACGCACAGAGCGGCTCCGGTTTTCACCATGCCCATAACAAATCGCAGGACCTCTACAATTTTTGGCCCACGGTCAACCAGATCACCAATGAAGACAATCTTTCGACCTTCTGGGGCTGTCACTCGGTACTCGCTGCCGTCAGTCTCAACGGAATAGCCAAGACCAGTGAGTAGCTCCAATAGCTCATCGAAGCAGCCGTGGATGTCGCCAACAATGTCGAACGGCCCATGTTCATTTCGGCGGTTCGTCCACATGGGTTGCCGTTCGATCTCAAGCGCCTCCAAATCTTCAGGAGACTCGAACACGTGAACGCCTCGGAATCCCTCTCGGTCTAGGCCGCGCAATGACCTCCTCAACTGCTGCGCTTGGTTTCGAATGACATGCGGCCCAAACTCCCGGTTGGCGCGGCTTCTGTTCCTCTCACGGCAAAGCTTCTCCGGAAGATCAAAAACTATGGCAATCGGCAACACGTGAAACTCACGTGCCACAGCGATGAGTGGTTTTCGCGATTCCGGCTGGACGTTTGTGGCGTCAATAACTGTAAGCCGACCCGCAGCGAGTCGCTTACGAATGATGAAGTGCAACACTTCGAAAGCGTCTTTCGTGGCGGCTTGATCGTTCTCATCATCTGAAACGAGCCCACGGCAGTAATCGGACGACATCACTTCCGTGGCTTTGAAGCGCTGCCGGGCAAAAGTGGATTTCCCGCAGCCAGAAGGCCCGATCAGAACCACGAGAGACAGTTCGGGGATTTTGATTTTCACTGGCGGAATATCCCCATCTGCGTCGGCGCTCCGACGTGCGGGTCTACTTCGCCGATGGTCTTGAATTCCGTCGTGTACCCGAACCGCTTGCCGATCTCATTTGCCCATGTTTCGAATTCCCCACGCGTCCACTCGAAACGGTGGTCACGATGCCGGAACCGGCCAGCGGGCAACGTCTCAAACTTCACGTTGTACTCGGCATTCGGAGTCGTTAGCACGATCGTTTTTGGACGGGCAAACTCAAATAATACCCGCTCGAATGCCACCAGCCGGGGCGCATCAAGATGCTCGATGACCTCCGCGACAGCGGCAGCATCGAAACCGCCCAGCCGCTTGTCTCGATACATGAGTGAACCCTGCATCAGCTTTATCCGTTCTTTCTGATTCTGTGGCATCGTGTCAAAGTGGAGGCGTTCGGCCGCTGTTTCGAGGCTTCGGTATGAAACGTCCATCCCGACGATCTCTTCAAATTGTCCGTACTTGAGGAGTTCACGAATGAGTTTGCCTTCCCCACAGCCAAGATCAAGAACTCGCTTTGCACCGCACGCTTTCAGTTCCGCAACGACCTGAGCCAGACGAATATTGTGGAGACGAAGTGGGGCTTCTACAGTCTGTTCCTGCTCTTCCTTGGTCTCTTGCTCTGCGTCGGGATCGAGCGATTCGTCTTCCGTGAGCCGCGCCAATGCTTCTCTCGTGAGCTTGCGAAATCCGCGAAGATAACGGCTTACGATTGCTTCGCGCTGCGGATGTGCTTGCAACCACCCTTCACCATGTCGAAGCAGTTTTTCCACTTCATCTTTCCCCACCCAGTAATGCTTGTCGGAGTCCAGTACCGGGATCAAAACGTAAAGATGCGTGAGCAAGTCCTGCAACGTAACGTTCTTTGCAAGCTCAACCGTGTAGTAAGCCCCCTCACCCCACTCAGGGAACTTCTCGTCAAGAGGGTGATGTTCCGCGCTTACCATATACCCAAGCGGCTCGAAAAGCTGACGTAAGAATTCCTCACCGCCACGGCAAGGTACCACTGCGATTCGCGCAACGAGAGGTAATGGAGCATTGACAAGTTCAGGCCGATCTTTGCTGCTCCCTGTCAACGCCGAGCCGAATACCCGAGCAATGGCGACGCTCATAAACGACGAAGCCACATACGGACGGTCGTTAACATACTGCTCCAGCATTCCGCCCTCTCCTGCCGGCCCTCGCCTCGTGCGAACGAGACCCACTGGGTCAACGTCAAGCAGGAGTGCGGCAGTGCAATGGTCCGCTGACGCTTCCGGGTAAAACACATGCGCCTTCCCAAAAGACAACTCAAATGATTGTACGCGGCCGGGATTCTTGTGGAGCAGGTAACCTAAATCGGTTGCAGGCGACTTGGAATTGCTGATTGTCAGAAGCATGGCTGAGAAGTCATTATGCCCGAGCGGAGCACTTAAGCGACACCGCCACGGTCCTGACAGGTCTCAAATCGCCATCAGGTCGCCCAGAGAAATGAGCAGACATGTGGCAGATGGAGGCGGGTGGACCGTGATATATGTAGTCGGGCATGCCGCCAAAACTTAGACTGAAATCCCTGCCGCAAAAAGATGCCACGTTCATCGAGCCGATGGAATGCTTGGCGGTACCGAAGCTTCCAGAAGCCGCGAACTGGGTTTGGGAAGTGAAAATCGACGGTTACCGAGCGATTGCCGTCAAGTCTGACCGTGTAAATCTCTATTCCCGCACGGAGAAATCCTTCAACAGTAAGTTTCCTTATATTGCAGACGCGGTTGCGGATATGCCGCCCGGCACGGTCATAGATGGCGAAATCGCGGCGATCGACGATCAGGGCAGGCCAAACTTCAATCTGCTTCAGAATTTTCGGGCCGGCGCGAGCCGAATTCACTTTCACGTTTTTGATTTGCTCTGTTTGCGAAATCGGGACACGACTAAACTCCCGCTCATCGAGAGACGTGAACTGTTGAAAACACTGGCATTCAAGGACAAGAGAATAAAGATTGTCGATTACGTCGAGGCCCAACCGACCGAGCTTCTCGTAGCCGTTCGTGAGCAGCAGTTAGAAGGTATCGTTGGCAAGCGGAAAGACAGTCGGTATGAAGCCGGAAAGCGGAGCGGCGCGTGGATTAAATTCCGTGTCAATTGCGGGCAGGAACTCGTCATAGGCGGATACGTGCCGAGCACAGATGGATTCGACTCCATAATTGTTGGCTACTACCGCGGCAAAGACTTGATTTACGTCGCTCGCGTGCGTAACGGATTTGTTCCAGCGAGTCGGCGTCACCTATTCGAAAATCTGCGTCCTCTGGTAATTTCAGAATGCCCGTTCATCAATTTGCCTGAGAGACATCGCTCACGATGGGGCGAAGGTCTGACCGCTGACGACATGAAGAAATGCATTTGGCTCCAGCCTGAACTGGTGGCGCAGATAGATTTTCTGGAGTGGACCGAGAGCGACCATCTGAGGCATTCGAAATTCGTAGCATTGCGAGACGATAAGAATCCGCGAGACGCGGTTAAAGAAAGGTAGCCTAGAGAATTGAAATGACATCCGTTGATGTCGTTGATGTATACACGAGTCTTGAGAATGTGGGCGTCGAAATCTGGATCGATGGCGGCTGGGGTGTCGATGCAGCAGTGAGCCCTCCGGTAACATCTCGCGGCGTTATAATCGCATGGCACAAGGAGGACAGATGGCGGACATCAAGCGAATCAGCGTGCAACAAGCGCGCGCAAAGACAAAAGCAAACCAAGCCCTACTAGTCTGCGCCTATGAGGACGAGGCCAAATGCCGGATGCTAAATCTGGACGGGTCCATATCCTTCGCCACCTTGCAGTCCCGGGCGGCGTCGCTGCCGAAGACACAGGAAATCATTTTCTATTGAGGTTGACCCGGCGAAGCGAGCGCTGCCGGTCAGGCAGCCAAATATCAAGCGCAGGGCTTTACGAACGTCAACGTGCTAAAGGGAGGTGTCGAAGCGTGGAAGGCGGCTGGTTATTCAATGGTCTGAAAAAAGGAGCTTCATGGGCATTCCCAGCCCTTACCCTGCTAAGTACCCCCTCTGTGTTTATTATGCGACCTGACGGCCGACCAGCCAAACCGACCGATACCCTTCGCTCATTGCGTCCCAAAGCCAAGACAGACTAGCCTCGGCAGCCAACGGCCCTAGCCGTTTAGGATCAAGGCGAGTTGACGTGCCAACACCCGGAACTGGCGCGGAAGTGCAGTTCGCATCAACTTTGCCCACGTACTCCTGAGTCTTCGTATACCATCCTTTGTGATGAGGCAGCATGGCGAAGAAGTGAGCCTTTACTGACGAGATCGGCTCCGAGCTAGATTTTCGTGCGTTCACCTATCAGGATTTGTTTACCTCAGTGCTGCGCATTCCCGGAGTGGAGCACGAAGCGTATCTGCAGCAAAATCGTTGAATATCTGAAGACCGAGGCTGGCTACCGCATCGTTGATCTTTGCCCGGAAAGCGCAGAGTACCTGCGGAAGTTCGTGGGCGACCGCGAGGGACCGCTATTCCCGTCGCGCAAACGCACGAGCCCGGTCTGCTACCGGAATTTCCTCAAACGACACCTGACGCCCTCAATGAAAAAACTTGGTATCAAGGAGCCGGGAAAGGCGGCTCACGCTTTCCGTCGTTTCCGATCCTCGATTCTCGCCAAGTCAGGAGTCGAAGAGGACATTCGGAAGTTCTGGCTTGGGCATGAGAACAACGACATCACGGCGCAATATGCGGAACAGATACGCGAGGACAACGTTTGGCGACAGACCTTAGCGGCGAACGTTGGACTCGGATTTAAGATTCCGGCATTCGTTCCGAAGTCAATTGTCCGTAATGTCCGTAACAACCGTCAGGTCGTGGAAGTGGCAGTGGTGAGCTAAGTGATTGATGGAGCAGGAGAAAAGTGGTGCGCCCGGAGGGACTCGAACTCTCGACCTTCTGGTTCGTAGAAAGGCAACAGGGTCAGAGTTGAAAATCTATCTCGTTAGTTTGGCGTCGCTTACGAATCGGTGACCATTTGCTCTTCCCTTTCTTAATTGTACCCAATCTTGGACCCGCGCCATTCATTCGGGGCATGTTCGGTAAGGCGATTCTGGTAGCCTGGACAAGCAGAGAACGAAGTAGTTTACTGTGCTTGCCAGAGTGAACCGGCGCAGGCCCCGCCCGTCCCATCCAGGTCGTTCAGTGAGACTTTCAGGCAGAGGAGCCGCGCGAAACAGCGAAGAGGAAGTCCAAATCAGGCACGAGCGAATCAGAACGAGCTTGTCAACTGAGGAGGTTTTATGAGGACGTTTTCAAAAGAAGCAGTTGCGACTCTCCTTGTCAGCGCATTATTGGGGGTCGCCGTAGGATGTTCCAAACATTCAAACGACGAAACGATTGCGCAGGATGTGCAAAACAAGGTAGCAGCTGACCCTGTCGCGAAGAGCTCCGCTGTTAGCGTGACCGCTAAAGACGGCAAGGTCACGTTGAAAGGTACGGTCAAGGACCCCGCCACGCAACAGAGAGTGGAGCAGATCGCGCGCGAAGAACCGGGAGCTACAGGCGTGGACGATGAGACTGCGATAGTGCAAGAACAAGCTGTCAATACGCCAACAGCGGTGCCCGCTCCTCCGCCTGTTGAGCAGCCTAAACCTGAGCCCATCATTGTCCCTGCCGGTACGGCACTTACTGTTACAGTGGATCAGGCTTTGAGTTCCAAGAGCAGCCAGGCCGGCCAAGCATTCTTGGCTACTTTGGCACAACCGGTGACGGTGCACGGAAAGACGGCGATACCCAAGGGATCGAGTGTCACGGGCACGGTGGTTACGGCTAAGGCGAAAGGCAAAATAAAAGGAGAGGGCGAGTTGGCCCTTTCACTCACGAACATCACGATCCACGGGAAAGGCTACGCGATCAAGACTGGCACGCTGGACAGCACGGTGAAAGGGAAAGGTAAGAGGACCGCTGGGACGACTGGGGGCGGGGCCGCGGGAGGTGCGCTGATTGGAGGGTTAGCCGGTGGAGGAAAAGGAGCCGGGATTGGCG
>WNFO01005342.1_pt1 | contig 11219 bp, 7 predicted proteins | sample 5400251 | NCBI WGS metagenome assembly WNFO01 (sample SAMN13153354, study PRJNA577476) | soil metagenome | isolation source: 100 cm saprolite under Madrone tree | place: USA:California | collected 2016-06-14 | reverse complement strand
GGTTTCGAATTCGACTACATCGGCGTAATTTTTGGAAACGATCTTGTTTACGATCCCAGCAGGAAGCAATGGCAAAGCGTTCTTCGGAACTCCCACGACACACAGGTGAAACGCAATAATCCAGATTTGGCGCGCCATCTCCAAAATGTGTATTGTGTTCTGATGTCGCGTGTGCATGGGTGGCGTGTATGTGCACTTTATGGACAAAGAAACAGAACAGCGTTTCAGAAATGCTATGCCTCAATTGGGCGGCTCTAGTTGATTTGTCTGACTACGAAGATGAACTAGCGGTTGAATCCGAGAGGGAAAAAAAATAATGGACGATGGCCATGCCGAAGACGCGCGGAGGAATAGCTTACTCCAATTCTTTGCCAATAATCCTTGGGTAGGTGCGCTGGGCTCGTTGGCAAGCATAGTTGGGATACCACTCGGAATCTATTTTTTCTTACAAAGCGTTAGCAAATCCGACCTCGTGTATTACTTGAATCCTGTACGCACCGTGATTGTAAAACAAGGAGCAGCATCACGGCTGGCGGTCTCATTTGACGGTCATGCGCTATCTGAAGATGTGACGGCGGCTCAAGTTGCCATTTGGAATAGAGGGCGACGGGCAATCAAGACCGATGCGGTGCTTCGGCCTGTGATCATTAAGACAGAACCCCCAGCTGTCATCCTTGAAGCCACAGTCCGAACGACAAGCCGAGAAGTAGTCTCGTTGCACCTTGACTCATCGCAGTTTGCACGAGGAGAAGTAGCGATCTCGTGGAATATTCTCGAGCAGAGCGATGGTGGTGTCGTGCAACTCGTCTATTCGGCAGGACCCAATGTGAGAATAAGATGTGTCGGTGTGCTCGAAGGCCAACCTGAAATTCGAGAGTTGAAATACTCTGGCACAATCAAATCGCCAGCGGACCAAGTGGCAGAAGACAAATGGCTGAACACTGTAAGTGGATTTTTCCTGTTCGTCGCTGTAATCGCGGTACCTTACCTTTTCCGCTTCAAGAAGCGCTATCCCGGTAGGTGGGATATAGTCGACGTCATTTTTTTGATCATTGGGCCCTCTGCAGCGATCGTCGCACTCGTCTATCTGACCTTCGTGTATTCAGTTCCTCGGCCACCGTTTGGCTTTCAGTAGCTAAGGGGAGGGCAGTTTCGCTTTCTCCTATCCCCTATCCCCACAAGGACCAGCCGGGATAGGGGATAGGCTAGAGCGAAACTGCCCTCCCTCGCGCTCTAAGGCCCAATTTTTCCTTCGAGCGCTCCGCAATTTGAAGGGCGCGAAACTGCCCTCTTTGCTCCTTCGGTTCATTTAATCCCAGTTTTCCGCGAATCTCTCGTATTCCACGCACAGGTCGAGTCTTCTTAAACGAATGTTTGCATTGCATAGGATGCTGTGATAGTTACTTACCGCACTTGTAGCCCGTTTGCGGACTGTTAAAGGAGCTTACGCACTTGGACTATCCGCTCGAAAACCTTGGGCCCGAGCGCTTCCAATACTTGTGCCAGGCATTAGTGGCCAAGGAATTTCCACGAGTTCAGTGTTTTCCCGTGGGCCAACCTGACGGCGGTCGTGATGCCATCTCGGTCTACGCTGAAGACCAAGGCGAGAGATTCATGGTGTTCCAAGTGAAGTTTGCGCGAAATCCATTGGGCGAAACCGATCCACACAAGTGGCTCGTCGCGATAATGGAGGAGGAGCTACCCAAGGTTAAACGGCTCGTCAATCAAGGTGCATCTCAATATCTGCTTCTCACGAACATACCGGGTACCGCTCACCTTGACTCTGGTTCGATCGATCGCCTGAATGCGCTAATGTCCAAGGAAATTAGAGTTCCGTTTCAGTGTTGGTGGCGAAACGACATCAACCGACGGTTGGACAATTCGTGGTCCCTCAAATGGGTATACCCGGATCTCATGACGGGACCAGATTTCCTGCGATGGATCGCGGAAACAGGTTTTTCGGAACACAAAGAAAGAAGATCAGCTTCTGTGCGAGCTTTTCTTCGGAACCAATATCAGATGGACGAAGAGGTGCGGTTCAAGCAAGTGGAACTGCAAAACAAGCTCCTCGATCTATTTGTAGATGTTCCGATTACCTTCCGCGAGCCGGACGAGTATTCCAAGCAGATACATCACTTTTACTCCCAAGCGAAGAGGTTTCCGGGTGGAGCGATACCCGAAGGCGCAGCGGCGAACGAGGGTATTCAGGCGCGATGGGCACACGTGCAGTTCATGTGGCATTCACCTAACGAGAGAGACTTTGAGGCAGCAACTTTACTTCTAAGCGATGCCGCTCAAAGGGCTCTTCCGCGAGTTGTCGTCGAAGGTGCTCCAGGTCAGGGTAAGTCCACTATCGCCCAGTACGTGTGTCAAATTCATCGTATGAAACTCTTGCAGGAGTCCGACATTTTGAGCTTGGTTCCCGAAGCACATAGAGACAGCCCCATTCGCCTACCAATTAAAGTGGATCTTCGCGACCTAGCCACCTGGCTTATGAAGAGGGACCCCTTCAACGTTGAAGATCCGAATACGCCGCCGAAGAATTGGCACAAATCGCTGGAGTCATTTCTTGCTGCGCTTATTTCAAATCAGTCTGGGGGTACGCAGTTCACGACCGATGATCTTCTCGCCGTACTTCGGATCAGCTCTGTTGTCGTAGTGTTTGACGGCCTTGACGAAGTTGCTGACATTGGCCGGAGAAAAGATGTAGTGGATGAAATCGTGAAAGGGACTGCTCGTATTGAGGAAAACGCAGCGTCTCTGCAAGTTATTGTTACAAGTCGTCCTGCTGCTTTCGCAAACTCACCTGGAATGCCTCACGGGCCGTATCTTTACCTCCAACTACTTTCTCTGAATCGCCAGTTAATAATGCAGTATGCGGAACGCTGGCTTCGCGCTCGAAAGCTCGACACAAGAGAAAGCGCGGAGTTTCGCAGAGTATTGAAAGAAAAGTTGGACCAACCTCATCTCAGGGATTTGGCACGCAATCCAATGCAACTAGCCATTCTACTGAGCCTGTTGCTGACGCGCGGTGCTTCTCTTCCCGACAAGCGCACGGCCCTTTATGACTACTACATGGATCTTTTCTTCAGCCGTGAGGCAGAAAAGAGCCCGGTTGTCCGCGATCACCGAGAATTGCTGATAGATATTCACCGATATTTGGCCTGGCTGTTGCATTCAGAGGCCGAAATGGGCAATTCGCGCGCAAGCATTACACAAGAGCGCTTACAGCAAGTGGTTGGAGACTACCTTTCCCGCGAGGGTCATGATGTTAGTCTGGTTAACGCACTATTCGCTGGAATGGTCGAGCGTGTAGTAGCACTCGTTTCGAGAGTTGAGGGAACTTTTGAGTTTGAAGTTCAACCACTCAGGGAATATTTCGCCGCATGTCATTTATACTACACTGCGCCGCAGTCTTCCCCTGGGAAGGAAAAACCCGGTTCTAAGCCCGACCGGTTTGATGCGATTGCACGGAATTTTTATTGGCTCAACGTAACACGCTTCTATGCGGGTTGCTATAGCAAAGGAGAGTTGCCCTCCTTAGTCGAGCGGTTGCTTGAGCTCAAGAGCGAGGAAGGCTTTCGTTCGACTAGCTATCCTAGGATTTTATCCGCTACTCTTTTGACTGATTGGGTATTCACACAAAATCCTAAATCTGTTCAACAATTGGCCGACTTGGTGTTAGAGGGAATCGGGTTCCGTTTTCTTGTCGAAGAAACAAACCCACGCCGCCGGCGCATTGCGACACCAAGCGGAATCGTGTTGCCTCCCAAATGCGGCCGCGAAGAGCTCCTTCATCGCGGGTTCGTAATTCTCCGAAATACGCCGCCGACAGATTTCCAGAATGATGTCATAGAAGTATTAAGAGCTCACAAAGAGGGCCTGTCCGATCTTGCTTCGAAGTGGATCGAAAACTACACCGCAAGTCGAACTCAAGAAGATCGTATGCATTGGATTTCCTGCGGGTCTCAGCTAGGAGTGATTTCGGAGCTCCCGATCGCAACACTAAAAGAACTGATTGGGCAATCTTTTTCTAGCTCATACGTAGTGAGCGTTATGCTTGGCGCCCGGAGACTAGACTATCTGGAGTCTTCCGAAGATCTCTTCAACGAGAGTGTAACGACTATTCTTGATCAGGTCGCCTTTGTGACGAATCAGACCAAACCCGAATCTGCACTCGACCTTTTGAGCTTAGCACTTGATGCTCACCGCTATGCCTTTGCTTTCCGCAACAAACATCCAGTGCCCTTACAAGAAATCCTCACAAATTACAGATTCCCTTCAAACCTCAATTTGGACCCACAGTTGACAACCATTACCGAATCTTATCGGAGCCACAAGCTATGCCTGCAGTTCGCCCAAGCCTCGGAATCTGAATCTACACACACCGGGCGTGAATGGGCCGCGACAATCGAACCGTGGGATCGCATCGTCGAATCAGGAAGATCCCTTTGGGGGGACCGGTGGGCACTCGATGTTTTGGCGGCGACAGCAAGTGGTATCCGGTCAAGTTCCGAAAAATGTCAAGATTTTGGAGATCTGTTGGACCACTCTAAGTCGCTCTGCCGAAGGGCTCGATATGCGCGCCTGCGATCGGGTGCTGCATCTTGGTGGAAGAGTCAGCTCGAGCTCGCCACTGACAACGATGATAAACTCTTGGTTCTGCTTTTGTGCACAATTTGGGCCACTGTGCCCACATTGCTGAGCATTTTGGAACCCCTCGATAGCGTGCTGACAAACCTTCCTTCATGGCTATGGTCTAAGCTGTACTCAGCACTGAGCTGGCTTCGATACTTGGTAAAATTTGATGACAAAACTCTAGATTCTATCGAAGCTGAAAAGCTACCACCGAAACTCTCAGAGCGCACGGCAAATATTCTTGCATCGCATACTGATCTCGAGTCACGGCACAAAATCTTCAGGCGCTATTTTGAAAATTCATCGAACACCGAGCTCGCTACCCTCGAATTTGTACAGCGAGAGGCGTTAGATTTACAAAGATTGGGGACTGCATCTTGGAATCCTAATCTGAGAGCAATACAAAGATGCTATGAATTGGGCCAAGTTTTTCCTCCTTTGATGTCTCATCGAAGCCCGCCCAAGAACGGGGTTCCAATTTCCGGCACTGTTGCAGCGAAGGTTATGGAATCGCAGGACAAATACCCAGGAGTCTTGGTTAGACTTGCGGAAGAACGGTGCAGGGCTGAAGTTGCAACAGGCATCGTGCCAGTTTCTCGCATCGCCGAACGTGACCGATGGTTTGCGTAATTGCTCCTTTAGCACTGCCGCATCCGGATCGCCGATTTAGCCCTGAATTAACTGTGCCAGGGCTGACCAGTGCCTCGGATGTGGTCGTCGCCGACCAGCGCGGATGTCTGCTGCATACGGCTTTGAGATATCAAGCGCTGACATCAAAGTTGGAATTGCAATCGCAGGCAGGTGAGGTTGAATCCTCTCCATATAGAATTCTTCGGTCAGCCAAGCCGCTTGATCGGTTAATCGCCAAGCCTTTTGAGCAGCAGCATGTCGTCGCCGGTTGTCGGCACGTTTCGCCTGGGCCTCGGAGCTTTGTGCTGCTATTCGACCTTTTTTCGCCGCTGTAATGAGTGCTTCGGTCCGCACGCCCACGGCGCACGAAGCACAGTACGTCTTGTCAATTGGAATGTTATTTCCGCAAATGGAACACAGCTTCGGAGGTCGAGGGGGGTTAAGAACCGGCAGCTCTAATCTTCCCTTCGCTTCGCGCCGATGGCGCTGAGTTAGGTGTGTGGCTGACACGATCGCGCGAGATGGAGTGCGCATTGTCGACGAGAGATTGCGAACGACCGTCTCAACGATTGGGGATACAGCTTGCCGCCACGCCATCGCAGTCTCCGAAAGCCTGGCAGTGAATGATCCCATCAGACGGCACGTGCCACTCCTTTCCTCAAAAAACCACTCACGTCGCATCACTTCGCGCGTGATCCAGTCCAGCAGGTATGCGTCTACCTGCGGACGAACCGGCTCCATGAGGTCGCATGCCAAGTTGTCTCGCCATTGAGTATCGGCGTGTAGCAAACCGAGGGCTGGATCGAGTCCAACAGCGGCTGCAGCCAAGCGGGTTTCAGATTCCAGCAAGGCATATAGGTAATTCAGTATCGCGTTAGCCGGATTTATCGCCAGACGAGGTGACGCGGACAGCGGCGACACGCGACTTCCAAACGTCAGCCAATGGTCCGGAACCCGTCGGAGGTCTACCTTCGAAAACATTATTGGAATGCTGTGCCATGCAGACCAGTAGGCATAAGCAGCGTTAGCTTCGAGAAGCCGAATCTCTTGCATCGAGTCTGCCCTGGACACATCGGCCCGCATCCGCGCGATGGTATCGGCAGCCGGGCGATCCGCCAGTTTTTCGCGTGCGAGGCGTTCTTGTCCGACGAGTTTCTGTTCGATCAGCTCACGCGCGATCTGTAAGGCAACGCCAGATTGATGGGCAAAGGCTTGCGCACGTCGAAGGCGAGCGTCAGCGGTACGAACTGGTCCCGTAATAGCAAGGACGGAGCCGCTCCGATCAAGCATGACGAACGCAGCATCTTGATCCGCCAACCATCGGAGTGCAGCAAGTGAAACCATTCCATCAGACCCGACCACGACAAGACGGCGCAGTCCATGTCTCACTCGCGGCAAACGGCCCTCTCGGCGCGCTGTGCCGATCCCATCTCGGAACAGAAGGTGACCATGATCGACGGTAACAGTGATTCCATAGCCGAAAAGAGTGATAACTCCGTGCCGTGGCCGAATATGTTCTAGCGCCATGGGAACGCTCACTTGCAGGAGAGCGAATGGCTGAACGGGCCGCTCAGACTGCGGTCTAACACAATGAATATATGGGACTTAGCTATTTTATCTGACTTCAGAAGAACTATCTAGGAGCGCTCAAAGATTTCCTTTCGTTTCCTGAAGGTACTGAGCCAAGCTACGTTTGTAACGGGGTGCGATTTTGCGCGTGCACCGCCAACATTCGCATTGTCCAAGGTGTTCAAGTTTTCGCAGCACCTCTATGCTGTACGAGGGTGAGATTGGCGGGAACAAACTAAGACCGGCCATCACGCGAGCAAGGTATTCGATCCTTCGATAGTCACCCGACTCCCGTTGATCGCGACCTGGATAACGTCTGTCGAGTTTTGCACGGCAAAATTGTTCAGCATGTCGGTACAAAGCCCTGGGAACAGCGTGCCACGACCAATCGAAGTAACCGCCGCTTGGAAATTCCCGGCGGGAAATCAGCCAAATCTTTGAGCGATTGTACGCACGCCGAACATGAGCAGCAGTGCGAGCCTGTTTCAAGGCTTGCCAGATATGGTGCTCTGCTGGGTAAGCCGGAACGAATGTCCTGATCGGTACGCCGCTCATCATCCCCTGCTCAAAGTCTTCTTCAAATTTTCTTGCACGCTCATGCCAGTCTTGCATCTCTTCAGGGGTCTCAATGAACTTGGGCTGGTGAATTGCGTATTGCGTACCGCCCGGTAGGACTACAGAAAGCTTCTCGCGGCCCCCTTCTTCGATGGTCTCGTTGGTGATAGTTGTGTACAACTTATCCCGATCTGGCCTTGCTTTGATGAACATTCCTGATGCAATCCGAACTTGGCCACCGGTTTCCGGAACACCGTTTCTCAATCCGCAGAAAATACTTACCCATGCTTCTTCGTAGGTCGTCAGTTCGCTGACATCCACGCGTCGCGGTCGGCCACGTGGCCGGTTTTCAGTCAGTTGGGCCATTTATATACCCAAATGCTCAAGAAACAGATTACCCCCTCCACTCCCTCGTGAGCTAATCCGATTCGTTTTACCTGCACGGACACCATCGAAGGAGCGGTAAATGAAAAATAGGAAACAGCGGGCACGTCGATCTGTAAGGAGAAAGCAATCGAAAGGGCGATATCGGCGAACGAACAACAAAGCGCCTCGAACGTTGCGGCAATACCTTTCCAAATCCAGGCAATTCCAGGAAACATGGGATTCGGTGGCTCATGTCATCTCGAAAATGAGATCGGGCCGCGTATCCCTGCGAAAGGCGGCTCGCGAATTTAGTGTCGATCCCGATCAAGTGATTACGCTTGGGCGTTCAGCCTTACGAAAGCGGAATGGGCGGTATGTTGCCACGAAGACCGACCGCCTCCTACGGGTCCTGACGATTTTAGGAAGCAAGGGCAAGAAAAAGATCGCAACTCGCGACTCCCGCCAAGCCAGTCTATTTGGTAGTCATTGGGCGGCAGTCCAGAGATATCTCCAAATCGGAGACGATGCACACCTGATGAAGTTCAATGATAAGAGGGTGGTCGATGCAAGCGGAAAACGCCATCGACTCCTCACAAACCTTAAGGAATTGAATCGCCTTGCGTCAGCCGGAGTTCTCTCTTTTGAGTCGATGTACGCGGGTGGTATGCGATGAAAAAGAAACCACCTCGCGATCCCATCGCAGCATACGAACGGGAAAGCCGTGCGGCTCGGCGGATTGGCCAGGGTAGCCGGTGTTCTAAGTGCGAAGAGGATCAACCCTTAGCATTGATTCCGGGTAGTGAGCCTAGGATCTGCGCAAATTGCCAACGTGTAGAGCTCGGACAATCGATATTCGACAATCACCATCCTGCAGGTGAAGCGAACGATCCTACTACAACACCAATTCCGACAAATGATCACAGGGCTGTTCTAAGCCCTAAGCAATATGAGTGGCCCGCAGAGACATGGAAAAACCCGTCAGGCAGTCCGATTCTCGCAGGTGCGGCATCTATGCGGGGCTATTCCGAAACAGGCGACTATCTGGTTGCATCGCTCATAATTCCAAATGTCGAAATGCTCGAAGCCCTTGACGCATTTCTGATAAATCGTTTGGGTCCGGAATGGTGGGTCGGAACCGAGATGGAACGCTTCGCCCCGAAACGTAAATCCAAACGCTAGTCGGTATAGTGAAATTAGAGCCCATTCCTCTACCGGTTGCGATTCGAGTTTTTCCGGCGCTCAAACCCACCGAGCCCAAAAGTCGCAAGAACAAAGTATGGCGTCCGCCTCGCGCCATGTTCGTGTTCGATACTGAGACGCGAACGGACGAATGCCAGCGTTTGACGTTTGGAAGTTATCGATTCTTCGTCGACAATGAGTTGCGGGAAGAGGGTCTTTTCTATGCCGACGACTTGCCAATCAAGGACCGCAAGACGCTGGAAAAGTATGTAGCTGCCCAGAACAGGCGAGGAACCCGTCTCCTTCTGCTAACTCGTCGCGAATTCCTCAAAAAGCTGTACAAGGCAGTCTACAAAGGCCGCGCTCTCTTGGTCGGTTTCAATCTACCGTTTGACTTATCCCGCATTGCCTTCACCGCACGTTCAGCGCGAGGACGATTTGCTGGCGGATTCTCGCTGGCCATTTGGTCGTACATGAAGTTCGGAGCGGAAAAACCCTCAACCCGTCGCCCCAGTGTGGGTATCAAGCACATTGACTCCAAGCGCGCCTTGAAGGGATTCACTGCCCGTTTTGGACCCGACGATTCTGATCTGATTCCGGAAAATTCCACCACAGGAGAGCCTGAGAAGGGATACAAGTTTCGCGGGCACATGCTCGACATGCGAACGCTCGCCTTTGCGCTCACTGATAGGGCTTATTCATTGGACAGTGCCTGCCGTGCCTTCGGCGTTGGGCACGGAAAGCAGCATGTTACTCGCCACGGCGTCGTCACGAAGAAATACATCGACTATAACCGCCGAGACGTTCAAGTCACTTCGGAACTAGCGGTAAATCTTCTCGCCGAATACGCGAAGCATCCGATCAACCTTCAGCCCACGAAGGCTTATTCACCCGCCTCAATCGGCAAGGCATACCTAAGGGCAATGGGCATCCTCCCAATCCTCGAACGACAACCGGACTTTCCCCTTAGCTATGTGGGCTTTGCGCAAACCGCTTTCTTCGGGGGAAGAACTAGTGCCCACATTCGGAAAGTTCCCGTCCCGGTCGTCTATGTCGATTTTCTCTCCATGTATCCCACCGTCAACGGGCTGATGGACTTATGGAAGTTCGTAGTTGCGCGGGGAATTCGGGTTGTCACGGACTGTCAGAAGGAAATTGAAAGATTCCTGCGCGGCTTAACGCCCGAGAAACTATTTCTTCCGAGCACTTGGAAGAAACTCCCGGCTTTCGTGAAGGTCGTAACCAATGGCGATCTCCTACCCTCCCGCGCCAAGTACAGTTCCGCAAGTAACGACTGGCAGGTAGCAGTCAACCATCTCTATGCGTCAGACCATGCACCGTCAGAAGGGCTCTGGTTCTCGCTTCCTGATGTAGCGGCCTCCGTTCTTCTTACGGGAAAAGTGCCCAAGATTGTCGACGCATTCAAACTTGTTCCCATCGGAAGGCTTTCCGGCTTGAGACCGGTCCGCCTCAGTGGCGAAGTATGGGTAAATCCTCGAACTGAGGACCTATTTCGGACAGTAATTGAGCAACGTAAGTCCCAAGCAAAGAAACAGGGAACGGTCTGGGAAGATGCAGATCGGCTGGATAAAGCCCTCAAGGTTCTTGCAAACGCTACCAGTTACGGTATCTATGCGGAAATGAACCGTCAGGAGACGGAGAAGAGGGTAAGAGTCCGATGTCAGGGAATCGACGCAGAACCTTACGAATGCTCCGTCATTCACCCCGAGAAACCTGGGGAGTTCTGCTTTCCCCCTTTGGCTTCCCTAATTACGGGGGCCGCTCGACTAATGCTCGCCTTGCTGGAACATTCTGTTTCGGCGCTGGGGGGAACCTACGCCATGGAAGATACGGATTCCATGGCAATCGTTGCGACGAAACAGGGGGGAATCATTCCTTGCAAGGGAGGAAAGCTTCGTACTGCAAACGGCGATGAAGAAATCAAAGCCCTAACGTGGAAGCAAGTCGATCAAATCGTTGCGAAGTTCGAAGCCCTCAATCCCTATGACCGGAAGGCGATTCCTGGTTCCGTTCTCAAGATTGAGGACGATAACGTTGATCCAAAAACCAGTAAGCGACGGCAAGTCTGGTGCCTTGCCATCTCAGCGAAACGCTATGCACTTTTCCTAAAGCCTAAGAATGGGGAACCGGTTCTACTGCGGGAAGGCGGCAACAACAAGAAAGACCGATGGTCGAGGCATGGTTTGGGCCATCTGCTTAACCCGACAGACCCAGAAGCTTCTGACCGAAACTGGACGGCTGCGGTGTGGGATTTGATCGTG
>WNFO01033454.1_pt1 | contig 11223 bp, 10 predicted proteins | sample 5400251 | NCBI WGS metagenome assembly WNFO01 (sample SAMN13153354, study PRJNA577476) | soil metagenome | isolation source: 100 cm saprolite under Madrone tree | place: USA:California | collected 2016-06-14 | reverse complement strand
TGGTGGTCGCCGGCCTCGTGCTGCTGCCGGTTTATTCCGCGGCAACCGGAAACGTCTTTGTGCTGACGCTGTTCACCCGCATCGTCATCCTGGCGCTGGCGGCCGCAAGCCTCAACCTCATGATGGGCTATGGCGGCATGATGAGCTTCGGCCATGCCGCCTATCTCGGCATCGGCGGCTACGCCGTCGGCATGCTCGCGCAGGAGGGTGTCGGCTCCGGCTTCGTCCAATTCCCGGTGGCACTGGCGGCGTCCTCGCTCTACGCGCTCGTGATCGGCGCGCTGTCCTTACGCACCCGCGGCGTCTATTTCATCATGATCACGCTCGCCTTCGCACAGATGGCCTATTACGTCGCCTCGGGGCTGGCGCGTTACGGCGGCGACGACGGCCTGACCGTTTACAAGCGCAGCGACTTCGCCGGCCTGATCAACCTCTCCAACCGCGTGCAGTTCTATTATCTCTGCCTCGCCTGCCTGTTCGCCGTGATTGTCCTGATCTGGCGCATCGTCAATTCGCGCTTTGGCCTGGTGGTGCAGGGCCTGCGCTCCAACGAGCAGCGCATGCAGGCGATCGGCTTTCCCGCCAAGCGCTATAAGCTCGTGTGTTTCGTGATCGCAGGCACGATGTGCGGGCTCGCCGGCGCGCTGCTTGCCAACAACACCGACTTCGTCAGCCCGGCGGTGATGTACTGGACCCGCTCCGGCGATCTCATGGTGATGGTGATCCTGGGCGGCATGGGCACGTTGTTCGGTCCGGTCATCGGCGCGGTGGTCTATCTGGTGCTGGAGGAATTGCTGTCGCGGGTCACGGAATATTGGGCGCTGATCATGGGGCCGCTGCTGCTGTTGATCGTGCTGTTCGGGCGCGGCGGCATCATGGGCCTGCTCGGGAGGCTCAATCGTGGCTGATCCGCTGCTCCGCGTCGAAAAGCTGGTGCGCCGGTTCGGCGGCATCCTGGCAACCGATCACGTCTCGCTCGACGTGGCGCAAGGCGAGCTGCACGCGATCATCGGCCCCAACGGCGCCGGCAAGACCACGCTGATCAGCCAGTTGACCGGACACCTCTCACCAAATTCCGGCAATATCTTTTTGGCCGGCCGCGACATCACCGGCATGCCGGCTTACCGCCGCAGCGCGTTGGGGCTGGCGCGGTCGTTCCAGATCACATCGCTGTTGCCGGATTTCACCGCGGCCGACAATGTCGCGCTCGCGGCGCAGGCGCATCACGGCCACTCGTTCCGATTCTGGGGTAACGCACGCAAGGAGAAAGGTCTCCGCGACATGGCGCAGGCGGCGCTGGAACGGGTCGGCATCAGCGGTCGCGCCGATGTGCTGGTGTCGAAACTGAGCCATGGCGAGCAGCGCGAATTGGAGCTTGCGGTCGCGCTGGCGACCCGGCCACAATTGCTGCTGCTGGATGAGCCGATGGCGGGGCTCGGCGTCACCGAATCCGCGCGCATGGTGAAGCTGCTCTCCGAGCTGCGCAAGGAAGTCACGATCGTGCTGGTCGAGCACGACATGGAGGCCGTGTTCGCGCTCGCCGACCGCATCTCGGTCCTGGTCTATGGCCGCGTCATCGCCTCCGGCGCGCCCGCCGACATCCGCCAGAACGACGAGGTCAAGCGCGCCTATCTCGGCGATCAGCATGTGGTGGTCAAGCATGGCGGACGCTGATCTCCTCGACATCGATGGTATCGAGACCTGCTATGGCCTGAGCCAGGTGCTGTTCGGCCTGTCGTTGTCGATCAAGAACGGCGAGATGGTCTCGCTGATGGGCCGCAACGGCATGGGCAAGACCACGACCATCCGCTCCATCATGGGATTGACGCCGGCCCGCGCGGGCATCATCCGCTTTGGCGGCCAGGAGGTGCGGAAGTTCCCGTCGTTCCGGATCGCGCAATTAGGCATCGGGCTCGTGCCCGAGGGCCGCCAGATCTTTCCGAACCTGACGGTGCACGAAAACCTCGTCGCCGCGTCCGCCAACCGTTTCAAATCGTCCGACCCGTGGACGATCGAGAATATCCACGTGCTGTTTCCGCGGCTCGCCGAGCGTGGCGCCAATATGGGCAACACGCTGTCCGGCGGCGAGCAGCAGATGCTCGCGATCGGCCGCGCGCTGATGACCAATCCAAAACTGTTGATCCTGGATGAAGCGACCGAAGGCCTGGCGCCCCTGATCCGGGAAGAGATCTGGAATTGCCTCACCATGCTGAAGGCGCGCGGGCAGTCAATCCTGGTGATCGACAAGAATGTCGAGCATCTCACCCGGATCTGCGACCGGCACTACATCATCGAGCGTGGCCGCACGGTGTGGAGCGGCACCTCCGAGCAATTGATGGCCGAGCCTGACCTGCAGCACCGCTATCTCGGGATTTGACGAGCATTATCCGGAAAAAAGGGTCCCGGTTTTCCGAAAAGGATCATGCTCAAACAAACCGTAAGGCGGCGCGTGCGCCTCAACTCCGCGGCGCGAGCTGCAGCTCCATGAGCGCGATCCGCTGCAGGATCGCCGGGTCGATTTCGCCGGATTTGGCCGTGCGCAGGATCGATTCCGCCAGCAGTTGGACGTGGGCCGAGCTCACCGGCTCCGGCAGCGTCGCGGCCGAGGCTTCCAGCGCCGCCGTCATGGCTTCGATGACTTCCGGAGTGAACGATGCGTCCGAAAAATTCTTCATGGTTCGTCCGACATGGAACGATCTCTTCAATGAACGATCCAGACAACATCACATGTCGATTTTTGTTCCGCCCGCCGCCGTGATCGCCGTTTTTGTTCAGACGAACTGCGTTGCGATGATTCGAGGCAAACGGCCTGGAAACTCGCCAGTTCGGCGTTCTTGACGTGCACGGAGGAGCCGACGCGGTGCGGGAGATTTCCTGCTATTTCGCGAACGGAACGTACTGCTGGTACTCCTTCGGTACCGACCTGCGATAGCGCGAGGGCACCGTACCGCTTTCGATCGACTTATCGATCTCCTGCTGCCGGGTCATCTTCGCAGTCCTCTTCTTCTCGGCCGGCTTAGCCTTCTCGGCCGTTGTCGTGGCCGATGGCGTCGCTGTGGTGGACGTCGCCGGCAGTGCGGCGGCGGGCGCGGGCGCCGGTGCCGGCGTCGTCGCCGCGTCAGTCCCGGTATTGGGCGTGCTTTGGGCCAGCAAGGCGCCGACCGGCATGGACACGAATATCGTTACGGCTGTCGCAAGACGGGAAAGGCTTTTCATCTGAAAGCTCCGGCTGTTCGCAAGCGAGGTCATCGACGCGATGCCGAAGCATACATGATTTTGGCCGGTATGTTCGCCGCGATCGGCGACCCGCGCGATGCCCCCGACCTTCCGCTTTTTTGCAAGCAGGAAGGGCTCAAAACATCTCGAAATATTCGCGGTGCTCCCAGTCGGAGACTTCGGCCTGGAACCGCTCGATTTCGGCGTTCTTGATGTGGACGTAGTAGTCGACGAATTGGTCGCCCAGCGCCTGGCGGAAAAACGCATCGTCGTTCAGCGCCGACACTGCCTCGCGCAGGCTCTTCGGCAGCAAGTTCGCCTCGGTCTCGTAGGGCGTGTCGGCGGACGGTCCAGGGTCGAGCTTGCGGTCGACGCCGTCGAGCCCGGAGAGAATTTGCGAGGCCATGTAGAGATACGGATTGGCGGCGGGCTCGCCGATCCGGTTCTCCAGCCGCGTCGCTGGGTCACCCGCGCGACCGAGCACGCGGACCATCACGCCTCTGTTGTCGCGGCCCCAGATCGCGCGGTCAGGCGCCAATGAATAGGAGCGGTACCGCTTGTATCCGTTGATGGTCGGCGTCGAGAACACGGCGGACCCGCGCGCATGCGCGATTAGTCCGGCCAGATAGCTTTTGCCGAACGCGGAGAGCGGCTCGCTGCCTTCCTTCGTCATGAACGCATTCTCGCCATTGTCGCGCGAAACCAGCGACTGATGCAGGTGCCAGCCTGAGGCGAACACGTTCGGCAATTTCGGCCGGCACATGAAGGTCGCGTGATAGCCGTGACGGCGCGCGATCTGTTTCACCGCGGAACGAAACAGCACCATGTTGTCGGCGGGCTCGATTCCCTTCTGGGGCTGAAAGGTGAACTCGCACTGGCTCGGGCCGAATTCGACTTCGACGGAGCGCAACGGCAATCCCAGCGCGAGGATGTCACGCCGGATGATGTCGAGCGCCGGCTCCATCTGGTCGTAACGCTGCTCTGTCAGGTATTGATAGCCGTGCGAGCAAGCCCTGCGACGAAATCGTAGCCGCGCTGGCCCAGCCTTTCGAGCACCGACTTGTAGATCTGGCGCGTTGCGAACGGGATCGGACGTCCGTCGGCGAAATGCAGGTCGCAGAGCAGCCAGCCGGTTGTCGGCGACCACGGCAGCACGCGGAAGGTCGCGGGATCTGGCACCATCAAGACGTCGGCGGCGCCCTCCATCTCCTTCATGCCAAAACCACCGCCTGCGGTGAAAACCGGAAACACCGTGCGGTGGGAAGTGTCCTTGGCAAGCATGGTGGTGGTGATGCTGCAGCCGCTCTCGAGCGACGCCAGCGCTTCGCTGGCGACCAATGTCTTCCCGCGCAGGATGCCGTGCTGGTCCGGGAACGACAGGCGGATCACTTCGAGATTTTTCTCTTCGACGATGCGCCGCAGGCGGCGCGCGGCCTCCTGCTGCTCGTCGGACCAGAACGCGTGACGCACGACGAAACTCACCCCGTCATTCCTTCAATCACCAGACGCGCGGCAAATTAACAGCGCCTCGTGTGGTCCGTCATTGCGAGCGAAGCGAAGCAATCCAGATATTTATCCGCGGAGACATTCTGGATTGCTTCGCTTCGCTCGCAATAACGAAAAAACAACTATTCGGCTGCCGTCAGACGATGGACCTTGCCGGCGATGTCCTTCGGCACCGGCGCGGCCCACGGCGCGCCGCGGCGCCGCTTCACGTCGACCTCCATCCAGAATGTCTCCCAGCCCTGCGTCGGGCCGATGCCGTCCATCGTCGCCGGCCCCTGAATGCTTTTCGCGTGCGCCTCGTCGAGAAACAGCATCGGTTTTTCGCCGCCTATGACCTTCTCGATCTCCTGCCGCAGCAGGCGGCGATACTGCACGATCGCCTTGTCGCTTTGGCCGAGATGTTCATTGGTGCGATCCTGGATCGGCCCCATCGATTCCACCGCCCACTGGTCGTGGACGTTGATGTCGTTGCCCATGCCGGTGTAGGTCGAACTCGCCTGCTCCTGCGGGTTAAAGCCGTAATCGTTCGACTTGTTCTTGCGCGACTTGTAATCCGGCAATTCGTAGAGCTCGAGCCGTTGGTCGCGCATCTTCTTTTTGTCGACCGGGCTCGAATAGCTCGTGAAGATCGCGTACCAGTAGCAGTTCTCGTCATCGATCGGCACATGCCACTGCGAGATCGTCATCTCCGTGCTCATCGGAATGACGAAGCCGTGCGGAAAGAGCTGGTTGGTGACGCGCACATGGGTGCGCTCCTCGTCGATTTCGCGCAGCGCAATCAGCCGCAAGCCGTATTCGGTGTGCTCGACATTGATGATCGGCCGGTCATATTCGCGCAGGATCTTCGTCATCGGCATGTCGCTGCCGGCGGAGGCGCCGCGAAACTGCTTGCCGTACGCGCCTGAGGTGTCCTCATCCTCGAAGAAGCGATGCAAATAGGACGCGTGCGAGGGATCGATGCCGACTTCGAGCGCCTGCAGCCAGTTGCAGCCGATGTGGCCCTTGAACGCGAAGGTGTGGCTATCCGGCGCGACGAAGCAGTCGATTTCCGGAAAGGCCGGTGGTTCGCCTTCGCCGAGCCAGGCCCAAAGAATGCCGCCCCTCTCGACCACGGGGTACGAGCGCTGCTTGATGCCCTGGCACAAGGTCGAGCCTTTCGGTTCAGCCGGCGTTTCCAGGCATTGCCCGGAAACATCGAACAGCCAGCCATGGAAGGCGCAGCGCAGGCCGCCGTTCTCCAGCCGCCCGAACGCGAGATCGGCGCCGCGATGCGCGCAGTGGCGCTGGATCAGGCCGTAGCGGCCGTGCTCGTCGCGAAACAGCACGAGGTTCTCGCCGAGCAGCTTGACGGGGCGTACCGGGCGCGGTCCCTGCAGTTCGTCCACCAGCGCCGCCGGCTGCCAGTACATTCGCATCAATTTCCCGCACGGGTCTTTCGTACCGGTTCGGGTGATCAGGTCGTTCTGTTCCTGGCTCATCATGGCTGGTCGCATCCTTTCGCGGTCGCGCGCGGAATGTCGTTTGAAATCAAATTACTAGGCTTGCGATGCGAGGCAAGTGGATTCGGCGCGTGCTGCTGCCGATGATGTGCGGCGCAGCGACATCGGGGAATAAGCGGCGTGTCACCCCGGATTCGCCGCGCGCATAATGGGCTATTTCTTCAAATGTTGACCGCGCCACGCCGGCCACGCCGAATGCTCTCCTTGACGCGGCTGACGCCGCGGGATTCAGAGCGTGTGCCCAATAATCATTCGCTCTGCCGGTCTCATGAGCATTGCACGCCGAGCCCCCGCTGAAAACAAACAGGTTTGGGCTGGCATGGCGATTGCTTTTATACCGTCAGAGTTGGCAACTAGGGTTCCGATCCTTGATTGGGGATGCTGGTCCGAGAGTTGCCACCCGGGGCGTCGTATGAGCCTTGGGTGCACGGCGGGATAAAAGCCCGGGAGACCTCAGTGGCCGCGTTTGGCAGGCAACTCAGGTCTATTTGCCAGTCCGCGGTCATCAAACCGATGAGGGACTGGATATGCGGACTTCACGAAATCTACTGACTGCCGTTACTGCTGCATGCATCTTGGCGACATCGCCGATGTCGCCTGCCTTGGCCGAAAAGAAGAAGGAATTCAACGTCGCTTGGACGATCTATGTCGGCTGGATGCCATGGCCCTATGCGGCCGAGGCCGGCATCGTGAAGAAATGGGCCGACAAATACGGCATCACCATCAAGGTCACCCAGATCAACGACTACGTCGAGTCAATCAACCAGTACACGGCAGGCAAGTTCGATGGCGTGACGGTCACCAACATGGACGCGCTGACGATTCCGGCGGCCGGCGGCGTCGACACCACGGCCGTGATCATGGGCGACTATTCGAACGGCAACGACGGCGTTGTGCTGAAGAAAGGCAAGACGCTCGCCGACATCAAGGGACAGAAGATCAACCTGGTCGAATTGTCGGTGTCGCACTATCTGCTCGCCCGCGGCCTGAGCACCGTGAAGCTGAGTGAAAAAGACATCAAGACCGTCAACACATCGGATGCCGACATCGTCGCGGCTTCGAAATCGGCGGACGCCACAGCGATCGTCACCTGGAATCCGCAGCTTCTGGAAGTGAAGTCGGAACCCGGCGCGACGCTGGTGTTCGATTCCAGCAAGATCCCGGCCGAGATCGAAGACCTGATGGTGATCAATACCGCGACCTTGAAGGACAATCCGGAGCTTGCCAAGGCGCTCGTGGGCATCTGGTACGAGACCATCAGCCTGATGAAGGACACCGGCGAAAAGGGCAAAGCCGCACGCGAAGCGATGGCGAAGCTTTCGGGCACCGATCTCGCAGGCTTCGAGACCCAGCTCAAGACGACGTATATGTATTACGAGCCAAAGGACGGCGCGGCATTCATGTCGGGGCCGGAGCTGCCGAAGATCATGGATACCGTGCGCGGCTTCTGTTTCGAGCACAATCTGCTCGGCGAACACGTCAAATCAAAGGACGCGATCGGCATCGAGACGCCGAAGTCGACCCTGGGCTCGGCCAAGAACGTCAAGCTGCGCTTCGATCCCTCCTACATGAAGCTGGCCGCGGAAGGAAAGCTCTGATCCGCTCGACGACGGGCGTTCCAACTGCGTTATAACCAGCTTTATGCCCTCATCCTGAGGAGCTTGCGCCAGCAAGCGTCTCGAAGGATGAGGCCCAGATCGGGGCCTCATGGTTCGAGACGGCGCTGACGCGCCTCCTCACCATGAGGAATGAGGGAGGGTCATCCCATTCCGCGTGCAATGAACGTCGTTCCACCGCGCGGCGGCCGGATCATTCTTGCCTTGCTGCCGTTCATCCTGATCGCGGTCGTCTATGTGATCGGATCGGCGGAGCGGCGCGCCGCCAATCCCGATGACAAGCTGTTGCCGCCGGTCTCGGAAATGGTCGCGACGTCGAAACGGCTGGCGGCCGAACCCGATCGGCGGTCCGGCGAGTATGTGCTGTGGGCCGACACCGCGGCCAGCCTGCAGCGCTTGGCGCTGGGGCTCGGTATCGCGGCGCTGACCGGCTTGGTGTTCGGCCTTGCGATCGGTCTTTTGCCGGTGGCCGGCGCGGGGTTCGGGACCTTGGTCGCGGTGCTGTCGATGATCCCGCCGATGGCCGTGCTGCCAATCCTGTTCATCGTGTTCGGCCTCGGCGAATTGTCGAAAGTGATGCTGATCATTATCGGCGTCACCCCGACCCTGATCCGCGACCTCTCGCTCGAAGTCGCCGCGATGCCGCGCGAGCAGCTCATCAAGGCGCAGACGCTCGGCGCATCGACCTGGCAGGTCGCGATCCGCGTGGTGCTGCCGCAGATCATGCCGCGCCTGATCAAATGCCTAAGGTTGATGATCGGGCCGGCGTTCCTGTTTCTGATCTCGGCGGAGGCGATCGCCTCCGACGTCGGGCTTGGCTATCGGATCTTCCTGGTGCGCCGCTATCTGTCGATGGACGTGATCCTGCCTTACGTCGCCTGGAGCACGCTGCTCGCCTACATGTTCGATCTCGTCCTGGTCTGGATCGGCCGCCGGGCATTCCCATGGGCCTATGAGCAGGAGCGGCGCTGATGAGTGCGCTGTCTTTCCGCAACGTCTGGGTCGAATACGGCAACCAGATCGTTCTCGAGCGCATCAACATCGAGATTGCATCGGGAACGTTCCTGTCGATCGTCGGTCCCTCGGGCGCGGGCAAGAGCACCTTCCTGCGATTGATCCTCGGCCAGGAGAGGCCGACGCAGGGCACGGTGCTGCTCGACGGCGAACCGTTTCCTCCCGAACCGGGCGCCGACCGCGGCATCGTCTTCCAGCGCTACCTGACGGTGCTCGGCAACGTCTTGCTCGGCTACGAATTCGCGGAGCGCCCGCTGACCGCGCGCCTCATTGGCGCATCGCGACGGGAGGCGGTCGAGAAAAGCCGCGCGCTGATCGAGGCGGTTGGCCTGGGTGCGCATTGCGACAAATATCCGAGCGCGTTGTCGGGCGGCATGCAGCAGCGGCTTGCGATTGCGCAAGCGCTCGCCAAACGGCCGCGCGTATTGTTGCTGGACGAGCCTTTCGGGGCACTCGATCCCGGGACGCGCGTGCAGATGCACGCGCTGATCAAGCCGCTGTGGCGCGATCTGAGGATGACCATCGTGATGGTCACGCACGACATCAAGGAAGCGTTCGGGCTGGCGACGCGGCTGATCGCGCTCGACCGCCCGCGCCACGATCCGCAGGCGCCGGAGCGATTCGGCGCCAAGATCACCTATGACCTCGACCTGACGCGCGACGGCGCGGTGCCCGTACTGGGCTTCATCAAGGCCGAGGCGGAAGCCGCCCAGTAGACTAGACGAACAGGGAGTACCATCCATGCTGCTCAAATCCATGCATCGATCGCGCCGGGCGGGCGTCTTGCCCCAGCCGCAGAGAACGCGCCGGCATCATCCCGACTTCGACAAGATGGCAACGCAAGGCTGGCAGTCGCTCGAGGCCGAAGGCAAATTATCCAGCACAGGCTGGCGCAAGGAGCGGCAATGGGCGCTGGATATGGGGCTGCCCGGCGCCGACAGCCTGACCGATCGCGATATTCCGACGTTCGCGCGCGGCGAGCTGCCGCATTTCGCCGGCATCAACACCTTCATGAAGGCGCCCTATGTCGAGAACGTGCGCGACGTCGCGAAATACGATGCTGCCGTGATCGGCATTCCCTTCGATTCCGGCACCACCTATCGCCCGGGGACCCGTTTCGGGCCGCAGGGCATAAGGCGCATTTCCGCGCTCTACACGCCCTACAATTACGAGCTCGGCGTCGATCTGCGCGAGCAGATGACGCTCTGCGATGCCGGCGACGTCTTCACGATTCCCGCCAACCTCGAAAAGAGCTTTGACCAGATTTCGCGCGGTGTCGCCCACGTGTTCTCCTCGGGCGCGCTGCCGGTCATGCTCGGCGGCGATCACTCGATCGGATTCCCTTGCGTCCGCGGCATCGCGCAATGCACCGACAAGCGGATCGGCATCATCCATTTCGATCGCCACATCGACATCCAGGAAAAGGATCTCGACGAACGCATGCACACCACGCCCTGGTATTGGGCGACCAATCTGCCGAATGTCTCGGCGACCAACCTGGTGCAGCTCGGCATTGGCGGATGGCAGGTGCCGCGCGAGGGCGTCGAGGTGGCCCGCAAGCGCAACACCAACGTGCTGACGATCGCCGATATCGAGAGAATAGGCTTGGAGAAGACCGCCGAGATCGCGCTGGAACTGGCCTGGAAGGACGCGGACGCGGTCTACATCTCGTTCGACGTCGATTCGATCGATTGCGGTTTCGTTCCCGGCACCGGATGGCCGGAGCCGGGCGGCTTCCTGCCGCGCGAGGCCCTGAAAATTCTAGGCCTTGTCGCGGCCGAAGGCCTCTGCGGCCTGGAGGTGGTGGAGGTGTCGCCGCCCTACGACACCTCCGACATCACCGCGCTGGTCGGCGTGCGCGTGGTGGTCGAAGCTCTGGGCTCGATGGTCGCGCATGGCAAGCTCGGCAGCCACAAATCGATCATCAACAAGCCCGTCGCCTATTGAGGTCCGCCATGCGTCATCACCACCACGGTCATCATCACGATGTGCATGAACATGGACATGATCATGACCACGCGCACGACGTGCACGATCACCATCATCATGACCACGTCCATCCGCCACACGGGCCGGGACACAATCACCCGCATGCCCAGCGCGCCCCGGTCCAATGGCAGACGCCGCACCAGCCGGACGGCGCGACGAATGCGGTCTCGCCGGAGGCGGACCTCGACAAGGTCGAAGCGGCCTTCGTCGACGGTTTCATCTCCGCTCCCGACCCCACCAGCTTCCTGCGTCTGGCGCGCATACCCTTTGAGATCGCGGCCGATGGCTCGAGCCTGAAATTGCTGCGGGTCGAGATCGACGCGCTCACTGATGTCGGCAGCCTGACGCCGCATCTTGGCGGCGCAACGTTCCGTTATGATCCG
>WNFO01005338.1_pt1 | contig 11223 bp, 5 predicted proteins | sample 5400251 | NCBI WGS metagenome assembly WNFO01 (sample SAMN13153354, study PRJNA577476) | soil metagenome | isolation source: 100 cm saprolite under Madrone tree | place: USA:California | collected 2016-06-14 | reverse complement strand
ATTCTTGGTGACCAACGCCGGCGGTATTCTTTCGTTGGCCAGCAACTCCGGGTGGACCCGGACCACTAACACTTCTTCGTAATGAGACCGGTTGAATATGCCGATGCGGCCGCGCTCCGGCAGGCATTTCATGTTGCGCCACAGGAAATCGTGATCCAGCTCTTCAGGGGATGGAGCCTTAAAAGAGTAGACCTGACAACCCTGCGGGTTCACCCCGGACATCACGTGCTTGATGATCCCATCTTTTCCCGCGGCGTCCATGGCTTGAAAGAGCAGAAGCAAGCCCCAGCGGTTCTGGGCGTAGAGCATGTCCTGAAGCTCGGCCATGCGCGCCACCCCCTTGGCCAGGAGCTCCTGTGCGCGCTCTTGGGAGTGGAGCTTATAGGTATCGGCGGGATCGTAGTCCTTGAGACGGAATTTCTTGCCCTTGTCCACTCGATAAGGCTTGGCGAACTTACTGGCCCAACTCATAAGCTGCCTCCGGATTCACTTCGTGGTCGTTGGCCGTTGGTCGTTGGTCGTTGGCTTCAATCCGTCAGGCGTCACGTTAGAACGGGCGACCATCAACCAATGACTCGCGGCCAACGGCCAACGACCAAAAGCCAACGCCCACTTCCCTATTTCCTGACCAGCCGTGCTAATGCTTCCACATTTCGGCGATCATCGCCGGGTTCGTCAATGGGAGTTTCCGCGATAAAGGCGGCGTGGGCCAAACGCGAGTCATTCAGCAGCCTGCGGAAAGACTCGATTCCGATGGTTCCCTTGCCTATGTGCTGGTGACGATCGAGCTTCGATCCGCAGGCGGCTTTGGCATCGTTACAGTGCCACACCGGCACATTCTTCAGACCCACCGTGTCGTCAAGACGTTTCAGTGTATCTTTCATCCCTGGGTCGCTGACAATGTCGTAACCCGCGACATGTGTGTGGCAGGTATCAATGCAGGCGCCAACCGGCACCAGGTGGCGCAAGTATTCCAGCACTTCCGCCACTTGCTCGAAGCTGCCGCCGAGTGAGTATTCCGCGCCAGCGGTGTTTTCAATCAGGATCATGAATCCGGATTTCGCCAGGTCCAGGCCCTGGGCGGCGACAGCAATCGCGGCCGCCGTGCGCAGCAGCCCCTGTTCCCGGTCCGATCCCCGAAACGATCCCGGGTGCAGCACCAGGTAATCCGCGCTCAGCGCCAGCCCGCGTTCAATTTCCCCGCGAAACGCCTCGATCGATTTCTTCAGGAAGAGGTCATTCATGCTGGCCATGTTGATCAGATAGTTAGTGTGAATCACGAGAGGCTTCAAATCGTATTTCTCCCGCAAGCGCTTCAACTCATCGCACTGCGGACGGTTCAGCTCGTAAGGCGCCCACTGGCGCGGGCTGGAGGAGAAGATCTGAAACGCACTGCAACCCAGGCGATAAGCTCGTTCCGCCGCGTTCTGCACCCCGCCCGCGATCGAAGTATGGATCCCGATCCGCCGGGAGGTTGGGCGAGGCGGGGCTTTCCGCGGAGGCAATTTGAGAATGTCCTGCTCTTGGGCGATGGAACGGGGCACGGGAAGAGTATAACGAGTCCGGGTGGGAGAGCTTAAGCGTGGGTGCTGTCCTGAACATGCAATTCAGATCGCTACCTGAGGGTGGAGCAGGCCTTCAGGCCTGCATACAGATTCCGCGTTGCGATGGGCTTTAGCCGCTGAGGTACCTCAGCGGCTGAAGCCGCGTCACAGCGCCTTTTATTGCAGCGCTAAAGCGCTGCTCCACCCAAATCAGAATCCGCCGAATAAGCTGAGCGCACGCCAGATCCTTCACGGCCTGAAGGCCGTTCAGGATAACACCGCAGTCGTTTGCCGCAAGCAGTCCACAAACGATAGACTTGATGGTTTCGAGGTGGGTCATGTTAGTTGTCATGAAGGCGCAGGCCACGGACGAGCAGATACGCTCGGTGTGTCAGAAGATTGAGGAATTGGGATATCGCGCCCACGCCATGCCCGGCGCGCAGCGGACCGCCATTGGCATTACCGGCAATCGGGGCGAAGTCGAGCCGGGCACGCTGGACGAGATGCCTGGGGTGCAGGAACTGATTCGCGTTAGCAAGCCCTACAAGCTGGTCAGCCGTGACGTAAAACCAGAAAACACGGTCATAACTTTCCCGGGCACGGACGCCACATTTGGCGGTCCCGGGATCGCCGTGATCGCCGGCCCCTGCGCCATCGAGAGCCGCGAACAAACCATGGCGGTGGCGGAACTGGTGTGCCGTTCCGGCGCGCAATTTTTCCGCGGAGGCGCGTACAAGCCCCGCACCTCACCCTATTCCTTCCAGGGATTGGGGGAAGCCGGCTTGCAGATCATGGCTGAAGTCCGGGAAAAGTTCGGCATGAAGATTGTCACCGAAGCCATAGACAATGAATCGCTGGAACTGGTGGAGAAGTACGCTGACGTCATCCAGATCGGCGCCCGCAACATGCAGAATTTCTCGCTGCTCAAGCGGGCCGGACGAGCACGGAAGCCGGTGCTGCTGAAGCGCGGCATGTCGGCGACGCTGGAAGAATTCCTGATGGCGGCCGAGTACGTGATGAGCGAAGGCAACTACAGAGTCATCCTGTGCGAGCGCGGGGTGCGGACGTTCGCCGATCACACCCGCAACACGCTCGACCTCAGCATCGTGCCCGCTGTCCAGCGGCTCAGCCACCTGCCCATTGTGGTCGACCCCAGCCACGGTACGGGAAAACGCAACAAGGTCACACCGCTGTCGCGGGCTGCGATCGCCGTTGGCGCGGACGGCCTGATCGTAGAAGTGCACCACGAGCCGGACCGGGCCATGTCGGACGGCATGCAGTCGCTTTATCCCGAGCAGTTCGACGAACTGATGACGCAGGTGCGGCAAATCGCGCCGGTGGTGGGCAGGATGGTGCCCGCCATCGGCATGCATGCGCCGAAACCACCGTCGGTTCGGCCGGGGGTTGGATCCTCCATCAGTCCATCAGCTTGAAAAAATTTCTTCTCCTCGTAGTCATTCTCCCGATCGGAGCCGCGGCGGGCTGGTGGTACTTTCACGAGCTCCAGTTCCCCGCCTACAGCCCCGCATACCGCGAGTACGCCTACGTCACCAACAGCAAGAGCAATACCGTTTCCGTGATCGACCTGCGCACCTTTCAGCCGGCCAAGACGATTCGCGTCGGCGGTACGCCTACCGGCATTGCCGCCAACAGCAAGAAAAACGAAGTCTACGTGGTTAACGCGCAGTCGAACAGCGTCAGCGTGATTGACGCGGAACGCAATGAAGTGGTGGCGACCATCGGCGTGCACGCGGCGCCGTTCTTCGTCGATGTGTCGGAGGACGGCAAACGGGCTTATGTGGCTAATTCGAAATCCGCCAATGTCTCGGTGATCGACCTGGAGAAGCGTGCCGTGCTCGGCAATATCCGGGTGGGCGCCTCGCCAGGACTGGCGCGAGTTTCGCCCGACGGCGCAACCGTGGTGGTCAGCAACCGGGGCGACAATACCGCGTCGCTGATTGACGCAGCGCAACTCCGAGTGCGCAGCACTATCCCCGTTTGTCGGCAGCCGGAAGAAATCGCGATCCTTCCGGACAACAGCAAAGCCTTCATTGCCTGCACCGGCTCAGCCCAGGTTGCGTCGATTGACTTGAAGAGCGACAAACTGCTGGCCTTGCTGGACGTGGGCAAAACGCCCGTCGACCTGGCGCTGAAGCCCGACGGCGGCGAACTGGTAGTGACCAACTTCGACGGCAATAACATTTCCATCATCGAGACCTCGACCAACGAGGTGGGCGGCAGCTATTTGATCGGCTCACAGCCCGCCCGTGGTCTCGTCACCTCGGACAACTCGCGACTCTACGTCAGCAACTTCGGCTCGAACACGATCGCGGTTTACGATATCGATATTGGAAAGCTGATCGCGTCGCTTCCGGTAGGCAGTCATCCGGATGGACTGGCTCTCTCTCAAAGTGAAAACTATCTGCTGGTGCTGGACTCGCAGTCCGGCGACGTGACCGTGATCCAAAAACGAAATCCCACCCGGCTTGAGCCGACAGAGTATTCCCTGCTAACTATGATTCCGGTTGGCGTGCAGCCCAATAACATCGTGGTGAAATCGTTTGTCCTGGCCAAGCCGGTGCAGTGAGCGGCAAGAACGGCCACCGATTTGCACGGATTGTCACGGATTTGATTTGTTCCTGATTTTTGATTTGTCATCCTGAGCGAAATCTTTCCATTCGCTTGCGAATGGAAAGATGCAGTCGAAGGACCCCTGTTACCAAGAAAATGGCTCGCTTTTGTGGCATTCTCGTAAAGACTGCCCGTGCTCAAGGAAACTACGGTGTGAAGAGGGTAGGAGACTCCGTAGCTACTTCGCGAAGCGAAGTAGCTGCTCCGTTCAGGATGACAAGGGTTCAGCGATACAGGAACTTAGCCCTGCGCGCCGCAGCACTTCTTGTACTTCTTTCCGGAACCGCAGGGACAGGGATCGTTGCGGCCGATTTTTGCGGTGCCGCGTACCACTTGCTGCACGGGTTGCGTGTCGCCGGATCCGGCCATGCGTGCCTGGTCCAGTTCGCGACGCTTCTTGCGCTGGAAGGCTTCTTCGATTTCGTCCACCGAAGTCGCGACCGCACGAGGGGGCCGCCGGCCATTGCCATCCGTTCCGCCACTCAATCTTGAGGCGGGTACGCCAGCCTCCGGACCAGCGCCAGGACCACCCTGGCCACCGGTTCCCGGAGCACTGCCGCTCTCGCCCGGACGCTCCAGAATCTGCATCAGGTAGAGATAGCGGACCGTGTCTTCCTGAAAACGCTGCATCATGGCTTCGAACATGTCGAAGGACTCGCGCTTGTACTCAACCAGCGGATCGTGCTGCCCATAGCCGCGCAGGCCGATGCCTTCCTTCAGGTGGTCCATGTCCCGAAGGTGGTCTTTCCACTGCGAATCCAGCACGCTCAGCATGATCATGCGCTCGTGGTAGCGCATGGCCTCCGGGCCGATGAGTTTTTCCTTAGCGTCGTAGCGTTCTTTCAGCTTGGTAAAGATAGCGTCGCCAAGCTCTTGCCGGTTTAACGACTCGGGCTTGATTCCTTCCGCCAGAATGTCCACTCCGCAGCGAGTGAAAATCGCGTCCTTCAGTCCTTTGGTGTCCCAATTTTCAGGATGAGCTTTGATGGGGCAGAACTGGTCCATCACGTCGCTGAGGATGCCGGAGACATAGTCTTCGAGAATGAGTTCCTTCTGATCCACACCCTCGAGCAACTGGCGGCGCAGGCCATACACCGCCTCGCGCTGCTTGTTCATTACGTCGTCGTACTCGAGGAGGTGTTTGCGGGCCTCGAAGTTCTGGGCTTCGACTGCTTTTTGCGCGGTCTCGATGCGGCGTGTGATCAGGCGGGACTCGATGGGGATGCCCTCTTCCATACCCAGCCGCTGAAGCAGGTTCGACACCCATTCCTTGGCGAAGATACGCATCAGGTCATCTTCGAGGGAGAGATAGAAGCGGGAAGACCCGGGATCACCCTGGCGTCCTGCGCGGCCGCGAAGCTGGTTGTCAATGCGCCGCGCCTCGTGGCGCTCGGTGCCGAAGATGTGCAGGCCGCCGACGGCTGTCACATCGTCGTGTTCCTTATCGGTTTGAACCTTGTGGCGATTGAAAATCTCGGTCCACTGGTCGGTAGGAACGACGTACTCATTCCCGGCGTAGTACCAGACCGTGCTCTTGGTTTCGTCCACGTCGATTTGAATCTTGCCCTGAGCAGCTCGCAAGGGTTGTGCGATTCCCTTTTTCACGCACTCCTGCTTGGCCATGAATTCGGGGTTGCCGCCCAGCAGTATGTCCGTGCCGCGGCCGGCCATGTTGGTGGCGATGGTCACCATGCCCTTGCGTCCGGCCTGGGCCACGATCTCGGCTTCGCGCTCGTGATACTTGGCGTTGAGTACGACGTGCTTGATGTTTTTCTTCTTCAGGAGTTCGGAGAGCCGCTCCGATTTCTCGATTGAAGTGGTGCCGACCAGCACGGGCTGGCCGGTGGCGTGCAACTTTTGGATTTCGTCGGACGCGGCATAGTATTTCTCTTTCTCCGTCCGATAGACCACATCCGGATTCTCCAGACGCAACATTTGTTTGTTGGTCGGGATGACCATCACTTCGAGGCGGTAAATCTTGTCGAACTCGGCCGCTTCGGTCTCCGCGGTGCCGGTCATGCCAGCCAGTTTCCGGTACATGCGGAAATAGTTCTGGAAGGTGATGGTGGCCAGGGTCTGGTTCTCGCGCTCGATCTTGACGTTTTCCTTGGCCTCGACCGCCTGGTGCAGGCCATCGGACCAGCGGCGCCCCGGCATCAGGCGCCCGGTAAACTCGTCCACGATGATGACTTCGCCGTCTTTCACCACGTACTCGACATCGCGCTTGTAGAGAGCGTGCGCTTTGACTGCGGTATCGACGTGATGCTTCAGGTCCCAATTCTCCGGGTCGGCGATATTTCCGATACCCAGAAGCTGCTCCACTTTTTCCCAGCCCGTGTCAGTGACCGTGATGCTCCGGTGCTTCTCATCCACCACGAAGTCGCCGGTGAGTTCTTTTGGTTCGCCGGGAGCGGTGTCGATCTCCTCGCCTTTTTCCAGCTTGGGAATGATGCGGTTGACTCGCGCATACTTGTCGGTGGATTCCTCGCTGGCGCCTGAAATGATGAGCGGTGTGCGAGCTTCGTCGATCAGGATGGAATCGACTTCATCCACGATGCCGAAATTGTGCTTGCGCTGCACGCAATCGTGAAGATCGAACTTCATGTTGTCGCGCAGATAGTCGAAGCCGAACTCGTTATTGGTGCCGTAGGTGACGTCGGAGGCGTAAGCTTCGCGACGCTCTTCGTCGTCCAGGTCGTGCACGATGACGCCTACGGTGAGTCCCAGGAAGCGATAGAGCTTGCCCATCCACTCCGAATCGCGCTTGGCCAGGTAGTCGTTGACCGTGACCACGTGTACGCCGCGGCCGCTTAGCGCGTTGAGATAAACGGGAAGTGTGGCGACCAGGGTCTTGCCTTCGCCAGTTTTCATTTCGGCGATCTTCCCCTGGTGCAAAACCATGCCGCCGATCAGTTGCACGTCGAAGTGGCGCATCTGAAGAACGCGGCGGCCGGCTTCACGCACAACCGCGAACGCTTCCACCAGAATCTCGTCCAGGGCTTCGTTGATGGCCTTGGTCCGCTCGTCCTCCATCTGCTTAAGGCGATCGGGATCGGCGTCCGGTTCGTCGGGTATGCTGGCCAGACGCGTCTGGACGCGCTGCCGGAATTCGTCGGTCTTGGCACGCAACCGCTCGTCCGAGAGCTGCTGCATCTGCAGCTCAAGCGCGTTGATGGCCTCGACCTGAGGCATCAGGCGCTTCAGATCGCGCTCGTTCTTGGTCCCGAAGACCTTGCCTAATAAAGTGTTGATCAAATCGAAATACCTTTGGAGGCAGCACTGCCCGTTTGTATGAGCCTAGCATATTAGATGCGCCGTTAGCGTGTAAGTCGCTGGGAGGAATCACAAGGCGAAGAGTGCTTCGGCTGGCCGAGGGCGGGACGCTCTCGGGACAGCCGGAAAAGCCTGCCCTGGGCCTGTCGATGGGACGGCGGCGCTACGGTAACCCAATCTCATGTAATATTTCCGCGAACCAATGCCAACTTTTTACGACCGCTTCGTCGAGTGTGTAGAACACTGGCCTCAAAACGTCGCGCTTGAAATTCAGCGCCGCGACAAGGTTGAGAGCTACACCTACGGGGAAGCGCGCCGCATGGCGGAGTCCATCGGCGCCTGGCTGGCAAAAAGCGAATTGCAGTCCGGCGCCCGGGTCGCCATTCTTGCCGACAACCATCCCCGATGGGTGGCGGCGTTTCTGGGCGCGGTCGCAGCCGGATGTACCGCAGTGCCGCTGGACACGGCTCTGCACTCGGACCAGATCGCGACTCTGCTAAAAGACAGCGGCAGCTCGCTGTTGTTTTGCGACGTGAAACATCTCGCTGCCGCGGCCGAAGCGATTGCGTCCCTGCCGATCAAGATTGTTCTGACCAATCCAGCGGAGCTCAAGGGCGTGTCGACTCCAGTCAATCCAGTCACCGATCTCGACAGCATCTTTACGTCTGGCTCCGGCGGCTTCAAGCCCGCGGCGGTTGCATCGGACCATGTTGCCTCCCTGCTTTACACTTCCGGCACGACTTCCGATCCCAAGGGCGTAATGCTGACTCACGCTAACCTCATGGGCGAAGTGGAATCGGTGTTCCGCTGGGCGCACGTGGGTCCGACCGATGCTGTGCTTGGCGTGTTGCCGCTTTTTCACGTGCTCTCGCAGATGGCGAATCTGATGCTGCCGCTGGTGAAGGGTGCGCGGGTAGTTTATCTGGAGACCCTGAACACCACGGAGCTGTTGCGCGCCCTCAACGAGCGCCAGATCACAATTTTTGCGGTGGTGCCGCAATTTTTCTACCTGATCCACGAACGCATATTCAAAGAGGTAGCCAAGCGCGGCGCGGCGGCGGCCTGGGCCCTCAAAGCCCTGATGACGGTCAACCGCGGTCTGCGCGCGATCGGATTCAACGCCGGCCGGATTTTTTTCGGCAAGCTGCACAGTACGTTCGGTGACCGGATGCGCTACCTGATCACCGGTGGCTCGCGCTTCGATCCCCAGATCGGATACGACTTCCACGCCCTGGGCATCGATGTACTGCAAGCCTACGGCTTGACTGAAACCACCGGCGCTGCCTTCGTCGCTCTTCCCCATCACAACGTGATCGGTTCCGTCGGGCCGCCCTTGCCTGGTGTGGAAGGAAAGATTATCGATCCCAAACCTCCGGAAGATGGCGGCCCCGCCGTGGGCGAAATCGCCATCCGGGGCGCAATTATCATGAAAGGCTACTGGAACCGGCCGGATGCGACCGCCGCCGTGCTGAAAGACGGCTGGCTCCTTACCGGTGATCTGGGACACTTCGACTCCGGCGGCAATCTTTTTATCACCGGCCGCGAGAAGGACGTGATTGTCCTGAGCAACGGCAAGAACGTCTATCCCGAGGAGATCGAGTCCTACTACTTAAAATCTCCCTACATCAAGGAAATCGGTGTGATGGCGATGGAAAGCGAGCCCGGCAATCCCGCTTCCGACCGGCTGTACGCCGTGGTGGTGCCGGACTTCGATCTTCTAAAAGAGCGCAAGATCGTCAATGCGAAAGAGGTCATTCGCTATGACATCGAGGGTATCTCGTCGCATATTCCATCCACCAAGCGCATCGGCAGCTACGAAATCTGGCAGGAGCCCTTGCCGCGTACCACCACGCGCAAGCTCAAGCGCTTTGAGCTGGAAAATCGAGTGCGCGCGAACCAGAAAAGAGGACAAGCCGCCGATTCCGAAGTCAGCTCCCAACCGGCGCTGAGTGCAGAAGACGCGAAATGGTTGGAACAGCCAAAGGTACAGCAGGCGCTGAAAATTATCCGCGATTCATCCAAGACTGCGCCCGAAGTGATCCGCCCCAGCGACAATCTGGAGCTCGACCTCGGTCTCGATTCCATGCAGCGGATTGAATTGCTGGTGGCGCTGGAGCAGGAACTGGGCGGCGACGTGGAAGAGTCGAGCCTGGCCGAAATCTACACCGTGCGCGAACTGGTGGACGCCATCCGCGAAAGCGCCGCAGCCGGAAAGACGATTTCCAGCTCTCGCGAACAGCCGGCGGGCTGGAAATCGATCTTGCAAGAGGAGTCCACCGACCCGGAAGTTTTGGCGCTGGCCCGGCATAACCGATTCTACGAAAGCTTCTTGTACGGCCTGTTCCGGCTGGTACAGATATTTGCTTCCGACGGGTTTCGTATGCGGGTCAGCGGACTGGAAAAGTTTCCCCCGCAGGGTTCGTACATTATTTCCTCCAACCATCAAAGCTACCTCGATCCCATATTGATGGCATCGGTTTTGCCGTCGTCAGTATTTCGTAACCTGTTTTCGGTGGGCACGAGCGAAATCTTCGGTTCAGGCTTCATGCGCCGCCTGGCGCGCTGGCTGCGCGTGATCGTCGTCGATCCGGACGCGAACCTGGTTCCTGCCATGCGTGCCGGCGCTTTCGGGTTACGGCACGGCCGCATCCTGATTCTTTATCCTGAAGGCGAGCGCAGCATTGACGGCACCCCGCGGACTTTCAAGAAGGGCGCCGCAATTCTTTCCATTCACCTGCAGGTTCCGATGGTTCCGGTGGCGATTGAAGGCTTTTACGAGGCCTGGCCGCGGGGTAAGCGGTTTCAGAAGTTCGCGCCGGTCAAGATCCAGTTCGGCGACCCGATTTATCCTCTGCCGGAATCGGAGGCGTCAGAGGCGGCCTACGAAAAACTCACGTCTGAGCTGAAGTCACGCGTGATGGAAATGTGGAGGGGATTGGGCGGAGGGCGGGAAGAGAAGTCTACGCCAACGTCGCGCCATTAGCACCAGCGCTGGTTTACTTTGCCGCCGCCAACGCTTTCTGCCCGAAAGCTTTCACAAACGCGTCAACGATCATGGAATCGTATTTGCCGTCGGAGTCTTTCGCGATCTTCTCGACCGACTGGGCGGGAGGCGTTTTTCCGGCACTGGCGGCCTTGACCTGGGCTTCGAACTTCTCGGCCAGACTCAGGATCTGTACTTCAACGATGGAATCCGCAGGGGTTGCGCCGGTCTTGTTCAGTTCCTGTGCCGCCACCAGAATGGGGATAGCACGGCGGAGCGATCCGCCCATCAACTGGGCTTTGGTTGCGCCTCGGTTCCCGGCCTTGCGCATGCCTTTCTCCAGCTCTTCTTCCGAAAGATTGGCGGCCTTGTAAAGAATTTCATTGCTGATACCAATTTCGTTCACCTTGCTCAACAATGCGGCAGTTCTGAGATCTTCGGTGCTTTCCGGATCGAGCCCTAGGGCCTCGGCGATCTTGATGGCGTGGGAGGAAAGACGGTAGGAGTCAGCCTCGCTGTTTTTCTGGTTGCAGAGAAACTGCTGCAAGATGACCAGCATTCCCTCATAGCCGTCTTTTAATTCTTTCAAGTGTCTCTGATTGCGTTCGTACAGCGTGCCCATGGCGTAGGCGGCGACAACCAGAACCCCGCCCCAGACGGCGATGTCGAACCACCGGGGATCGATCGGCAGGTGCTCGGCGCGGTGCTTGAACATTGCCGGGTTCACGAAGGTGAGCAGCACCACCAGGCAGACGCTGGCGCAAGCCGTCAGCGTGGCGTGGCGCCGTCCGA
>WNFO01015634.1_pt1 | contig 11225 bp, 15 predicted proteins | sample 5400251 | NCBI WGS metagenome assembly WNFO01 (sample SAMN13153354, study PRJNA577476) | soil metagenome | isolation source: 100 cm saprolite under Madrone tree | place: USA:California | collected 2016-06-14 | reverse complement strand
ACCGCCCGCGCCCCGGCCGACCGACGACCTGGCCGTTCTCGAAGACGACCTCGCCGCGCGAAATCGTCACCGCCGGCCAGCCGGTCACCGAGAAGCCCTCGTACGGCGTGTGGTCCACGTTCTGGTGCAGGAGCTCGCGCGGGTCACGGTGACCTTGCGGTCCGGGTCGAAGACGACCAGGTCGGCGTCCGAGCCGATCGCGATGGTGCCCTTCTCGGGATAGAGCCCGAAGAGCCGCGCCGAGTTCGTGGACGTCAGCCTCACGAATTGATTCAAACTCAGCCGACCGCCGCGCACCCCCTCGGAGAAGACCACGGGGATCATCGTCTCGATCCCCGCCATGCCGTTGGGGATGTTCGCGAAGCTGTCACGGCCCAACTCCTTCTGGACCTTCCAGTTGAAGGCGCAATGGTCCGACGAGATCTCTTGCAGATTCTCCTCGCGGAGCCCGCTCCAGAGGTGCGGCGTGTTGTCCCGCCGCCGCAGCGGCGGCGAGCACACGAACTTGGCGCCCTCGAAGTCGGGTCGCTCCAGCTCCTCGTAGTGAAGCGAGAGATAGTGCGGGCACGTCTCGGCGTGGATCGGCAGGCCGCGGCCGCGCGCCTCGCGCACCTTCTGCAGCGCCTCCTTCGCCGAGAGGTGCACCATGAGCAGGGGGCACCGCGCGATCTCGGCGAGCGCGATGGCGCGCGCGGTCGCCTCGGCCTCGACCTCGGGGGGCCGCGTGTCGGCGTGATAGATCGGCGCGAGCCTTCCCTGCGCCACGTACTCTCGGACCAGCACGTCGATGATGTCGCCGTTCTCGGCGTGGACGCAGAACAGGGCGCCGGTGTCGCGCACACGCCGCATGATGCGGAACAGGTTGGAGTCGGTCTGCATCAGCGGCGTGCCCTTGTAGGCCATGAAGCACTTGAAGCTGCCAATGCCGTTCCTCACGACGTCGTTGATCTCGTCGAGCGCGTTGCGGCTCAAATCGGTCAGCACCACGTGGAAGCTGTAGTCGATGACGGTCTTGCCGGCGGCTTTCTTGTCCCATTTCTCCAGGGTCGCGAAGAGGCTCTCGCCTGGCTCCTGGATGGCCCAGTCGACCACGGTCGTGATGCCGCCGGCGGCCGCCGCGGCGGTGCCCGTGCGGAAGTCATCTGCGGTGTAGGTGCCCATGAACGGCATTTCGAGGTGCGTGTGGACATCGATGGCGCCGGGCAGCACGTACTTGCCGAGGGCGTTCACGATCCGCGGCGTCGTCCCGAGGTCCACGCCCAGCGCGGCCACCTTGCCGCCGACGACGCCCACATCCGCCCGGTAGATATCGTTGCCGGTGACGACGGTGCCGCCCTTGACGATCAGATCGAGCTCCATGGTAGTCCTTTCGGGCCGGCGGGGAGTGCCAGACCCACATGAGCGCGGGGGGCGCAAGAAGCGTGCCTCCGAAGCGGCGGCGCCTGACTGCACCAGAGCGCTGGGCCCGCGCGGACTTTGGCGGAGTCGGGGCTCAGAGCCTGATGGCTCTCGAGCGAGGCGATGGCGGAAAGCTTGGGCAACCGCCAGCTCTCGTGCCTAAGAGGTGGTCAAGGCGCTCGGCAGTCAGCGGCAACGGCCCGGGCTGGCCCGATGCGGCGGCATCACGTGTGTCACTGTCGGGCGCCGTCGAAGTGGCGGCCCACTACGCGGACGCTATGGCCCGGCGCCCTGATCCTGCTCGTAACAGAAGAGAAGGAGATTCACATGCGCTACCGAACGCCGACCAACAAGGTAGTAGCGACAATCGGTCCGCGAGCCGAAGACCCCCTGATGATCGACCCAACAACGGTGAGACGTTCGGCAAGCAACGGCATGCTCGGCCGTCACATGTGGCCGGTTTCCGCATAGCCGTGCAGCAGGACCACGGCCCGCTGCCCTGCCCGCCGACGAGGTAGCGCAGCCGAACGCCGTTGACTCTCGCGGAGCGCTCGGTAAAGCCGCCGGTCGGTTCCCGACCTGCGCGGCGCCGGGGGTTCGGCCAACCCGGCCGCCGGATACGATAAGAAGAACATGCTCACGCTCGATCGCGTTCGCATCGTCGAGTAAGCAGGTAACTAGCGCGCAATGAAATCGCGCACTTGAATTCTGCAAGTTCGATCAGGTCCCATTGGGGATTCGAACCCGTGTTAATGCTATCTAAGGTCAATCCAGTAGGTCTCCGGGGTCGTGTAGCATTCAGCATATCCAGCCCCCGCAACCACTGAAGTAGCTGAAACCAAAGGGGCCGAGCGATTCGGCCCCTTTGGCGCTCTTTGACGGACTATGAAAGTTTTCGACCGTCGAGCTCACACACCGCCAGTCAGTCGACTCATCCTGAGCTCGAGAAATCGGCCTAAACGCGACGCTCGCTTAGCGAGAGATTGGTGCTGGCTCGAGCGACGCTTCATAGAGGTCTCTCAGGGCTCCCGAAACGCAGTGTCTGATAGCGGTTGGCGATGGCGCATTGGGTTCCAACCGCGCGTTGGGTTAGGCACCCAAGACTCAGACGAGGGGCTAAAGTGTCGCCGTTTATATGCCGAGCGTCCAGGCGCAGGTCGATCACGTCGCTGACTCTGATTCAGTGGGTACCAGGTTGGAGCCTTGGACGGCTACCACTTCAACTCTTTGCACTTCACGCATCGTGTCGTCGGAGTGTCTTGCGTGATCGCGGCCAACGATCTATATTGATCGTACGGTGCCGAAGAGGCGTCCTAAGACCGCCCGACGCCGCCCGGTCCTCAGTGGAGGACTGAAGCGGGTTCTTGTCGTCTTGTTTGTCCCGAGTGTTGAACGCGATGGGGTGACAGCCGTTGACCAGCCGCGCTGGGTCAACGCAGCCTTGGAGATGTTCGGCCGTGTCTTCGGGGGCGCAACGGCCTACCCGAAAGCACAAGGCATCTGGCGCGACGACGAACGAGGTGGTGCACTGGTGAAGGATGAGCCGGTCGTCGTGCATTGCTATACGACACCGGCCGACATCGAAGACGCCAGGAATCTTGCCGAGCTCGGAGACTTTTGCAGGAGGATGGGTCGCGACGCTCGCCAAGGCGAGGTCGGCTTGGTGGTCGGCAACGAGTACTTCGCCATCCGGGACTTCGCCGAGGAGTAGACGATGAAGAGAAAGCTCGACATGGATCGGATCGCTGAGGGGCTCGGGGCCGAGCGGAGGGGTAAAGTTTCCGCGACGGGCGGTTATTTCGGCGCGATGCAGCTTCTTGCGGACGTCGAAGCCAAGTTCCGCGTACCGGCGGGCGGTGGGCGGCCGACGGATCCTCGGTGGACGGAACGGCGTCTCGTCCCCCTCGCCCTGAAGACGCTCGAGCGTCTGGAGGACATCACGGCCTGGGTGCGCAAGCACGGGGGAATCAACCTCGAACCAATGCAACTTGCAGCGCTAATACTCGAGAAGACGACGAGTCAATTGAGCGAGGCGGAAGCCGAGAAGCTCGTCCGGCCGCAGCGGCGAGCGAGTCATTGAGCTAGGCGGAAGACCGCGGGCCTCCGTGTGCGTATCGCAAACGCGGGGCGTGTACGGCGCTGGGTTCTGGGGGACGCCGAAACCGTATTGGTTCGGCGATTCCAACACCTAGCTGCATTCAGCACTCGGGATGCGCAGCCCAGCCGAGTACCCACGGAGCAGCTCGGGCTAAGCTCCTCGCGCTGAGCAGAACTTTGGGGAGCACTCCATCGGCCTTCCGGAGAACGCTGGGGTGACGGCGAATCTCCTCGAGCGATTCCGTCGGATTCGACGAGAGCTCGCGAGACGACCACCAGCAGGTAGCCAACATGAGGGTCGATCCAGCATCGCGAATCAATTCCGGAGGACACTTTTAGGCGCTCGTTGCATGAGCGATGTAGGGCGATGTAAGGCTTTCGAGCTTCACCCGGAACGGATTTGATCGCAGTACGCGAACCGACTCACATCACTGGCGACCGTCCCCAATCAGGCGGTTTCCCGTAAAGACGCGCGCGAGAGACGTCAGGCCGTTGGCACCGTCCCACCGTCGATAACGTATTCGGTCCCTGTGATGGACGCCGCACGTGGCGACGCCAGAAACGTGACCAAATCAGCTACCTCTTCAGGCTTGGCCGGCCGGCCGAGCGGAATGCCGCCAAGCGAATCCATGACGAGCTTTCGACCACCCTCGTAGTCGGTGGCGTTCTGCCGCGCGATCTCCGTGACGAGACCCACAGCGCCGGCAGTCTCGACCCAGCCAGGCGAGACACGGACGACGCGCACCCCCTTGGGACTCACTTCCTTGGACAGCGCCTTGCTGTAGTTCGACAGGGCCGCTTTCGCCGCCGCGTAGGCGATCGTCGCCTCGGGCAGCGGCATCCGATCCTGTATCGAGGTGACGTGGATGACTACGCCGGAGCCCCGTTCGACCATGGAAGGTACGAGCGCGCGATCTAATCGCACAGCGGCGAACAGGTTCTGATCGAGCGCCGTGTGCCATTGCTGATCGTCGAGCACCGCAAAACCTCCGGCTGGAGCCGACGAGCCGCCGACGACGTGCACAATGATGTCCACGCCGCCGAGACGATCGCGGACAGCATCAGCGACGGCAGCGCATCCTTCGGCGGTGGAAACGTCAGCGGCAACAAATTGCCCGGCGCTCCGAATGCTTTCTGGACGCGACCGGGCCGTGGTCAGAACGATCGCACCGGCATCGTGTAGCGCGGCGACCACGGCCTGCCCCACGCCCTTGGTACCACCGGTCACAAGCGCTCGCTTTCCTTCCAGGTCGAGATAGCCGCTCATGATTGGATCTCCAGCGCGGCGATCTTGCCGCCTTCGAGCGTGAAGACGAAATCGAGCGTGATCGGACTCCCCGGAAAGTCGCCCGTGAGCTTTGTACGGACGACGGTCTTGCCGTCGCGTGCGACAACGGCGACCGGCTCCACGGTGTGCCGGTATTTCTTCCTGGTTTCGAGCCTCCAGGCTTTGATCGCCTTCAGGCCCTGCTTGGTCTGGCCTTCGTCTCTCACCGTCGCGTGTGCGGCGAAACAGTCAGCGAGCGCTTCGAGGTCATGAGTGTTCTCGGATGCCATGAAGAGTTCAATCGGTTGGGGCAGCGGCAATGGCATGGCGATCCCTTTCTGTTACTTGCTCCGCTCAGTCATTGGCGTTGTCTGTGATTCATGATGTCGGTATAGTTACTGAATGGCAAGAACGCACAAAAAAGTAAGGTACTTACCAAAAAGTAAGAGGTATACGCCCCTCGCCGCCGCGCGGGACGTGGAGCAGACGTTCAAGGTCCTCGAGGGCCGCTGGAAGCTCCTGATCCTTTTCCATCTGTTCGGTGAGAAGATCCTGCGGTTCTCTGAGCTGGGGCGGGCGATTCCCGCTATTTCCCAGAAAATGCTGATCCAACAGCTTCGCCAGATGGAAAACGACGGGATGGTGCGGCGGATCGTCCACCATCAGGTGCCGCCCAAGGTCGAATACGCGCTGACGGATTGGGGCCAGGCTCTCTGTCCAGCACTCGACGCCTTGCTAAAGTGGGCGGCGCTGCGCGAGGAAATGGCCGATGGTGTCGCCGTTGCGAGCAAGGAGTGAAGCCTTAGCGCTGTGTCACGACGATGGGAGGTCAGCGACGTGCTGGCTCGGATCGCCGCGGGGTGCAGTGTCTGGTCCGGCGCCGGAGCTCCTGTATGCCATTGATCACCGCGTTCAACCTGCGAAAGGAAGATCGATTGCCCGATATCGAGAACGCCCTCAGGCGGGCACTTGTGAGCATGCCCGAGTTGAAGATCAACGACGATGAAATCGATTTCGTGCCGGTCTCGACGCCTGATGGGTTTCACGGCCAGGTGACCAGGATCAACGTGGATCTGTGGGAAGGAAGTCATCGCACGAAGGCAGCGCTTCAAGAGCTGGCCGCGAGAGCCGCCACAGCCTTTCGACGCGTCACTGGATCGGATCGAAAAGTGAAGGTCGTCATTCGGCCCTACGATGTCGAGGGGGCGGGGTGGGTCTCGCGTTAATCAACAACGCAATCGGCGCAATCGCAACAGCGGGCGGCGCTGTCAGAGCTTCCTTGAACGGTGCTCCTCTTCGCCGGTGGATGTGGTCATGTCTGAACCGATGGTTTCCGACGCTGCGTCTCTTCGATCATATAGCCGATCGTGAGATCAGCGCCGCGGATCCCTGCCCCGGACCGCCTCTGGTACAAGGAGTCTTGCCAGTCTTGCCGCCGACGTAATCCAGACGTCGCCGGAGGGGTGGGTGCGGTTCCTGAGCGCGGACCGGCCGGGCGCGAGCGCTGGCTGGAACGCTCGCGCATGGCAGGGGTGTCGAAGAGCGTCAAGGAATTTGGTTCCGCGCCTTGCTGTAGAGACTCGCCGCCGCGAGGGTCGCGTGGCGAGTAAGGTCCAGTATCACCTTCGCTTCGTTCTGCTGGAATAAGCCATCTGCTAGAGCAAGGATCGACCGGCACGCCGTGAACTCCTTGGCGTACTGCTGCTCGAAGGCGCTCACCGTCCCGCTGCCTTCGGCCCGCGCGGGTCCATGGTGTCGGGAAGACAAGTAAGGGTCATCGGCTGGACTGCACCTTTCATGTCTGGGTCAACGGGACCGAGGAACATGTTTGACGCAAGGGCGTCTCTCCTTTGAGGCTCTGGCACATGCTTGGTAATCGTCGAGCTTCCTTGCACGCTTGGCCTGTAGCCAACCCATCGACCGACTCCCACTTTGACGGGCCACTGGAATTACTGCTGAGCGAAGTAAAGTGACTCTCTACCCACAGCACCCACGCGCACTCGGCATGGGCCATCGCAGCGGAGGTGAGCAGGGAGAGGGCGACGAGAGCGGAAGTCCTTTGCCTACGCGTCATCACTCGCCCTCCCGCGTCAGCGACACGTGACCTGTGTGGCGGTGACTTCGTTGCGAAAGGTGAGACGGCCTACTTGCTTGACCTGCGCGAACGTCCCCTCGACGGTCGCCGTACCGCTGCGGCATGGCGCTTTTCCGTTCGTTGCGAAAGGTGAGACGGCCTACTTGCTTGACCTGCGCGAACGTCCCCTCGACGGTCGCCGTACCGCTGCGGCATGGCGCTTTTCCGAAGGAGAACACTCGAATGGCCCGTCTACCGTCGCTCAGATCGAGCGTGTAATAGGGGTTGCCTCGACGCGAAACGGTTTCTCTTAGGTTGGTGATCGTCCCGTGGATTGTCACGCTCTTGCCGTCGAAGTCATCGGGGTTAGTCAGAATCGCACTTGGTGAGGCATCAAGAGCGCCAACGGGCGGGGCCGTGACCAGCAAGACGAGCGCAATGACGAACGATGCCCACCACAGTCGGATCATCCCTTGCCCTCCTCGGCACCGGCCGCCCGTCTCACACTAATACGCTTGAGTGCGTCCCAGCTTCGGATCTGCCAACTGTCGGGCTCGCCGATTCTCTGGACACGTGCATGGATCATCCGCCCGCCCGCCGTGCTATATGGCGCAGCGATGACCTCCCACTCACCGGTCTCGTTGGCGAGATGGTCGCCAACCTGAAGCTCCGTCGGGAGAATCTTGGTGTCGTCCGCTGCTGGCGGTTTGCGCTTCTTCTCGGGGGTGACTTGGCCATGCGGCTAGTGTCGCGCGAGAGGGTGAACTTCGATTGATTCTTTGGCCGGGGATCATCCCCATGCGAACCTAAAGGGGATCGATCTCCCGCTGTAGGAGGTCCCGTATGCCGTTCCGTCGCTCATTCCTTCCCAGCACCGCTCTCCTATTGGTCCTGACTGGTTGCGCTTCGATGCAGAACACGCTGGCGCAAGACCTCGCGGAAGAGCGTATACGGACGTGCAGCTACATCCAGGGAATCAATATCAAGCGAGTCGAGGCGGACGGCCGCGTCTGGGCTTCATACCAGGCGGACAACCGCTCGGCTTTCAGCGCCTGGGATCAATGCATGCAGAAGGCGGCTGTGGAACAAGCCAAGGGCAGGACGGCGTCGGTAGCACCGCCCCCTTCTGTTGTGGCCGCACCCACGGCAGGAACGCTAACCGAGTCGGCTAACGGCGTCCCGGTTTGGAAGCCCGGATATGAGTGGGCGTTTCAGCATGAGAGCCCCGCTGGCAACGGTAAATACGTGTGGTCAGTAGACCGCGAGGAACCCATTGACGGTGTTCCCCATTACGTCATCAAAACAGGTACACGGGAGATTTTTTACCGAAAGGCGGATTTTGCGTCGAGCCGAGAAACAGTTGATGGAGTAATCGTTGTGAAGCACACTCCGTCCCGCCTCAATTACGTATTCCCGATGACCGTTGGGCAGGCGTGGGACCAAACGATCTTGGAGGAACGGCCCAAAGATCGGCAGACTGATGAGCGAGTGGACACAGTGACGGTGGAGGCGGAAGAGACCATCAGCGTTCCGGCTGGCACGTTCAAGACTCTTAAGATTGTGCGACGGAACAAGAAGACCGGAGCCGTCCGATACGAAATGTGGTATGCGCCAACGAATCGTCGCGCTGGCTGATTACACGGTCTCGGCCGATGAGGAGGTCGCCGAAGTCGGACTCGTGGTCGACGACGCCTGGCAGCACAACGGACTAGGCCGCACTGTACCGCACCCGGTTTCCTGGACACCCGCGAGGGATGTCAGAGTATGGCTCGCGCAATGATCGTCGATCCTGGCGCCACTGTGCGATCGCGTTTCAAGGGTGAGCATCATCAAGCCGCCATTGCCGCGGCCCGAGCGGCCACAGGCGTTCGATGGCCGAGCCGCTCGATGAGCCACTCGGCGTTGTAGCGGGTGATGAACTCGGCGATGAGCCGCTGCGCCTGGGCGAGCGTCGGAAACTGATGGAGATAGAGACACTGCTCCTTCAGCGTCCGCATGAAGCGCTCGATGACGCCGTTGCACTCCGGCTCGCCGACGTAGGACGGCGAGATCGTCATCCCCAGCCACTTCACTTCGTTGATCCACGCATCGGCGATGTACTGCGGGCCCCAGTCACACCGGATCCGGAGCCCGCGCGCGACGTCCTTGCCGAACCGGCCGAAGGCGTGGCGCACGCCCTGCCGCATCGGTTCCAGGGCCGCCCACCGATCGCCGAGCTTGGCGGTGTGCCAGCCGACGATGTCATCGCTGTAGTGATCGATAGCCCCGAAGAACCAGCACCAGCCGTCCGCCTCCGTATAGAACCGCGTCGCGTCGGTGCCCCACATCTCGTCCGGCCGCGTCGTGGTGATCGTGCCGGCGTGCGCCGGATCGCCATTCGGTGGCCCGAGGCGCCGCGGGGCCAGGAGTTGGTGCTGCCGCATGAGGCGCAGCACGCGCTTGCCCCCGACGGCGAAGCCGCGATGGGCCAGGCGGGCGCGCACCTTGCGATAGCCCTCGCCATGGAACGGCGTGGCCGCCAGCACCGCGCGGATCGCGACCACGAGCTCGGCGTCGCTGGTCGCCGTCTTCGGGCCGCGCTTGCCCAGGGTGACGGCCGGGCGCGCCGCCGGCGTGGCATAGACCGTCGACCGGGCGTGCTCTATGCCCGTCGTGTAGAACATCGCTCGCCAGCCCTTCTCGTCGTACCGCGTGAGTTGCAGGTCGTAGCCCTGGCGCGCCATGCCGACCGCAACGTGTTCGATCCCGGACCACGAGTCAAGCCACGTGCGCAACGCATGGAGCGCGCGGTCGTACGAGGGCACGGAGCACCCGGCGAAGCCGACTGCTGCCCGGAGGAGCTGGCCGCGCTGGTCGAGCACGCTACTCGGCCAGCGTGCTCACGGAGGGCCGACGCAGCCAGTCCACTGAAAGCTGCTCGGGAAACGGCCTGTCACACCTTCCCGTAGTCCACCGTGAGCCACCGCTCGGGACGCATACGAACAAGCACGTTCTCGCCTGTCTCTGCTCGCGTCCTCTCGATGTACCCGTCACCTGCTCGAACGCCAAAGTAACGGTGAGCGAGCGGCCGGCGATCACGTTCAAGATTTGCCGGCTCGATGGCGACGATCGGCCCCTCGACGCTCACATATTTGTATGGCGGCGTCTCCGTCTGCGCACATAGGCTGAATCTGCGGGCGCGGCCGAGGAGCTGAGCCTTCCGCGTGGTCCTGCCGGTGACGACGCGTACCTCGCCGCCCGGTGCGTATGAGTACCAGATCGGCACTGTCAGCGGCCCGCGACCGTATTCAGCGACGCTGATGATTCCCACGTGAAGATCGGCGAGAAAGCTCTCGCGTTCTTGCTTCGTCATCGCCGTCGACAAAGTACCCTCCCTTTACATCGCCCAACGTTCAGAGGGCTGGGAATACGGTCATTCGATCACTTGGTCCGCCCGCAGCAGGAGCGAGTGGGGGACGGTGATGCCAAGCGCCCTCGCGGTCTTCAGGTTGATCACCAGCTCGAACTTCGTGGGCTGCTCGATGGGCAAGTCAGCGGGCTTGGCACCCTTGAGAATCTTGTGGACGTACACTGCCGCGCGCCGGAACGAATCGGGAGTGTTCGGCCCATAGGACATTAGCCCGCCCGCGTCGGCGAATTGCCGGAAGGCATACATGGCGGGCAGGCGGCTCCGAGCGGCAGACTCCACGATGCGGGAGAGATGGCTGAACAGCACCGAGTCCTCGATGGCCAAGATGCCATTGCATTGCGCACCGACGACGGCCTCGAATGCTTCCACGAGCTTGTCGGGCCGTTGTACGGCGAACCCTTGCCAGCGGAGCCCGAGGGCCTGGGCGGCGATCTCGACCTCTTTGAGCACGAGGGCATTGCCCGGATTGTCTGGATTCCAGAGCACGGCAACCCGAGACAGTCGCGGGAAGGCCTCTTTGAGTAGCTGAAGTCGCTTGGAGGTGAGTTCCAGAGACAGGATGGCAAGTCCCGTCAGATTTCCCCCCGGCTTGGCGAGGCTCGGGGTAATGCCGAGGGCCACCGGGTCCATTACCGTGGCCATGACGATGGGGACGACATCTGTTGCACGCTTTAGGGTCAGGATCGCTTCGCTGCCCGCGGTCACTAGTACATCCGGCCGAGTGCCCAGAATCTCTGCAGCAAGCCTAGGCAGACGATCCGGCCTTCCTTCCGCCGACCGGATCTCCAGGAGTAGATTCTGTCCCTCAACGTAGCCCAGTTCGCGTAGTCCTCCTCGAAGCGCCTCGATATATGTGCCGCCTGCCCCGGCACGCGGCGTCAACAGCAACACGCCGACGTGCGCCTTGTTCGCTGTCTCCTGCGCCTCAGCAGCGAGCGCCACAAGAACAAGGCTGAGCGTGAGAATGACCGCGAGCCCGA
>WNFO01005334.1_pt1 | contig 11225 bp, 8 predicted proteins | sample 5400251 | NCBI WGS metagenome assembly WNFO01 (sample SAMN13153354, study PRJNA577476) | soil metagenome | isolation source: 100 cm saprolite under Madrone tree | place: USA:California | collected 2016-06-14 | reverse complement strand
CAGGTCCGGGCGAACATGGAACCCGTGATCGATGCGACCGATTGTTCCTGGAAACGCGCCGCCGCCATGTGAAAAGGCGATGCGCAAATTCGGAAAACGCTCGAAGACGCCGCCGAATATCATCGAGCAAATCGCGAGCGAAGTTTCGGCCGGCATCCCGACAAGCCACGGCAGCCAATATTTCGGCATTCGATCCGCGCCCATCATGTCCCATGGATGCACAAAGATTGCGGCATTGAGTTGTTCGGCCGTTTTCCAAACAGCGTCGAGAGATGGATGGTCGAGGTTGCGACATTGAGGACCGTGACAATGGTCGTTCGGATCGACGTGCGTACCGATCTCGACACCGCGCAAGCCAAGCTCGCGGACGCACCGCTCCAATTCGCGCGCGGCGAGATCGACATCTTGCAGGGGAATTGTCCCGAGCCCTGCGAAGTTTTTTGGATGAGCGCGAACAACCTCCGCGATGTGATCATTCAACATTCGCGAAAGATCGAGAGCGTCCTGCGGTTTGGCCCAATAGCTAAACATCACTGGCACCGTTGAGAGGATCTGCATCGAAACTTGGGAGCGATCCATATCTTCAAGGCGGCGTTCGGGATTCCAGACAGTGTCGGTGATTTCGCGGAACACACGATCACCCCTCATCATGCGTGCACTGCATTCGTCGCGGTGCTCCAGGCGGATGAATCCGGGGTAACCGTACTTTTTATCCAAGTCCGGCCAGTCGCGCGGCAAAATGTGAGCGTGCAGATCGATCTTCACGATGTTGTAGTGTCCGCTGTCTCAACGGAACTTATGCGCTGAGGACAGCGCACGCTACAGCGTCTGCATCGGCTGCGGCTTTTGAACTTTCGCTCCGCAGTTTTTGCAGGTACGGCGTGCATCGTCATTCCAAAAATCAACCATCGCCTGGCTGAAATGTTCGACGATGTCCGCGCAGTCGAAATGGATGTCTTCTACCAACGCCCCGCAATTTTCGCAGTAGAAAATGACGTGTTCTTTTTCTCCAGGCGGACGGCGCCGCTCGACCACCACACCGATCGTGTCTGGCGGCCGCTGCGGAGAATGCGGAACATTTGCCGGGATAAAGAACGTTTCGCCTTCTCTGACGATATGGTCCACGATGCGATCCGCTTCGCGAATGCGCACCTTAATGTCGCCCTTGAGCTGGTAAAAATATTCCTCCGAATCGACGAGATGAAAATCGTTCCGCGCGTTTGGTCCCTTGATGACCATTACGAAAAAATCCCGGCCGTCATATAGGTAACGGTTGCTCACTGGCGGTTGAAACTTGTCGGCGTTTTGTTCGATCCATTTGTTCAGATCGATCGGCGTTTGCACAGTCGTCATGGCAAAGAGCGTATTTGGCCATGCGCGAAGCGTCAAACCGAGGCGTTGGCTTGCCACGACCGTTGTTGGGAACCCATGCCAACGGCAGTCAGCGCGCGATAAAACTACACTTGGGAACAGAAGGCGCTGCGATACCTTCGGGATGCCATTACGAAACGGCCACGACGGGGGTTAGAACCGACTTTAGAGTTGAAGTGCCCTAACGAACCCTGCATAAATATCCGCTTTCCATGAACCCGCGCCGTTTGTTCCAGATTGCAGCCGCAAGCCTCGTCGCACTCGTTATATGCAGTTGCGAGGAGTATCCACCCTATGCACCCGGCCTCTATCCCCGCGCCGCGCCCGCAGGTTGGTGGAATGATGAGGGTGCCTCCGGTTCACCCAAGATCGTTGTGCATATCGGCGAACAGCAAGCTTACTTTTATAAGGGCAAACATTTGGTTGGCGAAACGACTGTCTCCACTGGCAAACCTGGTTTTGGCACTCCGCCGGGCCACTACACCGTCATCTCGAAAGATGCCGGCCACGTCTCAACTGTGTTCGGCGATTACGTGGATGATTACGGTAACGTGGTGAAATCAAATATCGATTCGCGCAAGGATTCTCAGCCGAAAGGAACGCATTTTGATGGCGCGCGAATGCCGTATGCGATGTTCTTCCGGGGCGGTTACGCGATGCATCAAGGGTATGTCCCGCCCTTTGCCGCGTCGCATGGGTGCATCCGCTTGCCAGGCCAAATGGCGATAAGATTTTTTGAGAACGCTTCCGTGGGAACTCCGGTGACGGTAACGGAGTAAAGCCCAAGACAGACTCCATTCAGCACTTTCTTGCCTCATTCGCAAGAAGGTTTTGTGCTAGAATATCCGTGACGGCATGAAGCGAAGCATTATCGATGATCAACGTACCAGCGCGGTGCACTTGAGCACTGAGGAACTGCAACGCTATTCGCGCCACCTTATCATGCCCGAAGTGACAGCTGATGGGCAGCGCCGGCTAAAGGCAGCGCGCGTTTTGTGCATCGGCGCCGGCGGGCTTGGGTCCCCTGCCGCCCTCTATCTTGCGGCAGCAGGCGTCGGAACAATTGGCATTGTCGATTTCGACCACGTCGATCTTTCCAATCTGCAGCGGCAATTACTTCACGGGACAAAGGACGTCGGCCGCGGCAAACTGGAATCGGCGCAAGACCGGCTACGCGACATCAATCCGGAGATCCAGATCGAATTGCATCAATGCCGGTTCTCCAGCGAAAACGCTTCGGAAATTGTTTCTAAATACGACGTTGTCGTGGATGGGTCGGATAATTTCGCCACGCGTTATCTATCCAACGACGTCTGTGTTTTCGAACAAAAGCCAAATGTATACGGCTCGGTATTTCGTTTCGAAGGACAGACGACCGTGTTCGCGCCACACTTGGGCGGGCCATGTTATCGCTGCCTTTTTCCGGAACCGCCTCCACCGCAGTCTGTTCCGAACTGCGCGCAAGCAGGCGTGCTGGGCGTGTTGCCCGGAATCATCGGCATGTTGCAGGCGATCGAGACGATCAAGCTGATTCTCGGCATCGGTGAACCACTGATTGGACGCCTGCTTCACTTCGACGCGCTCAAAGTCAAATTTCGTGAGCTCAACCTGCGACGCGATGCGCGATGTCCCGTTTGCGGGGAGACGCCGACAATTTTCTCGCCGATCGACTATGAACAGTTTTGCGGCGTGCGAGACGAGGAGGCGATTCCTGCGATACCCGTCCATGAACTGAAACGAAAGATGGACGCGTCCGAAGCATTCGAGTTAATCGATGTACGGGAACCATTCGAATACGAAATCGCACGGATCGACGGCGCGAAGTTAATTCCGCTGGGAGAAATCGCTGAACGGACGGATGAGCTGCAACGCGAGCAGCCGGTCGTTGTCCATTGCCACAGCGGCATGCGCAGCGCCGAGGCAGTGCGACTGCTGCAGCAGCGCGGTTTTAGCAACGTTTACAATCTCGAGGGCGGGATCGATGCGTGGTCGGACCAGATCGATCCTAACGTGCCGAAATATTAGGACCGATCCCACCGAACGGTGGGTAAATGTTTAGCGTTCCCTGCCTGTCATTCTGAGCGAAGCGAAGAATCTCTGATCTACTCTTCCATGCCACGCCAAGGCAAAAGCCAGAGATGTTTCGCTTCGCTCAACATGACAAGTAAGGTGAGATGCCGAATCCAAAACGCCTTAAAGCAGTTAAGTTCCAGGGCGGGGGAAGAGATCGAGCCAGGACGCTCCCATTCAATACCACTATCTAAGTACCTCAGCGAGTTGTTTGGCGCTGGGAACATCAGTCCACTGAGCTAACAGCTTCCCGTCTCGCCCAAGCACCAGGACGTGAAAAGTCGCCGCCTCCCCTAGCCCATTGAGCTGCGACGAGGCGGTCCCATCAAAATCCGTTACGACAAAAATGTCACTCCTGGCGTCCCGCGCGATTTTTTGTGAGTCATACCGCGTCTGAAGCCGTTTCGCTTCCTCACTCATGCGGTGGCGGATGAACGCAGTCGCGATTCGGCGCCCGATCGCGGTGTGTCTGCTGGTGAAACGAATGATTGTAATCATTCTGTAAGTCGGGTTGCCTAAACAACGATCGGGCACACGGTCACCCACGGCGCGCACCTTTTCCCGATCGGCCGTTGTGGACAGCACCAGGACTGTCACGTGTCCATCAGCGGTGGAAAGCTTGTTGCCACTAATATCGACAAAACTGAGCGAATAGGTCCCGCCACTTGAAACCGCCCCGCGTACAAGAGTAACCGGAAGAAGAGGCGCGATCGCTGCAACGAAAAAGAATTGAAGTGCGCGCAGGTTCACAAGTATGCAAATTGACGAGGATGTCGTGCGCTGACAACCTTCGGTCTGCCCAGCATCGTTCAGTTTCTCCATTGCGCGGAGTGGCAAGCGCGGCCCGTGCATGGTTATCGATTATCTTTATCTGTGGTTTAACCGCAGCCTGCGATCGCCTGGGCGCTTCGCGCTACTCGCAGTTGACGCAGGATGCAGACAGCAAATCAGCCCAGGGAGATTTTGCGCGCGCGATTAACTTGTACGAAGCCGCACTCGATGATTCCGAAAACACTCGGAACGCTGAGATTCACTATAAACTGGCTCTTCTTTACGACGACAAACTGAATGATCCGGTCAGCGCATTGCACCATTTCAAACGCTACCTTGCTTTGAGTCCAAACGGTCGTCACGCAAATGAGGTCAAGAATTCGATGAAACATGACGAAGTCGCCGCACTGACCGCACTGTCCGGGGATTCGGTGATCCCCCGGTCGGAAGCGGCCCAATTGCGCAATGAAAACCTTACTCTGCGGAAACAGCTTGAAGCGCGGACGGCGTCATTACGAATCGGCTCGGAGAAATCGCAGGCAAATGACCCAAGCTCAAGAAAAATTGCGTCGAAGAAGGGAGACCGAACGTATGTTGTGCAGTCGGGTGACACTCTCTTCTCTATTTCGCGAAAATTCTATAAGTCACCGAAGCACTGGAAAGAGATTCGCGCTGCGAACGAAAAAAATATCCGCGATCCGAAGAAGCTCACGGTCGGTCAGACATTGATAATTCCCTAGAAGTGTCTCGCAGCTCAGAACCTCTCAACGAACTCGGCATAAAATGCGGGCGCTGAGCGAATGAAAGCGATGCGGGGACGCATCGCACTCCGAAAGCACTTCGTGCGAAATCGATCGGAGATGCGCTGCTCTGTTTCGCGAGAGCTTTAGGAGTGCGCGCGCGTCCTCGCGTCGCTTTCATTTCGACCAACTCAACCAATTCCCAGTAATTCGCGTTGCCATGGAACAAGCAACGACGCTGCTCGTTCCTGGTCTGTCGCGATCGCCTCCAGCGTGTGACGCGGCGCGATGAATGATGGCTCCAAGCCGAGATCTTCAGCCGATTTGTCGCGTCGACGCCGCAGCTCCTGTGTGCGCCGGACCATTTCAGCACTTGGTCGAGTTCCAAATCGCCGATGCAACACCGGCCAATCTGATTCAGGCGCCGCAAGGGCGATTCGTGCTGCCTCACGAAACGCCTGGCGTCGCCGGGACGAAAAATGTTTGTAATCAGGTATGCTTCCCGAGGCGAAACTTACTGCAGCGTTCACAAGTTCTTCGTTTTGCAGAATGTGAAATGGCGGGCGATCTACCATTTCCGCTTCTTGTTCGCGCCATTGCCAGAGCGCGCGAAGGACTGCGGCGGGACGGCCGTGAAGCAAGCCAGATCCGCGGACGCGCCAAAATTCATCCTGCTTTCGGACACGCTCGACCGCCGCCTGTTCAATCGCGCGTTGACACGATTGTCGCAGCCAATCCCGTCGCTGATGACGATCCAGCTCGGCTTCCAACTTTTCGGCAAGTGGCAACAGATAGCGCACATCGTTGATTGCGTATTCCGCCATTCGAGGCGGCAAAGGTCGTTTTGCCCAATTCGCTTTTTGTGAACCCTTCGGTAATTCCACGCCAAAATAGCGTTTCACGAGCGCAGCCAAACTGAACTCGCGAATACCCAGAAGCCGAGCTGCAATCATCGTGTCGAACATTCTGTGCGCGGTGAAATTCAGGCCTCGCCGCAGCATTCGCAGATCGTAATCGCTGCCGTGCAGGACAATTTCTTTGCGTTCGAACGCTTTCCGCAGTGCCTCCAGATCAAGACCAGCCAGCGGATCGACAATTACGTCGTGCTGTAGCCGGGATCGGTGATCCCGGTTGCCAAGGAGACTCTCCATATCCGGACCCGCATCACCGCTGCCGGCTGCAGATGGCACGCTGATCTGGAGCAGACAAAGTTTCTCCCGATACGAATGTAAGCTGTCCGCTTCCGTATCGAGCGCGACGCGATCGGCGGCATCAATCTCCTTCAGCAACTCAGCCAATTGGGCATCGGTCGCAATAAGACGCGATCCTAATAACGAATGACGAGTGACCAAGCTCGAAGGCAGGACCCGCCTTCGTGCAGCTACGGCGTGGCCAGCGAAATCCGGATGACGACGGGCGTGCTCCGAGCGCTGCTTCGTCATTTGGACATTCGGACTTCCTTCGTCATTCGTAATTCGTGCTTCGTCATTTTCCGGAGATCATCTCAAGCCACTGAGCAACAATTCCGCGTTGGTCTTCGTCGCGTGCAGATTATCAATCAGTTTTTCCATCGCTTCGAGAGGCGGAAGCGCCGCCATGGTTTTGCGCAACAGCAGCACGCGATCCCATTCATCAGGATGATAAAGCAACTCCTCGCGTCTCGTAGCCGAAAGCAGCGGATGAATCGCCGGATAAAGCCGCTTCTCCTGCAACCCGCGATCGAGATGCAGCTCCATGTTGCCGGTGCCCTTGAATTCTTCGAAAATCAATTCGTCCATTCGGCTGCCGGTTTCGGTTAGAGCAGTCGCCAGCACGGTCAGACTGCCGCCTTCTTCCGCATTTCGGGCCGAACCGAAAAATTTCTTCGGCTTAATGAGCGCCTTCGCTTCCACTCCGCCGGACATGATTCGACCTCTGCCCGGCTCCATATTATTGTATCCACGTGAAAGCCGCGTGAGGCTGTCGAGTAAGACCACCACATCGTGTTTTAGTTCCACCAGGCGTTTCGCGCGCTCCAGCACCATCTCCGCTACCTGCACATGTCGCTGCACGCTTTCGTCAAAATTCGAATGATAAATCTGGCAATCAATTTCCCGCTCCAAATCCGTCACTTCTTCCGGCCGCTCGTCGACTAAAAGCAGGATGAGCACAATCTCCGGATGATTTACTCGAATGGCTTTCGCAATTTCCTTGAGCAGGATCGTCTTGCCCACGCGCGGCGGCGCGACGATGAGACCGCGTTGTCCGCGCCCAAGCGGTGTCAGCAGGTCCACGGCGCGCGCGCTGATGGAGTCCGTCTTGGGATTTTCCAGAATAATTCTGCCCTGCGGAAATTGCGGCGTGAGCTCGTCAAAGTGCGTCGGTTGCGTCCACTCCTCCACCGGTTGGCCTTCGACCTTTGAGAGTGTGTCGAGCGAGAGGAACTTCTCGCGCTGCACCGGCAATCGAACCGTCCCGGCGATCTTTTGGCCAGGGCGCAACTGGTGTTGTTCGATAAGCGCGCGCGGAATGGCTACATCCTCGGGGAGAGGCAAAAAATTCAATTTCGGCCACCGCACCATCGCAAGGGAGTCGCTGACCTGATCCAAGAAACCTTCCGCGGTAACAGTTGCGCCGATGGTTAATGCTGAGCGGACAGTATCGAGGATGTGCTGATGGCGAGAGCGCGCGGGATGCAAAAACAAATTCAAATCACGCGCCAACGCTTTTAGTTTTTTTTCCGAAAACTCTTGTAGCTCATTTAGATCAAGTGAGCCAACTGTCGTAGCGGCGGCTGTGTCAGCCGTCCCGTGTGCAGGCGATCCGCCTTCGGTCGCCGCCTCCACCTTCGGCTCGCGTGCCTCCGAAGTTTCCGTCTGCGAAGTCGATCCCTTTACTTTGTCGTCCATGATTCCTGTTGCCAAAGCGCAGCAAGAAAATGTCCTTGCTCCATCAGCGCCGCACGATTGCCGTCATTCCAGACGACGTGATCCGCTCGCGCGATTTTTTCCTCGAGTGGCATTTGTGACTTAATCATCTGTTCAGCTTCGGTATTCTTGAGCGACATTCGTTCTGCCAGCCGTGCTAACTGCACCTTGTAAGAACACGCCACCACGACCACCAGGTCGCACAACGATTCACCGCCGGTTTCATAAAGGAGTGGAATATCAGCAAAGAAAAAATCGGGAGAATTGCGATGCCTTTTCGCCTCAGCCGTCCATTGGCTACGAATCAGCGGATGGAGGATCTGCTCAAGCGCGCGTCTCTTGGTCGCGTCGCCAAATACTATTGCTCGAAGTCTCTCTCGATTCAAGTCGCCGTCGCCTGAAAAGACGCCGCCGCCAAATTCCGCACGAATTTTTGGCTTCACCCCCGGAAGCTCGACGACAGCGTGCGCTGCCTGGTCAGCATTGAAGAGTTTCGCTGCGGGAAGGATCTCGTGGAGACATTCGCAGAACGTGCTTTTACCCGTGGAAATTCCGCCCGTGATTCCGATTGCAGGCATTTGCGGATTTCACCGCGGCGTGATGCCTTCGGCAAGATCAACATGGAAGCTTTGTTTCATTTTCGTTGTGCCGAAGGTTAATTCTGCAGTGTAATCTCCCGCAGGGAGAAGCCGCTTCGGATCCTCGCCGCCGTATTCGACACTCACGTCTTTGGTCGGCCGCAGATCCCAGTTCAACCGAGTAAAACCTGGCGTGCCTGGCGCTTTGAGATTTGCGACCGGTTCTCCGGTTGATTTCGTGACAGCGATTTTGATTTCATCGCCAGTAAACTCGCGCACCCAAACTGTGAACAAGACGCCTTCGGGTGGATTTTGGCCGCGATAAATCCCTTTGCCATTAGCGTCCACGAATCCCGGTTGCAGATAAGCGCCGGTCATAGAACGGACGCTAAACAATTGCGCTGGCTTGGACGCGATCTCTGGAGTGAATTCGCGAAACGGGATGGTATCGTCAAGAATAGCAATGCTGCGACCATGCGTTGCGATGACGAGGTCTGATGTGCGCGGATGAATCTGGATGTCATCCACTCGGACCGAAGGAACATCGCCAATGCGCATCCAGTGAGCGCCTTGATCGAAAGACGCAAATATCCCAAAGTGCGTGCCGACGTAAAGCAATCTCGGATACACCTGATCTTCGCGGACAACTTCGACTGGATCACCCTGTGGAAGGTCACCCGCGACAGACTGCCAGGTTTTGCCCAGATCAGCCGTGCGCAAAATCATGGGGCGATCATCGCCCGAACGATATGAATTGGTCGCCACGTAGGCGACATTGGAATCAATGTTGGATGGCTCGATGCGCACAATCCATTGGCCGCGCGCAGGCTCGGGCAGATTGTTCGTTAGTTCTGTCCACTTACCGCCCTCGTTTTCTGTAATCCACAGCCGCCCATCATCGGTCCCGGCCCACAACAAACCGGCACGCTTCGGCGATTCTGCCAGCGAAAACACGGTACCGTAGTTTTCCGCGCCGCTTCCCATGGCATTTGTGCGCGTCGGATCATTGCGTGTCAGGTCGGGGCTGATCACGGAATATTTTTCCGCCCGATCGGTTAACCGGAAGACGTAGTTCCCACCCAAATAAATTACTCCCGGCTTATGTCGGCTCATGATCATCGGTGAATTCCAATTGAACCGGTAACGCGGCTGGCCTTCGGCCGGTTCGGGACGCAAGCGACGCAGTTCGCCATTTCGCAAATTGATTCTGTGCACTTCACCCTGCTGGCTTTCCGCATAAAACGTGTCGCGATCGGTTGGATCGAACAGGGCATAAAAACCATCGCCACCGGCGAGCGCAATCCAATCGCAGTTGCGAATTCCTTCCTTACTCTGGACGCCGCTCGGCCCAACCCAGTTTTCGTTGTCTTGAAGGCCACCGGCGATTCGGAAATACGGTTTCGTGTCGTCGAGTGAGATTCGATAATATTCGCCCGAAGGAATCTTGTTCAGATGGTCCCAATTTTTGCCGCCGGCAAAACTTTGATACACGCCGCCATCGGTCCCGAGCAACAAACGCTGGCAAACTGCCGGTTTCGGCGGCTTGTTCTTGTCTTCGGGTTTAGGTGGTTTGGGCGGCGGCACGGTGCCGGGCTGAATTGCGAGCGCGTGGCAATCTGGATGAACTTTTTCGCTTAGATCTTCACGAAAATTTTTGCCGCCATCATCGGAAACCAGCAGAGCAAATTCCAAAAGGTAAACGCGCTGATCATTTGCCGGGTCGATACGTATCTGGCTGAAATAAAGTGGGCGCGGATCGATTGCGCTCATGCGCGTCCATTTTTCGCCTCCGTCTTCGGATCGAAAAACGCCGCCGGTTTTGCTGCGCAGATCCACCAACGTCCCGAGTCCGCCTTCGTAACTTTGGACGACCGCCATGATAATCTTTGGACTACTGGCACTGATCGCCAGTCCGATGCGGCCGGTTTGCGCAGGCAGACCGCCGCCAAGTTTCTTCCAGGTTGCACCGCCATCGGTGCTCTTAAAAATTCCGCCGACGTCTTCGCCGCCGGTCAAGCTTGGGCCAGATGTGAAACTCCATGGCGTTCGCTGTCGCGCGTAAAGCGCAGCGTAAACGATTTGCGGATTCGCTGGGTCGATCATCACATCGCCGCAGCCAGTGCGGGCGTCGTGCGGAGCTTCCGCGTGCAAGATTAGTTTCCAAGTTTTGCCCGCGTCAGTTGTCTTAAATAGCCCGCGTTCGCCGCCGTCTTTCCACAAATTCCCCATTGCCGCGACATAAGCGACGTCCGGTTTTTTCGGATCGACAACAACGCGCGCGATAGAGCGGCTTTCCTTTAGCCCGACGTTCTGCCACTTCTGGCCGCCGTCGGTCGATCGATACGCGCCGTCACCCCAATCCGACGAATTACGATCGTTTGCCTCGCCAGTTCCCAACCAAACAACTTCAGAATCGGAAGGCGCAACCGCGACCGCGCCGATGGAAAGCATCGGTTGCTTATCGAAAATCGGCTCGAACGTAACGCCATTGTCATTCGTCTTGAAAACGCCGCCGTGCCCGAGTCCGACGTAAAAAACGAACGGATTATGCGGATCAATCGCTATGTCCGAGACGCGACCGCCCATCACTGCTGGCCCGATCGAGCGCGCTTTCAAATTTTTGAAGAGCACATCAGTAAGTTGCGGTGGGGTCGGCGAAGGAGTCGAAGCCGGCGCGGGTGATGGCGGCGTTGCGCTTGATGGTGGGGTCGCTGTTATCGTGCTTTGCGGAGACAGCGAAGGCGTTTCTTGAGCAGGCAGAAGATCGACAATCGCGAATAAAAAAGCGC
>WNFO01018911.1_pt1 | contig 11226 bp, 21 predicted proteins | sample 5400251 | NCBI WGS metagenome assembly WNFO01 (sample SAMN13153354, study PRJNA577476) | soil metagenome | isolation source: 100 cm saprolite under Madrone tree | place: USA:California | collected 2016-06-14 | reverse complement strand
TGGTGAGGTCATAAGGCGTCATCTGCACGGTCACCTTGTCCCCGGGAAGAATGCGGATGTAGTTCATGCGCATCTTTCCCGAGATGAAGGCGTGGATCGTATGCCCGTTTTCGAGCTTCACGCGGAACGTCGCATTCGGCAGGTTCTCCACCACTTCTCCTTGCAGCTCGATGACATCTTCCTTGGCCATGGCCTCAGCGCACCGGCAACCCGCCCTTGAAGTTGGCCTTGCGCAGCAGGCTCTCGTACTGGTGAGTCATGATGTAGGCCTGCACCTGCGCCATGAAGTCCATCGTCACGACGACGATGATCAGCAGCGAGGTGCCGCCGAAGTAGAACGGCACGTTCCACCTCAGGATCAGGAATTCGGGCAGCAGGCACACCAGGGTCACGTAAATCGCCCCGCCGAGCGTCAGGCGGGTGAGGATTTTCTCCAGGTAGCGCGCGGTCTGCTCTCCCGGCCGGATGCCGGGGACGAAGGCGCCCGATTTCTTCAGGTTGTCCGCCGTCTCCTTGGGGTTGTACTGCAGCGCGGTGTAGAAGAAGCAGAAGAACACGATCAGCGCCGCGTACATCAGCACATAGATCGGCTGCCCGGGAGTAAGGGTGCCGGCGATGTCGCGCAGCCAGATCATGCCTTCGGCGGCGCCGAACCAGCCGAGCAGCGTTGCCGGGAAGAGGATCAGCGAGCTGGCGAAGATCGGCGGGATCACGCCCGACATGTTGAGCTTGAACGGCAGGTGCGAGCTCTGGCCGCCGTAGACGCGGTTGCCGACCTGGCGCTTGGCGTAATTGACGAGAATCTTGCGCTGGCCGCGCTCGACGAAGCACACGAAAGCGGTCACCACGATGACGGCCACCGCGATGAGCAGCGCAGTCAGCGGATGCATGGCGCCGGTGCGCACCAGCTCGAGCGTGCCCGCCACCGCGTTCGGCAAGCCGGCCGCGATGCCGGCGAAGATGATGATCGAGATGCCGTTGCCGAGGCCGCGCTCGGTGATCTGCTCGCCGAGCCACATCAGGAACATGGTGCCGGTCACCAGCGTGGTCACCGTGGTGAGGCGGAACATCAGCCCCGGATCGAGCACCAGCCCCGGCTGCGACTCGAGCGCGATCGAGATGCCGGTCGCCTGGAACAGGGCGAGGAACACCGTGGCGTAGCGCGTGTACTGCGTGATCTTGCGGCGGCCGGACTCGCCCTCCTTGCGCAGCTGGTCGAGCTGCGGGCTGACCGCCGTCATCAGCTGCATGATGATCGAGGCCGAGATGTACGGCATGATGCCGAGCGCGAAAATCGTGAAGCGCCGCAAGGCGCCGCCCGAGAACATGTTGAACATGCCGAGGATGCCGCCCTGCTGGTCCTTGAACAGGTCGCCGAGCACGTGCGGGTCGATCCCCGGCACCGGGATGTGCGCGCCGACGCGGAAGACGACGAGCGCGGCGAGCAGGAACAGCAGCCGGCGTTTCAGGTCGCCGTAGCGCGAGGCCTTGCCGACGTTGGGCAGCGCGTTGGCCATCAGGCCTTCGGAGTCTCTTCAGGTTTCTTCTCGGTGAACTCGACTTTGCCGCCGGCGGCCTCGATCATCGAGCGCGCGCCCTTCGTCGCCTTCACCTCCTTCGGTGAACTCGACTTTGCCGCCGGCGGCCTCGATCATCGAGCGCGCGCCCTTCGTCGCCTTCACCTCCTTGAGAACGATCTTGCGGGAGAGCTTGCCGGAGAGGATCACCTTCGCGGCGAGCGCCTGGTGCGAGACGATTCCTTCGGACTTGAGCGCCGCCAGGTCGATGTCCGTCGCCTGCATCGTTTCGAGCTCGCCGAGCCGTACTTCGACGACGTCGCCGCGCGTGAGGGACTTGAAGCCGCGCTTGGGCAAGCGGCGATGAAGCGGCATCTGGCCGCCCTCGAAGCCGACCTTGTGGAAGCCGCCCGAGCGGGCCTTCTGGCCCTTGTGCCCGCGGCCCGCGGTCTTGCCCCAGCCCGAGCCGCCGCCGCGGCCGACGCGATGCCGGTCCTTCTTCGAGCCCGCTGCGGGCTTCAGGGAATTCAGTCTCATGGGCTCAATCGTCGATTCGCACGAGGTAATTGACGCGGTTGATCATGCCGCGCACCGCCGGGGTATCGGCGAGCTCGACCGTCTGGTTGATCTTCTTCAGCCCGAGCCCGCGCACCGTGTCGCGGTGGCGCTGCTTGATGCCCGCAAGCCCCTTCAGGAGGCGGACCTTGATCTTATTCACCGAGAATTTCCTCGACCGTCTTGCCGCGGCGCGCCGCGATCTCCGCGGGCGTGCTCATCGCCTGCAGGCCGTTCAGCGTGGCGCGCACCACGTTGTAGGGGTTGGTCGAGCCGAAGCACTTGGCGAGGACGTTGGTGACGCCCATCACCTCGAACACGGCGCGCATCGGCCCGCCGGCGATGATGCCGGTTCCTTCGTGCGCCGGTTGCATCAGGACCCGCGCCGCGCCCCAGCGGCCGGTCACCGTGTGATGCAGCGTGCCGTTCTTCAGCTTTACCTTGAAGAGCTTGCGCCGCGCCTCCTCCATCGCCTTCTGCACGGCGACCGGCACCTCGCGCGCCTTGCCCTTGCCCATGCCGATGCCGCCGTCGCCGTCGCCGACCACGGTGAGCGCGGCGAAGCCGAGCACTCGGCCGCCCTTCACCACCTTGGTGACGCGGTTGACCGCGATCATCTTCTCGCGCAGGCCGTCGCCGCGCTCCTCCGACTGCTGCATCCGTGGCTGAATTTTCGCCATAAGAGTCCTGGAACCTGACCTCTAGAATTTAAGTCCGGAGGCGCGCGCCGCCTCAGCGAGCGCCTTCACGCGTCCATGGTATTTATAGCCGGCGCGGTCGAAAGCAACCTTCTCGACGCCGCTCTCCTTCGCCTTGGCGGCGATGCGCCGGCCGACGATCTCGGCGGCCTTGCGGTTGCCGCCGTTCTTCAGCTGAGACCGAACGTCCTTCTCCAGCGTGGAAGCGCTCGCGATGACCTTGTCGCCCGCCGCGGAAGTGAGCTGGGCATAGATGTGCCCGTTGGTGCGATACACGGTGAGACGCACCGCCCCGACGGCACGGATCCGGAGCCGGGTTTGGCGTGCGCGCCGCAGGCGCGCGAGGTTCTTGTCGATCATGGCTTGCCCCGTTACTTCTTCTTGGTCTCTTTCAAAATGATGATCTCGCCGCTGTAGCGCACTCCCTTGCCCTTGTAGGGCTCGGGCGCGCGCTGCGCGCGAACCTCGGCGGCGACCTGGCCCACCAGCTGCTTGTCGACGCCGGTGATGACGATCTCGGTCTGCGTCGGCGTCACCACCTTGATGCCCTTGGGCATCTGCTGCACCACCGGATGCGAAAAGCCGAGCGACAAATTGAGCTTGTCGCCCTGCGCCTGCGCGCGGAACCCGACCCCGACCAGCGTAAGGCGCTTCTCGAAGCCCTTGGTCACGCCGGCGACCATGTTCGCGACCAGCGCGCGCATGGTGCCCGACATGGCGTTGGCATGGCGCGAGTTGCCCAGCGCCTTGCACTGCAGCTGGGCGCCGTTCGCTTCGACCGCGACGTTCGGATCGGCCGCGCGGACGATGCTGCCGAGCGGCCCCTTCACCGAGATCTGGCCGGATGCGATGTTCACCTCGACGCCCTTCGGCACGTCGATCGGGATTTTTGCGATGCGCGACATGGCCGTCCCTATGCAACGATGCAAAGCACTTCACCGCCGACGCCGTCGGCGCGCGCCTTGCGGTCGGTCATCACGCCCCGCGACGTGGAAAGGATCGCCACGCCGAGCCCGTTCATCACGCGCGGTATGTCGTTGCGTCCCTTGTAGACGCGCAGCCCGGGCTTCGACACGCGCTCGAGGCGCTCGATGACCGGCCGGCCGGCGTAGTACTTGAGGGCGATCGCCAGCTCCTTTTTGATGCCGTTGTCGCGCAGGGCGAAATCCTCGATGTAGCCTTCCTGCTTCAACACCTGGGCGATCGACGCCTTCAGCTTGGATGCCGGCATCACGACTTCCACGTGCCGCACCATCTGGGCGTTGCGGATGCGGATCAGCATGTCCGCGATCGGGTCGCTCATGCTCATCGATGTCTCCTTACCCTCATTTCTACCAACTTGCCTTGATCACGCCGGGCACTTCGCCGCGCAACGCCAGGTCGCGCAGCTTGTTGCGCCCCAGGCCGAACTTGCGGTACACGCCGCGCGGCCTGCCGGTCAGCGCGCAGCGGTTGCGCAGGCGCACCGGAGAGGCGTCACGAGGCAGCTTCTGCAGCTTGTCGCGGGCCGCTTCCTTCGCCTCGTCGGTGGCGCGCGAGTCGTGGATCACCTCGAGCAGAGCGGCGCGCCGCGCCTTGAATTTCTCGACGGTCCTGCGGCGCTTCTGGTCGCGGAGCTTCACTGCGAGCTTGGCCATGCTGGAGTCCTTCAGTGCTTGAACGGGAAACGGAACGCGGCGAGCAGCGCGCGCGCCTCGTCGTCCGTCTTCGCCGTGGTGGTGATCGCGATGTTCATCCCGCGCAGCGTGTCGATCTTGTCGTAATCGATCTCCGGGAAGATGATCTGCTCCTTGAAACCGAGGCTGTAATTGCCCCGGCCGTCAAAAGCGCGGTTCGACACGCCGCGGAAATCGCGGATGCGCGGCATGGCAATGTTCACCAGGCGGTCGAAGAACTCGTACATCCTCGCGCCGCGCAGCGTCACCATGCAGCCGACGGGAAAGCCGGCTCGAACTTTGAAGTTTGCGATCGACCTGCGCGCCTTGGTGACCACCGGCTTCTGCCCCGCGATCCTGGTCATGTCGGCGAGCGCGTTGTCGATCTTCTTGTCGGTCGTGGTTTCGCCCACGCCCATGTTGAGCGTGATCTTGCGCAGGCGTGGCACCTGCATCACGGTCTTGTAGGCGAACTTCTGCATCAGCTCCGGCACCACTTTCTCGCGGTAGTAGATCGCGAGGCGGGCCGGCGGTGCCGGCAACTGCGGCGTCTCGGACTTGGGTGCAGTCTCTTTTTTTGCCGCGGCCTCTTTCTTCGGCGCCGGCTTCTGCGCCTGCGCCGGCTTGTGTTCCTGCTTGGGCTTTTCGTCCTTGGCCATGGCTTTACACGTCCACCTGCTCGCCGTTCGCCTTGAACACCCGCACCTTGCGGCCGTCGCTGAGCTGCTTGATGCCCGCGCGGTCGGCCTTTTTGGTCGCCGGGTTGAACAGCGCGATGTTGGAAATGTGGATCGGCAGGTCCTTGTCGACGATGCCGCCGGTGACGCCCTTCATCGGGTTGGGGCGCTGGTGCTTCTTGACGCGGTTGACGCCCTCGATCACCAGATGCTCGGCGTCGACGCGGCGCAGCACGGTGCCGCGCTTGCCCTTGTCGCGCCCGGAGATCACCACCACCTCATCGCCTTTCTTGATCCGCTGCATCAAAGGACCTCGGGTGCAAGCGATACGATTTTCATGAAACGCTCGGTGCGCAGCTCTCTCGTGACGGGACCGAAAATGCGCGTGCCGATCGGCTCCATCTTCGGGGTCAGCAGCACCGCAGCGTTGCGATCGAAGCGGATCAGCGAGCCGTCGGAGCGGCGCACGCCCTTGGCCGTGCGCACCACCACCGCGTGATAGATCTCGCCCTTCTTCACCCGCCCGCGCGGCGCGGCGTCCTTGACGCTCACCTTGATCACGTCGCCGATCGAGGCGTAGCGGCGCTTGGAGCCGCCGAGCACCTTGATGCAGATGACCGCCCGCGCGCCCGTGTTGTCGGCCACGTCCAGGATCGACTCCATCTGAATCATTGCTTGGCTCTCCAATCCAACTTGCGCCGCACCCGGCGCAGTTTTGGACCCCGAAGGGACGGGAAAAGGCGCGGATTCTAAACGGCTTTGGACTTCTCCACAAGCCTCGTGACGCGCCACGACTTGGTTCTCGAGATCGGCCGGCACTCGGCGATCTCGACCAGGTCGCCCTCCCCGAACTCGGCGCTTTCCACGTGCGCGTGATATTTGCGCGAGCGCGTGATCGTCTTGCCCATCATCGCGTCCCGCACACGGCGCTCCACCCGCACCACGACCGTCTTCTGCATCTTGTTGCTGGTCACCCGGCCCACCAGCTTGCGCTGGTTTTTGGCCGTGGAAGCTTGATCAGTCATTTCGCCGCCTTCTCCTTCATTAGGGTACGCACGCGCGCGATGTCGCGGCGGACCTTCTTCAACTGGCTGGTGTTGGTCAGCTGCTGGGTGGCGAGCTGCATGCGCAGTCCAAACTGCGCCCGCAGCAGGCCTTCGAGCTCCTTTTGCAGCTCCTCGCCGCTCTTGCCGCGCAGTTCAGCCGGGTCCATGTCTTACCCCAGCACGCGCTGCACGACCATGGTGCGGAATGGCAGCTTGGCGGCAGCGAGCGCGAAGGCCTCCTTGGCGAGCGCCTCGGTGACGCCGTCCATCTCATAGATGATCTTGCCCGGCTGGATCTCGGAGACGAAGAACTCCGGGTTGCCCTTGCCGTTGCCCATGCGCACTTCGGCGGGCTTCTGCGAGACCGGCTTGTCCGGGAACACGCGGATCCAGATGCGGCCGCCGCGCTTGATGTGGCGCGACATGGCGCGGCGCGCCGCCTCGAGCTGGCGCGCGGTGAGCCGGCCGCGGGTGGTCGCCTTGAGGCCGAACTCGCCGAACGCGACCTTGGTGCCGCGCGACGCGACCCCGGTATTGCGGCCCTTCTGCTGCTTGCGATATTTGGTTCTTGCCGGTTGCAGCATGACTATTCCTTAGTTCCTCCGCCTTCCTCCTTCAATACCTTTTTGGGCCGCTTCACCGTGGTCTTCGGGGCGGGGGCGTCGGGCTTCTTCGCCGCCTTGCGCTCGCCCTCGGGCCTCGGCCTGCCGGAGGGGCGCCTCGCGCCCGGCTTGGGCACCGGCTTCTTGGCGCGCCTCGGCTCCGCGGGAGTTTCGGGCTGCGCCGCCGGCGCGGCCGACGGCAATGCCGCCTGCGCCTCGCCCTTCGGCATGACTTCGCCCTTGTAGACCCACACCTTGATGCCGATCACGCCGAACGAGGTCTTGGCCTCGCCCAGGCCGTAGTCGATGTCGGCGCGCAGCGTGTGCAAGGGCACGCGTCCCTCCCGGTACCACTCGGTCCGGGCGATCTCGATGCCGTTCAGGCGGCCGGAGCTCATGATCTTGATGCCCTGCGCGCCCAGGCGCATGGCATTCTGCATCGCGCGCTTCATGGCGCGCCGGAACATGATGCGCTTCTCGAGCTGCTGCGCGATCGAGTCGGCGATCAGCTGCGCGTCCACCTCGGGCTTGCGGATCTCCTCGATGTTCACATGCACCTGGTTGACGCCCATCAGCCGGCGCAATTCGGCCTTGAGCGCCTCGATTTCCTCGCCCTTCTTGCCGATCACCACGCCCGGTCGTGCCGAGAAGATGGTGATGCGGGCATCCTTCGCCGGCCGCTCGATCAGCACGCGGCCGACCGAGGCGTGCGCGAGCTTGCGCTTGAGGAAGTCGCGCACCTTGATGTCCTCGGCGAGCATCGGCGCGAACGAGCGGCTGTTCGCATACCAGCGCGAGCTCCAGTTGCGATTCACCGCCAGGCGGAACCCGATCGGATTGATTTTCTGGCCCATTTAATCCCCGACGGTAATGAAGATGTTGCAGGTGTGCTTGAGGACCCGGTTTCCCCGACCCTTGGCGCGCGCCTGGAAGCGCTTCAGGAACGTGCCGCGCTCGACGAAGATCTGCTTCACTTTCAGCGCGTCGATGTCGGCGCCGTCGTTGTGCTCGGCATTGGCGATGGCTGATTCCAGCACCTTGCGGATGATGCCGGCGCCTTTCTTGGGCATGAAGGCGAGCGCGCTCATTGCCTGGTCGACCGGCTTGCCGCGGATCAGGTCGGCCACCAGCCTGCCCTTCTGGGCCGACAGGCGCACGCCGCGCAGGATCGCTCTGGTTTCCATGTTCCGGCGCGCCTTACTTCTTCGCCGCCGGAGCCGGCGCCGCCGCCGGGGCCGCCGCCGGTGCGGCGGCCGGCGCCGCCGGGCCCTGAGTGCCTGGAGGGGGCCTGCGGTCGCCGCCGACGGCTTCCTCGGTGCGCTTGCCGACGGCGGAGTGGCTCTTGAAGATGCGCGTCATCGCGAATTCGCCGAGCTTGTGTCCGACCATGTTCTCGGTCACGTACACCGGGATGTGCTGCTTGCCGTTGTGTACGGCCATCGTCAGCCCGACGAAGTCGGGGACGATGGTCGAGCGCCTCGACCAGGTCTTGATCGGCCGCTTGTCATTCGAGCCGCGCGCCGCGTCGACCTTCTTCATCAGGTGGTGGTCCACGAACGGACCCTTTTTGATTGAACGTGCCATCCGGCCTCCCCCTATGCCCGGCGCCGGTCGCGGACGATCATGACCTGCGTGCGCTTGTTGCGGCGGGTCTTGTAGCCTTTGCTCTGCACGCCCCAGGGCGAAACCGGGGGCTGCGCGGCCGCGGTGCGGCCCTCGCCGCCGCCGTGCGGATGGTCGATCGGGTTCATGGCGACGCCGCGCACCGTGGGGCGTATGCCGCGCCAGCGCCTGCGGCCCGCCTTGCCGATCGACTCCAGGTTGTGCTCCTCGTTGCCGACCTCGCCGATGGTCGCCCGGCAGTCGATATGAACCTTGCGGATCTCACCCGAGCGAAGCCGCAGCTGCGCATACGAACCCTCGCGGGCGAGCACCTGGACGTGCGAGCCCGCCGAGCGGGAGATCTGCGCGCCTTTGCCAGGCATCATCTCCACGCAGTGCACGATGGTGCCGACCGGGATATTGCGCAGCGGCAGCGCATTGCCCGCCTTGATCGGAGCCTCGGCGCCCGACATGAGCTGCGCGCCGACGCCGATGCCTTTCGGCGCGATCACGTAGCGCCGCTCGCCGTCGGCATAAAGCAGCAGCGCCAGGTGGGCGCTGCGGTTGGGGTCGTACTCGAGCCGCTCGACGCGGGCCGCGATGCCGTCCTTGTCGCGCCTGAAGTCGACCAGGCGGTAATGCTGCTTGTGGCCGCCGCCCTTGTGCCGCACGGTGATGCGGCCATGGACGTTGCGGCCATCGGTCTTCGACTGCTTGACCATCAGCGGCCAGTACGGCTCGCCCTTGTGCAGCTCGGGCGTGACCACCTTGACCAGCGCGCGCCGGCCCGGCGAAGTAGGCTTGACTTTTACGAGTGGCATCGCGAGGTCGTGTTCCTCTATTGCGTCGCCGCGAAATTGATTTCCTGGCCCGCGGCGAGCCGCACGTAGGCCTTTTTCCAGTTGCGCCGGCGGCCCTCGATGCGGCCGAAGCGGCGCGGCTTGCCCTTGACGTTGGACACGGTCACCGAGTCGACCTTGGTCTTGAACATCAGCTCGACGGCCGCCTTGATCTGCGGCTTGGTCGCATGGTCGGCGACACGGAACACGTACTGGCGATTCTTGTCGGCAACGAAGGTGCTCTTCTCCGACACGACCGGCGCGAGCACCACGGTCATCAGGCGCTCGGCGCTGTACTTCCTCGCCGCCGTCATTTCAGCATCTCCTCGAGCTTCGCCACCGCGGCCTTCGTCAGGAGCACGTTGGGAAAGCGCACCAGCGCCACCGGATTGGCATGGCGCACGGCGATCACCTCGACGTTCGGCAGATTGCGCGACGAGAGCAGCAGGTTCTGGTCGATCTCGTCGGTGACGACCAGCACGCCATCGAAGCCCATCGACCTGACCTTCTGCGCGAGCAGCTTGGTCTTCGGCTGCGCGACGCGGAACTCGTCGACCACCCGGATGCGGTCCTCGCGCGCCAGCTGCGACAGGATCGAGCACAGCCCCGCGCGGTACATCTTGCGGTTCACCTTGTGCGAGAAGTTCTCGTCCGGCGAATTCGGAAAAATCTTGCCGCCGCCGCGCCACAGCGGGCTCGAGGTCATGCCGGCGCGGGCACGGCCCGTGCCTTTCTGGCGCCATGGCTTCTTGGTGGAGTGGTTGACCGCGCCGCGATCCTTCTGCGCGCGCGTGCCAAGACGCGCGTTCGCCTGGAACGCCACCACGATCTGGTGCACCAGCGCCTGGTTGAAGTCGCGCGCGAACAGCGCGTCGGGCGCGTTGAAGGTGCCGGCGGCGCCTTTGTCGTTCACCATTTTGAGTTCCATGGCGCGCCTCGGCTCAGCTCTTCTTCGCGTCGGGCTGCGGTGCCGGCGTGGCCGGCTTCGCGGGCTGCGCCGCGGCTTTCGGGGCCGCAGGCTTGGCGGCCTGGACCACAGGCTTGGAAACCTTGACCGCAGGCCGCACGACCACGTCGCGCCCGCTCGAACCGGGCACCGAGCCCTTGACGAGCAGGAGCTGCCTCTGGGCATCGACGCGGACGATCTCCAGATTCAGAATCGTGCGACGCACGTCGCCGAGGTGGCCGGCCATGCGCTTGCCCGGAAATACGCGCGCAGGGCTCTGGTTCTGGCCGGTCGAGCCGGGCTTGTTGTGCGAGATCGAGTTGCCGTGGGTGGCGCGGTTGGACGAGAAATGGTGACGCTTGATCACGCCGGCAAAACCCTTGCCGATGGTGATGCCCTGCACGTCCACCTTCTGCCCGACCTTGAAGATCTCGACGCCGATCTTGCCGCCGACCTTCAGGTTGGCGAGGTCCTCGGCCCTGGCGCGGAATTCGCGCAGCGTGTGGCCGGCTTCGACACCCGCCTTGGCGAGATGCCCGGCGAGGGATTTGTTGACTCGGCTGGCGCGGCGCTTGCCGAACGCCACCTGGATGGATGCATAGCCATCCTTCTCGGCGCTCTTGATCTGGGTCACGCGGTTGTCGGAGACATCCAGCACCGTCACCGGCTGCGTAACTCCGTCGTCGGTGAAGACCCGCGTCATGCCGACCTTGCGGCCGACCAATCCTATAGGCATTTTAAGAGCCTCTACTGAACCTTGATCTCTACGTCGACTCCGGCCGGCAGATCGAGCTTCATGAGCGCGTCCACGGTCTTGTCAGTCGGGTCGATGATGTCCATCAGCCGGAGATGAGTGCGGATCTCGAGCTGGTCGCGCGACGCCTTGTCGATGTGCGGCGAGCGCAGCAGGTCGAAGCGCTGCTTGCGCGTCGGCAAAGGCACGGGCCCTCTGACCACCGCCCCGGTGCGCTTCGCGGTGTCGACTATCTCGAGCGCCGACTGATCGATCAGGCGGTAATCGAAAGCCTTGAGGCGGATGCGGATGCGTTGGCTTTGCATTTCTTACTCGATGATCTTTGCCACGACGCC
>WNFO01005332.1_pt1 | contig 11227 bp, 12 predicted proteins | sample 5400251 | NCBI WGS metagenome assembly WNFO01 (sample SAMN13153354, study PRJNA577476) | soil metagenome | isolation source: 100 cm saprolite under Madrone tree | place: USA:California | collected 2016-06-14 | reverse complement strand
CTCTCGAATTAGAAGGACAATCGCCGCCAACACCGGTCAATGCAAGCTTCTCTATTTTAGGGACTCCCGAGGCCACGGGAGACAACTACTCTGATGAACTTGCTAGGTCAATCCAACTCTGTCCTCCCATGTTCGAGCTATCCGTGCATGATAAAGCGATCAAGATACGGGTTGATGATGGTCCGATAGGTCCATATTTGCTCAACGAGTGCGTCAGAACCTTGCATGCTGCTGAGAACGCTAACGAACCCAAATATCCGGCTTCTAGATCATCGCTCCTCGTCGATTCAAATGTGGCCCTCCACGCAAAGTTGTCCCAATCAACAGTTCCCGTGTTGCTTGCAGATTCTTCCAGTGGCTCCTCTGTCTCGGCAGAACCACGGACGCCTAGCTCGGGCTCGGATATAACTTATATGCCCGTGCACCATTATCCTCCGCGGCCTCCCAACCCTCCACCCCCACTGAAACTTACATTTCCCGCGGGTCCTCGGTCATCCGCGGGATCTCCACCGCCCGACAAAAAGAAGAAAAAGAAGAAACCACGGAACGAGGTCTACGTGACGTTGCGGAGGGGCGGTCGATAGCGCCTCGTAGAACGCGATGCTACCGTACCTGTTACGTATCCGAACCAGGCAGAGGGTATTTTGCATTTCTTCCCCAGTTACGTGAGGTTTGTCAGAGCAAACGAACGGTTAGCGCGCCTGCTAAAAGTGATGAAGTGCATTGGCCTGAGATAATGTGGCGCCTTTTTTTGTTCTTTTTAGAATAATTATTGAGGGTAGGGGAGCCGTCAGTGGCGTCACATTGTAATTCGCGTAGTGTATCGAATATGACGACGGTGTGAGACAAGTAATGTAATTTGATTGTGACATCACGTACACCAGAGGCGTCTATGTAACTTACTGTACCTCACTGTGGCCTACTGGTGGTAATAGCTAACTATAAACTGGGTATATCAGCATCCGAGGACGGCGGTCACACTACGAGTTTGTCTACAGAGTTCTGTTTAGATGTTCTTGCCCGTGCCCATATTTGTCCCACTTCCTTATCGCCCTATCCCTATCATTCGGGTGTGTCATGGCCAATGGTCCTCAGTGGCCTGAGGTTTCAGCACTGTATTCCCTCCTGTGCGATGGTCTTTACACCTTGGCATGCTTGGCAGCTTGGCCATGCAATGCTTAATGCTGGCCATGCGGAAGCTCGGAAGCTACACACGACCGTCTGCTTCTCCGGCTTCTTCCGGCTTCCGGCATCTTTGTTGCCGTTCAGGGGTTTGGCAAATGCCGGGGTATGTAGAGATCTTCACACGATCCCACACCAAGGGCTCTATCCCATGTGGGACATCCTCCGGGAAGTTTGTACGTTCAGTACAACTACTGTACTGTATTCAATTATAATGCTTTTTTTATCCGCTTGACAGCCATTTACAACAGTGTCGTACAGTATCGTGTCAGATGCCGTCTCGACCGAGTCCGGGTCGGGGAGGCACACCCATATAAGTCAATCGCTTTGTGTTTTGAGCAGGAAATAAGACACTCTCAGTACCTGGGGGGACCTAGAACTTCCAATATGAGAGAGCTTCTAGGCTGCGTTTATTGTACAGTCACGGTACTGTTATGCACGAATCCCCGCTTCCATTCGCTTGTCGTGTAACTTTGTCACTACTGTATCCTCTGGTGTGTTGGTCCCCTGGCTACCACTAACAGCCGAGTACCTCGACTCGACCCCTTCAGGATCCTTTCTTTTCGACACCGACGGTAGGTACCGGCTGGCCCCGGCGCCTGAGTCTTCCCTCACTTCTCCTCCATTATTATTCTATTGTCGCTGGCAGGTGTCGCGCTCCGTTCCCGTCCGAGTCCGTGGTGTCAAGACAAACCGACGAGAGAGATGACGAAAAATGGATACTCAGCGCGGGTCAATCGATACTCTACTGGCATAACTCTGGGCTCATCTTTGCTTTGCTTTGTTCTTGTAATTGTTCTGGAAACTCATGTGTCATAGTTGGTCGAAGAAACGGCGGCGGCTAGGTACTACCGTAACTACAGTAAGTTACTACAGTACCCGTGCAGGGACACTGCCACAAATCCACGTCAAATGTACCGGTACGAGATAAACACCTTGTTTCATCTAGGCCGTTCGTAGGTTCACGGCACCATTGTTTGTGCCGTCTAACGTGCTACGCGTCAAATTTACGCCAACGTGATTGTGACACACGACGCACGTTTCGACGGTGCGCGATTTTCGCCAGGCCACAGATGTAGTGCGCGTATCCAAGGACGTCTACTTTGCCTGTGGTATGTCAACTTGTCGCGCGGGGATATGCCAACGCATTTCCTTGCTTATTTCGTCTTGATTTCATTATGCTTGGTTTCATTTGACAGGTTTCATTTGACAGGTATATTATACTACTATACTGTAGTGGGAGCGGTTGTCGTGCCTCGATTTCTCTGTGGCCACTGGTGCGACGCGATGCTTCCAGCTGGATAGTACAGTCACACTCCGCGACAGCGTCCCCGCCACTTCTGACAACCTGTACTGCATAACCCCCTGGCCTCTCTTCGTTTCGATGAGCATGCGAGATATGGAACATGGGCAATTACAACTGGGAAATTGAACAAACCGTGAGATTACGGCTTACAGACCTTCAAAACAAGCGCCGCAACATATTTTTTGGAGGATGTTTCGCTGCAAGTTCCGTTCCGGCTGACATCATTCCATTCACAGTTACGCATTCGAGTTGGCATCCACCCTCCCTTTATTCGTCAGCGCGACGCGATCGATGCCCAGCCCAGCGCGCACTTCGAGCCAAGCTTACTAGGCCAGCACCCTGAGATCCTAGCTCGACTGTTTGCTAGGCACACCGCGTGTGACGACGCGATTACCATGTAATGTACCTGGTGTGTCAAGGACCTTCATACCCGTGGTACGCAACCCACATTCAACACCGCAATTGTAGTCGAATCTATTGAAGATGTGTTAAGGAACACGGATTCAGGTACGACTAAGATTACTCCTCGCTCTCATCACCAAAGAAGCTATCTGGTATCGTAGCTTGTGATGCAACTTTTCGATGCTTCTTGTGTTTTGCCTCTTTTTCACCCGGTTTGGAGTGCTTATCGGGGCGATCTGCAGCCTTTTGTAGTCTTCGTTTCGTGGGTATTTCTGAGAAGCGCGTATCAGCTGGTTCCCCAGCCTCAGAATCCTCATTCTCCGTGTCACCCTCTTCAAAGAAGTCGTCCGGTGTGTCCACGTCTTGTCTTGCCATCGCTTCTTCCACTCCAGTACCACTCTTGCTCTTATCCTTTGACCCGTCCCACTGCTGAACCATGCTCACTTGTACAAATTGCCTGTGTTCCAGTGTCTCCGGCTCGTTACTCATCTCCCCAGCGCGCATCCTTTCGCGTACCCATTCCCGGAGCTTTTCACGCTTTTCATCAGTAACACTTGAGCTGGCTCGTGAATGGACGGGAGTTGTACCACTCTCTCTACTCCGCACTTCAGGAGGGTAGAGTGAAATGTACTTCTCCAATTTTGGGTAGTTCTGGTAAAGGGCACTTGTAAGAAATGTCAACTGCGCAGCATTGAGAAATGTACCATGACGTAGTTTAGATCCACTCGTAAATCAAACAGCTCTGCCTTGAGGGCTTTCCGAACCTTAGAAGAGATCTCCTCTTCCTCGACTCGCCTTTTTGTCTGCCAGATTTTGCGCAGGAGTTTCTGACGATCTGATCCTCATTTGAGAATGCGCCAGGAAGATATGAAGCACAATACGCACCAAAAAACTTGACCTTATGATACCGAGTTGCTAGAGCACGCTCCTTATTCGCTCTTTCCGCCACTGCAAGATCTGCTTCTAGAGCTTTCAGTTTCCGCTCTGATTCGATGCGTACATCAGCTCCGAGGGCATCCTGTTGCATGTGAGTGCATACTAGGTCCCGCAAATTGAATATCCACGACCGCTGTACCTTAGAGAGGAGACGCCGGGTCTGCCTGAGCGCGGACTTGATTTTCGACATGCCCAGAGGCGCACCTTCTTTCAGCCTCTCATTGTGTCTTCTCTTCTTACGTTCTTGTTTCGTTGTTGATGAGCCTACGTTCTGAGATTGTTTGGCGCGAACTGGAGGCATAGCAGAAGCCGGGCCGAACCGAACCGGAGCAGCCACCGTGATTTTTGTTATCAGCAGCACCCGTGACCGCAAAATTGTGAATCAGCCGGTCTTGGACTGTCGCTTTGGTTCTTGCTTGTAGTGCACTCTAATAGCACGGTCATGAAGAATATCGCGATTTCCGGAACATGGTCATTCGACATCCCAGGTGGTAATATTACCACGGCCATCGTTGATATCGAAAGAGCTTGCTTATGGCTAGCTTCGGAGCGGTTGAACGCTGATGCAGACACCGAGATAGATATCTATAAAAAGGGACTTCCGGGCTATCCATACGAGGCAGAAGATGTGAGTCCCTCTTTCAAGGATCCATGGCTACGGGCAAGTCAGGTAGAATGATACAAATTTACCGCTACCGCAGGTAGCATCCACGGAACTCGTAACAAAGCTTGTATCATCTACAAGCCGGCTCGTTCCAGATTCTTCACAAGTGATTTCTCTCAGGAGCGTTGTCGGTGAAGAGTCGCTTGTCGTCATCATGCGCGGAGGAGACGTCTCGTCGATGAAACTGGGTGACCCTGATCCGCAGGCAAGTCAAGACGCCTTATGTACACTCAACGCCCGTTGACTGCTTGATCAATTCTTCACTCAGTTCGAGACTATCGGTTCCTTTGAAGATGGGATACAAGCAGCTGCATGGAGTCCAGATGATTCGTTGCTCATCCTTGTCACGGGTATGTCTCTTATATCACTGCATACAGCTGGGATGCCTAATCCTCACTTGTGCAGGACAGGGAAAGTTCATTGTCATGACACCAGCTTTTGATATTCTTTATGAGTCTGCCTTACATACTGATGAGTTCGGCGAAGGTAACTTCAACTCCTCGTGTCGCTTAGCCTAGACGTCACTAAAGGATGGCAGACGCGCCGATTAACGTTGGATGGGGCTCCAAGCAAACCCAGTTCCACGGATCGCTTGGCAAAGCTGCTGCTCAGGCACCCGTGGCCTCATCATCGTCATCCGTCGGTATCTCACCTGACGACGATCTTCTTACTCGCATTTCCTGGCGTGGCGACGGCGCCCTTTTCGTCGTTTCTGCGGTCTCGCCGGCGCTAATGGACGCCACATCGCTTCGACGCCGCGTGCTCCGTGTGTACAACCGCGACGGCGTGCTGCAAGGGACTGCCGAACCAGTGCCGGGGCTAGAGCATCCGTTGTCATGGCGTCCATCAGGCAACCTCATTGTCAGCGTGCAGCGTTTCGGGACCTTCCCAGGCGGAGGGAAGGGCCGCGAGGGGAGACACGACGTTGTGTTCTTCGAGAAGAACGGACTGAGACATGGAGAATTTGGTCTGCGACACGGGACACTTGGTGTTGGGCCGTCCGACTCAAAGGAGAGGAAATGGGGCTACAAGGTAAAGGAAGTCTGCTGGAATGCCGACTCGAATGTGCTTTTGGTGTGGATCGAAGAGAATGACGGCGACACTGGTGAGTGCGATTGTTGTTTTTCAAATACAACCCTTTATGTGTTTAGTTCAACTCTGGACGACTGGGAACTACCACTGGTTCGGCTTCTGTTTAGGTTCGCACTGATTGGAAGACTGATGCTCGAAATAGGTATCTCAAGCAAGAGATTGCGGCACCCTCTTCAGAAGGTGGAAGGTACACCTCGGTCGCCTGGCATCCCGAGAATTCCCTCCAGATTTTACTCACCACAAATGGTTGGTCAAACTACACCATCTTTGAAAGTGACCGTTTCGTTTACGCCTTGATGTCAGCTAAAGTTATTTCATATTGGTGTCGCTGGGAAATCTGTGCCGCGACGGCAAGAGTTCCTAACGACACAGGGACAGTTGCTGTTGTAGACGGATGTGGGCCACTTCTCTTTCTCTGTGTGGATGGTACTTGTAACTTTTACCACAGCTTCTATCCTTCTCACCTCTTTCAGGGTGCAAAACGTCCCACCTCCCATGTATTCCCATAAGCTCACCCTTCGGCACTCGCCATCGGTACCTCTCCGAACTCCGCGGACTCCCTGTCACGTCACTTTTTCGCAGGCAGAAGACATGTTAGCCGCCCTATGGGAAACGGGGTACTTTGAGCTGTGGGACCTACACACGCAACTTCAGTTTAGGTGCGGTCCCGTCATGACACCTGAGCTTATTCGGAGCGGCCCGCTCTTCCATGGGGCAATATTCCGGGAAATATCTGTTTCTACGAACGCCCCTGGGGGTTCTATAGCGCACTTTGCAGCCCTTGGGTTCGAGAGCAATGGAAGAGATGTTCTACAGGTCCTTGACGTCAAGCAGGAGACTATCAGTGCTCTAGAGGTTCCAAGCCTTGGGTCACCGGGATGGCGCCTAGCACTTACACGTGGCGCACTATGTGTCTGTCGTAATGGCAAGGTGTATGAATGTACGAGCGATAGTGCCTGTTCGTACTGTGCCTCTAATTCCTGACGTTCTATCAGATGATATTGATTCTGGACGGCTCATCCCCTGTGTCGATTTTGGAAAAGCCTGTAATGTCGTACGGGTGATCGATGTTTCCCAATCCTCGACCCTGCCAGGGACCTCCCTCTTTTTTGGTCTCACAAACTCTGGGACCTTATTTTCGGCTCCGTTATCTTGCTCACCCCGGACCCTCGCACAGATTGCAAATTCCTTCACGGTGTCAGGTGACCTCGTCGTGTATACGACCTCGGCACACGAGGCACATTTTATTTCCATCTCCATTCTTGCGGCGGCAGAAGCAGGCACGGATGTGAGCAGTGAACGACGCTGTGTTGAAAGAGGCTCACGAATAGTTACCTCCGTTCCGAGCACCATGAGCCTGGTTCTACAAATGCCGCGTGGGAACCTTGAGACGGTGAGCCCTCGACCGATGGTCATGGCTACCATTCACGCGGATACCGATGCGTGAGCATTCTCCTCACTTTGCAACAAGGATTGCGCTTATTGGTAATGACAAGAGGGAACTACCGCAAGGCGTTTCTGACGTGCAGAAAGCACCGCATAGATCTCAACGTCATCGTAGACAGAGACCCGAAGCTATTCAGAGAGCGCCTGTCATCTTTCATTAAACAAGTCCATGATGTAGACTACATTAACCTCTTCCTAACAAACCTTGGGTCTATTGTTTCCTTGAATCTACTTACTGGCGCTGATTAGGGTTCGTTCGCAGGCGGAGTTCGCAGCCACCAGAGGTAATATCTGAGCTCTGTGATGCTGTGAGGGAACGACTCGAAGGGCACGACATAGAAAAGTACATTAACTCGATCTTGACTGCATATGTCGTAAAGCGTCCTCCGGATCTCGAGGCTGGACTTCGCGTTCTTTTACAACTCCGAGGTGAAGAGACCGTCCATTTATTGATGCTAAAACCTAACAGTGCATCACCGAGTAGAGCGTGTACCAACTGGGATTGAGGAAGCTGTCAAGTACATAATTTTTTTGGTCGATGCGGACACGCTATTCGACGTCGCCCTGGGGATGTATGATTTCTCACTGGTGCTCTTGATTGCACAGCATGCCCAAAAGGTGCCTCCTTCGTCTCCCAACATTTAGGATGCATTATGCTAATATTGTGTGTGTTAGGATCCTCGAGAATACCTCCCTTTCTTACGCGAACTCCGTGCTCTAAAAAAGTACTACCAACGATTTCGCATTGATGACCGCCTCAAACGATACAAAAGCGCTCTGCAAAATCTCAGTCTTGCAGGTATAGCAAACCGATATAATTTCGTTCGCACTATAGTCTAATAATACCTCAGGCGCGGAGCACTTTGACGACGTGATGGCGTATGTAGAAAAACACCAGCTCTACGAAGCGGCTCTGGAAATGTTCCATGAGACCGATAAACTTCCGGTTCGTGTACTGCTTTTAAGGTCAGTAACTTTCATTCACGAACACCCATAAGGAAATCCTGGGCCTGTACGGAGAATGGCTACGCGACCGTCGTGAATTCCATCAATCCGCGTTAGGTACGAGGGATATTATAGCCCCTCATCTCTGCTCACTGACGGCACGTAGTATTTATGGACGCGGAGAGACCACAGAAAGCAATGCTTGCATACGAAAAAGCGCTGTTATGGCGAGAATTATTCGAGCTCGCACAGCTTCAAAAGGTCGATCACGAGGAAATCGTCGTGATGGCGTACCGTGTAGCCGGTATGCACTTCTTCTACGATCAGCCATAGTAGCATTAACAATAGCTTTACAGAGGACTTGACCTCGAAGAAGCGTTACACAGAAGCGAGTCATGTTCTTCTAGATTATGCCGAGGATGTCCGCGAAGCCGTCATCACCCTCGTCCAGGGAAATCAATTCTCGGAAGCGCGTCGTATCGTGAGTGGAACTAACCGTTTTTTATCGTATTTCTGTGGCATAAATTCTCAGATTTCCCTGCATGAACATCACGAACTCCTCGAGGAAATCATAGACCCTGCAGTCCTTGAAGCACGTAACCAGATCGCGGAAGATCTCACCGAGATGCGTGAGCAGCTCCAAAAGCAAGTCTTACGTCTGCGCGAGCTACGTATAAAAAAAGTCGAAGAGCCAGGTACGCTCATCATCGTCTACTTTCTTTCCCTTCCTCAGCTAAATGCCCCACGCACTTTGATACCAGGGGAGTTCTATGGCATTGAAGATCTCGTTGTACAAAACATAGACGTGATGACCGATGCCTCGGCCTTTACCGCCTTCACACGGTATACCACAGCGCCGACCACGTCTGCTCTATCACGCATGACGAAGCGCAGCTCGCGCTCAAAGCGCAAGATGGAACGCAAAGTGGGCTCGGGGCGCAAGGGCACTGCTGACGAAGAGGAGTACTTGCTCAAATCCCTCGCAAAGCTTGCAGGCAGAGTCGTCACCGCACAAGGTGCGTCTCAGAATATTCTCCTTTTTTCCCCTTAAACAGCAGAGCGGAGAGTGTTAAAATGAGATACTATGGCTCGGCACTATTAGACGAGACCGCAGCGCTTGTGCCGCATCTGTTACGGTTCACCCCTTCGCATAGGACTGCCGCTCGCGAGCTGCAGAATGAGGTGGCAGCATTTTCACGCAAGACTACCGAGGCCTTCGATGAGGTGTGGCCTTCCTTAGCCGAAGATGCAGAGACGGTGGCAGAAGCTGCGGCAGAGCCTCCGGACAGTTGGGCCGTGCGGATGGCAGAGCGAGAGAAAGAACGCGAGCGCGCCATCAAGGCGATTGCCAAGCCAGAGTTGCGCCCTGCCAGCTCGTGGTGCACGAGGCTTCTCGGCGTTCCTGTGACAACTACAGTAGTTGATCAGAGACGACCTGAATGATGCGGTATTGTAACCAGTCGTTAGACATTTTGGACACGTTCATGTAATTATTTGCTATGCCCGGCCACGCGTAGGTTCTGTAGTAAGGTCATCTTAGAAGATTCCATTACATCGGGTTCCATCCAACTTCGCTAGGCTCAACCCGAATGGGAAGTATCTCTGACATGCCGTCACGGTGGGAATTGCCAATTGCCACTGTGAGGTGAGGTCTTTCTCTTTCGCGGAGCCAGGCTCGGAACGGAACGGAATAGAACGGCCACGTCGGAGCGCCCGTCAGCCGCGCGTTCGACACCAAACATGTTTTTCTCTTTTTCTTTTGTTCTCTCCTCTTGTCCATCGCTTCTCCCTCTTGATTTCCAAGTACAAGACACCTCGTGAAAAAAGCACATTCCTTCCTGCCCTCACTGCCTCTTGACTGTTTTCTTTCCTCGTATCTCCATCTTCTACCTTATACTCTAGACAATGGCAATCCCATCTCGCAGCCACTATCTTGCAGAGCTTTGAGGTAGATGTGCATACTAGAAATGGACATACAGTACTCATGGCTAGATTCAAGTTTGAACTACGTGCTTCTGAGGGACTAAAGACCCTTGCGAGAACGATCAATCAACAATTCCATAACCTGAGGTCAACATGATGGGTCCCCCACAACGCTGATGTTCGTAAATAAACAATTTTACACCCAAACGAACGGGATAAATCATGATCGTATGGTACAGACTCAAATTCTGCTCAAGCTTAGTGTAGATAAACATCCATCGCCTGATCACGCCCAATCTTCGCTGGTCATCAGAGTAAGGTACCGGCGTTGGCGGAAATTTCAAATCATGGTTTTGTTATTTCGGTGATGCGCCGCTGCCAGTGACTGCACAGCGCGAGCCGCGAGGGCATATAGTACGCTCTTGGTTTATAGCCTCACATTGTTCCTCCGCAAGCAGCCCCTGTCGTACAGTTCCTTCTCATCAACGCGGTTGACGCCTTTGCTATCTCCATTTTCTTTTACCTCCATGTTGTCTTCCGCGACCACAGAAGGCGACAAAGGCCCCCTTATCCACCTGGCCCACCATCTCGGCCTATTATCGGGAATTTACTTGATGTCCCGAAGGATGCACCTTGGATGGCGTACTCCGGATTGTCCAAGAAATATGGTAGGTGTAGCATTCCCAGGACACCGGTCCACTACAGCTGAAACGCGCGCGGGGCGTCCGCGTTTTTTTATGAGGTTATTGTTCTTTATCAGCCATGAAGGATCTCCATGAACAGTACAGGGAATACTATTCAGGTTGGCCTCCCTTGCCACCGCAGAAATGCCTGTCTCTCAATGAGCTGCCATGTTTACAATCCTCGATCCCTAGGGTGGATTTTGATTGGCCCGTATTCAACTATTCATGGCCAGAATGAAGACACTCGACGCAAGGGACGAAGACTATTAGACAGCAGCCTTCGACCGGGTGCAATGATATCATATTGACAATTGAAATGGTGCAGGAAATGACTCTCACGTTCCTTTCACAGCCCTTTCATCTCCAAAGGACTTCCGTGCCCATATGAGACTATAAGTTGTATGTCTAGATTATGTCGTATGATTATTAACACCGTACGTGTTTTTTGATGATCACGCATGCTTCTTGCTGACTCTTACGTTCGAGACTCTTACATTCGAGACTTATCGTCAAATTACACCATTCTGGTCCTCCGAGTCGCCCTCTTCCAGCCGGTACAAAGACGAGCACAGGCAGAACTCGATGTTGTAATCGGAAGAGGACGGTTAACCTCTTTCGATGACAGGCTGCGCCTTCTGTACATCGAAG
>WNFO01005331.1_pt1 | contig 11227 bp, 10 predicted proteins | sample 5400251 | NCBI WGS metagenome assembly WNFO01 (sample SAMN13153354, study PRJNA577476) | soil metagenome | isolation source: 100 cm saprolite under Madrone tree | place: USA:California | collected 2016-06-14 | reverse complement strand
GTTTCGGGACTCGCGGGCGGCGGGCCCGCGGAACGCGCAGGTGTACAGGTGGGCGACATCGTGATCGAGGTCGCGAGCGGACGGGTCAGTGGCCTTGCCGACCTGTTCCGGAAAATCTGGAGCACCGGCTCCGCGGGGGTCGAAGTCCCGATGACCCTGGTGCGCGAGGGCTCCGTGTCCCGCGTTCGCGTGCCCTCGGCCGACCGTCAGGATCTTCTCAAGAAGCCCTCGTTACACTGACCAGGCAACCCCGATCCTTCGAACCGGTCCAACGATCGATGCGAGGTCGACCCGGCCAGGCTCGCCTACAGGCAACGGAGCATCGCGCGATGGAGAACCGACAGCATGATCTGATGCGCCAGCAGATGATCGCCGAGATCGTGGCCGATGCGGTATTCCTTACGGCTCAGCTCGGCAAGTCCTCGTTCGCCCCCAAAGTGATCGAGGCGATGGGGAAGATCCCTCGCCACGAATTCGTGCCTTTGGAGCTGCAATCCTATGCCTATATCAACTCGCCGCTGCCGGTCGGCTACGGCAAGACCATCTCGCAGCCCTTCATCGTCGCGCTGATGACCGATCTGCTCGAGCCGCAGCCGGGCGACGTGACGCTGGAGGTCGGCGCCGGCGTCGGCTATCAGGCCGCGATCCTCTCGGAACTCGTGAATCAGGTCTACAGCATCGAGCTTATCGAGGAACTCGCCCTCGACACCCGGAGAAGACTGAAGAACCTCGGTTACCGCAATATCGAGGTCGGCGTCGGCAATGGTTACTATGGATGGAGCGAGCACGCGCCTTTCGACAAGATCGTGGTCACCGCCGCGCCCGACTTGATTCCGCCACCGCTGCTCGCACAGCTCAAGCCCGGCGGCAAAATGGTGATCCCGACCGGGATTCCCGACAAGCAACAGTTGATATTGGTGGAGAAATCCGAGGGCGGCAAGCTCGCGACCCGGGAAGTGCTGCCGGTGCGTTTTTCCGAGCTCGATGAAGGCGACGACTTCGCCGGCGCGGCCTGAGATTCGCGCCTCCTTAGGCTACATCTTGCGCGGCGCAAGGCCGTTGTGGACGATCTCGACGAACGCCTCGGGCTTTCTGAACTTGCCCCACTCCTCGTCGAATTCGCGCGTGGGTTTGGCGTCGATCACCTGCTGCAGCGTCTTGCCCGATTTGACCATGGGCTCGATCTTCGAGATGACCGTCGCGATCATCTTACGGTAGGCGAGCACATCCTTCTTGCTTGAGAGCCCCCCGTGGCCGGGGATCACCTTGGTGTTGTCATCGAGCATCGGCATCAGGCGGTCGATCGCGCGGAGAATGCCCTTCACCGAACCTCCGCTCTCGACGTCGATGAAAGGATAGCGGTATGCGGCGAAGACGTCCCCGGTATGGATCACGTTCGCGTTGGCAAAGCGCACGAACGAGTCGCCGTCGGTATGCGCGGGCGGCAGGTGGGTCGATGTGACGTCGTCGCCGTTGAGATGGAAGGTCGCCGACTGGCTGAAGCTGACGGTGGGCAAGGCCGCCTTCGGATAGGGCGCGTAATTCTGCTTGAGCAACTGGATGGCGCCGCCGACCGACATCCTTTTGTAGACGTTGTCGTGCGCGATGATGACGACGCCGGCCTTGCCGAGATTCTCGTTGCCGCCGACATGGTCGCCGTGCCAGTGCGTGTTCATGAGAAACCGGATCGGCTTGTCGGAGATCGCCGCCACCGCCGCGACGATCTTCGGTGTCAGCGGCGCGAACTGGTCGTCGATGAGAAACACGCCATCCTCGCCCGCCGAAACGCCGATGTTGCCGCCTTCGCCTTCCAGCATGTAGATGCCGGCGGCCACCTGGGTGGTTTTGATTTGTACGGCGTCGAAATTGCGCTGCTGCGCGTGCGCACCGAAGGCGAGAGCTGCCAGCAGCGCGATAAGTGTTTTTCTCATGCAGCCTCCTTTTCGTCGTCCCAGGCCTTGTCGGGCAGCGGCAGTCCGGCGAGATCCGCCGCAGTGAGCCTGCGCTCAGGCTCGATATTCAGAGTGTCGAGTATCAGCATCAGCTGGCGCGTGTGCTGCGCGGGATGCCAGGCCGTTCGTTCCAGCACCACGTGCAGGGGGTGCTTTCCGAAGTAGGTGTCCATCACCTGCGAGCAGCCGCGATCCGGCCAGGTTTCCCACCACTTCCTGAATCGGGCGAGCACATTCTCGCCGTAGCGCGCGATGTCTTCCCCGGTGCGCAGAGTCGGCGCCGCATCCTGCATGATCAAGTCGTAAGTCAGCACGCGACTATCGCGGACGGCCTCCAGAAACGCCTCCACGATCCGGAACACATGGTGGCTCAAGACGCGTATCGGCCGGTTGCGGTTCCGGAAGGGCTTGTCGAGCCATTCGGCCGGAATTTGCCGGATGTAACGGGCCGCCGCGGGCAGGACCAGCTCCACCTTCTTCACCAGCTCATCCGGGCTCAAGCGCTCCTGCAGCCGGACCTTCAGATCCAGAAACTTGATGACGTCACCCAGCGTTTGGGCGAAAACGAATTGGCCGCCGCGCGCGACGATCGGCACGCTTCGGGCGCCGAGCTTGCGCAGCTCTTCCATTCCGGCGGGATTACCGTGCACATTGATCGACTCGTAGTCGACCCCGCTCTTCGTGAGGAACTCCTTGGTCCTCAGGCAACTCGTGCACCCGGGTTGCCAGAAGACTTTGACCTTTTCGGCTGCAAGCATGTTGGAACTCTCCGATCAGACCGGCGGGATTGCCCTCCGCTCCCCGCGGTAAACAAAAGGATAACCCGCATACTCCAACAAATCCACGCCGGCATGCGAAAATCGCGTCCCCCGGCTGCGCCGGAGGAAGGCAAATGATCACACGATGGATTCTAGTCTTGGCGATGGTCGCATCCGCGGCCGCCGCTGATCCGGCCACGGTTCGCGTCAACAGCTTCCCCAACGCCAAGGCGCTCCCCCTGCACGCGGGCGTCGCAAAGGGCATTTTCGCGAGGCGCGGCGTCGGCCTGCAGCTTTCCTTCACCGAAAACTCCACCCGGCAGCGCGAAGGGCTTGCCGCCGGCGAATTCGACCTCGTGCATTCCGCCGTGGACAACGCCGTCGCCATGGTCGAAGGTGCGAAGAAGGACGTCCTGATCGTCACCGGCGGCGACAGCGGCATGAACGAGTTTTTCGTCCAGGCTTACGTCCGTTCGTTCGCCGATCTGCGTGGACGGAAGCTCGTGGTCGATGCACCGAACACGGCGTACGCGATCCAGGCGAAGAAAATCCTGCTCAAGCACGGCCTCAAGGACGGAACGGACTACACCGTGGTGCCGGTGGGACGCGGCGAGCTGCGCCTGAAGGCCATGGCCGAAAACAGGGACTACGCCGCCGCGGTACTGAACCTTCCGTTTACCATCCAAGCCGAGCAACTGGGCATGAAGAGCCTGGGGAACACCGTGGACATCCTCGGGCCCTATCAGGCGAACGGCGCCTTTGCGCTGCGCGCCTGGGTCGAATCGAACGGGCCGCTGCTCGAGCGCTACCTCGCCGCCTACATCGAGTCGTTGCGCTGGGTGCGGCGGCCCGAGAACCAGGCCGAGTGCGTTGCGATCTTGACGGACAAATTGAAAATCTCACGCGACGTGGCCGAGCGCAGCTACCGATTGCTCGTCGATCCGATCCGCGGGTTCACCCCGGACGCAGCCTTCGACAGGGAGGGCTTCGGGAACCTCCTCGCGCTGCGCGCCGAGATCGAGGGCGGGGGAACGCCGCCGCCCGCCGAAAAATACCTCGACCTTTCGTACTACCGGCGGGCGATCGGCATGCTCGGCAAGTAGATCAGCTTCCTTTCACCGCCCGCCAGGCCGCGTTCACGCATGCGAGTCGCGTCACAATACGCTTGGAGATCGCGGATGAGCAAGTGGCAGGGTTTGTGGATAGGGGCTGCGAGAGGGCTGCTTCCTCTCCTGGCGCTCGGATCGAGCCCAACGGGCGCGCAGGACTATCCGAGCGGGGCGATGCGGATCATCGTGCCCTTCCAGGCGGGAGGTTCCACCGACATCATGGCGCGCACCATCGCCCAGAAGCTCAAGGACCGCTTCAGTCAGCAAGTCGTCGTGGAAAACCGCGCCGGCGCCAACGGCACCATCGGGGCAGCCGCGGTGGCGAAATCCGCACCCGACGGACACACGCTGCTGCTGGTGCAATCGGGTTTCGTCTCGAACCCGATCCTCATGCGCAACTTGCCCTACGACCCGGCGCGCGACCTCGCCCCGGTGTCCAACCTCGCCTCCGGCCCGATGGTGCTGGTCGTCAACCCTTCATTGCCTGCGAAATCGGTGAAGCAGCTGATCGAATTCGCTCGATCGCGTCCCGGAGAGCTCAACTTCGGCTCGCCGGGTGCCGGCTCGCTCTCGGACCTGTGCGCCGAGCTATTCGACGTGATGGCCGGCGTAAAGATGACCCACGTGCCTTACAAGGGATCGGGCGGAGCGCTCGCCGATGTGCTGGCCGGCCGGGTGCCGGTGTACTACATGAACCTGATGCTCGCGCTCCCCTACCTCAAGGACGGGCGTTTGCGCGCGCTCGGCGTGACGAGCTCGCAACGCTCGCCGATCACGCCGGAAATCCCGACGATCGACGAGGCGGGATTGCCGGGTTACGAAATGACCACCTGGTACGGTCTGTTCGTGCAGGGGGCGACTCCGCGCGGCGTCGTCGCCAAGCTCCAGCGAGAATTGGCCCAAATCCTGGACCAGGCCGACACGAAGGAGCGCATTGCAGCGGACGGCATGACCGTCGTTGCGAGCACCCCCGAACAGTTTGCCGAGTTCCTCGGTCGCGAGACCGTCAAGTACTCGCGCATCATCGAGGCCGCGGGAATCAAGGCGATCGACTAGCGGCCGTTCACTCCATCGGCAGGTTTTTCGCTTTCCACTCCGGAAAGCCGCCGCGGAACCAGTACACGCTCCGGTAGCCCAGCTTTTGCGCCCACACCGAGGCCTTGTAGCTCTTCCAGCACTCGCCGCCGTTGCAGGCGAAGATCAGCTGTGCGTCCTTGTCCTTGACCGTTTCGGCCAGCTTGAACTCGTCCTGGGTGGCGTCGTAGCCGATTTCCTTCTTGCTTTTCTCGACATAGGGCAGTGAAAGCGCACCCTTGATGTGCTTCTCCTTGTACTCCTTGTCGATGCGCACGTCGTAGAAAGGCACACCCTTGCTCATCAGACCCTGCACTTCTTCGGCGCCGACGATCTTGATGCCGGAGAGCACCGTCGGCGTGAAATAGCCCAGCGTCGAGACGTAGCGGTAGTCGTCTTCGGTCGCCGCTTTGATCTCGACGATGCCGACGCTTGCGAGTTGCGCGAGGGGCATACGCTTGGGGTTGGGCGAGAGCAGCGCGTCCCGGATCTTCTGCCGCACGGCTTTGTCGAGCGTCGCGTTCAATGCAATGCCGCTGCTCGGGACCGACTTCGTTTCCTGAATCACGCGGCCCTTGTTCTTGGACAGCCATTTCTCGGCGACGCGGTATTCCGCGACCGCGACATCGACGGCGCCCATCCCGAGGGCGTACAGCGCCACGTCGTGAGAGCTGTAATTCCTGGTCTGCTGGAAGTAGCTCTTGAGCTGAAACCCTTTGGAGTTGAACTCACCGAGCGCAAGATAGGCCGCGAGCGAATCGGAGCTGGGAAGCGCGAGCCGCTTTCCCTTGGCGTCTTCCAGGGACTTGATCGCGCTCTCTTCGGGCACCACGAACACCATTTTCTCGCTGCCGGAAAACGTCGCCAACGGCTCGTAGCCGTAGCGAAGCGCGCTGCCGATGATATGCGCTGGCCCGACGAGGATGTCGACGCTGGCGGTGCGCGTGCGCTGTAATTCCACAGTCATGTTGCGCGAGTACCCGATCTTGACCTCGGCCCCCGCCACGGCAGACAAATAGTTCGCCAGCGGCGTATACCGCTCCAGAATGTCCGCGATGCGCTGTTCCTCGCTGGCTTCCTGCGTGATGCTCATCGCGAGCGCCGCCACGCCGTTCGCCGCCTTGGGGGCCGAATAGGCCGGGCTACCCCACGAGGTAGCAAGCACCAAGAAACCAACAACAACTATGAACCTACTCATGGTCAATTCTCCCTGGTATGTCGGGAGCGCGTCAGCGGCGACGGTGGGCCGTCGGAGCGATATCGCAACCCCTTAAATTCGAAAGATCGGGCAGTTTCGTCATGCAACACCAGCAAGACGAATGCCTGGGAGATTGATCCGACCCGAACGGACGAAGTGCGGCTCAAACTGACGCAGATGGGCAGCTCCGGCGAGCGTTCAGGCGGTGAGGGCGTTCGAGGGCCGACGTCGCACGCCCGCGAGCAGCCAAGCGAGCGCGTAGAACGAAACCAACGGGTCGATCAGAGTGTCCCAGAGGTTGCGCGATTCATACGCGCCGCCGAGAAAAGCCAGCCCTGCGGCGGCCACGACGAGCACGATGAGGTTCAGTCTTGCCCACCAGGCAGCCAGGGTCAGCAACAGCAAAGCGCTGACGAATTCGATCGAGCCGTACCCGAGCGCGTACGGGTCAAACCGCGTCCAGCCGAGGGCGAACGGGTACAGGAACGCGGCGGCCACGGTCAGGAGCCAGCACAGGACGCGCCGTTCCCGCCGCTCGATCGGCGTTCTTCCGGTGAGCTGCGCGAGGCACGCCGCGCCGGCGAGAACCAGCGTCGCCATGCTCAAGTCTCCCGTGACGCCCCGCACGTAGGCCGCGGCCGAGAGATCGCCGATCGGAACGAACACGGCGAGGGCCGCGGCCAGCATCACTGCGTGGCGGGCGCGGACCGGCAGGCGCCGCAGCCGGATCAGGCTCGCGACTGCGGCAAGGCTGAGCAGCCCGCAGCCCAGAAGACCGAAGATCGCGTTTGCAGGCATCAACGCCTGCCCTCCAGCCAGGCCCGGTTGAAACGCACGTGCTTGATGCGGGAACGACCCCAGGTGTAGAGCACGTGAACATCGCCGGCCCGGTCCTGCATGATCCACGGGTAGGAATATTCCGGGACCGGCGCCTGCGTCGATCCGGAATCGCCTTCGAACCTGTGCGCGATTCGCCACGTGTTGCCGAAGTCCGTCGAGAGCGCGAGCGAAAGGTCCTCGCGATTTTCCTCGGCGTCGTTGAACACGAGCAGCAGCGGGCCGTCGGCAAGCAACACGCTTGCGATCGCGGCGTTCGGATTCGGCAACGCCGTCTTGGCGGGCGGGCTCCAGTGAACACCGCCATCCCCGGTCCGCACACTCAGGATCCGATTCGGGCGATCCCCGGAATAACGCATGAACCCCACCGCTTCCTTGTCCGATCGCGGCACGATCACGGGCTGTAGCGACGACTGGCCCCAGGACAGGCGAGTTTTAAGGACCACGCCGCCAGCGGAGTCCAGGCGCAGCAGCTCGCCGAACTTGCCCAGCAGCTCGTGATACACCGGCAGACCCATCGTCCCGTCGGAAAACAGGAGCGGCGCGCCCTTCACCAGCGTGCTGATGTTGAAAAACGGAGACGCAATCAAACGCCGCGGCGGACTCCAGGTCTCGCCCTCGTCTTCCGAGACCATCAGGTTCACGGCGCTGCCTGCCCAGCCGCCGACGGACACGCTGACGAAATAGAGGCACAGGCGTCCTCTTTGATCGCGGCCAGCCACGGGATTGCCCAATTTGCGCACGTAGCGTTGAAGATGCCTCTGCGCGAACTCGCGGGTGACGACGACGCGCTCGGGACTCCAGTCCTCTTGCCGAAGAGAGTAGATGGAGGTGTATAGCGCGACATCGGACGCGCCTTCGCGGCTGCCCCCGTACCAGAACGCCCGCAGCCTCCCGCCCGAGATTTCCGCGGCGGTAGCGCTGTGCACCGACGCTGCGGTGCTGTTGGGCAGGAGCTGAGCTCTATAGAGCGGTGCCGCCGAGGATGCGACGCGAGCGGTTGGCTGCGGCGCAAACCCGCCTGGCGAGGGCGCGGTCAGCACTCGAACGTAGAGACCGGCGAACACGAAGGCGACTGCGACCAGCGTCCCCCACCTCAGCCATCGTTCCCGCGCCCTGAGCGTCATCGAACCGCAGCTCGTCGAACCACGGTCCCATCCGGAGCGTGAGCTCGAGCGGGATTGTGGTAGAGCATATATTTCGAAGTCTCGTAGAGCGCCTGTTGAAGGCGCTGCAGCTCGGCGGCTTTTTCCGGGAAGCGCTCGTGCACGTCCTCGGCGCCTTTTTCCGACCGGTAGCGAAATAGGCGCGGCCCGCCCGGATCCAGCCGGAAATAAAACTCGTCGTCGAGCACCCCGGTGTGCCCGATCAGCGAAAAATGCCGATCGCCGGGCCCGAGGTCGAGCAGATCGCGCCCGAGCGCGGTATTGAGATACGGAACGCCGATCAGGCTCAAGGCCGTCGGCAGAGAATCCGGCAGGCTCGCGGTGAAATCGATACGCCTGCCGCCTTCGACCAGCCCGGGCGCGTAGATGACGCAGGGCACGTGGTAGCCCGTGAGCAGGAGCTGCTCCCATGGCGTCTGCAGGGTGGAAGGGTTGCCGTGATCCCCGTACATGAGGAACACCGTATTCTTGAAGTAAGGCGCTTCCCTGGCTTTCGCGAAGAAGGCGCCGAGGGAAAAGTCGAGGTATCGCAGGCCGTTGTACGCGGCGACGCCGTCGAAGCCGTTTTCCGCGAGCGCGGCCGCGTCGACTTGAGCGAGCTCGAAGCCGGGGTGATCTTCGGGGATGGAGTAAGGCCGGTGATTCCCCGCGGTCTGGATGAAGGCGAAGAAAGGCTTCGCCTGGTCGCGAAACGCGCGGTGCGCCTTGTCGAACAGCACGACGTCGGACACGCCCCAGCCGTCGACCTGCGGCGCGTCGTAGTCGCCTTCCTCGAAGATGTGCAGCCCCGGTATGTTGTGCGCGAACAGGCCGCGGATGTTTCCCCAGGTGGCGCTGCCTCCCAGAAAATAATATTTCTCGTAACCCTCCAGCGCGTTCACCAGCGTGTGTTGATTCACGACCAGCGGATTGCGCGAGGCGGTCGTGGTCGGATTCACGTCCGGAATGCCGGTGAGCATTTCAAACACCGAGCGCGCCGTCGGCACCTCGGGAACGAAGAAGTTCGTGAACAGGAGCCCGTCCTTCGCGATCGCGTCGAAATGGGGCGTGGCGTTCAGGCGGTTGCCGAAGGTCCCCGATTTGAACGCGGCGAAGGATTCGAGGTGAATCACCACCAGGTTGTATTTGACTGCGGGTTTCCGCCTTGGCGTCACATGCCGGGCGAAGTCGAGCTCCCTCGAGTCCGGAGTCTTTATCCCGAGCAAGGAGGCCGTATACGCGTAGTGCTCGCGCACCTTGGCCTCATCGTAGGGGGCCGTGCGGTTCTCGGCGGTGTCCGAGAGGAACAGCACCGGGTTGAGAGCGAGCGCCGCGACCGCTTCGCTCGCGGAAAAATAGGCCTCGCTCCAGCGCAGGGGATACCAGGACCATTTGCCCCAGATCCCCAGAACGTAGAGCGCGGCGAAGACGGTGACCGTCGCGCGCCTCGCCCACTTGGCCAAGGGATTCGCGGCGGGCGCCAGGGTCCGCCGCGCCGCGCGGCCCGCGACCCAGGCATAGGCGCAGGTGAGCAGCGCCAGCCCCAAGACGCCGGGCAGGATCGGATAGGTCTCCCACGCCACCCGCGCCGCCACTCCCACCGGCGTGAGATGATCGAGGAAGCTCGCGTTCAGCCGCACCCGCACGTAAGCGTAGTGTCCAAAGTCGACGAAGTAGGCGAGCAGCACGACGCACTGCGCTAGAGCGAGGTACGCGAGCCAGGCGATTCGCGCGGCGCGCCGCCGCGCCGGATCGAAAAGCGCGATCCAACCGAGCAGAGCGAGCGGCAGGCAAAGGAGCAGCGCGAGCCGCAGGTCGAACTTGAACCCGAGGTAGAGGGCTTTGCGCAGATCCGCCCGGGACGCGCTCGCGAGCGCCTCCTGGAACGCAGCCCAGAAGACCACTCGAAATGCCGCGAAAACGACGAGGTTGATCGCGGCCAGCGCGAGAATGAAGCGGGCGAGTCCTGGGAGCCGGTTGAACACTTTCGCGGCGACTAGGCGGCTTGCGCCGATGTCTCGAACCGCGACTTGAACCGCAGGATCTGTTCTAACGTGTTCTGGCCGTTCTGATGGGGCGGCGACACTTCCCACAGCTCCGACTGCGGCATCAGCTCCTTCAGCGCCCAGGATGCCGATCGCGTGTGCCGGCTGTCCGCGCCCGACATGATCAGCGCCGGAATCTGAATCCGCATGAGCTCCTCGCCGCTCGCGCCCGAGGGCATGGTGTCGTTGAAGATCGAGTCCCGGCTGCGCGCGCAGACATCGAGATACCGCCCCGGGTCCTGATTCACGAGCTCGCGGGCGAACTCGGGATAGACCGCGGCGGGCGATCCCCAGGGCCCGATCTCGGGATCGAGCCAGAAATTTTCGCCGCGCGGCGCGCGTTCGACGACCGCGACCAGGCCGTTCGAGCGCACGAAATCCATGTGACGCCGGAAAAACTCATGGCCCTTCCTCATCCAGAGGTACCCTCCGACCGGCCAGTGGAGCAGCAATCCCTTGCACGCCGAAGGGTGGCGCACCGCAAAAGCGAGCGCGAGCGATGCGCCCATGCAGCTGCCGAGGACGTACGCCTGCTTGGCACCGGCCAGATCGAGCAGCGTCTTGGCTTCCTCGACGTACAAGTCCCAGTCGAGCGGCTCGACGCGGCCGCCCGACAGGCCGCACTCGCGGCGGTCGTAGGCGATGCAGGTGAAAGCTAGCGAAAGCGTCGTCAGGCCATCCATCTGCCCGAACGCCTCCTTGCCGCCGGCCGCGGTCCAGCGCGAGATCACCGAGCGCCAGCCGCCGGGCGCGAACATCAGCAGAGGGGGGCCCTTGCCCTGGATGAGATAGTTGATCCTGATGCCGTTGATCGTTGCGAATGGCATGGCGTATCCTGTCCGCTGTTGCGCACGACTTTAGCCGCGCGAGGCCGAACGCCTTCGTCGGGAGAAGCGGCGAAAATTATAGCTTGCTTATGTACAGCGACTCTTCCTCGCTCGACGCCGCCGCACTGGGCTTGCCATGAGCGACGCAGGCATGACCCCCGGCAGCGAGCTCTCAGGAAAGGTGGCGCTCGTCACCGGCGGCGCAAGGAACATCGGCCGGGCGATCTCGCGCTCGCTCGCCGCGGGCGGCGCGACGGTGATGGTGAACGCCAACACCTCGCA
>WNFO01005329.1_pt1 | contig 11228 bp, 9 predicted proteins | sample 5400251 | NCBI WGS metagenome assembly WNFO01 (sample SAMN13153354, study PRJNA577476) | soil metagenome | isolation source: 100 cm saprolite under Madrone tree | place: USA:California | collected 2016-06-14 | reverse complement strand
ATCAACGCCGGCATCGCGGGTCTCGTCGGCGCGCTCCTGATCGGCAAGCGAACCGGCTACGGCAAGGACCTGATGGCTCCGCATTCGCTGACCATGTCCATGATCGGCGCCTCGCTGCTGTGGGTCGGCTGGTTCGGCTTCAACGCCGGATCGAACCTCGAAGCCAATGGCGGCGCTGCGCTCGCCATGACCAACTCCTTCGTCGCAACTGCGGCGGCGGCGCTGTCGTGGATGTTCGCGGAGTGGATCATCAAGGGCCATCCCTCGGTGCTCGGCGCAATCTCGGGTGCGGTGGCCGGACTTGTGGCGGTCACACCGGCGGCCGGTTACGCCGGTCCGATGGGTGCGATCGTGCTCGGTCTCGTGGTCGGCGTGGTCTGCCTGTTCTTCTGCACCGTGATCAAGAACGCGCTGGGCTACGACGACTCGCTCGACGTGTTCGGCGTCCACTGCATCGGCGGCATAGTCGGCGCGCTCGGCACCGGCATCCTGGTGAATCCGGCGCTTGGCGGCGCCGGCATCATGGACTACACCACCGGCAAGATTGCCGACTACGACTTCGCGGCGCAGATGCTTTCGCAAACCTACGGCGTCTGTACCACGCTGGTCTGGTCGGGCGTCGGTTCGGCGATCCTCTACAAGGTCGTCGATGTCATCGTAGGCCTGCGCGCCACCGTTGAGGTGGAACGTGAAGGTCTCGACATCACCGAGCACACCGAGCGCGCTTACAACATGTAAGTTCTCTCCCGGGGCGCGATCTCACGAGGTCGCGCCCAGAACTACGGTTTGGGCACATACCCGGCAATGCCCGGACCGTTGAGGGGCTCCAGCGCAAGTTGGGGCCCCTTTCTTTTTGGCAATTGAGCGCGCCGAGTGCGCTGATTTCGGTCGAACTTGAGTGGATGACGCGTGGGCAGGATCGCGTCGGTGGTGCCCCCAACAAAATCTATTCGACCGGATAAGGTCCGTCGGGAAACGGCTCGGCATGGTATCCTTTTGATCCTGTCACCCGCGCCAGAGGACTTCTCAGATCGTCCCCTGCTTTCAGGCGGCCGATGATGTCGTTGAAGCAATACCGCGGCTGCCAGCCAAGTTCACGTTGCGCGCGGTCGTTGACATAAACCCGTCCGATGCTTGGAAACATTTTCCAGCCGCGGCGTTCGTACTCGGCTTCATATTCCGGAACACGCAGCCGCACGACCCTGGGGGCGTCGACCCGCAGGGCCGGCAGGTCGTCAGGCAGGAACGGCGTGGTCGCGCTGACGATGTATTTGCGAAAGCCGATCGCCGGCGCTCGCTCAGAGGCCAACAAATGCGCGCTCACGACATCTTCGATCTCGACGCGCCGGTAGAGATATTCATTCACCTTGACGTTATCGTCTGAGTAGGCCTCCCGCACATCCTTGTTGTCGTCTTCCTCGGGGAAAAAGCGCGACGTTCTGAGCACGATGCAGGGGAGTGCCTGGTTTCGATGGAACAGCTGGCAGAGATCCTCCGCTGCGGCCTTGGTCACGCCATAGATGTTCTTCGGCACCGGCGCGACCTCCTCGGTCACCCACGTGGCAGGGGCTCCAGGTGGCGGCACAAGGGCATCGCCGAAGATGCTGGTCGTGCTTGTGTAGACAAAAGACACTACGCCTGCCGCTGCCGCTTCCTCCAACAGATTGAGCGTACCGGTAACGTTGGTGTCGACGAAGTCTTGCCTTGGATGGGTAGCGATGTGCGGCTTGTGCAGGGTGGCTGCATGAAAGACCGCCTGCACGCCATGCATGCAATGCCTCACGCAAGAGCGGTCGGTTATCGAGCCCACGCGCGTGGTAAATGGAGACTCAAGGATATCGAGGCCGACGACCTCGTATTGCATGTTTGTCAACGTGCGGACCAAGGCCTCGCCAAGGTGACCGGCACTTCCCGTAACTAGAACCTTCATGATCGCCCGACGGCAAGGTTGGAACAGTTGTCGAACGCTAATAGCCAAATGCGGCGCGCATCCAGCCACGTGGCGGCCGAATTTGCCCGCAGTGATTCTGAAAGTCGGTACATTCGACGATCCCGGCCCATTTCGTGGCCCGCGAATCCCGATCTAAATGTTTTGTCCACGCCGTGCCCAAAGGGCATGGTATAGGGGTATGGAGTTGCCCGCCGCATGAAATGCCTCATCAAATTCGGCAAAACGCACCGGTCTGGCCGATGGCCACGGGATGCGGTATTGAAGTACGCTCGCAGAGCGCTTCCGTTGGATCGGTGCCCTAGATCAAGCATGGAACCCGGCGTTTGATCGATGGTTAATCGTGTCTTAACCTCGCCGTATCTATGGTGATTTGATCCGTTTCAGGCCGGTCTTCGGGTGACCGGCCGCCCCAAACAGTGCTGGCGCTTCACGTATGGCAATGACCGCTTCATCCCGCGCGCCGCAGGGCTCCGGCAATCAGGAAAGCGAACGGTCGCCATTCGCAAGGCTGACTGAGCTTTTGGCGCCGTATCAACCAGCCAAGCCATTGATTACGCTATCGTTGGGCGAGCCGCAGCACCCGGTTCCGGCCTTTGTCGGCCCGGTGCTCGCCAACCACATCGGCGATTTCGGCCGCTATCCCATCGCCAAGGGCATCGAGCCGTTCCGGCGGGCGGCTGCGAACTGGCTTTCCACCCGGTTCAACCTGCCGCGCGGGGTAGATCCAGAGACGGAGCTTCTGGTGCTCAACGGCAGCCGCGAGGGCCTGTTTTTCGCCGCGCTCACCGCCGCCCGCTATGCCGGCGAACGCAAGGGCAGACCTGCGATCCTGATACCGAACCCGTTTTATCCCGCTTACGCCGCCGGCGCGCGCACGGCGGGCTGCGAGGCGATTTATCTGCCGACCACGCTCGCCAACGGATTTCTCCCCGACCTCGATGCGCTCGATGATGCCACGCTGGCGAGAACCGTCGCGATCTTCATCGCCTCGCCGGCAAATCCGCAAGGCGCGGTGGCCTCGCGCGGCTATTTCGCGCGCCTGAAGCGATTAGCCGATCGTTTCGGCTTCATGATTCTGAGCGACGAATGCTATTCGGAGATTTACACCAGGCAAGCACCCGGCAGCATGCTGGAATGCGCGGGGCCCGATTTCACCAATGTGGTTGCGTTCCAGTCGCTGTCGAAGCGATCGAACCTGCCGGGCATGCGGGTTGGCTTTGCGGCCGGCGACCGGAAATTTCTCGGCATGTTTCACGAACTGCGCAATGTCGCCGCACCCCAGGTGCCGGTACCGTTGCAACATGTCGCGGTTGCGGCCTACAGCGACGAGGCCCATGTCGAGGAGAACCGGCGGCTCTATCGAATCAAGTTCGATCTCGCCGACCAGATCCTCGGCAATCGTTATGGTTATGATCGCCCCGCCGGTGGCTTCTGCGTCTGGCTCGACGTGTCGGCCCGCGGCGGCGATGAGGCAGCGACGGTCAGACTCTACAAGGACGGCGGCGTGCGCGTGGTGCCCGGAAGTTATCTGGCGCGCCGGCAAGCCGACGGCAGCAATCCCGGCGCCGGCTACATACGTCTGGCGCTGGTGCAGGACAGTGAAACAACAGCCGAGGCGTTGCACCGGCTGGTCGAAATTCTGGATTAATCGCAGGGCCCCATGAGCATGCCAGCGATCGAACGCGTCATTCCCCTGGTCGGCCATTTGCCGGCGTCGATCCGCGAGGCATTGGCGCGGCGCCTGCGCGAACTCACCGGCCTCGCCTTGTTGTCCCTTTCCGGGATTGGGGCGGCGGCCCTGATGACCTGGTCGGTACAGGATCCGAGCCTGAGCCACGCGACGTCGCGCGCCATCCGCAACATCGTGGGATATCCCGGCGCGATATTCGCCGATCTGTTGATGCAGATTCTCGGCCTCGGCGCGATCATGCTGATCCTCCCGGTCGCGGTGCGGGGCTGGCGCATGCTGACCCATCGCACCTTCGACCGCGAAGCGCTGCGGCTCGCGTGTTGGATCCTGTGCGCGGTGATATCGGCGGGCTTCGCAAGCTGCTGGCCCCATGGCGGGGCCTGGCCGCTGCCGACCGGGCTTGGCGGCGTCGTCGGCGACGCGCTGGTCCGCGCGCCCGCCGTGGTGTTTGGTCCGCCCGGCATCGTCTATCGCCTCGTGCTCGGGGTCATCCTTTTCGCCGCCGCAGCCGCGACATTGCTGATCGCTGGCGGCCTGGGTTCACGCCCCCAGGAAGACGAATTGACGCCGATCGAGGATGATGACGCGCCGTTCGAGGAAGAAGAGGAAGACGGCTCGGTCTCGCTGGGATGGGCGTTTCATGCGGCGATGAGCGCGAAGGCCCGGCTGTGGCGGCTGCTGACCCTGGCTTACAGCCGGCTGGTCGCGAGCGCGCCGCCGCAACGCGCCTCGTTCGAACGTCAGGAGCCGAACCTGGGCGGTCGCGCGGCTCAGCCGTCGACCCCGCATGCCGCAGACGATTCCGACGAAGATGAGGACGAAGACGAGGAAATTCCCGCCCGCGCGCCGCGCAAGAAGGCCGCGCCAAAGGCGGCATCGCGCAAAGCCTGGTTCGAGCTGCCGCCGATTTCCGTGCTGACCGCGCCGAAGGCTTCGGACCGCCAGCCGCTCAGCAAGTCCGATCTCGATACCAACTCGCGCTCGCTGGAAGGCGTGCTCGGCGATTTCGGCGTCCGTGGTGAAATCGTCAAGGCACATCCCGGTCCGGTGGTGACGCTGTACGAACTCGAACCCGCGCCCGGCATCAAATCGTCGCGCGTCATCGGGCTGGCCGACGACATCGCGCGTTCGATGAGCGCGCTGTCGGCGCGTGTCGCCGTCGTGCCTGGACGCAACGCCATCGGCATCGAATTGCCGAATCCGCATCGCGAAAAGGTCTACCTGCGCGAACTGCTTGCAGCCAAGGATGGCAACGAGTCGACTGCAAAGCTTCCGCTTTGTCTCGGCAAGAACATCGGCGGCGAATCCATCATCGTCGATCTCGCGCGGATGCCGCATCTGCTGATCGCCGGCACCACCGGCTCCGGCAAATCGGTCGCCATCAACACCATGATCCTCAGTCTGGTTTACCGGTTGCGGCCGGATCAATGCCGTTTGATCATGGTCGATCCGAAGATGCTCGAGCTCTCCGTCTATGACGGCATTCCGCATTTGCTGACGCCGGTCGTGACCGACCCGAAGAAAGCGGTGGTCGCGCTGAAGTGGGCCGTGCGCGAGATGGAAGAGCGCTACAAGAAGATGTCCAAGCTCGGCGTGCGCAACATCGACGGCTACAATGCGCGTCTGGTGGAAGCGAAAGGCAAGGGCGAAGAGCTGACTCGCACGGTGCATACCGGTTTCGACAAGGAAACCGGCAAGGCGATCTACGAAGAGGAGAAACTCGATCTCGAGCCGCTGCCCTACATTGTCATCATCGTCGACGAAATGGCGGACCTGATGATGGTCGCCGGCAAGGATATCGAAGGCGCGGTGCAACGCCTGGCGCAGATGGCGCGCGCCGCCGGTCTGCACGTCATCCTCGCCACGCAACGACCGTCGGTCGACGTCATCACCGGCACCATCAAGGCGAACTTTCCGACCCGCATCTCGTTTCAGGTCACCTCGAAAATCGACAGCCGCACCATCCTCGGCGAAATGGGCGCCGAGCAGCTGCTTGGACAGGGCGACATGCTCTATATGGCCGGCGGCGGACGCATCAGCCGCGTGCACGGGCCGTTTGTCTCCGATGAGGAGGTCGAGAAGGTGGTGCGCCATCTCAAGGCCCAGGGCCAGCCCGAATACCTTGAAGCGGTCACCGCGGAAGAGCCGACCGACGAGGACGGCGCGGTGTTCGATTCGACCGGCATGGGCGGCGATGGTGGCGGCGACCTGTTTTCGCAGGCCGTGGCGATCGTCAAGCGCGACCGCAAGGCGTCCACCAGCTACATTCAGCGCCGGCTGCAAATCGGCTATAACCGCGCCGCCTCGCTGATGGAGCGGATGGAACTGGAGGGCATCGTCGGGCAGCCGAATCATGCCGGCAAACGCGAGATCCTGGTCGAGGAAGAAGAAGGCGGTTTTTGAACAGCATCACCAGCCAAGTGATTGCCGGAATTGGCATTATTTTTCACGGAAAAACGATATCTCCTTTTGCCGAAAGCACGATAAAAGGGCGAAGCGCAGGGTAGGACGACGCGTTGATTCAGAATCCGAAAATTCGAGTGGCAAGAGAATTCGCGGTTCCGGGCCTCCGCACGGCTTTGGCGGTGCTGATCGCGGCGGCCGTGGCGAGCGGGTCGACCCCGTCTGCCGCGCAGCTCTTCTCGACGACGCCATCTCCGCCGCCCGTGGCCGTGCCGCCGCCCGTGGCCGTGCCGATGCCAAAACCGGCGCCAAAAGCCCGCCGTCTCCAGATGACCGCGTCCGATCCGCCGAAGGCCCAGATGACGACCGGAGCAACCCAGGCTGCCCCGCCGAATCCGGTGATTCCCGATCCGCGCAGGAATATTCCCGCCAATCTTTTTGCGACCTTCGATGCGAATCAAAAGGCGCAGGCCGCCAAGGTGAGTTCCTATCTGTCGTCGCTGCAAACGCTGGTCGGAAATTTCGTCCAGGTCGGGCCCGACGGCAGCAAGACCAAGGGCGATTTTTACATCCAGAAGCCTGGCAAGGTGCGTTTCGAATACGACGACCCGAGCCCGATCGCGATTATCGCCGACGGATCGTCGCTGGCGGTGCGCGACCGCAAGCTTGCGACCCAGGACATCTATCCGTTGTCGCAGACGCCGCTGCGGTTTCTGCTGTCGGATCGCATCGATCTCTTGAAGGACACCAACGTCGTGGCCGTGACCTCGGATGAGGTCTACATCAGCGTGACCATCGAGGAGAAGCAGGCGCTGATCGGCACCAGCCGCCTGATGTTGATGATCGGCACCAAGGACGGTCAGCTCAAGCAATGGACGGTCACCGATCCGCAAGGCTACGACACCACGGTTGCGGTCTACAATCTGGACGCCAACAAGAAAGTTGATCCCGGCCTGTTCAAGATCGACTTCACCACCTACCCCGGGGGGACGCCACCGGGCTGAAAATCGTTCTTGATTGCATCTCCTGATCGCGCTTCACAGTGGACAGCGTCATCTCCGGATGAGCGTATCCTCGCGTCGCAAGGCCCCCTCAGAGATGCGCTTCGCCGTGACAACGTGGAATATCAATTCGGTGCGCCTGCGCATCGACCTCGTCGCCAAATTTCTCAAATCGGTGCGGCCGGACGTGCTGTGCCTGCAGGAAACCAAATGCGTCGATGGCGCATTTCCGCTGAAGCGGTTCAGGCGCCTTGGCTATGAGCACGTCGCGCTGAACGGGCAGAAGGGTTATCACGGCGTGGCGGTGATCTCGAAACTGCCGTTCGAGACCACGGACATCCGCACCTTCTGCGACAAGATCGATTCCCGCCACATCTCGGTTCAGTTCGGCGAAAAGGCGCGGCTGTCAAAGCCGCTGGTGCTGCATAATTTCTATGTTCCGGCCGGCGGCGATATTCCGGATCCCGCCCTCAATGCGAAGTTCGAGCACAAGCTTCAATTCCTCGACGAAATGAAGGCGTGCGAGCCGTTGCATCCGCGCGGCGAAGACATCCATATCCTGGTCGGCGATCTCAATGTGGCACCGCATGAGAATGACGTGTGGTCGCACAAGCAATTACAAAAAGTCGTGTCGCACACCCCGATCGAATGCGAGAAGTTGCTGGCGGCGCAGACTCACGGTGAATGGATCGATGTCGCGCGCGAGCGCATCCCGCTCTCGGAAAAAGTCTATACGTGGTGGAGTTACCGCGCCGCGGACTGGACGCTGGCCGATCGCGGCCGCCGGCTCGATCACATCTGGGTGTCGCGCGCCCTTAAAGAGCGTGTCAGCGATTTCCGGATCACGCGGGATGCGCGCGGCTGGGAGCGGCCGTCCGACCACGTGCCGGTGACGGTGACGCTGGAGGTGTGAGTAAATAAATCCTCGTCATTCCGGGGCGCGTGAAACGAGCGAGCCCGGAATGACGAATGGCTGGGTCAAATACTCAGCTTCGCGCCGGCCATCAGGATATCGCTGGCGACCTGGCTGGTGCGGCTGGTGAATTCGTCGCGCAGCCGTTGCGCGGCGGCGGGATCGCTTTCCAGCACGCGCTGAAACAGGCTGCGCGTGATGCGGATCATCGAGCAGTGTTCCAGCGCCGTTGCGGTGCAGGGCCGCCGCATGGCGACGACAAGCGCAAGCTCGCCGATCAATGCGCCTGGGCCGACGACGATCTCGGCGCCAGCGCGATCCTCGACCCGGAGTGTGCCGCGCTGAACAATAAATCCCGCGTCCGCATCATCGCCTTCATTGAAGAGCAGATCGCCCCGCGCGACATTGCGCTGCTCGGAGCCGATCGCCAGCATGCGCAGCGCTGCCGTCCCCAACAGGCGCAATGTCGGGACGCGCTCGAGCAGGGCAACATCATCTTCGATCGACATGCAGAACCGGTGATCGGGCTAGATGCGGCGGTGCAGAAGTTCGCTTCGTCCCCGCCGCAAGTCCTCCAGCAAAACGTCAAGAGAACGTTGAGAAAACTTCTGAACCAAAATCGCACTGTAATCATGGCTGACGGTGTCTTCAGAACCGAATTTCGCCCAAGCAATCGCCGCCGCACCGGGCAAACTTCGGATCCGAAGCACCATGTGAAGTATCAGGGGACCAGCTTGTAACCCCCGGCTTCCGTTACCAATATCTCGGGATTGGCTGCATCTTTCTCGATCTTCTGACGCAGCCGGTAAATGTGGGTTTCCAGGGTGTGGGTGGTGACGCCTGAATTATAGCCCCATACTTCCTGCAGCAGCGTCTCGCGCGATACCGGCAGCTGGCCGGCCCGGTACAGAAACCGCAGGATCGCCGTTTCCTTTTCGGTCAGGCGCACCTTACGGGCGTTGGCGCCGGTCAGCATCTTGGATCCGGGTCGAAAACTGTAGGGGCCGACGGAGAACACCGCGTCTTCGCTGGCTTCATGCTGGCGGAGCTGCGCCCGGATCCGCGCCAGCAGCACGGCGAAACGGAACGGCTTGGCGACGTAGTCGTTGGCGCCGGATTCGAGCCCGAGGATCGTGTCCGAATCGGTATCGTGTCCGGTGAGCATGATGATGGGAGCCTTGAAGCCGCCCTTGCGTAAGGAGCGCACAACTTCGCGGCCATCGGTATCGGGCAGTCCGACATCCATCAGCACAAGATCGGGAGCATCGGCCTTGGCGGCGCTGGCACCCTTGGCGCCGGTATCGACCGCCGAGGCTTCAAATTCGTCATGCAGCGACAATTGCTCCACCAGCGTATCGCGCAGATCGGTGTCGTCATCCACGATCAGGATCTTGCGGGCATTGGCCATGGGTACAATCCTCTGGGGGCAGGCGCGAAGCGCTATCAGTCGAGTTTTGGTCGGTAAAATCGCGGTCGGTTGGTCTTGATTCATATTGAAGTAAGGGGCTGTTACAGATTCACAAGTTGCATCAGTCTACTCCAGAATTGCCGGGGTTTTGGATGAATGTCCTGTAATGGCGTGAAATAGAAACATTTAGAGCTAGCGTCAAACCATAGAGATTCGCGTATCGCATGGGAATTCCCGACATTTCAATCACTTATCAGAGAACCGTGCGTGATCGACCGCTTTCCGCCGTCAGGATTCGCGCCGCCGCCGGGGATCCGCGCCGCGGCTGGCTTACCGCCGACAGGCAGGCCATACCGGTCGCACTCGGGCGCGGCGGCATCAGGGCCAACAAGCGGGAAGGGGATGGCGGAACCCCGAGGGGAACGTTCCGGCCGCGGCAATTATGGTGGCGCGCCGACCGCCACCCGCGGCCATGCACATTCCTGCCGATTCGCGCCATCCGGCGCCAAGACGCCTGGTGCGAAGATCCGGCGAGCCGTCATTACAACCAGCCGGTGCGGCTGGAACGCGAGAGCGGCGGCGATCGGCTGACGCGCCACGACCATCTGTATGATTTCATCGTCGAGATCGATCACAACAGCTCCCCGCGCATTGCCGGCCGCGGCAGCGCGGTATTCCTGCACTTGGCGCGCGACAATCTTGCGCCGACCGCGGGATGCGTCTCGATGACGAAATCCGCCATGCTGCGGTTACTGCGGCGACTCGGTCCCGAGACCAGAATCGTGATTGGATGAACGCCATTCCGGGATACCAAAAACAATGCTCGGCCAAGATCAGATAGCGGCTGCGTCACAGACCCTGCACGATCACTGGCGTGCGGGCACAAAGCTTCATGGTCTCGAAGCCTCGCTGCGGCCGCGCGACCGCGCCGAAGGTTACGCGATCCAGGCGAGAATCGAAAATTACACGACCAAAACCCTGTTCGGCTGGAAAATCGCAGCCACCAGCGAAGCCGGGCAAAGGCATATCAATGTCGATGGCCCGATGGCGGGACGCATCCTGCCCGAGACGGTCATTCCGGATGGCGGTACCGCTTCCATGGCCGGAAATGAAATGCGCGTCGCCGAGCCCGAATTCGCCTTTCGCATGCATGCGGACTTGCCACCGCGACCTTCAGCCTACACCGTGCGAGAGGTCGTCGATGCGGTCGAGACACTTCATCCGGCGATCGAGATTCCCGATTCGCGTTTTGAGGATTTCGTCAACGCCGGAGCCGCGCAAATCATCGCGGACAATGCATGCGCGCACCTGTTCGTGCTTGGTGCGCCAGCGACGTCGAACTGGCGCGCGCTCGATCTCGTCGAGGAGCGGCCGGTCATCACGCTGCGGGACAAGCAATTCACCGGTCACGGCAAGAACGTGCTCGGCGACCCCAGGGTTGCCTTGACGTGGCTCGCCAATGAATTGCGCCAGCTTGGCGTGACGCTGAGAGCGGGCCAGGTCGTGACCACAGGCACCTGCCACCCGCCGCTGCCGATTCAGTCGGGCGATGTGTTCGAGGCGGATTTCGGCTTGATCGGAAAAGTGTCGGTCGCGTTCAAATAGGCGCAATGACGAAGCGTCACCGCTTCCCGAAAATCGCCGAGCCGACGCGCACATGCGTCGCGCCGAACTGGATCGCAATCGCAAAATCGGCGCTCATGCCCATCGAGAGGTTTTTCAGCCCGTTACGCGCCGCGATCTTCGCGGTCAGCGCGAAATGCGGCGCCGGCGCATCGTCGACCGGCGGAATGCACATCAGGCCGGAAATTGCCAACCCGTATTTTTCGCGGCAGCTGGCAATGAAGCCGTCCGCCTCGGCC
>WNFO01005328.1_pt1 | contig 11230 bp, 9 predicted proteins | sample 5400251 | NCBI WGS metagenome assembly WNFO01 (sample SAMN13153354, study PRJNA577476) | soil metagenome | isolation source: 100 cm saprolite under Madrone tree | place: USA:California | collected 2016-06-14 | reverse complement strand
TGTCTGTTGCCGGCGCGCCGGGCCACGCTGGTCGATCCCATCCAAGCGTTGCGGACGGAATGACATGAACGATCTCAAGTTCGCTCTTCGCCAACTTCGCAAAGCTCCAGCCTTCACGGTCACGGCGCTCGCCACGATCGCGATTTGTCTAGGCGCGAACCTCGCGATCTTCGCGGTGATCGATTCCATTCTGCTCCGTCCGCTTCCCTTTCCGCAATCCGATCGGCTGGTGACGATCTTCAACACCTATCCGAACGCTGGACTCGAGAATGCCGGCTCGTCGATAACCAATTACTACGAGCGGCGCGGCAACATTCCGGCGTTCTCGAGCCTTTCCATCTTTCGTGACTTCAGCGAAGTCGTCGGCGAAACCGGTGCGGCCGAGCAAACAGAAATCATGCGCGTCTCGCCGGATTTTTTCGCGACCCTCGGCGTCAATCTCGCGATGGGTCGCACCTTCAGTGAAGAGGAAGCCGCGGTGGCCGAGAACAACGGAGTGGCCATCGTGACCGACGCCTACTGGCGGCAGCGTCTTAATTCCGATCCAAACGTCCTCGGCCGGGACATCCGCGTGAACACCATGCCGAGAAAGATCGTCGGCGTGTTGCCTCCTGATTTTCGATTCCTTTCCTCGGAAGCGCGTCTCTTTCTGCCGATAAGATCCAGGCCGGCGGAACGCACGCCGCAGCAGCGCCATTCGGATGGCGGCGGCACGCACATGATCGCGCGCTTGAAACCGGGCGCGACGATGGCCGAGGCGCAATCACAAATCGACGCGCACAACGCCGCTGTCGAAGAAGACAATCCGGAAGCGAAGATGATGACCGAAGCGGGTTTCCGATCACTCGTTAGGCCATTGCATGCGGAGCACGTTCGTCCGATTCGTCCAACCCTTTTGCTCATGCAGGCCGGCGTGTTTTTTCTTTTGCTCATCGGAGCGGTTAATCTGGTCAACCTCCTTCTGATCCGCGCGAGTGGGCGCGCGAAAGAAATGGCCATCCGCCGATCGATGGGCGCGAGTCGCGGGCATGTCGTCAGACAGGTAATGATCGAAACCGTTCTCCTGACTTTCGTCGGCGGATTGCTCGGCCTGGCGGTGGGCGCGTGGGGAATCCGGCTGCTCGAGGTTCTCGGGGCAGATCGCTTGCCGCTCGGCGCGCATATCGCGTTCGATGGCTGGCTGGCGTCAATCGGTCTTGTTGGCGCGGTGGTTCTCGGAATCGTCATCGCGGTGCCGATCGCCTGGTTCAACCTGAGCACTCATCTGGCGCATGCGCTCCAATCGGAATCACGCACCGGCACGATTAGTCGCGCCGCGCAACGGCTTCGCCACGGATTCATCGTCGCGCAAATTGCTCTGGCCTTCGTTCTGCTGGCTGGCGCCGCGCTCCTCGGATTGAGCCTGAAAAAGGTGATGGCGGTTTCTCCCGGCTTCCGGGCCGATCACGTTCTCACCGGGGAAGTCACGGTGCCGTTTAGCTATAACGCCCGCCCTTTCCTCGACCGCTTGCTGGAAGCAATCGGTCAGCAACCCGGAGTCGCGGCAGCTGGAGCGATCACAAACGTACCCCTAAGCGGAGACAACGGGAAGACCGCGGTCACACCGAAGGGTTACGTGCCTCCGGCGGGTCAATCATTGCAAGGCCATTATTCCTACCAAGTCACGGGCGATTACTTCACCGCGCTCGGCATCCCTCTACGCGAGGGCCGGTTTTTAACTTCGGCCGACCCTCATCGCGCGGACCGGGTCTGCGTGGTGGACGAAGATTTCGCCCGGCGCTACTGGCCTCATGGCGGCGCGCTTGGTCAACGCGTATTTCCAAACACGCGCTCGGCGGAGGGGTTAAAGGTTGAAGGCAACGACTCCGACGACGCAAGACTGTTCACCATTGTCGGTGTCGTCGGCGCGGTAAAACAAGCGGAACTCACGGAACCGCAGGGGCAGGGCGCGGTCTACCTGCCGTTCATGGATTCCGACGGTATCAACATCTTCGTCGTCACCCGCACGAGCCAGCGCCCGGAAGCGTTTGCTGAGACGCTGCGGAAACTGGTGCGCGCAGCCAATCCTGACCTTGCGATCGATAACCTCCGCTCCATGGATACGCGCATCGCGGAGAGTCTGATCACGCGCCGCTCGCCAGCCATGCTCGCCGGAATTTTTGCTAGTGTCGCGCTGCTCCTGGCGGCAATTGGAACTTATGGCGTTCTCAGTTATGCCGTCGCGCAACGCCGGCGCGAGATCGGCATTCGCATGGCGCTCGGCGCGCAACGCGAACAGATCGGTGCGCAATTCCTTTCGTTAGGCCTGCGCCTTCTCGTCGCCGGAACCATCCTCGGTTTGATTGGCGCGTGGTTGGCGGGAAGAGCGATGCAGAGCATTCTTTTCGACGTGCCAACGCTGCATGTCGCCATTCTTCTCGGCACCGCACTCGTCATGACTGCAGTGTCACTGGTTGCCTGCCTCATCCCCGCGCGTCGCGCCGCCAAGGTCGATCCGGTTGTCGCGTTGCGCACCGAGTAGCTACGCCACTTGACCGCTAATCAATTACTGGAATGCCTTCGGTTGCTGTGCGCTTCGCGTAAAGTTCGCTTAGCCGTTTCGTCATCGGACCAACCTTGCCGTCACCGACGACGCGATTGTCGATCTTAACAACGCCGGCAAGCTCGCCCATCGTGCCGGTGCAGAACATTTCGTCCGCCCCATAGACGTCGACTGGCGACAAATCGGCTTCGACGCAGCGGATTTTTTCGGCGGCGCAGATTTCGATGACGGTTGCGCGGGTGATTCCTTCCGGGCAGGCGACGACCCGGCTCGTGGCCAGATCGCCTTTGCGGACGATGAAAACGTGTGTCGCGTTTGTCTCCGCGATGAAGCCACGCGTGTCGAGCATGAGTGCGTCATCGGCGCGGGCGTTGTTCGCTTCGATCTTGGCCAGAATCGAGTTCAACAAGTTGGCGTGATGAATTCTTGGATCGAGAATCTCGGGCGGCGGCCGACGCACCGTTGCGGTAATCAATTTGAGACCGGTCTTCGCGTAAACTGGCGCCTTGTGCTCAGCGAGGATGATCAAGGTTAATCCGCTTTGATTTAGTCGGGGGTCCATTCCGGAAGTAATTTTCACACCGCGCGTGAGCGTGAGTCGAATGTGCACGCCGTCGCGCATCTTGTTTGCGGCCAGCGTGCGCTTGATTTCGTCGATGATTTCTTCGCGCGTCGGAATTTCAGGGAATGAAAGCGCCGTGGCCGAGCGTTCCAATCGATCGAGATGTTCGTGGAGCTTGAAAATGCGGCCGTTGTAGAGTCGCAACCCTTCCCAAACCGCGTCTCCGCCTTGCACCGCGGAATCGAACGGACTGATTCCCGCCTCGTCCCGGTGCACGAGCCGGCCGTTGATGTTGACGATCAGGTCGCGGTTCCTCTCGTTGAATTGCTGCAGCATGTTTAACCGTTACGCTGATTGAGACGGATTATTTGTAGGGCAACCGCTCCGGTTGCCAAGCTTTAGAGATGGCAGGGTCGCCGCGGTGACCGGCCGCCCTACAATTCTTCGGCAGCATTTTTTAACCGCGGATGAGGCGGATTAAACGGATTGTTGGTAATGTAGCGGCGGTCTATGACCGTCGCATTATTCGTCCGACGCTCATAGAGCGCCGCTACAAAAGCCGGTGTTGATACAGCCGTTCATAAGATTCACAGGACCGCCCGTAAATCTCGCGCAGACGATCCGGCACAACGCCTTCTTTTGGCTCGTAGGGCTGGAACGATGTCGACGTTGCCACTTCGTCGTACCAATATTTCGCCCAGATGCCGTCGGTGTCGCGCAGGCCGAGCGGCCAGGAGAGCATTGCGTTGTCGAATTCGACGCCGATTGCGTCGCAAAACAGCCGCAACATTCGCGCAGGATTTTGCAGAACATCTTTCGCATCGACAACGGGCGGGACCGAGTCGGTCTGCCGGATCGAAGAGGTTTCGTTGCGCACGAGATCGAAAATTTTCTCCTGCTGGACGTAACCCAAATCTTCCAGCGTCGGTTCGGGATTCTTTTTGATGTAGGAAAGAATCACTTCGCGCGGGTCGCGGATGAGAAAGCAATTTGTAAGATCGGCGATCCATTCGCGGTCGATCTCAGGCAGCAAGTGATGCGTCATCTGTTTCTGGTAAAGAATGCGTTTGCCGTCTGGGATTGGCCCGGTCAATCGCTCAACCACCTTCCGCCAATCGGTCTCGCCGTTCGCAATTACTTCCTCTGCGCCGGGATGCGCCTTGCCGGTTGTCTTCAGATAGTAGGCATAAAATGGTTCATCGATGACGAGCGTATCGAGCCGATTTCCCCACGAGCGCATCATGGCAGTGGAGATATTTCGCGGGCCCGACCACATGGCGATGCGGATTGGTTTGTCAGCGTCCGACATATTCTGAAGATCAGATCACCCAGCTGCTCATTGCGAGTTTCTAATTTGGTCGAAGCGTCTGGCGCGAAGGAGCGGTCAATACATTGTGATTGAAGGGGAGGTGTCAATCGAGCCTAATGCGCGATATGTCCGCCGCCGAAGGTGAAATCGCGGCTGTGAGCAGAGGCCGTTAATAAACGCCCTGTAGCCACGCGTCTGTGGCGCGCTGAACTTCTCTAGGTGAAAAAGCTCGTCTAAAACGAGCGTTTTCACGCAATTAACATAGATAGACGGTGCTTGTTATTTCGCCCGTTTGCCCAGTCGGCGGGCGCAGGGGCTGCTGTAATTACTATAAATAACATGAAACGATTGATCAGCGTGATTGGGCTCGCTCTGCTGTTGGCTCCGCCCGCTTTTGCCCGTAGTCGCACTGCGCCTACGCCGCGCGAGCAATCATTGCTGGCCCGAATCACCGTTTACTGGGCCAGCGGCGGGCGCGGTTCTGACCGGTATACACGGCAGCACAAATGCGCCACTGGCGTGCGATTGCGGGTTGGACATTGCGCGGTCGATCCGCGCCGGATTCCTTATGGCAGCAAAGTCGTCTTCCCCGACGGCATCTTTACCGCGGTCGATACCGGCGGCGCCGTGATCACTCGCAAAGCGGCCCGTCGCTCTGGCCGGACAGCCATCGAACGGAACGCGCTCGTCGTCGATCGTTTTTTTGAGACCAAGCGGCAAGCTCTCGTCTGGGCGAATGCGCATCCGGAATTCATAACGGTGCAAGTTATTCCGCCGAATTATTATGGCCCGGCACCAGCGCAGCCCCGAAAGCTTTCAGGGCAGCAACCGAAGCCTCAAGCCCCGCAGGTCGCGGTCGGAACTATCCCGCAAACCAAACGGATCGCCGACAATACATATCTTAGCGGAGCATTTGGTCGGATGCACCGCCATTGACGTTTGTAAGAGCCGACTTTCTCGGGGCGCCCGGCGCAAAACACAGCACTGAGCTGCCGGAGGCCGCTCAAAACGCGGAAATTAGTTCGAGCATTTGCTGTCGCTGCTTTGCGGTCGGAAGACGGCCGCTTCCAGCTTCCATGTTGTCTTGCAAATGCCGCAAATTATCCGTCGCTGGAATCGCGCAAGTCACGGCAGGATGCGCAATGATCCACTTCAGGAAAAACTGTGCCCAAGATCGACAATCGAATTCCGCCGCCCAATCGGGCAACGGTTTTGCGCGTACGTGTCCGAAGAGATCGCCACCCCCGAAGGGCCGATTCACGAGCACAGCCACGCCCCGTTCTTTCGCGAGCGGCAGAAGGCGCTGCTCGGCTTCGCGTTCCATGATCGAGTAATTGATTTGAAGAAAATCGAGCTTCTCGCTTCGCAGAACTTTTTCCACCTCGCCGAACGCGCCAGAATCGTAATGCGTGGTGCCGATGTAACGAAAGCGACCTTGCGCCTTCCAATCGCGCATCGTCGCAACTTGCGTCGTGACATCGACCAGGTTGTGCACCTGCATCAGATCGATGCGCTTTGTTTGCAGACGCGCGAGCGAACGCTCCATTGATTCAATGCCCGCTTGTTTTCCGCGCGTCCAAACTTTGGTCGCGAGAAAAAGCTGTTGGTGAAGGCCGAGCTGCGTCGCGAGTTCGCCGATGACTTGCTCGGAACGTCCGTACATCGGCGATGAATCGATCACGCGTCCAACCAGTTTCACAAACAGCGAGAGCACCTCTGCGAGTTGTTTCCGATTGTCCGCCGTAAGATCGACATCGAACGTTCGCCACGTTCCGAGTCCGATGACTGGCAGCTTCTCGCCCGATGAAGGGATCGCGCGCGTAAGCACGGTTAATGATTTGCTTGCCAATTGCGCACGCGATGCACTAATCGGCAACAGCAAGCTGGCGGTTGTCCCGCCGATTAATCGCGCGGCGTCACGTCGTGTCATCGAGTTCATGTTGAAGAGGAGAATAAACCTGCGTTCGTAATCGCCAACCATGAACAAGACGACTCGCCGTCACTTTATAAAGACTTCCATCGCCGTCGGCAGCGGGCTTGGCTTTGCCCTAAGATCGACAAGTTTATTCGCGGAGAAATCGGTCAAGTCTTTGCGTATTCTCATTCTCGGCGGGACCGGATTCACGGGACCGTGCCAAGTTCGTTACGCGCTCAGCCGCGGGCACAAAGTGACGACATTCAACCGGGGCAAAACGCATCCCGGCGAATTGCCTAACGAAGTCGAGCAACTGGTCGGCGATCGCAACGGAAAGCTCGACGCATTGAAAGATCGACAATGGGATGTTGCAATCGATAACCCGACGACGCTGCCGGCGTGGGTACGTGACGCAGCGCAAGTTCTCAAGGGAAATGTCGAGCGTTATGTGTTCATCTCCACCATTTCGGTTTACGCTGACACGAGCAAACCGGGGACGGACGAGAGCGCGCCGCTCGCAAAATACAACGGCCCGGACGCAATGAAGGAATCGCGCGAAACGATCATCGCTTCGAATTACGCGCTTTACGGTCCGCTCAAAGCGCTCTCCGAAGCGGAAGCGGAAAAGTGGTTTCCCAAGAAAACATTGACGATTCGGCCGGGATTAATTGTTGGACCGCGCGATGAGACCGACCGGTTTACCTACTGGCCGGTACGGATCGATCGTGGCGGCGAAGTGCTCGCGCCGGGTGATCCAAGCGATCCGGTGCAGTTCATTGATGCGCGTGACCTGGCCGAATGGACAATCCGCATGGCCGAGAATGGCGAGACCGGAATTTACAATGCAACTGGTCCTGAAAAAAAGTTCGGTATCGGCGAGATGATCAACGGCATCAAGGGCGCGCTCAAGGCAAAGGCGAATCTCACATGGGTGAACACTGACTTCCTTGAGCAGCAAAAAGTCGCGCCATGGTCGGATCTGCCGGTTTGGATCCCGCCGCGAGGCGAAGAGTCGGGCGGCAACCAAGTCAGCAACAAACACGCAATCACGAAAGGGCTCACGTTCCGTCCGCTCGTTGAAACCGCGCGCGACACGCTCGCCTGGTTCAAAGCGCAGTCGCAAGATCGACAATCGCACTTGAAAGCCGGACTCACCCCCGAACACGAAGCTGAGGTCCTTGCTGCGTGGCACAAGCAACAAAAGTAAACCGCATCTTCGACAAGATTGTCGATGTTCGCCCGGACGAAATCCGCGCGCTTTGGCTTGGATTCATTTTCAACTTCCTCGTCCTCGGCGGTTATTACGTCATCCGCCCGATCCGCGACGAGATCGGCGCGGCCGGACGCGAAAATCTTTCCTGGCTGTTCACTGCCACGCTCGCGACCATGCTGCTCGGGAACGCGCTCTTCTCCGCCATCGTTGCCCGCATGTCGCGCCGGAAATTTATTCCGATCGCCTACCGCTTTTTCATCGCGAACTTGATCATCTTTTACGTGCTCATGCGCACACTTGCGCCTGCACAGCAGCCGTGGATCGGCCGTGTGTTCTTTGTGTGGGTGAGTGTCTTCAACCTTTTCGTCATCAGCGTTTTTTGGGCGTTCATGACGGATGTCTTCAGCACCGAGCAGGCAAAACGTCTTTTCGGTTTCATCGCCGTGGGCGGAACGCTCGGCGGAATCCTGGGCGGCACCATCACTGCCTCGCTCGTACGACACATCGGCACGGCCAACCTTCTCTTTGTCTCCGCCGTCATGCTGGAAGCAGGCACATGGTGCGTTCGATTCTTTCCGGCCGATTTCAGGCAAGATCGACAATTACCCCCGACCGAAATCGGAGCCGAGAAGCCGGTTGGCGGAAGCCTTTGGGCGGGAATCACGCACGTCGTGCGCTCGCCTTATCTGCTCGGCATCTGCGGGTTCATTCTGCTGCACGCGATCACCGCTACGCTAATTTATTTCCAACAGGCCGACATTACCGCCCGCCAATTCAGCGACCGCGCCGCGCGCACCGCGTTCTTCGCCAATCTGGACCGTTCGGTAAACACGCTGACGATCCTCGTTCAGATTTTTCTCACCGGCCGGTTGCTCAAATGGCTCGGCGTCGGGATGACGCTGGCGATGCTGCCGCTGCTGAGCATGATTGGCTTTATTGGGATGGGGCTGATGCCGATCCTGGGCTTACTCGCCGTCTTCCAGGTGTTGCGGCGCGCAGCCGATTACGCTATGGCGCGTCCCGCGCGCGAAGTGCTCTACACGGTGCTGCGGCGCGAGGACAAATACAAAGCCAAGAGTTTCATCGACACGTTCGTTTACCGCGCCGGGGACCAGATCGGCGCGTGGTCATATCCCCTACTGACCTGGCTCGGTCTCGGTCTGACCGGCATCTCGTTCGTCGCCGCCCCCCTGGCTGCGCTCTGGTGCGCCCTCAGCCTTTGGCTCGGGAGAAAGCAAGTCGTGTTTACTCGCGTGCAACAGCACATCGGCACGTCGGACATCAGCGACATCGCCGCACCACTCGACAAACCATCCGCTGCCTAGCGCCGCCTATGCGGATGACCGGGGCTGACTTGACCGTCACCTTGGCAACTGAATGGGGCTACGACTTCGCGTAAACGCCAAGCAGCGGACGCCGCGACGGTTTCTTCGAGCGAAAATCGCTCACGAAACCATCTTTGGTGCGGATTTCCACGTGACCCGCCGCGCGCTTGGCGCCGTAAACGAGCACCGCGCCCACCGGCGCTGCGAATGGATCGCGCACCGCCAGTTTTTTGAATCCGTAGCTGGTCACCAGCTCTTGCCCGGCCTCTTTGGCCAGTTCACTCTTCGGCCGCGAATTCACCACGCCGGCGGCGACCAGCGCCTCCTTCACGTAATGCCAGCACTGCGAGTGCGAGTGTGCGTGCGAGCGTTCCTCTGCGATCGTCGCTGCGCGGCGCAGCTTCGAATCGATCTTCGGATCAACCTTCGCAAGTGGGTAAACGATCTTCTTCGGCTGATATTTCGTGACGATCTCGGCCGACTGCATTTTTCCTTGCGCGTCTTTGAAGACAAAGCGCGGCTTCGAAGAAGCCAAACCATCGGCTCCAACGGCCGTGGCAGCGAGCAGAACCGAACCAGCGATGACGAAAGAAAGGGCGGCGAAATTCCGCATAAAAGTCGCCTCTTATGCAGCAGGACGGCTGCCGCCGCAACCGGTATTTGAGAAAAACCTAGTTTTTTCCGAGGCACCTCGGCCCGTCCGCCGCAGCGACGATCTCTGCTAAAGTCCAGCTCGAGAGGAACTTAATGACTTGGATCGTCCCGGCTTCCTGGACAGGCATGAAAACGGCTGTAAGCAGCATGGAGATGAAAACGACCAACGCGTCAATTTGTGCCGCCCGCTGCGGCGGGCAGGCTGCATAACACGCGTTTTAGGTCTCGCCAAGTTGGAGCCCGCTTTCGCGGCACCCCAGTGGCTCGAATCACCCGACGCTTTGCGCCGGGGTCTTCCCAAATCGAAAGCACCCAATTATTAGAAAAAACTTATGAAACCAACACCTCAAGTCAGTTCAAATCAGCGCCACCCCCGTGGCGATAGTAGCGCATACCGCGATCACCGGAGTTGTCCATTAACGGATTACTCCTTTCAATCGACCGCGGAAGCACTCAGCCGCTCCTCTGCAATTGCGGAAAAGGGCATCGCCGAGCTGCGCACGTTCCGCAAGATCAGCCGCGAATACTTCGGTGCCGAAGCAGGCGGCGAGTATCTCAAGGAAGGAATATTCTTCGCCTGGATCACATGCGTAGCAGCCTGGCCTATCACTGTTATGATGTACGAGCTGACGCGAATGATGATATAACTCGGGAGCGAAGAAATCGCCGAGATGGCGGCCGGCTACAGCAATTGCTTTTGCGCTGGTGCAGGAACGAAGGTCGTGAATTTCTTCATCAAGTCGTCGAGCTTGGCGACGTAGTAGTCGATATTTTCGTCGCGGTTTTGCCGATCAAAGGTTGAAGCGAGCTTGGCGTTTTCGTAGGCGGCAAGTTTTTTTCCAGCGCCGGTGATATAATAGCTGATCTGGTCGCCCGGTTTGTAATTGCGGCCGCTGGCGAGCGCGAGCTCGTAGGCAGCGGCGCGATTGCGCGCGGAGCCGGCGATCTTCGCGCGATATTTTTCGAGCGAATCCTGGAGCGTATCGGTCTTCATCAACATGTCGATGTTCCATTCCCGGTCGCGAATCTTTCCCTCAAATTCTTCTCGCAGTTGGCTAATCGCTTCCGGTTTTCCTTGCATCAGGAGCTTGATCATCTCCTCGAGGAAAACGCGCTGGAATTTCTCGAGCCCGCGTGATTTGAGCGCGCCACCCTTGACGATCACGTCACCGTCGCGCGTGAGCAGCGCGTAGTTTTTTGCCTTGTAGCTGAACATGGCGTCGAACTGCTCGTCGAACTCGACCTCGATGCCCGGTGGCAATTCTTTCGCCAGGCCGCTGCGTAATTTGTCGATGTCGATCTTCGGCGGCGGCGTGAAATAAATCCCGTCTGTGTCCACCTCGATCACTTGCGCGCCGCGCGCGTTCAGCCAGTCGATCATTTTTTTCAACAGGTCGCGCCCGATCTGCGTGACGCGCGCAGCGGCGTCGAAATCGGCGAAATGTCCCTGCGCGAATCCGAGATAGCCGTAAAAGCTGTTAATCAGAATTTTGAATGTGTTTTGAAGCGCATGAAAATAGCGTTGCCGCGCCGGATCGTTCGACGCCGCGCGCATGTTTGCTTTCGCTTCGAGTCGGAAAGTGCGCAGGTCACTCAGCAGATGCCGGAAAATCTGGAGTCGATCAGTCGCGGGAAAGCAATCGAACTGCAACATGACCGACGGATAAAGCGACGCCACGTCGCAATGCCAGACGTTGCGCGCGACACCGG
>WNFO01005327.1_pt1 | contig 11231 bp, 8 predicted proteins | sample 5400251 | NCBI WGS metagenome assembly WNFO01 (sample SAMN13153354, study PRJNA577476) | soil metagenome | isolation source: 100 cm saprolite under Madrone tree | place: USA:California | collected 2016-06-14 | reverse complement strand
CAAGTTTTGCCAGCGCTACGACGATGCCCCATTGGCACGCGGAGTACAGCAGGTTCCCGGAAAGGACCCAGGTGAAGTCGGTTCGCAGGCGTTTATTAGAGCGAAATCCTGTCATGGGGATCTGGTTAGGCCGTTCCGGGGTGCTATGCCGACTGCGGGCGGTAATGATTGTAGTATCGGCCGTACGCGCGGGTCTGGCTCGGGTCCATTTTCCAATCGTTGAGAATCGTCCCCAGGACCGGAATTTGGTCCTGTACCAGTTTCAGGTGCGCTGCTTTCAGTTCTTCTCGACTCTTGGTGTTGGCGCGGACAACCAGGACCACGCCGTCCGACACTCGCCCAAGCACCCGCGCGTCCGCGTACAACATCATGGGCGGGGTATCGATCAGGATCAGATCAAACTCTTCTCGGAAGCGCTGAAGCAGAATGCGCAGATCCGATGAATAAAGAAAACTAACCGTGCCCGCGTCGACTGGGCCGGTGGGCAGCACCCAAAGATTCGGAATACCCGTGCGCCGCGTCAGAGCCTTTAAAGGCGTCTCGTGGACACTGTGGGCGAAGTCGCCGCGTTGCAGCATGTCTGCAAGTCCCCACCGGTTGGGAAGGTTGACAAGCGCATGCACCCTCGGCCGACGAAGGTCGGCATCGATCAGCAGAACGCGCTGCTTACTCTCTGCTGCCGCGATTCCGAGATTGGTCAGTGTGGTCGTCTTTCCCTCCAGCACGTCGATGCTTGTAACCACCACAACGCGGCCACCCGATTGTTTCGCGCCGGGACCGCGGTTGAAGGCTGCACCGAACAGGATTGAAGTCAGGGCCGCTCGAAATGACTCGGCCAGCAGCGAAGTGTCACGATTTCGAGTCACGACAGCGAGTTCGCCGAGCCCGTGTTTTAACCCGATCAGTTTGCGCCCTGGGTCTTCGATCGCCCAAGCATCTCTAGCAGACGGAATGACGCCAAGTTCGGGAACATCCGGCAAATTCGACTCGCCAGGCCGTCTCACTTTGCCGGACCCTTCGCGGACCAGGACGAACCCGATTCCTCCCAGAGCTCCCATCGCGAAGCCGATTGCCATGTTGAGCGGTGAATTCGGGCTGTAAGGGACAGAGGGAACGCTCGCCGAGTCAATGAGCCTGACGTTCGTGGTCCGCAAAGCGGACGCGGCGCCCGCCTCCTTAACCTTCTGGAGCATGGACTCGTACAATCGCTGGGTCGCATCGATCTCGCCCTTCTTGACGTCGTAGCGCCTCTCCTGGTCCATCTGCTGCTCCACCGTCTTCAACTGGCTTGCGTGAGCTGCTGAGAGAAGGCGCTCGAGTCCGGCAGCGGCCTTGTACTCCGTGCGCAGTCTGCTGACAATAGCTTTGCGCTCATTTGCGATCGATCTTTCGGTTTCCGCAATCTGCGCCTTTACCTTCTCCACTCTGTAGTTCGTCGGGGTGTATAGCGTCTGCAACTGGGCCAGCTCCCGGCGCAGGCTCTGCAAATCGGTCTCATATTGGCGCATCGGACCCGTCGCGACTGCGTCGGACATGACGTCGCCGGAGCTTGCCAGGGCAGCCTCGTAGCGGGACTGTTTCGCGGCACGCTCAGCCTCGGCCTTCGCGAGCGCGTCCTGCACCTGCCTCATGCGATCCTCTGCCAGAGTGCCCTGCTTGCCCGCAAAAACCAATCCGCCAGACCGCGCGAAATCCTCCAACTCCCGGTTGGAATTCTCGAGAGTAGCCTTCAGATCCGCCACTTGCTGGTTCAACCAGTCAGTCGTGTCTTGCGCCAATTGCCATCCGGCTTCCCGGTTCATGCTGATGAGTTCGGAGACCGCGGAATTAGCGCCGCGAGTGGCCAGGTGAGGGTCCGGCGCGTCGTAGAACAACTCGATCACTTGCGATTGCAGCGAGGTTCGCACGGAAAGAGCTTTTTGGACGTTCTTGACCCGTCGCTGCTCGGGCGTCATTCGCGGAGGCCGTAAGAAGCTGACGTGATTCCTGAGGTAAGCCAGCGCTTTCGCCACTCCCCGTAGCTGGTCTTCGGCCGAGTCCCCGAGTTTGTCTGCAACGCGCTTGGCGAGCGTCTCGCTCTCTAGGAGTTTCACCTCGTTCTGGACGTAGTTTTCAGGGGTCGAGTTGGGGAGAAAAGAAACCGGAGAGACTTCGCGCATGAATTGGTCGTTACTGAAGCCCTCGATTTGCAAAGACGCCCGCGCCCGATAGATGGGCGTCATGAGGTGGCTGATGACCAGCCCGATCAGCAGACCTATGATCGCAGCTCCCGCAATTTGCGCCTTTCTTCGCCACAGTGAAGCCGTCAGCTCATTGAGCCCCAACGAATCCGTGGAAGGCGGGAGGCTCTGCGGAATCGGGTAGCTGGCTACTACCGCCGGGACGTACGACTCTTGTCCTGAACGCTCCATCTCCATACTGTTCCCATTGTCGTTAGGCGACATATAGCTATTCCTTTCCGATAACACCGGCTCACTGGCGATGTCCAGCGTTGGCGGAGTCTGTGTGATTGTGCGCGGTTTGGACGCCACAACCTTGGGCCTTCGTCTGTGACTTGATCTTGACCGGCTCGTGCAGATCTCCGCCCAGCTTCTCTGGACTGAGCATCCCACAGCTCGAATCAGCAGACGCACGCACATTGTCAAGAACGGGACCGGATCGTTCCTGCTGAACCATGCGATTTCCCTTTTTCCCTTAAGCGACCGCCTCCATCCCCTGACCGTCAATCCGCCACGTCGGATATAGCTGAGACTGGTAAACAGATCATAAGGCTCTACGATGAACGTACGGCCTTCAACCACCGGCAATCGGCGAACGGTTCTTTTTGTGAGGTCAAGATGGAGCGCTCGTACAACGTCCACTCCGGCGCCATCCTCGAACATCCTAAAATTCGCGCCGATGCGCGGGTTGAAGTCGAGGAGTTTGTATTGGCCATCCCGCTTGTCGAGGCGATAATCGATGTCCATTATGCCGGCGTAGCCGATGGCTTTCAGCAGCACCTCAGTCTGCCGGCGGAGCGGTTCGTTCAGAACGGGGACGCCCAGTGTCGTAACACCTGCAAAGGCCGGGTGGGATCGCAGCTTCTTGCCAGTGAAACTAACGAGGCAATCTGTTTCTGGATTGCAGTAGCCGTGGAAAATCCAGTCCTCGGCAAGAGATTCGGGAATGTATTCCTGGAAAATCAGATTCGGGCTCTCCGGGCTTTGCGCTTGCTGGTAGATTGCCAACAGTTCCTGGGGAGTCTGCGCGATGGCTACGGTGGGCGTGCCCTTGGGCAGCCGTTGTGATTCCGCAGCTTTGATCACAACTGGAAATTTGACACGTGCTATGAACGCGTGGACCTCGTCGACAGAACCAGGGAATGCACTTTCCGGGCATGGCACTCCTATACTCCGGCATAGGAAATACATATCTCTCTTGTTGGCTAGCCGGCGAGGAAGCTCTCTGGGCAGCCGCGGGAACAGAAACCACTTCGCGAGGACGTCTGAGTGCTCCGCGACGAAGGCCGCGGCTGAATCATCGGTGGGAACGAGAACCGTCGGACGACCCAGCCGCTCGCCGATAGCCGCCATGCCAGTCAGAAGCCGCTCGGTATTCAGGCCGCCGGTGTCCCAGACAAAGGCGCGGGTCAAATAACGCGACATGGCGGCTGGGGCGAAACGGTCTTCGACGCACGCATAGACCGGCACGCCAAGCCTGCCAAGGCTTCGTATGATACCCAAGGGGCCATGCTGAATGATATTCCGGGCGGTCTTAAACACCAGCACCGGGACCGTCGCATCCAAATCGAGTGGTATGGGCATGAGAACGTGACGTGCTTGTTCAGTCGCCTTCTTCAGAATTCCTTGCACCTCGGAATGCGAGCACACTGGAATGCCGGCGGCAACCCGTATTGCCGCTGTCCAGCGAAGATGTGGTGAGACACGCGCCGGGCCGTGTAGTCGGCCCCATGGAGAAACCGCATCGCGGGTCCAAAACAACTCGCGCTGGCCAGACCCGTAAAATAGAGGCCAGGGACGGAGGATTCGAAGTGAGAAGAGAGTACGGGTTGCCGCTGCTCGGCGCGCAACCGCGATTTCAGGCTCTGACTGAGGAACGGCAGACGCTGCAGGTCGAACCGGTATCCCGTAGCGGCGATGACATGATCGGTCGTGAGATCCAGGACCTGTCCATCTTGCCCCGCAACCTGCAGCACGGCGCGGTCGCCCCTAGCCTCGGCCGTCCGCACGAAATGACCGAGGAAGGTCTGCACCCGCCCGACAACCCGGTCTTTCAGCCACCAAGCCCCGGCGGGACCCAGCACGGTCTTCACTCTTTCGAAACGAATCCGTTGCGGCAAATGGTGGAACAGCGTCGGGGCCGCACAACAGGCCCATAGTTCCAGCCCCTGCCCCAGATTGGACACCGGACGGCGCAGCCGCTCGTAGAGCGACCGGCGGACAAACCTCGGCATTGGGTTCCAGGCAAGCGACGGGTTGCGCACGATGAGGCGGACAGTAGCCCCTTCCTCGGAGAGCAGCGCCGCCGCTTCGAGCGCCGACTGACCGCCGCCGATCACTGTGACATCCCTCCCCTTTAATCGCCTCAAGTCGGGGTGATCGGCGCTGTGCGACAACAATTCCGCCGGCAAGCCGGCGAGTACCGGAGGGATATGAGCCGCATGTTCCAACCCGGTTGCCACGATGACTTTGCCGGCCCTTACGGTCGCGCCATTTGCCAGTCGCAACTCGAACCCATCGCCTGATGCGTCAACCCCATCGACCATTACTTCTTCGACGGTGGGGGCGAGAACACGCTGAAAGGACAGCGCGTATCGAGTAAACACTTCCAGAGAGACCGGCGCACCCCTTTCCCCGTAGGGCAGCCCACTTTGGGCGCAGTACTGCGCTAGAGTGTAGCGCGCGGTTGGATCGGAGAGACTTGAAGCGCACCCTTCGGATTTCAGGAACATCCCCTTTGGCATCTGGCATTGCCAGCGATACATTGGCCTTCCGAAAATACGGAAATCTATGCCCGCGGATTGCAGGTGCGCGGCAATCGAGACTCCATAGGGTCCCGCGCCGATGATAGCGACGCTACGACTAGACAGACAGTCCATTAATCACTCCTGCTGCGATCTAAGGATGGCGCCATATGACGATCCCGGTGGCAGTCTGAATGGCTGCTTCCACTGCCCTTGCCGCGGCCTTCTTAGGACCACTGGGCGGGACCACTAGGATGTCGTTCGGCCGCATGGCAATGTCCTCGGCCTTTCCGGCTATCACCTTTTTCAGGTCCACGGGAATCTCTTTGCGTTCCGTCGTGCCGGGAACGGAACGGACGATCTTTGCGGCTTGTGGTGCCGGGGTCAGTCCGAATCCCTCGGCGCTCGACAAGGCCTGGAGGACGGAAATGGTGGCATTGCCCTTGAGGGCGACCTCACCGGGCTTTCGGACTTCGCCGATGACGTAGACCATTTCCGCTACAGGAACGGTGACCACGTCACGCGGAAAGACCAGGATGTTTTCCGTCGGGTTCGCGCCGGCCAGCAGATCTTTTACTGCGACTTCCGCCACGCTGAATTGCCCGGTTGGGTCGGTCTTTGCCGTGCGCAAGGGAACTGGGCCGTATTGGATCTCGCGGCTGATTGTAATTTGAGGGCCGGCATCCTGTCTCAAGCCGTCCGCCATGGAGATGACTTCCATCAGTGTCTTCCGCCCTCGTAATTGATGAACCCCTGGATGGTTTACCGCGCCCATCACGGAAACAGGCTGACTGCCGAAATCGGCGATTTCTACCGAAACCTGAGGCTTCAGAACCTCCTTCGAGAACCGCTGCGTCAATTCAGCTCTAAGCTGTTCCAACGTCAGGCCTCCGGCATGGATCTCGCCGATCAGCGGCAGATCGATGTCACCACCTGGATCGATCCGCAGTGGCTTGTCCGAGATTTCTTCCACGCCGAGTACCCAGACCTTGACTTGGTCGTCCGGCCCAAGTACATAGTGCGACTGTTGTTCGCGCTGGGGCGGGGCCGGTGAAGCTGGAACCTGTTGGCCCGTCGCCAAGAAGCATGCTGTCAGTAGGATGATACCGAGATATTCAGCTTTCGCCATATCGTTCACCTCAATTTCGCTGGAGACTGTACCCTCTAGATCTGCGTCTGCGAGCTGCGTTGCAAGGGCTTTTGGAGCTCCGTCATTCTCATAAAGATCTTCCAGAACGTCTGAATTATCAGTTTCACGTCTTCCGTGAAGCTGACGCTCTCACAATAGGCGATATCGATCTCCAGCTTGGCCGGCAGAAGGGTGCTGAGGTAGAAGGTTTCTTTGTCTAGATGGCCACCAAGAAGTTGCTCCTCGTAAACATTCGCGCTGGGACCAGTGATGCCCGGTTTCACAAGAAGAATCTTCTTTTGCCTATCCGTGTATTCTCCCGCGTATCGAGGCACCTCCGGGCGGGGGCCGACGAGGCTCATGTCTCCCAACAAAACGTTGATGAGTTGGGGGAGTTCGTCGGCCTTTGATTTGCGCAGCCATTTCCCGAATGGCGTGATCCTGGCGTCTCCCTCCGCTGTCAAAAGTGGGCCGGAGCCGGATGGGCCCTCTTTCATGGTTCGGAACTTGAAGATTTGGAAAGGCCGGCCAAATCGACCGATTCGCACCTGCCGAAAGAACGCAGGCCCGCGGCTCGTGAGTTTAACGAACAAAGCGACCAGAAATAGAAGGGGAGAGAGAACAATAAGCCCGAACAAAGCACAAGCTGCATCGAACCATTTTTTCCCTGTGCGCGAATAAAAGGATTGAGTCATGGGTGGAGTTGCAAGCGCCAGAGAACAGTCGGCCTCCGAGCTTTCGTGCAGGGACCGCACCTCAGGATTTTTCAGAGCCATGGCTCACGCTTGACAAAATTAACCGGCATTCATCTGCGGTACTGGCTGGCGACGTCGTGCAATGCCTCTACCACCCGATCTACATCATCGGGAGTCATGGACGGGTAGATAGGGAGAGAAATCGCTCCATTGAAGCGCTCTTCCGCATTAGGGAATTGCCCGGCGCGATATCCGAATTGGTTCTGATAGAGAGGGTGCAGATGGAGAGGGATGAAGTGGACAGAGGTCCCGATACCGCGCTGCTTCAACTCCTCAATCACACGATCGCGATCGATCCGGAGCGCCGAGGGCTGGACGCGGAGAACATAGAGGTGCCAGGCGTGTTCGACATTTTCAGGTACGGAAGGAATTTCAAACGCATCAGAACCAGCAAACGCGCGGTTGTAGCGATCCGCGATCGATGAGCGACGCGCGCACAGGGCGTCGCATTTGACGAGCTGAGCGAGACCAAGTGCGGCTTGCAGGTCTGTTAAATTATATTTGTAGCCGGCTTCCATAATTCCATAACGCCATGAGCCTTCCGCACTGTATCGCTTCCACGCATCTCTACTGATGCCATGGAGACTCAGGATGCGCATCCGCTCGGCATAGTCTGGATTCTCCGTGGTCGCCATTCCGCCTTCACCGGTGGTGAGGGTCTTGGTCGCATAGAATGAAAAGCAAGTGATGTCTCCGAGCGTACCCACGATTCTGCCTTTGTAGCGCGACGGCAGCGCGTGCGCGGCGTCCTCAATCACCTTCAGGTCATATTTCCGTGCGATATCAAGAATCGGGTCCATGTCGCAGGGATAGCCGGAGTAGTGCACGGGAAGGATCGCCCGCGTGCGGCTGGAGATAGCGCGCTCGATCTGTTCGGGACCGACATGGTACGACCCCTCTTCGCAATCCACCAGGACAGGCCGCGCCTTCAAGTAGAGCACCACTTCGCCCGAGGCCGCGAAGGTCATTGTTGGGACAATCACTTCGTCGCCCTCGGAAATCCCAATTGCGGCTAACGCGAGGTGAAGAGCCGCTGTACATGAATTCACGGCGAGTGAGTGACGGGCACCGACGTAGCGGCCAAACTTCTCTTCGAATTCCCTCACGCGTGGACCCGTCGTCAGCCAGCCGCACTGAAGTACCTCAACGACCGCGCTGATCTCGTCTTCTTCGATGGAAGCGCGGTGGAATGGCAGGAAAGATGTCGCAGCAATTGACATGGCAGACTCCGAGCGAGACGAGGCTAAGTGCTCAATTCGACTTTTGTCGCTTGCACGGCGGATTGTTCTGGCCTTGCAAGCTGGACAGTTGAACCAACCATTTGCTTATCAGTTTCGACCATTGCGGATTTGCTTCGACGAACTTCCGGCCATTTCTCCCGAACTCGTAACGGCTTTCATTCCTGTTCCACCTTTCCGGCTTTGACGACATGATTCAAGATCTTATTCATTCCCGGATTGTGCCGGACTTCGGTCGTGTCGGCAGCGACCGAGGAATGCCAAGTATGGCTAGGCGGTGGGCTGCCACGACAGGGGTTCTGCCAACTCCCACTACGTGAACAATCCCAGGACGGTAAGAATTGGGAGCCGGTCTAGTAGGTTAAATTGGCAAAACACGTATCCGGGGGAAAGCGGCGGCTCGATTTCCTTAAACCGGTCAGACCACCGGCGTTGGCAGTTGTATAGGGGAAGAAACGATTCATAGCCCCTGGCTCGCAGATGCGATGCAACTGTGTTTTCGTGTCCCTTCCTGCCAAGCTACCGCCCTTTAGGTCCCGTGACCGCAAGCCCTAGTACAAATGCTGAAGTTTCCCGTAACGTGCGGTTAGCCTAGTCATTGTCGGGACGGTGGGCAATCCGGCTGTTACTCCAATTGATGCCAGGGCAACTCTCGAATACCTACGGTTTAGTCGCATGGATTAGCCCTTTGGATTAGGCCAAAGGTCTATGTCATCGGCCAGTGCTCTGGCCCATTCGGATGGACAATCGAGGAAAAAGTGAGCTGACAGCTCACAGCACGAATTGCAGCCCGAGTCTGTATCGTCCATTCGTGGACGTGCGGGGCGAGATTGAAAACATCAGCCGGGGTGGCGTGTGCCTTCTGAGCAACCGGCCGATTCCAGCATCCAGTCTGGTGCGCTGTGAAATCGAAGTTTCGCAGACTCGCGCGGCCATTTCCACATTGATGCAGGTCCGATGGGCGCAGAGAACGACCGGCCCGGCTTTCTGCGGATTTCCTAGCGGCGTGAGCTTTCTACCCTGCAGTTTCAAGCTGCACGGGAATCGAAGATGATATCTTTGGGGCCGGGCCGTTTTTGTCGGGCCATTCGGGGATAGTCCCGCGATCTAACACTCGAGTCGACTACTCAAAAGGATTAACCCGGAGACCACCGGCGACCAATAGGAAACGAACCTCGAGTTATTATCGCGCCTGCGTCATAATAATTTTTCCGACAATTGCCGAGCGCGACGTCACCCCTATTTTGATCATAATCGTTCGCATAAAGGCCTTTACTGTGTTCGGGCTGATGTTCATCCGATTCGCGATCGCCTTGCTGTTAAGGCCTTGCAGTAAATACTCCAACACTTCCCCCTCACGCTGCGTGAGCTTGAATTGCTCGGAAACTTGTACCAAAGGGATCAATCCAGAGGGGCCTCGTTCGAGCAGCACGGCAATGCTGGCTTGAGAAGGGTCTTTGGCGTGCGCATCCACCAGGAAGGCCCGGCAATAATAATGTCTCCTGCCCGATCGGAGCTCTGTCACAAAAGGTGCGTCACCCAAGCGCCTCCCGCTTAGCAGGGTTGAGTGAATCTTTCCACCGAGGAAGACCTCCGTGCGCCTTAGGTTCGCTAGCTCGTCGGGATAACCAAGGATTTGAATCGCCTCGGCATTGAACGAGATGGGATTCAGTGAAGAATCCATCAGCAGAAATCCGGCGGCGGACCTAGATGGAGGCACCGTCTTTCTAGTCAGCGATTCGTTTCCTTCACGCGCCCGAACTCTGTTCTTCACGCTTCCGGGCGGGAGATCAACCGTCATAGCTTCTTCCTCCGAACTGTGCGGGAGCGTGTATACCCTGAACTCCGGGCGCAGTGGAACCGCCAGTGACGTATGGCTAGTCATCATCGCAGCACCCTTGGTACAATTCCTTCCCGCTGAATCATGGCTCCCAATGGACCAAGAGCGGCAAACGGTTTGCTGATTCCTATCCGGCCTCCGGCTATCCGGAAGGTTCGTACGCGCCGCCGAAAGACTCCCTTATCCACTTGGACATTGATATTCCTTCGAACTGCAATCCCAGACCGAACCGCCCGTCGGGCAGGCGTTGACAGTAAACGACGCGGGCCTGGGTTCGCAGGTTAAGTTCTAAGAACCTAACCATCAGCCGCTCGTTAGGCTCCATCGCCCACCGGGTTAAAACGCGGGCACCGATAGAGCAGACGTTCTCTGTGACTGTACGCTCCGTACCATTTGGATCCCGCAGCTTCGAAAACTCTAGCGGGATACTCAGGCGGATTCGTTTCTCGATGCGCCCCTCGGTCGGAGACATGACCCTGATTCCCGGTCACACACTAGTCTGTTGACGGCGGAACGCAAGCCAGTCAAACGCCCATTTTGCGATACACAAAAGACCCTCTAGACGCCGAGGGAAATACCCTACACCCCACTCGCGAGAGCGGCAGTAAACCGCAGCGTCGCCTGTGTACTCCCTGAACGAATGTAACGGTACTAAGATTTCTTCTCCCTTTTTCCCTTCTAGACGTTCTTTAGGTAGCGGGGGTAGACGACTGTTGCAGGACGTGCTTGAACTCGAAAGCGCCGTTCAGCGGATTGATGTTGACAGGGATAGCCCCGATTTTCGCGGTAGCAAATTGCGTGCTGACCGATGGCGAGGGATTTGTCGACCACATGCTCACGCGATCGCCCGTTTGCACGCCAAGCGCTAACAAGCCTCGCGCCGCATGCTCCACTTCCTCTCGGAGCTGCCGGTAGGTGAAGCGTTGCTTTCATGCCGGACCACCGGGGCAGCGTGTTCGCCATATTTCTCGGCCGTGTCATCCAACGCTTGCCCAATGCAACTCCCGCGCAGTGGAGTGTCGGATGTGCCACAAACATAACTCAACGCAGAGGTACCGCGTTCTTCAGCTAGAGACAAGCCGCACTCACCTCGAGTCGAAATTTGTCATGCCGCCAGTGTCGAGCAATCTATCCTCGGCACAGCGCGGCGGCCCCGGCGATCCCGGCATCCGTGCCATATTTTGCCAGCAGCAGCGGAATTTCTGAGCAGCGCGAATTGATGGACCATTTCGGCAGCTCGAACTGCATGCGCGGAAACAATTCGCTCATCAATTCGGCGACGCCTCCGCCGAATACCATCACGTCG